>JAEEGG010001347.1_pt1 | contig 67151 bp, 37 predicted proteins | sample 9134161 | NCBI WGS metagenome assembly JAEEGG01 (sample SAMN16246543, study PRJNA631951) | gut metagenome | biome: gut microbiome; feature: rumen; material: CR-attached | host: Bos | place: Iran: Karaj | collected 2018-10
GACCAGCCTTTCGTTGAGTCGGAACTTGGGATGATTCCGGAGGGGTGGAGAGTTGATAACTTGGACAATCTATGCTCTTTCATATCTCGAGGATTATCGCCTAAATATAAAGATAGTACCGATCAATGGGTTTTAGGACAGACATGCGTTAGATACAATATTGTAACCTTAACGAATGCAAGAACGCATGAACCCAAAGCCAATACCGAAAAGAAAGTTAAACAATGGGACACATTAATTAATTCAACTGGTATTGGTTCATTAGGCCGTGTCGGGATTGTCTATTTCGACAAAGATAATATTGCTTTTGATTCTCATCTAACTGTTGTTAGGTCGAAAGACGATCTATACAAGCATTATATTGGTAGAAATCTTTTGATGCGGCAACTTGAAATAGAAAATATGGCTATTGGCAGCACAGGACAAACAGAATTGCCCAAAGAGAGTGTCAAGACCATGCAGTTAATAGTACCAGATAAGGCATCAGTTCAACGATTCAATAAGATTATAGAGCCTATTGCTTTGAGGATGTATCATACATATGAGGAGAATTATAATCTCTCCCACCTCCGCGACACCCTCCTTCCCAAACTGATGTCGGGCGAGATAAAGCTATAACAAAAAAAGCATCCCGACGGATGCTTTTTTGTTGCCTCTATAGTTAAAGAATTAATTCATGAGAAATTCGTGACTAATTCGTGATAATTCGTGTTCAAAAAGAAAAAATGCAAAATAAAGCCCTCTAAAAACAACATTTCCCTCCGATAATTTTGGAGTTTACTGAAAAACACCTTATCTTTGCATCGAAAATTATAAAGAAAGGGATTCCATTACAATGTATCTCTTTGCACTCTGATAAAGTACAATACGATAATAATAACCGAGAAATATGGCTTCAACAATGCTCAACAAGATAGAATACATCATCCTTCTTGTGAACTCCTTTGCTGTACGATGCAAGGTCAGCGAGGTCGAAGCGTATCGCTATCTTCGCCAATACGGTGCATTGGCTCTTTGCGAAAAACACTATGGCATCATGCACACTCTATCGCTCGATGAAAATATCGAAACTCTGAGGAATTATTGCCAGAAGAAAGGAGGCACGTTATGAGGCTCTATCACGGTTCTACCGTCGATATATCGGATATCGACCTTTCACTCTCGAAGCCCAACAAGGACTTCGGACGCGCTTTTTACCTCTCTGATGACCTACAACAGGCGCAGGAGATGGCTAATTTCCGCGCAGCATTTGAAGAGACTGAACCCATAGTCAACATCTTTGAGTTCGATGAAACGCTCTTCCAACAATTCCGTTATAAGCGTTTTGAGGCTTACACAGAAGATTGGGCACACTTCGTCTATGACCATCGCACTGAGCCTCAAGGTCGGACGCTCCACGACTATGACATCGTTTATGGTCCCATCGCAAACGACCGAATAGGTGCGCAGATAACACGTTACAAGCAAGGCTATATTACCTTTGATGAGTTCTTGCGTCGTATCCAGTTTATCAAAGGAATTACTTTCCAATACGCATTTTGCACCCAGCAGGCTATTGACAAACTAATGAAAGTCTTATGAACGTATCCCAAGCAGAATTCCAGAACATGAAGGAAGAGATTGTGAAGGATCTCATCGCCCGCCTCATCGACGAGCGCGGCCTCTCTTTGGCCGAAGCTTTCGATGCTGTCTATACCTCTCGTCTTTTCGAGAAACTAAGCGACCCGAAAACTGGCCTCTTCTTCCAGAGTTCTGGTTTTGTGTATAGTTTTCTCGACAGTGAGCTAAATCGCCCAACTTCCCCATTGTCCCACTCCCACACCTTCACCGAAGACGCATACGAGCAGACGCTGATAGAACTGTTCCGCGATGAGCTGGGCTATCAGTACCAATGCGGATACGACATAGAGCACGACGTGCGCGTGCCCTATCTGCCCGACGTGCTGCGTGCGGCCTTGGTGAAGCTCAATCCGGGACTACCCACCTCGACCCTCGACGATGCCGTGAAGCGCATTACGACGCTCCAGGGCAGCACCCTCGTGCAGAACAACGAGGCCTTCACCGACATGATGCAGGGCGGCGTGCCCGCACAGTTGCCTCCCGTCAAAGGTCAGCCCGAGCGCACCGTGCTGGTCAAGCTCATCGACTACGACCGTCCCGATGCCAACGACTTCCGCATCGTCAACCAGTGGACCGTCGAACAGTTCCAGAAGCGGCGCTGCGACATGGTGGTCTTCCTGAACGGCCTGCCCCTCGTCGTCATCGAACTGAAGAGCGCCCTTGCTGAAAATGCCAGCGTCCACGATGCCTTCCTGCAGATCAAGAACTACCAGGCAGTGGTGCCCGACCTCTTCACTTTCAACGCCTTCAACGTCATCAGCGACCTCACCGACACCCGTGCCGGCACCATCACCGCCAACGAGTCTCGCTACATGGAGTGGAAGGTGCCCCACACCCAGAACCGTGCCGTCGATTACCGCACCCTCTTCCTCGAAGTGTTCCGCAAGGACCAGCTGCTCGACATCCTCCGCAACTTCATCTGCTTCGACCGCAACGAAGGACACGTCGGCAAGATCCTCACCGCCTATCACCAGTATTATGCCGTAGGCAAGGCCCTGAAGCGTGCCAAGGAGGCCGTGGCGGGCAATGGTAAGATTGGCGTCTTCTGGCATACGCAGGGCTCGGGCAAGTCGTTGAGCATGGTGTTCTTTGCCCACCTCCTCATACAGAACCTCGCCGAATGTACACTCGTCGTGGTCACCGACCGCAAGGACCTCGACAACCAGCTCTTCGGACAGTTCAGCCGCTGCAAGAACTTCCTGCGTCAGACTCCACAGAAGGCCGAGAGCCGCAAGGAACTTGCCAAGCTGCTCAAAGGCCGTGTGAGCGGCGGCGTCATCTTCACCACCATCCAGAAGTTCGAGGAAGGCGACGGTGTGCTCAGCGACCGCCGCAACATCATCGTCATGACCGACGAGGCGCACCGCAGCCAGTATGGCGACGAGCATTGGGACAACCGCGACCTCCGCATGAAGAAGGGTTTCAGCCTCAAGATGCGCGAAGCCCTCCCCCACGCCTCGTTCATCGGCTTCACAGGCACCCCGCTTTCCGACCGCGACCGCGACACGCAGGAGGTCTTCGGCAACTACATCGACATCTACGACATGACACAGGCCGTCGAGGATGGCGCCACGCGTCCCGTCTATTACGAGAGCCGCGTGCTCAACCTCGAACTCGACGAGAAGGTGCTCGAACTGCTCGACCGCGAGTTTGACGACCTTGCCGACGAAGGTGCCACCGACGAACAGCTCACCAAGACCAAGCACGAGCTGGCACGCCTCGAAGGCATCCTCGGCGACGACAAGACCATCACCTCGCTCGTCAAGGACATCATCCGCCACTACGAGGAGAACCGTGCTCAGGAACTCACGGGCAAGGCGATGATCGTGGCGCTGACACGCGGCATCGCCATCAAGATCTACCGCAAGATACTCGAACTGCGCCCCACATGGACCGACAAGGTGAAGGTCGTGATGTCGTCGGGCAACAAGGACCCCGAGGACTGGCAGCAGATCATCGGCAACGACCACTACAAGCAGGAGCTGGCGAAGAAGTTCAAGGACGACAACGACCCGATGAAGATTGCCATCGTGCGCGACATGTGGCTCACGGGCTTCGATGTGCCTTCGCTCGCCACCATGTACGTCTATAAGGCCATGCGCGGCCACAACCTCATGCAGGCCATTGCACGCGTCAATCGCGTCTTCCCGGGCAAGGAAGGTGGTCTCATCGTCGATTACATCGGCATCGCCCAGGCACTCAAGGCCGCCATGAAGCAATACACGCAGCGCGACCAGGAGCGTTTCGGCAACCCCGACATCGCCAAGACTGCCCTCGTGAAGTGGCAGGAGGAACTCGACATCTGCCGCCAGCTCATCCATGGCTTCGACTACCGGGGCTTCTTCAGCGACTTCAACAAGCCGAAGGCCGATGCCATCACGGGCGGCGCCAACTGGCTCACCGATCCCAAGCGCCAGCAGCAGCGCCACGACATGGTGGAGCACAGCCGTGCCCTCCACAACGCCACCACGCTCTGCCGTTCGCTTCTGACCAGGGAGCAGAAGACCGAAGCCGCCTATTTCGATGCCCTTCGCGTGATGCTCGTCCGCCTGGCACAAAAGGGGCCCATCTCGCGCCACGAAATCAACGAGCGCATCTCGAACCTCCTCAACCAGAGCCTCCACAGCAAGGGCGTCATCAACCTTTTCGATGGCCATAAGCTGGAGTTCTCGCTCTTCGACGAAGCCTTCCTCAAGGAACTGCAGAGGATGAAGACCAAGAATCTCGCCGTCGAACTGCTCACCAAACTACTGAAGGAACAGCTGCGCAAACAGGGCGCCCACAACGTGGTGCAGAGCGACAAGTTCAGCACCATGCTCAGCATGACGCTTTCGAACTACCTGAAGGGCCTGCTCGACAACCAGACCGTCATCGAGGAACTCATCAAGATGGCCGAACTGATGAAGCAGTCGGAGCAGGAGGGCAACGACCTCGGTCTCACTCCCGACGAAAAGGCTTTCTACGACGCCCTGTCGAAGCCCGAAGGTGTCCGTGCCGCCTACAAGGACGAGGAATTCATCGCCATGACCAAGGAGCTCACCGACATGCTCAACAAGAACCGCACCATCGACTGGAACCACAAGGAAAGCGCCCGCGCCAAGATGAAGGTCCTCGTCAAGCGCCTCCTCAAGAAGTACAAGTATCCCCCCGAAAACTGCGAAGAAGCCCTCGACATCGTCATGCGCCAATGCGACAACTGGGCCGACAACGAAGACAACTTCGAGTCAACATCTCTTGCCCCCGATGTCGGCCTCGGCCATGATGACGACAGCACCACCCTTATGGCTGCTGATGATGGAGGGGAATGATGACAAATGTCCGTTTGATAGCATAGAATGAAATAAAGCAAGCCGCGATCCAGTCGGCTTGCTTAATTTCTTTTTGAGTCACTTATATCTCTCAGCGATCCCTTCGACCTCTTCTTGTAACCCAAATTAACGATAATTATGTGTCTTTTCTTTTATAACACGAATTGCCACGAATTGCTCACGAATTTTTCATGAATAATTATTTATCTTTCTGGTGAAAATTTCTTCCAGAATCGTAGCATATCCATTTGCGAACATAAGCTGATATGTCGCGATCGCATCAAACATTCTGTCGGCCGACAGAGTACTTTATCCAATCGCGGAAGCACTCTGTCGGCCGTCACAATGCATTGTCCCGCAGGAGCGAGTACTCTGACGGCCGTCACGATGCTTTATCCCGCATGAGCAAGTACTCTGTCGGCCGTCACGATGCTCCATCCAACCGAAGCATGACCAATCCTGGCCAAGAATGGTTATTCTCCGAACGGAGCAAGTACTCTGTCGGCCGTCAGGATGCTCTATCCAATCGATGCATAACCAATCCTGGCCAAGAATGGTTATTCTCCGAGCGGAGCAAGCACTCTGTCGGCCGTCACAATGCTTTATGCTGAAGGAGCAAGCACTCTGTCGGCCGTCGGAGTACTTCCGCAAATCGCGCAAGCATCGTGACGGCCGACAGAGTGCTGTATGTATTATTGTTTTAGGAAAATCTCAAGGCAGTTGAACACATTCCTCTGGAAGTAATCCGCTACCCTGGCATAGCTTTCGAAGGTCGAAGACTTCTGGCCCTTCGCCTTCTGGAAGGCCTCCAGACTCCATGGGTAATTCTTCGGATTGCGGAAATAGGGAGGCACCGTGTCCAGCGAATGCTTGAAGCATGGGTACATCTTAGGATGTATCTTGCTTTCTACCCATTGCGAGAATTTTGCTCTCGACTTTCTCAAAAGGATGGGCTTGTTGCTAAGCATAGGATGCCGTTGGCAAAGCACGGTGTAGATTGCAATCCAAAGACAGTTCTTGTTGAAGTCGGGATCCCGGTCCGGACCATCGGTGTATTCCTTGATGAAACTGGCCAGGAGATCCTCGTCAATCAGCGGATGAATGTAGTTCGAAGTACCTTTCTTCAGGTTTGGTTTCGGCAAGTCGTCTGGTCCCTCCTGCCCAGAAATAGGCTGTCGGTCGGGCATCAGGTTGACGAGTGTTGGACCGGGTGATGGCTCGACGACTGGCTGTGCCGAAACGACGCGACCATAGAGGAAGGTCTCGTACCTTGCCTTCACTCCGTCGTAAAGCTCGCACTTGATGAGGTTGGCCCGATGAATCCTGGTAAAAAGGAACATTGCATTGGTTTCGTTGATGCAATGGTCGAAAAGCTGATCCCGCCTGAAAAGCATCTCCCACCCGTAGAGCTCCTCGGGGTCGGAGGTGTCGCGCAGGATGCGCAGGACGTCACGATTATCGACAAGTTCCTGCCACTCGCTTTCGTCATACAGTCGCGAGTATTCTTCGGCCGCGACGGGGACTTCGTCGATGATCTTGTCCATCAGTAGCTCGTCCAGTTCATAAAGTTCCGCCCAATGTGTCCTGGCAAGCTTCACCAGCCTATTGCCCTTGAACTTGATGGCCATGTTGCGAAGCTTCAGTGGGGAATTCTCGATTTCCCAACATGCAAATAGCTTGAATTCCTTTAGGACATAATCCTGCAAGGGAGGACCTATCAGGAAGCGTATGTCCCTGATAATCTCTCTCCGCAGGAAATCAACCAGGTCAGATGTCATTTTGGCCTGCCTGTTGATCATCCACTCGATGTTCTCGATGCCTTGAAGGAAATTTTCGAGGGAATGCGGCCAGCCAAAGCGCTCCTGCAAACAGTAAGGCTCAAGGTGTTCAAGACTCTCGTCGGAAATCAACTTGAAGCAGCCTTGCTCGGCATGCTCGTTGATGCTTGTCAAGACGTTGCGTAGGCTGTCGGCAGCACTTACGAAATCGTCGTACGCGGTTTTGTAGGGCAAATAGTTGTCAATGGAAAGGGTGTCAGTAGAAAACCTTGGATAAACATTTTTCAGGGAGTGAAAGGCATCGACAAACCTATCGACCAGACGACACATGTAGAAAAGGCTCAGGCTGTAGGGGGCATCATCGAAGAACAGCTCGCTCTCACCCAAGTGGGAGAAAGCATCCGCGGCCTTTCGCAGCTCCTTGCACTTGTTCATCGTGGCCAGGAATTGATCATGTATCGTCTCGGTAACTTCCATTTTGCTCTATCGCTTCAATATGCAAAGATAGCGCTTTTCCTTGAGAAAAACAAATTTTCGACGGTTTTTTTGCCTGAAAGACTACAATTTTTCGGCTTTTGCAAACGTCAGTTTCCAAATGTAGCGGAACAACTAAACTAAAACTTCGAAATAGCACGAGAATGTTGAGTAAATTTTGCTAATAGAAAGGTCAATTCAGGGGTCTATCCCCCCCTGTGTATAATATTCGCTCCACCCCTTAATAAGGGGATGGAGTAGAATATATATACACGGGGTAGGGTTAGTAGCCCCCTAATTGGTTTTTCGAACTGATTTAGTTTTTTTTCGATGTTTTTGCTCAAAAGGAAAAACTTCTCACTGCAAAAAACTAAATAATCTCGGAAAAATCTGGACGCGATGGACGAATCGCGATTCTCTTCGTAAAATCGAGGAAAGACCTCATTCGTTGGCAACTTGTCGTTATAGTTTTTTAAGACTTTTTTGTAAGCTTCACTTTTCATGTCGGGATGAACGCGAATTGCGCTTGTCTCGAACACGAATAGGTGTGATCGAGACGAGCTAATTGAATCTGGTTAATCCGCGTAATGTAGGACTTCCACATATTCCGCAGAAGCGGGGGGAAGAGGTCGGTTGTGGGTGGTCGTGGGAATAATTAAAATATAAGGGTTTGATGTGGAATAATTAAGGGGTTATTTTGACTTTGCGCAATTGATTGTTTTGAGGGAAAGGGAAGAAAAATGGGGATTTTTAGCATTTGGATGGGAATGGATTTGGAAATATGGGAGAAAATTTGTAAACTTGTCCGCGTAATTTACAATAACTTGCTACCGAAACATATACCAAAAAACACCTTATACCATAGGTGCCATGATTGAAACTAAATACATTTGATACAATGAAGAAGATAGTCTTAACAACAGCAATGATCCTAAGCAGCCTTGCTGTCAATGCCCAAACCATCAGTGTGAGCGATGTCGAAGCAAGTACCAATGATGTAGCTACCGTCAAGGTTTATATGTCCGATGCCAATTACTGTACGGCCACGGGGTTCTATCTTGAGTTCGATGACGGTCTCTCCATCGTGGGCATCGAGAATGTGAAATCCGCTGATGTGCAGAGCGACCACATCATCAAAGTAGGTCAGATAAGCGACACCAAGATGCGTATTGCCATCTATTCTCCCACCAATTCACCTTTCGAGTTGTCTCCTGCTTCTTCGGAAGGTGCCGATGCGAATGCCCCTCTTTCCATTTGTGATTTGAAACTGATGGTTCCTGATAAGGCGGGATCCTTCAAGGGAAGACTTGCCGGTATAGAAGTGGCGAATGGTTCCGATGATTTCGATACAGGGGAAGATGTGCCCTTTGATATCATTGTGAACGAAAACACGGAAGGAGCCATAATAATCGAGTCCGACCCATCTGGGAAACCTCATAGGATATACAATATATCGGGCCAGCCTCTCAAACAATCGCAACCAGGCTTAAACATCATCGACGGCAAGGTGGTCATCTATAAATAATATCCAGCCGTGTTTGAACCAAATGACAAGATTACGACTTAAAGACTTTTACCCAATGAATACGAATCACATTTTCAGACTCTGCAACAAATTTATGATGCTGTCACGTTTCCCCTCTCTTGGGAATAGCTCACCGTGGGCAGTATTGATATTGCTTTTGACATTACTGCCGATCCAGACATTAGCTGGTGAATATGAGTACTCCTCGATACCAGCAATGAAAGAATACACTTATACAGGATCAGGTACTACAGAAGGCCCAGCCATAGATTATTATAACGAAAGTATGGCTGGTGGAACAACGTATTATACCAATGGACAACTGAAGGCCACATTATATAACATTAATTCGGGCACCTTGGCTTTCCGTGTGGCCAAAGAAAACGGCTACTTTGTAAATGGGAACAAGGGAAAGGTATTTATTATAGAGGGTAATGGAGATGTGCACGCCAGGTCCTTCACCATCTCAAATAGCACGACGACTTACATCAATGTTCCTGTGAGCTTTTCGGGGTTTACAGGTACTCGTACCTATAAGTTCTACCTAATAACCAGCGACCAGGTCTATAAGCAATATGGAGGTGTTATCAGTGTTACAGGTTCCATGGACCAACTTCCTCCTACAGTTCAGACCTACGAACCTTCGAACATTACATCCAATTCTGCGACTTTTTCCGGAATCGTGAATCCAAATGGCAGCAGGACGACATACTACTTCAGGTATGGGACATCTATTTCATTAAACGAGTCCACATCCACAAAAACACTTTCTGCATCGGCAGGAGAAACGGAAGTATCTATGACAGTAAGCGGACTTGGCTCTAATACTCATTATTACATGCAATTATATGCAGAGAATTCAGGTGGTGTCTCTACGGGCAATTTTGCTACGTTCGATACAAAGGCTGGTCAGAACGATCCTCCTGTAGCACCATACAATCCTTCACCAAAACAATACGCCAAAGATGTCCCTTATACTGGAAATCTGTCATGGAGTTGCAGCGATCCTGAGGGCGATGCCATCACGTATAAGATATATATCGGGAAGGATGAGTCCAATTTGTCCTTGTTGAATACTACATCGCGTAAGTATTGCTCCTATTCTCTCGAACCCGCTACCGAGTACTGGTGGCGTGTGGATGCCTCAGATGCCAGCCATACCATTTCCAGTCCCAAATGGCACTTCTTTACTGTCAGCGACCTGAACAAGCCCACCAATCCATCACCCGCTGACCATGCCAAGGATGTGGCTACAAACGGGACTCTCTCATGGAGCTGCAGTAATCCGGGTGTCAACGTGACGTACAATGTGTATTTGGGCAATTCGTCCAATAAACAGGATAAAATTGCTTCAACCCAAAGAACCTACGTACAATACTCTGGACTTGAAGCGGATCGTGATCATTGGTGGAAAGTAGTGGTGACAGATGGGGAACAAGAGGCGACAAGCAGTCTCTGGACATTCAGAACGAGCTTGGGAGCTGCGCCTGCCGTTTACGATTGTGAATTCTCAGATGTTCCCAAGGATAATGACTTCTACGAGCCTACCTGCTACCTGTACAAACGAGATGTCATCAACGGTTCAGACATCAATGGCAGGATGGATGTAGAAAGTCCTTTGAAACGTGCCCATTTGGCTAAAATCGCTTTCCGTGGAGTCTATTCCATAAGTGGCCGCAGTGTGCCCAATTCTGTCCCGTCGGACTACTATCCAACCATTTATAGTGACCTTAAGGAAAATAGCTACTATTATCAGGCGGCACGAGCCCTACTCTATCTTGAATACGGCGACGGTGTCACTCCTTTTGACCGCAATCGACTGAAATTCGAGCCAGAGGAGACAATCTCTCGTATGCACACTTTGAAAGTGCTGATGGAGACGTTCAACATCGAACCCAATCTGACAGACTCGGGCAACCCCTTCTCGGGTGATGATGAGGTTGTTGATCTGGCCAGGAACAATCCTCGGATGATGGGATATATTCGCAAGGCTGCAAGCCTGGGCATCATCTTGACAACGAACAAGAAGTTCCGCCCGAAAGACAACTGCCTGCGAGGTGAGGCCTTTACGATGCTGGCACGTATCATGCAGAAGGTTGAGGAAGGGACTATCAAAGACCCGAATCCTGATACGGGAGACTATTTTGAGCCATTGAACACCACCCTTGAGACCATCAGTCTGGGAACCGGTCTCTCGTTGGGCAACTTCCAGCATTATACAAAGACGAGCTTTGCCATGAATGGCGTCGTCCCGCTGGCATTGGCTCACAGCTACAATTCCTATAATACTACATTGCCCGAGGTATTCTTTGCCGTCAACGATAATGGCGAAACCTATCAGCCTCTTGGGGACGGATGGAGTCACAATTACCATACGTTTATAACAGTGCTGGGCACTGTGGCCACTGACAATGCACGCTACGTTGTGCATTGGGGTGGCGGAAGTATGGATGTCTATCGTTCACAAGGATCAAAGTTCGTGCCCATCTCGTATGGTGTCTATGATGACTTCTCGATGGTCGGGAATGAGATCGTGATTAAGAGCAAATCTCAGATAGAATACCATTTTGCATCCCTTGGAAGTTCGGAAGGCGCGAAAATCTTCTATCTGGTGAGCATCAAGGATCGAAATAAAAACACCTTGACCTTGGATTACGAAAGTGGAGAGAAAGGATACAAGCGCATCAAGAGTGTTAGCGATGGCAATCGTTCTCTAAGATTCAGCTATATGTCTGGAACGAATTTATTGACTCGTGTAAGCGATCCATTGGGCCGATCCGTGACGTACGACTATAAGTTCAACAACAAGACCCAACGCTACCAGCTCAGCAGCTTCACGGATGCAAAGGGACAGACCACCAAGTACGTTTATGGTGAGTCTTCGAAAGTCAGCACATCCAGGCTTCTGACTAGGATACAACTACCAAAAGGCAACTACATCCAGAACGATTATGATGCCGCCAATCATCGTCTGAAATATTCGGAGACGGGAGTGAATGGTGTGCCAACAACGCGGACCGAAGTGTCTGTTTGGACTGACTATGAAGGCTCCATCACGACAAAATCACAGGTGGATGTCACTCGTTCGGGAGCCAAGCCAAGCTCATACACCTATTCGTTCAACTCCAATAATGTGGTGACGCATTTGAGTGGTGAGGAAGGCCTCTCGATTGATGCCCGATATAACGACAGTTCACAGCCGCATCTGCCAACGTCAATAAAGACCAACAACACCAATGTGAGTGATGTAAACTACGACGAAAAGGGGAATGTGACTAGCATCACGATAACAGGGGATGGCTCACTCACCACAAGAATGACCTACGATGGTATGAACAACCTGACGAGCATCACCGATCCGATGGGTTACACCACTACATATTCATATGATTCAAGAGGAAACCTGACAGAAATAACGGCTCCCGAGGGCGTCACGACAAGTATTTCCGTCAATTCGAAGGGACTGCCCACCAGCATCACCAATCCGATGGGCGTGGAGACTAAGATGGATTACAACAGCTATGGCAACGTAATCCGAACCACGCTGACTGCTTTGGGATTGACCAGCAGTGCATCCTACGACAATGCCAGTCGAATGATCAAGGCTACAGATGCATTGGGAAGGACACACAGGTTCGAATATGATGACAATGACAACCTGTTGAGCAGCACAGATCCCATGAGCCATTCGACAAACTATGACTATGACGAAAACGACAATCTGACAAAGATCACCAATGCAAAGGGAGGTGCCACCACCTTGGCCTATGACAAAGCAACTGATTGGCTGAAGTCTGTATCCTTTGCGGGCGCTACCAAGAAGTTCGAATATAACGAAGACGGATCGCTCGCCTCCTATACCAAGCCTGACGGCACATCTCTTGAATACAGCTACGACGATCTGGGACGGCTCATCGATGATGGAGTGAACAGATACAGTTATGACAGAGAGATGCACCTTTCGACAATCTCGGATGATGACAGGACGCTGTCGTTCAGATATGACGGATTCAACCGCATCACGGGAACAAGTTGCGAGGGACACGACAACTCGTATACCTATGACAATAACGGCAACTGTACGAGCGTGAACAATACCACGTACGAATTTGACCAATTAAACCGAATGACTTCTGTGAATTTCGGCAGCAAGGTCATCCGCTATTACTATCGCAAGGATAGCCAACTCTCCAAGGTCGTCTATCCTAACGGTATGATTACGACTTTCGAATATGACAAAGTGGGCAGATTGATCAACAAGACCACCATGTTCACCAATGGCAAAGTGATAGCAAGCTATAAGCTTACGCTTGACGACGTTGGCAATATCACCGAACAAAAGGCCCAGGAGCCCTATGAGGAATTGATATTGACTAATGAGGAGATCAGCTACTACCACAACAGTGGTAACCGCATTACGAAGGCAGGAGACATCAGCTTCTCGTTTGACGAAAACGGCAATACCAAGAAACGTGGAGGAGAATTGTACAGCTGGGACGATAGTGGACGGCTTGGACGTGCAGGTTCAACGAATATCGAATATGACCCGTTGGGCTTGATTGCCTCGTATGGAGACATCACGTTCACAACCGATCCTTTGGGAATCGGCAACGTGCTTTCAGATTCGAAGAGCGGTGCCGAATACATCTATGGCAATGGCCTTGAAGCCCGTGTGAAGGACGGCAAAACGAGCTACTATGTGACGGACCTCCGCGGTTCGGTTGTCGCTGTCGTTGACGATGACGGAAACATCACGCACAAATACCAGTACGACGAATTCGGAAAAGTGCTGCAGAAGGAAGAGGCCGATTACAACCCCTTCCAGTATGTCGGCAAATATGGTGTGATGTGCCTGAATGACCATCTCTACTACATGCGAGCCCGCTACTATGATCCGACCATTGGTCGTTTCCTCAGTGAGGATCCCATCTGGAGCACCAATCTCTATCCGTATGCGGATAATAACCCGATTATGGGGATTGATCCGGAAGGGCTTATGACGAAAGAAGGTGCTGAAAATTGGCTGAAAAAGGAATTGGCTCGTTATGAAGAAAAGAATCCAGGTCAAAATCCTAATTGGCGCTCAGATATAAGAGCAATATATAAGACTTATCTTCTTTTGTTAAAACAGGCAGAAGAAGATGAAGAAACTGCATGGCGTAATTCATATAGAAAAGAATTGATGAAACTGCCCGATACATCTGTGCCAGAAAAACAACCCATCTTGCCTGTGGTGAATTCATATAATTATACAGGAACCACCAACTATTCAACAAATAATGTTTCGAATAGTTATTGGATTAATCATGGCGTTTCAAAAGATATCGAATATGGCTCTCCAGAGTGGTATATGAAAGCTGCTTATAATGATCATGTAGAGCCAATATTGACAACTGTAAAAAGTGCAGTTAAATATCAATTGGGAATAGATCAATAACTAAAAAAATGAATCAAAATGGGTATGAGATTATTATATACAATTTTCTTTCTGTTTGCATCCATTCAGGCCTACGCCCAAATCTACACCTACGACGCTAACAACAAGTTGACGAAGGTGGAGTATGGAAATGGTGTGACAGTAAGTTATGAATATGATGTTCTTGGCAATAGAACATCTAGGAAAGTAACCGGTTCAATTGCTGAGACATACACCATCAAAGTTTCGGCTGTTCCATCCAATTATGGCACTGTGTCTGGTGGAGGGATATTCGGCATCGGCACAAACGTTGAAATCAACGCTTCCCCCTATGCCGGCTTTGAATTCCAAGAATGGAACGATGGTTCGACTGACAATCCTCGCACCTTGACCGTGACCAAGGATCAGAGTTTCACAGCCCACTTCAAGATGAGTGAAACTAATAATAATTATGATGCCAATGGGGATGGTGTCATCAACAGCTACGATCTAGATGCTATTATAGATGCATATCTGGAGGGAGCTCCTGCCACTCCTGCGACTGATCTTGATGGCGATGGTGCAGTGACTATTGCAGACGCCTCTATCTTGATTGCACAGCTGAATGATACTCATACCGGCACCTACAATGGGCATGACTATGTCGACTTGGGTCTCCCAAGCGGCACATTATGGGCTACCTGTAATGTAGGTGCCTCGTACCCCGAGGAGAATGGCTGCTTCTATGCTTGGGGCGAGGTTACGGGCTCATGTGATGGCAAGGACCGTTACTCGTGGTCAACCTATAAATATGACAACGGAATGTTGGGCGACGAGTTGACCAAATACAACTTTGACCCAGATATTGGATATAATGGTTTTACTGACAATCTTGGGACTTTGGACCCGACAGATGATGCTGCCACTGTCAACTGGGGCGGCAACTGGCGAATGCCAACACGTAGAGAGCTTTCGGAACTCTACAACAAGAAATACACCCAATGGACTTTCACGACACTGAATGGCGTGAAAGGTTTCATTATCACCAGTATTGTCAAAGGTTATACTGGCAACAGTATATTCCTGCCAGCAGAAGGAGGATTGTACCATGGTAAATCCAATGATTTGGAAGGCAAACTCTCGTACTACTGGACATCTACTTTAACATCGAACTACCAATATTGCGCAGAATGTTACGATGTGAGAGCATACGATGGAAAGCATGGCACAAACTACCGAGATCGATGCGAAGGTATGTTCATCCGTCCTGTTCTCTCCGCCGATGGTATTCCGGCAGAATTAGTTCCAACGCTTTCTGAAGATGAATTGATTGTAATGGAAAGGAAGTATCTGGTTAAAAGTGATGCAAACGTCTTTGATTATGCCTATCAAGGGTTCTCTTTTATTTTTGATAACGATCGCCGTTTGGAAATAAATTATTTGAATGCTTATTATTGGGATTCTTGGAATGATTCCAGAGTGGGCGTTTATGTTATTGCATACGAAGGCGAAAATACTAGATTAAAGGAATGGTATATTGAGCCAAGACAAGAAGACACTTGGACAAATGAAAGGATTGAAATTGACAAAAACGGCAAAGTAAGATACTATTCCAATGGCGATTTCAAGGGAGAAGAATCCTTTGAGGAACTTAATCTGGAAACTGCCAATAAGGTATTTTTAGTACATGCTCCTGGTGGTTGGTGGTATAATCATTATCACTATATGGACGATTTTTCCATCACTACCCCAGCTACCGTAATCAAAGATGATTTCAACGACGGGATATTGGATATGAACATCTGGAAGCAGCCTGCTAATCCCGATGGCGTGAGAGAGGAGGATGGAATCTTGAAAGCTGAACAACTGCGCACTGATATAGATTTTAACTTGTATAGCAATTCAATTCCATTAATTAAACATGGTACATTATACATTACTATGAATAGTGTGGATTTGAAGATTGGCAACTCTGCTACTGTAGAAATTATCTCAGGCAATGGTATTTATGAGATATCCAATTCATCTACTAACGTCGTTGAAGCTACATTGTCTGGAACAACAATTAAACTCACTGGAATTTCTGTTGGAACTTCCATTGTAACTGTAAAAGACAGATCTTCGGGACAGACTGCAAGTATCAATGTTACAGTTTCTTCATCTTCGGGAGATTGTCCCGTGGCCGAAGCCATCGACCTCGGCCTTCCTAGTGGAACGTTATGGGCGAGCTGGAACATCGGGGCTTCCGCTCCTGAAGGATATGGTAACTACTATGCTTGGGGCGAAACCGAGACGAAAGATTACTATGATTGGAGTACTTATACTCATTGTGATGGTCCATGGCAATCCGCTCATTTCATTGGAGGTGACATCGCAGGAACAGAATACGACGTAGCATATGAGAAATGGGGAGGTTCCTGGAGAATGCCTTCGTATAACCAGATAAAGGAATTGCTGGATAACTGCACACAAACTTGGACACAGCAAAATGGTATAAGGGGCATCCTTGTAACAGGTCGAAACGGGAACTCAATTTTCCTCCCAGCTGCAGGTTATCACCTGCATATGAATCTCTACTCCGATAGTTCACACGGCTACTACTGGTCGTCAACAGTCAATCCTGATAATGTGCCCAACGCTTACGGTATCGATTTCAGTTCAGGCGGAACAAATTTGGGTTATTACAGCCGCGACAGGGGGCGTTCTGTTCGCGCTGTTAAGACTCCAGAGAAACCTCAAGAATGTCCCGTAGCTGAAGCCATTGACCTCGGTCTTCCCTCGGGCACGAAGTGGGCGAGCTGGAACATCGGCGCCTCCAAACCCGAAGAATACGGTGGCTACTATGCCTGGGGCGAGACGGAGGAGAAGGACTATTATGATTGGAGCACGTATATTCATTGCGATGGATCGGAGGAAACTTGCCATCATATCGGTGATGACATAGCAGGCACGGAGTATGATGTAGCCCACGTGAAGTGGGGAGGCTCATGGCGCATGCCTACAAGGGCACAGCAGGATGAGCTGCGAGAAAACTGTACGCGAGAATGGACACAGCAAAACGGCGTGAATGGTATTCGGGTAATTGGTCCGAACGGTAACTCAATCTTCCTGCCTGCGGCCGGCTACCGCTGGGACGACTACCTCAACTGCGAGGGCTCGAACGGCTACTACTGGTCGTCGTCGCTCGGCTACTACTACTCGTACGACGCGTGCAGCCTCCTCTTCGGTTCGGACTACTGGTATTGGAGCGACTACTTCATCCGCCACCCCGGGCGATCTGTGCGCGCTGTGTGCCCGTAGTCTCAGAATCTCCCCTTACCAACAATAATTACCCCAACAGCCCCTCCGCTGTTGGGGATTTTTTGCACCCCAAATCAATTGTTGCCCTTACCATTGAATTATTAACCTAAAAAATTTTAGAAATATGACGACAATTGAAAAAGTTAAAAGATTTACGGTCAAAATTTGAGCGTTCTAATTATGCAGTTCGCATCATGGCAGATCTGATTAGTGATGAATATTTCAACGATGATTCTTTTTGCAAGATTCTATTCAACAGTGAAGCGATCTATGGCCGAAATATCCTTTGGGACATGGATGGCATGGTGAATGAATTTAGGAAGGTTGATTGATAAGCCCCACCTGATATGGGTGGGGTATTTTTTTCTTCAATACTCCATTAGGCAGGGGTAAAGTATGAATTGAGTGTTTAGGGTACGGAGAATTATCCATGTTTTTTGTCAAAAAAGTGATTTTCTATTAAAGGGAAAGAGTTTATGACAAAAAACATGACACAAAGGAGGAGCAGGCTAAAGCCTTAGAATAACGAACTACATCTACTTTTTTTTTGAGAGAGTTGTCGTTATTCTAGGCGAAGCCGCTATCTCTTTAATTGTTCTCAATTCTTGACTCTACTTGAACAGAGCTTGTGAGACAGAGTTGATTGAATACTTGGATGCATTAAAGTATTATGAAATCATAGGAAAAACAATAAGCCCACACAAATAATTGACGTTTTTATTTGTTTATTTTGTCTTCGTGCAATCGGTTGTTATGAAGGGAAAGAAAGAAAAATAGCTCAATTTTTTAATTTGAAAGATTGAAAATTTTGATATATGGGAGATTTTGATTAAAATTGCACCATTAAAAATACTCATTAACACCTCAAATCATATGAAAAAGCTCTACCTTATCTTATTCCTATTGTGCTGCTGTGGCAGCATCATGGCAGACCAGGTGCTTCAGATCGTCAAGGCAGATGGCCAGACACATACAATCAATCTGAACCAGGAACCAGTGACCTCCTACAAGGACGGCAACCTTGTTATCACCACCATCAATGCCACCATCTCTTATCCGCTTGAGACAATCCGCAAGTTCGTCTATATCTCCGGAAGCGATGACATCCAGAACCTGAAGGGAGACAAGTTCGAGATCTCCAGGGACGGCAAGTTCCTCACCCTCTCGGGACTTGACAAGGACACCGATGCTTACCTCTACTCCATCAATGGCATGTTGATGGAGCGTATCCACGTCACGGCCAGCACTTCGATATCCATCAACCTCGAAAGCTACCCCCTTGGCGTATATATGATCAAAGTAGATGGTGCAACCTATAAAATTCTGAACCAATGAAAACGAAGATAATAAGCATAGTTGTGATGCTGATGATGGCATGCAATGTCATGGGTGAGGATTTTGTCTATGTATATATGAAGAACGGCAAGTGCGGATTCTTCCCAGTTTCAGTACTATCTTCCATGAAAGTTTCAAAAGTGGATGCTGATAATACACAGCATTCCGATTACCGAACCCAAACTATTATAACTTCTGATACGACCCTTTCTATTTCACTTTCTGAAATAGACAGTATTGTATTCGTAAACAAAGAGGTGAAGCCATTTCCCAATACCGAAAGTGAAATCAGGGAATCCATTGATTTGACAAATAGGATTGCCGAGGAAACCAACTTAAGGATGGATTCCTTGAAAGAAGTCGGAATAACTGATATTTGTATTATTTTGGATGAAATTAGAAGGATAGATGGAGTAGTCTTTGCTGATGTTAGTACTACACAAAGCATTATTCATATTATTCAGAAAGATGGCATTTGTATTAACCATCTTCTTAATACATGTAAACTTATTCCTAACGAAGATTATGAACAAGAAATCACCCAATTAAAGGGATCTGCCTTATCTCCACATAGAATGAATGAGATTGAAGAAAATGAGTCAATCTTCATTCCTCAACAAGGGAAAGCTCTTATCCTTGCTCCCTTTCAAGATTTTTTTTATAAACAAATAAATTACTGGAAAGAACAATTAGGGCGTTTATATGATGTAGAAGATTATGTATTCTTGAATGAAAAAGCGGACATTACCAAGTTTAAAGGAGACTATCTTAGCCAATTTGATTTTATTCTTATTGACACTCATGGGGCCAATGAGACACTTGAGGTGCTCAAGAGTGACAAAGATAATTTATGGTATAAAAAAACTTTTGAATTATATGCACCAGAGAAGTTCACAACTGCTTTAGCATCGAGGACTGAATACAGTTACGATACTGTTGATGATTTAGTGAATAAGACTAAAAAACTCAGTTGGAACCAAATTATTCTTGTTCATGAAGATGAGAGTAATGAGGTATACTTGGCGATGGACAAGAGTTTTATTGAAGGACATTCTTTCGATGGAAAGATTGTGTTCGCTTCGGCCTGTCAATCCGCAAAAGATAGAACAAGTTCAACTTCTCTTATGAAGGCTTTCATTGACAATGGAGCCACAATCTATATTGGATTCAGAGAAACGATAAGCCCTGCACTGGCCGGGGACTTCAACAATGGACTACTCGGATTTCTTACTCACGGAGTATCTTTTGGAGATTTCAATAAATACTGGATTAATTCTAAGTATGTTGCTAAGGTTAAGGAAAGCGCAATTGATTGCAAATATAACGAACCTATAGAAACTTTAGATCCTAATTTATACACATATAAAATAAATCCGAAATATGAGAATTATGAGATATTTCTTAAAAATCCTTACCCATCTCTTAATCTACCTGTAATTGAGAATGGAGAAATTATATTTGAGTGGAATACGGAGTTGGAAGAATGCAGCACAATAGTACATTCAATAGAGGAAGAGAATGATAATTTTTATTCACTTAATAACAATTTTACATTTAAATTAAATAGCGATCTATATATCGACGGAAATCTTTACAAACATATCATTGGTAAAAAAAACATTTCGGTACCAGTTGCCGAGTTCTCTGCTGGAGGTCATAAATGGCAAATCTCCTGTTATCTTGAAGATTCGTATGGTGATAAAGTATGTACTTATTCAAGTGGACTTCAAGACTTTACGATTCCGGAACCTGTTGTCTCTTCATCCGAATCCTACGCCGTCTATAAAGCAGGCACACTTACGTTCTATCACGATCAATTGAAGAATTCGAGAGGGGGGTCTGTATATGGGCTGAATACTGGTGAGAATTTTCCTGACTGGGGGCATTACCATCGTAACGACATCAGTAAAGTCGTGTTCGATAAGTCTTTTGCAAATGCTAGACCCTCCACGACTTCCTGGTGGTTCTACATATTCAACCTGACCACCATAGAAAACATTGAATATTTGAATACATCTGAAGTGACGAATATGAAGGGCATGTTTTATGCTTGCAGAAACCTCACGACCCTTGATGTAAGCAACTTTAATACGAGAAATGCGACGAATATGGCTTACATGTTCTATGAATGCAATAACCTAACATCCCTTGACTTAAGTAACTTCAAGACAGAGAATGTTACAGATATGTCTCAAATGTTTGGTGCCTGTACTAATCTTACTACCCTTAACGTAAGTAACTTTAATACAGCAAAAGTGACGGATATGGCGTGTATGTTCTATCGCTGCAATAATCTCAAATTCATTGACGTAGGTAATTTCAATACTACAAATGTAACGGATATGCACATGATGTTCTATCACTGTAAAAAACTCACGTCTCTTGACGCAAGCAACTTCAAGACAGAGAATGTGACGGATATGGCAAATATGTTTGATTGGTGTGAAAACCTCACCGCCCTTGATGTCAGCAAATTTAATACAGCAAAAGTGACGAATATGGCAAATATGTTCACCGATTGTAGTAAAATCACTGTCCTTGACGTCAGCAAATTTAATACCAAAAATGTAACAAATATGTATTGGATGTTTCGTGGTTGTAGTAACCTCACTTCCCTTGATGTAAGTAACTTTGATACGAGGAATGTGACGGATATGTCTGTTATGTTTGATGGTTGCAGTAGCCTCACTTCCCTTGATGTAAGCAGCTTTGATACTAGGAATGTGACGAATATGAATAGGATGTTTGATGGTTGCAGTAGCCTCACTTCCCTTGATGTAAGCAGCTTTGATACTAGGAATGTGACGAATATGAATAGGATGTTTGCTTGGTGTAGACACCTCGCTTCCCTTGATGTAAGCAGCTTTGATACAAGGAATGTGACGGATATGACAGAGATGTTCCATGGTTCCTCCAGTCTTTATACTCTAGACGTCTCGAATTTCAACATGGCATCGTGTGAGAAATCAGAATCCATTTTTGGATATTGTTATGGATTAAATACCCTTGCAGTCTCATCCGCCATGGAGAATCTTGATGAAAATGCTTGTGAATTGGTAGGTTATTATGCGCCTTGCACCATCATTGCTCCCTATGGCTTTAATTTCGGGGTCGACACATCTGGTGAATCTTTTACATGGAAGTCCGGCTATTTCAAACTTGGTAGTGGCAATACATCCATTTTGTCTTTCACAGTAAATGGCGTATCGTTCAAGATGGTAGCTGTTGAGGGCGGTACATTTATGATGGGCGCTTCAGATTACGATTATGAAGCACTGTCCATAGATAAGCCACAACATCAAGTGACCTTGAGCAGCTATTATATCGGACAAATGGAAGTGACTCAAGAACTATGGAACGCGGTAATGGGCACAAATCCTTCACACTTCAAGAGCTCCAACAAGCTACCGGTAGAATGTGTTTCATGGGATGACTGCCAACGATTCATTTCAAAACTGAATAACTTGACTGGTGAAACATTTAGTTTGCCAACCGAGGCCCAGTGGGAGTTTGCAGCCCGAGGAGGTAACTATAGCAACGATTATATTTATAGTGGAAGTAATTCCGTTGATTATGTTGCCTGGTATAATGACAATAGTGGAGGGAAGACTCATAATGTTGCCAACAAAGTTCCAAATGAGTTGGGTCTATACGATATGAGTGGAAATGTAGCAGAATGGTGTCAGGACTATTTGGGAGATTATAGTAGCAACTCTCAAACTAATCCTTCTGGACCTTCTTCCGGCTCTACTCGTATTAATAGAGGAGGGCACTGGAATTCAGTACCTGCAAGTTGCCTGGTATATAAAAGAAAATACGCGAAACCAGGTGATAAATATAACAGTATCGGACTTCGTCTTGTCCTGTAGTTATATGCATGGTTTTGACTGAAATTTAAGTCATTTCATCAAAATCAGCAGCCGGATTTCATTTTTTTCGAATACAATCTTAATACTTTATTGATTATGAATAAAGGAATATCACAGAAGCATGGAAGGTTTAGCTTGCCCATAATGATGTTGTCGTTATCCATTTTTGGCACCTATTCAGTCAATGCGCAAGTTATTAATGAGCAGGAGGCATGCCAAAGAGCTGAAGCTTTTATTGAAACCCATGGCCTCTCTGACATAGGTCCTAAGAGGGCAAAAGAGGCTCAAGATAAGCGCCTTGAAATGGTTTATCTGCAAGCAGACAAGCAGAGTGGAGATCCTCTTTACTATGTCTTTCAACAACCTCATTCAAAGGGATTTGTCATAGCGTCGGCAGATGAACGTGTTGTGCCCATCTTTTGTTATTCTACTGAAGGGACATTCAACATGGATAGCATACCTTGTTGTCTTAAGGCTATTTTAGAGGGCTTTGAGCAGGAGATCGCCTATGCCAGAAAAAGGCATTTTCCCAAATATATTAGTCCGTTAAACGAAGATAATGACTATCCGTCAATTTCTCCTCTAACAGAAACAAATTGGCATCAACGCTCGCCCTTCAACCGATATTGTCCAATTGACAAGGAGACAGGAGAAAGATGTAAAGTCGGTTGTGTTGCATCTGCCCAAGCTCAACTCATGTATTACTATAAATGGCCTGAGACGGGGGTGGGCAGCAATTCATATCAATGGAGGGATACGACTCTATATGCTAATTTTGGAGAAACTCAATATAAATATGATTCCATGGTTTCAAGATACTCTGATAAGAAGATTGAAACTGAAGAAGTGGCCGATGCATTGGCAACTATCAATTACCATTGTGGTGTATCTGTAAATACGGTTTATTCTTCAAGAAGCAGTGGCTCAAACTTTAGTCGAGGTGCTATGGAAGATTATTTTAGATTTAAGCAGGTTTTATATACAGAGGGCAAAAACCCAGAAGATCTAGATGCTGTTTACGAAGAGCTCTCACATCAAAGACCTCTTTTAGCGACTACTACTGATCATGGTTTCATTTTAGATGGCTACGAAAAAGGTGGATATGTCCATTTTAATCTTGGTTCAAATTTCGCTAATTGTTATGTTAGCTGGTATGATAATAGTGGTTGGTATGACTATCGTAAAGAAATTCTTGAAGATTCAATTGCCTGGTGTGCTCTGTGGTATTGTTACAGTTTTATTCCCGATAAAGACGCCAAAGAAATTGAGAAAGATGGCATTAAGTATCTGATTTATGATGAAAAGGCTTTGGTCGTTGGTGGGAAACCCTCTGGTGAACTAAGTATTCCTTCAACAATTGTAGGTGACGGAAACATGGAAGTGAAAGTATCGCGCATTTTGGATGACGCTTTCTATAGTGCTTTAGAACTATCATCAATTTCCATACCACAAAGTGTGTATTCTATTGAAAGACGTGTATTCTCCTGGTCTGGTCTAAAATCTATAACTATTCCTAATTCAGTTGTGAGTATTGGTAACAATGTTTTTTTAAGATGTGATAATTTGACAGATATAACATTGTCCGAATCATTACAGAGGATTCCATGGAGTGCGTTTGAAGGGGATAAAAAACTTATCTCTATTATAATTCCAAATTCTGTTAAGCACATTGGAGCGCTAGCGTTCCATTCTTGTGAAACATTACCTGCAATTAATTTGCCAGATAGTTTATTGTCAATAGGTCGTAGTGCATTTTCATATTGCAAAAAACTAAGCTCATTAAGATTGCCTAAGTCTTTGATGTTTATCGATGATTGGGCATTCACTGGTACGGGATTAAGAGATCTTTATTGCGAGCGTATAGACCCCAGCGAATATAATTGTTCAGAAGAAGCTTTCTGGCTTTCATTTGATTATTCTAAATGTACCCTTCATGTCCCGATAGGTTGCAAGGAGGCTTATGCCTCGCTTTCACCATGGAGCAATTTCTCGAACATCGTAGAAGACGTGCTTGATATCAAGTCTGTTGAAGAAGATACGGGCAACAGAGAAGAGTCCTATTCCATTGAGGGCCGAAAAATAGATGGTACTCCAACGAGCAAAGAAATCTTTGTAAGAAATGGGAAAAAGTATATCGTGAAATGAATCTCAGATTGAGTATTTTTAGAAGATGACTTATCCATTTCAAACTGATCACCAATGCCTATGTGGCCAGATCTGCTACGGCAGACAACACCTTTGCGGAGCCTGATGTGAAAGGAAACGAAAGGGCCACAGGGAACAAGGTGGATACATACCTCACTTTATTTGAAACTAACTATATAAACCGATACAATCATGAGAAAACTATTCTATTTGGCATTGTTTCTAATGTCCTTCCTGCCTTTGTCGGCATTGGCAGCAAGCGGTGAACCGAGTGCAATAAGATACAAAGATAAACCTTTGTTGTGTGGGAAGACCTATACGTCAGCTGACATTAGTGGTATTCAGTCGGGTAGTATTGCGATTTCTGACGATGGGACAGAAATGACCTTTGATAATGTGAATATCAATGATGATTCAAGCTTGTTTACCTTGAGAGCTGACAAAAATGATATTACTGTCAGATTGAAAGGGGAGAACCAAATCGTTACTACGGGATATGTTGTTATGTATTTATATTATGGTACGATTACATTTACAGGAGATGGATCTTTGACAACGAAGTCTGGATGGTTCGATTTTAAAACAGACTACAGTTCTGAAATTGTGATTGAAAATACAACGCTCACATGTGAAGGACCAACGGCATTTGGTGACAACAATAGAAGATATACAGAAAAACTCATTATAAAGAATTCTACTTTAAAAGGTAGAAAACTATTTGGACTGGAGTCATTAACACTTATTGAATGCGCATTTGCTTCGCCCCAAGGAGCCTATTTCGACCAAAAAGGTTTGTCGACTCAGGTGAAGGATGCTGACGGCAACAATGCCAGTAGTTTTGAAATCTGGCCTTTAGAAAAATTGAAGGACGGGTACCCGAGTATAATCTTATATAAAGACAAGAAATTACTTTGTGGCCATACCTATACTTCAACAGAACTGAATGATATTCGGTCGGGTAGTTTGACGATTGCTGATGATGGCTGCTCGATGACATTTGACAACCTTTATATCGATGACCCCTATGCCATTTTTGAATTGACGAATAACAATTGTGTTATTACACTTAAAGGGGAAAACACGATATTCACTTCGAAGAACCAAGTGTTTGCTTTTTTGCTTTGTGCTCTTAAAATAACTGGCGGTGGCAAATTGACGGTCAAATCTTCGTCATTGGATATCTATGCCTACTCTACAGATATCACCATTGAAAATGTTGAACTCGTGTGTGAAGGTCCGAGAACCCTTTGTGACAATATGGTGCCAGTGGACAATGTGATTGTGAAAAACTCCACTTTCAAGGGCAAGGATATTGTGCGTATGGGTTCGCTGACTTTGATAGGATGTGCTTTTGTTTCGCCACGGGAGGTAATCTTCCATCCTGATTTGTACACGGAATTGGACGGCTTAGACTTTTATTTTTCTCAACTGTTTGATGCCGATGGTCATTCAATCAGTGAGTTTGAAATCCAGCCTGTGGATGGAGACTTCAGCAATAGGGTAAGCCCATGGGGGCCTGGAGATTTTACCACTGTGGTCGTTGAGAAGGGGAAGTCAACAACTATGGATGTTAAAATGAAGAACGACGGCGAGGAGCCAATCCAGAATATCTCCTATAAGCTTGCGATTAATGGGAACGTCGTATCGGAACAGACATATACCCTGGGCGAACCATATGCCAATACTACCACAGGAAGGCCATTTTTCATCCCAATAACATTCCCGGCATCCGACATGGCCGGAACTGCCGAGGCTGTGATAACGGTAACGAAGGTGAACGGAAAGGACAATACATCGAACCGGAAGAGCATCAAAGGTGCCGTAGCTACAATCGACAAGGCCGTGGCGCGGAGAGTGGTTGTCGAGGAATATACGGGCACCTGGTGCGGCTGGTGTCCTCGTGGCATTGTTGCGGTTGACATGCTGAACAAGGAGTTCGGCGACAGTGTCATCACAATTTGCGTACATGATGGTGATCCAATGGAGGTCAGTTCATATCCAGCAGCTACAATGTCGTTCCCCGATGCCAGAGTCAATCGCGGCAGTTTGATTGATCCGTATTATGGTAGTTCGAATATGGCCTACGGAATAAGGGATGATGTTGCCCGAGAACTGAGTAACAATGTCTTGGCTGGTATAGCTCTGACGGCAACCTGGGCCGACGAGGATAAAACGATTATCAAGGCTGAGACGGAGACAACTTTCATGATTGATACAGAAGTCATCCAATATGGCATTGCATACGCCTTGCTGGAGGACGGCATGAAGGGAACCGATAATGGTTGGGCGCAAAAGAACTTCTATTCAGGTACCAGCACTGATGACCCGAACCTGAAGCCATACACTCAGCTTCCTGGGCCAATTACTAACATCGAATATGACCACGTAGCAGTTGCCGGATGGGAAATAGATCGTGGAGTAGATAAGTGCTTCGAGTCATTGCAGCTCTATGTGCCCCAAAAGAAGGTCTATAATTGCGATATATCTGGCAATGAATTGATTCAAGACAAGTCCAGGCTTTCTCTTGTGGCCATGCTGATAGACAGAAAGTCCAATAGAATTGTTAATGCTGCCAAGTCGGCCATCGGCGAATACGAAGAGTCGGCTATCAAGGATATTCGTGCTGAGAGAACAGGTCAGTCTGGTGTCTATACGATCAACGGCTGCAAGGTGACTTCTTCGTCTGATGAAGCCACAGTCAATAGTCTTCCTAAAGGTATATATATCGTTGATGGTCGAAAGGTCGTAGTCAAGTAAGAGTACAATGCAGAGCGAAATAATGGATGTGAGAAAAAAGAAGGCTTTTTTTGACTTTGCGTAATCGTTTGTTATGAAGGGAAAGAAAGAAAAATAGCTCAATTTTTTAATTTGAAGGATTGAAAATTTTGATATATGGGAGATTTTGATTAAAATTGCACCATTAGAAATACTCATTAACACCTCAATAAATATGAAGAGAGTTATTTTACTATTGTTTTGTCTATGCGTGAGCAGTATGGTCTGGGCGAAAGATTATCTGCTGGTGATCGACTTTACCGACGGAACAGATATGTCATTCGCACTTGCAAAAAAGCCTATTATTACTTTTGCCGACCAAAGGATTCGTGTCAGTGTGGGAAGCCGTTCATCGGAATTCGAAATATCTGATGTAGTGAACTTCCACTTCAAGGAAGACCCCTCTGACATTCGTTCACCTCGTGTGGATGATGAATACACCATCATCTGGCAAGGGGATGATCAAATCGTTGTCTCCAATGCTACACCTGATACCCTAATTCGGCTCTATGGTATCGATGGCACAATGTACTCAAGCCAAGTCAATGCCAATGGAGACCGAATAGAAATATCTCTTGCTGCTCTTCCCAAGGGCATCTATCTTCTCAATATCAACAATTCCCGAACCATCAAAATCAATCGAAAATGAAAAAAATTATTCTTTTGGCGGCTTTCATCGTAGTAGGTGTTATATCCATCTCTCTGGCCCAGGATGTGATGACGGTGAAAATGAAAGATGGCACAGTTCATGAATTCAAGGTGGAGGATGTTAGTGAGGTGACATTTCAAGTCCCTGAAACTCCTGACGAGCATCTTAACTGTCCCGACAACAACCATCCCCACATGATAGACCTCGGCCTTCCTTCTGGAACTAAGTGGGCTTGCTGTAATGTTGGAGCCTCCAAGCCCGAAGAATATGGAGGCTATTATGCCTGGGGAGAGACGGAGGAGAAGGCTCGATACGATTGGAGCACATATAAGTATTGCAGTGGTTCTGCTTTGAGTTGCTCCCATATAGGTGATGACATCGCAGGGACTCTGTATGATGTAGCACATGTGAAATGGGGCGGTTCATGGCAGATGCCATCAAAAGAACAAAATAAGGAATTATACGAGAACTGCACAAGAACGTGGGTTACCCATAATGGTGTGAAAGGCATTCTTGTGACAGGGCAGAATGGTGCGACGATTTTCATGCCAGCTTCTGGACACCGTTGGAAAGACAAACTCAATTCTGAGGGCGAATGCGGCGAGTACTGGTCATCTACTCTCGACACCCAACATGAGTACGGCGTCACCTGTTTACTCTTTAGTTCAAGCACCTGGTTATGGTGGGAAGAATATGTTCGTGCTGAAGGTATGTTAGTACGGGCCGTCAGCAATCAAGAGGATGAAACTCATGTAGAACTGGATTGTCCAGACGAACACCACCCTCATCTGATAGACCTCGGACTACCATCAGGCACCAAGTGGGCATGCTGTAATGTCGGAGCTTCTGAGCCCAAAGGTAATGGTGGATATTATGCTTGGGGAGAAACCGAAGAGAAAGATTACTATGGAGCCAATACATACATTTATGGTGATCCAGAGGAAGATTCCTCATATATCGGTACTGATATTGCTGGGACAAGATACGATGTAGCATACGTAAAGTGGGGCCATGAGTATGAAATGGCTACAATTGAACAATTCAGAGAAGTGAAGGAACATTGTTCCTTGAAATGGGTCACTGTGGATGGGAAGAATGGGTGTCTGGTCACCGGCCCAAATGGTAATTCTATCTTTTTGCCAGCAGCAGGTTCTCTCAGCTGGGACGAAAATACCCAAGAGAATAAAGAAGGAAGCTATTGGTCATCCTCTTTATACAGTTCAAATAAAAGTGCTTACGGGCTTTATTGTGGATCGTACGGTTGGGATTTGGAGTCTACATTTCGTGCTTATGGACGATCAGTGCGAGCTGTAGGTTTTACTGAGTCACACAAAGAAATCAATCCTGAAGATCATATAGCCGAAGCCGTCGACCTCGGCCTGCCTTCTGGAACTAAATGGGCGAGCTGGAACATTGGAGCAACAAAGCCTGAGGAATATGGCGGCTACTATGCCTGGGGAGAGACAGAGGAAAAGGATTATTATGATTGGAGCTCTTATATCCATTGTGATGGTTCATACTCGACCTGTCACCATATTGGTGACGACATAGCTGGAACTGAATATGATGTAGCTCACGTAAAGTGGGGAGGCCCATGGAGAATGCCATCCATAGATCAGTTTAAGGAACTGATAGACAAGTGCAGTCGAATTTGGACTAGTCAGAATGGAGTGAATGGCATACTGGTCACGGGTCCAAATGGAAATACAATCTTCCTTCCAGCTGCTGGCGACCATGCAGGTGATAATCTCAGTTGGGTGGGAAGTTACGGCTGCTACTGGTCATCATCAAACTATAGGATAGAATATGGCTATGCGTACAGCCAATGTTTTGATTCAAGCATTTGGTTTATGGATAGCAGTTGGTTCCAACGCTACTTTGGGCAATCAGTTCGTGCAGTAATCAGTCCTTAAAAACCCAAGCCTGATTGCCCCGTAGCCCAAGCCATCGACCTCGGCCTGCCTTCGGGCACGAGGTGGGCAAGTTGGAACATCGGAGCCTCCGCTTCTGAAGAGTATGGTGGATATTGTGCTTGGGGTGAGACGGAGGAGAAGAGCGCGACGTAGATGCGGGCTGTGAAGAGGTAGGCTTAGGGTCTGACATTGCGAGTAGGTGTTAGGATGGTGCGAGCCAGTTGGGCAGGCGAGAAGGGGATAGGGTCGAGGAGGAACTCGGGGATGTTGTACGAGCGCAAATGCAGCAGCTCGTAGTCAGGATCGGCCTGAGGCATCTCGAAGGGCTTGTGGGCGCGTCCCTCGCGGTCGAAGTATGAAAAGTAGAGGCGCGTGTAGTTGTCGTCGCGACGGCGGCTCTGGTAAACGATCCATCGGCCGGAGTGAGACCAGTTGTGGTAGCTCTCGGCGCTGGGGGAGTTGGCGGGGGCGATGGCTTTTGTAGAGGCTATAGAGTCTATCTGGCCCATTTGGCCCAGTGTGCTCAGATCGTCCAGCCGCAAATCAGCCTCGGGGTGATAGACATGAAAGCAGCCATAGCCACCGATGCTGGTGAGCAGCCAGCGACCGTCGGGGCTGATGCGAGGCAGTGTGGCGCTGAGCGAATCGGCCGAGGCATTGAGCACCAGCTGAGGCTCACCAAACGAGAGCTGCCGGGCATCGAAACGACGGCGATAGATATCGTAGCGCACTTCGCGATAGCGGTTGGTCACCTCGTGCTGACGTTTGATGCGGTGACGGTTGTCGGGGTCGAGGGCATCGGCCTCTTGATAGGTGAAGCAGGCCGAGCTGTAATAGAGCCATTGGCCATCAGGCGACCAGGTGGGGAAAGTCTCGAGCAGATCGGGCTCGTCGCAGATGGGGATAACACGCTCGTGATCTGCGTCGTAGAGTATCAGTCCGCTCTGGGTGTCCTGCACTTCCGATTTGGTCAGACCATTGGTGTGAAACTCCATGAAGGTCTTGTTCACCGAATAGGCGATGAGAGGTAGCGTGGGGTGCCAGGCGGGATAGACCGCGCCCGAAATGGTGTTGGGCAGCTTCATATTGTATTTGCCCCATCGGCCCTCGTTATAGACCACGGTGCCGCCGTACTCCTCGCGGACATGCAGCTGGTAGCGGTTGGGACGATTGCTTTGGAAGGCATGGCAATTCACGCAATGACCACCCTGTGGGTTGTCGAGCATCTGGTTGTTGTAATACTCTACCTCGTCGAAGCTCTCGAGGTCGCGATAGGCGAGGCTGATGCGTTCGTAGGTATTGTAGGGCGGAATGAGGCGATAGGCCACGTAGCGGTCGATGCTGTCGCTCACCACCTCGATGCCAAAGCGTGGATGCTGGAGCCAACCTGTAGCCGCACTGTGCGTGTAGAGGGTGACGTAGAGGCTATCGCCTACGCATCGGGTGAGCATCTGGCGCCATTGCTCTGGTTCGATCATGACGCGATGATTCTCGCCAAAGCAGACACTGCCACCGGGGTAGTCGAAACGGGCTACACACTGGTCGATGCTATCGCCACAGACCGAGAAGTTGAGCGGGGCGATGTTGACGGGAATCGTGGCCCCCGTGATATCGGGCAGAATGCTTGCTTGCTGGGTTATGGGCTGATACTGGCTGGGCTCCACTGCGGAGCGAGAACAGGCGCAGAGGAGCAAGAGGAGCGTGATTGTGTAGAGAAGCTGTTTCACTAATAGGTCTTGTTGAAGGTGTAGAAGTCGTAATACCACCAGTAGGTAAAGCCATACCGGGGTCTGAGCAGCTTGCCGATAGACTCTTGGGATTGACCCATCTGATCGGCCGTTTCGAGCTGTTGGCGATAACTCTGATAGCGAGCGGCAATCTCGGGATCGATATCGAGCCCCTCGGAAAGACCGAAGAGCAAGGCCGCCTCCTGGAAGTGTCGAGGCAATCGGGCTGAAGATCCCGCCAGCTCAATGTAACGAGCCAAGGTGCGGGCAAAGCAGAGACGATCGCGACGAAGCATGGCGAAGTGAACGGCCAACTGTTGTTCCGAAGCCGTGTCGTATTGCTCCTGGCTCAGGCGCTCGGTGAGGTAGATTTCGCAATAGCCGCGATCGTTGGTCACCTCGTCATTCCGGGTCATGAAGCGACGCACTGCGGCTGTCTCTTGGGCCGAAACCTCGTAATCGCGATGGAAGGTGAGCGTATTGAGCAACTGGCGATATTTGCTGGCCGTGGTGAGTTCGTCGTTGGCAATGGCACAACGGTACATCATGCGCAGGAAGTAGGGCGAGAGGCCATACTCGATATTGTCCTCCTGGCACCACATGAAGGCGTAGTTGGGTAGGCCGAGCCAATAGTAGATGTTGGGGCTGGCCGAGTGTGCCATGTGGATGGGCAGGTCGATATTCATGGCGGGACGGATGCCCGTAAAGGTGAAGCTGAAGCCTTGGTCTCCCAATCGACCCTGTTGTGCCAATGCCACATCTGTCATCAGGACCATCTCGCGGGTAGGCATCTGCTGGAGCGATTGCATGGGGGCTATCACCTCGTCCCAACGGCCCTCGTCCATCGCACGAAGCATCTGTAGCTCGGTGTGGTAATTCCGGTTGCGATAGTTGAGCATATTGCCACCTGCCAAGGCAGCGATGAGCAGGAGAAGAGCCACCACTCCTAACTTCTCGAACCGACGACCGAGGCGAGCCAAAAGCGGGAGAAGGAGCATACTGCCCGCCAGGATGCGGAAGGGCCACTCGAGCAGAGGGGTAGAGGTCTCGGGGATGGTGAAATGATGCCAACCGTAGAGCAGCAGCGGTTCGTGCCAATGCAATGAGGGAGACTCGTGATACCAGAGAGCTACGGCCGTGAGCGGCAAGACAATCATGCCCAGACGGCAGCTCCAAACCTTGAGCGACGTGCGTAGCGGGGTGCTGAGGAGCAATACAACGATGCCGAGCGTGCCGTACCAGCCCAAGAGGGGAAGGGAGAAGAGACTCCAGACAAAGAGCACCAAGAGACGATAGCGCTCACGACGAAGCAGACTGTAGAGATAGAGCACGAGAGCCACCGCCAGCACCCCTAAAGTGGGGCCGAACCAGTAGCTGGGCGACTTGAGGCAGAAGATCCAATAGCCTAACTGAGTAGTGCTTGCCAACAGCGCCACGATAGGAATGAAGACCAAGGCTGCCCAAAATCCACGAAGCCGATTGGCACGCAATAGCAACCACGCAATCAGCCCCCAACACCCCACGAGGAGTGAGGCGCCGAGCTTAGGATAGTAGAAGTATTGGGTACACCAGCCGCCCAACCACTCGCGCCAACCGCCTGGATGGCCTACCATCTGCTGCCAATAGGCATCGGTGCCCAACCAGGGATTGAAGTCTTGTGCCGTATAGAGCAGCTGTGCATTGCTGATGGCTAACAGATACCAGGCATAGCCTAAGAGCCCCACGAAGAGGAGCAGATGGAGTCCTTTCTCGCGAGCAGTGGCAGGTTGGCGCAGCTTGGTGATATGGTAGTTCTGAGGCATATTTGATTCTTATTTTTCGCCGCAAAGATACAAAAAAATCCCCTTTGTACCAAATACAAGGGGAAATATTTGAGGAATGTAACAAAAAGGGGCTATATTTGACAAATTGACGATTTACAATTTGACAATCCTCGCCGTCTTTTATCGATTGAAGGGTGGGGATGTTTTTTTCTTCAAGATGGGTTTTTATGATGTTGATTTTGACTTTGCGTAATCGGTTGTTTTGGGGTTCTTGGTTCCTCATATTCAATCAGCCGCTTGTCTTCTATGAGGCAAGCGGCTGATTGATATCCAAGATAGGTGTAACAAGGAGTCCTCTATTCCTGCGATCTTCTCCAGGCAAAGTATTCGTCGAGTACCTTCATGGCAGCTTCGGAAGCTACGGGAGCGGGATGAGGTCCTTCGCCCGTGAGCACCATTACCTGGGAATCTTCGTTCTTGAACAAGGGCCAGACGGGCAGATCGGGGTCGGTTTCCTTGCCGTTCGGGTTGCCGTATTTGGCGAAGTTTGTCCAGTATTTGAGTATGTATTGGGCAAGAGCGGAGTCGGTTGGATTGTTGCCGGGGTGCAGACTCTGGAAGACAAAGTCCACATCCTGACCATGGGGCGAGCGATGGCCGTAGCGGCGATCTCCCTCAGGGTACATGGGGTCCTGGTCGAAATAGTACATATAGACGGGCTGCTTCCCCGTCTGGTTCTGCAGTCTTCCCCAGCTCCATGTGCCCCAGCCAAAGGCCGAGTCGCGTCCGAGGTCGCGTGCCGTTTTGCCTACCTTGCCCTTTTCGAGCGGATAAACGGCCAGCAGCTTGTCGGCGTAGTCTTCGTAACGCTCGCGAACGGAGGCAATGTGCTGCTTGGGGTCTTCGGTGAATCCGAAGCTGTCGCCCTCGTCGGAGTTATAGCCTATCAGCAGTGCCACGTCGTTGTAGTTGCCTGCCTCGTACATCTTGTACTGGTCGTCGGGAATCACATAGCCATCGACAATAGGCCATGCACCACCGGTGACAACCGTTTGTCGGCTCAGGTCGGAGGGGGCGAGCGCACGCAGGGCTTCGGCAGTCGGGGCGTTCATGGAGTTGGCGTATTCCTCGCCTTCCTTCTCAGATTGTGCCAGCGACTTCATGTTCTCGCCGGGATATGCCTTCTCGCGGATGGGACCGAACGAACTGCCGCTTTGTGAGATGGCACCACGGAACAGTCCCTTGGCCAGTGGCGAAGCACACAGCATGCTGACGGAGATGCCGCCCGCCGATTCGCCGAAGATGGTCACCTTGGTCGGGTCGCCACCGAATGCGGCGATGTTGTCCTGTACCCATTGGAGCGCGGCAATCTGGTCGAGGATGCCATAGTTGCCCGACACGTGTTCGGGATTCTCGGCACTCAAAGCAGGATGGGCGAAGAAGCCCAATCGGCCTACACGATAGTTGATGGTGACGAGCACAACGCCCTCGCGGGCTATCGGGGCACCATCGTAGAACGAGGAGGTGCCCATGGCAAAACCGCCGCCATAGATCCAGACCATCACGGGCAGCTTCTCGTCTGGTGATTTGGCTGGGGTCCAGACGTTCAGATAAAGGCAATCTTCACTGGCATCGTTCTGGCCACCCCAACTGGTCATCGGGCTGGGACCGAACTGGTCGGCCTGTCGCACACTGTCCCAGGGTACAACGGGCTGCGGAGCCTTCCAACGCAATTCGCCCACCGGAGGAGCTGCAAAGGGAATACCCTTGAAGATGGTCATGTCTTCTTCGACCACACCTTGAATCGTGCCTCCGGTCACGCGGACCAGACCGGGAGTCTCCGACTTCTTGTTGCAGGCTATAGCCAACAGCGCTGCCATGCAGAGTAACAGATATTTTTTCATTTCGTTTATGTTGATGGTTTGAGAATGATTTTCGGTGACAAAGATAGTGCATTTTCGTGCAATATCCAAATAATCTGACCGTTTTTTGTAAAAATGACTCTATTTTCGATGGAATGGAAAGGTTGAAATAAGAGAATAGGAATGGAAAGCGTGCGATGGATTGTAACGAAATCGTCGAAGTTTGATACATCGGGGAAAACGGGGTGAGAAATCTTGAGGAGAAATTTTGTGGTTTCGTGGATTCTTCGTATCTTTGCGGCGCGGTTTCAAAGAGTTGCTGATATCTTGATGCAACACCAAAAACAAATAAGATGAAGAAATCCATATTATTCTTGATGGCTCTCGCTGGCTTCTTCTGGCTGGGCGGAAGCACGAGGGCGCTTGCCAATGACACGTGCGACAAGCCCAGGCATAGGGTGATTATCCTTACCGATGTGGAGAACGAGCCGGATGACACCGAATCACTCGTCCGGTTGATGCTCTATACGAACCAGATTGATGTGCGCGGTCTGATTGCAACCACTTCGACCCACCTGCGGAATCGCATTGCACCGGAATCCATCCATCGTGTGATTGATGCATACGGACAAGTGCGTTCGAACCTGTTGAAGCACGAGGGCGGCTATCCCGAGGCAGAAAGCCTGCATGCCCTTGTGAAGCGCGGTTCCACCTATTATGGCATGAACGGGGTAGGGAAGGACAAGAATTCCGAAGGCTCGGATTGGATTGTCAAGGAGCTGATGCGTGCCGATGACGAACGTCCCTTGTGGGTTTGTGCCTGGGGTGGAGCCAACGTGCTGGCACAGGCACTCTACCAGCTGAGAGCCACGCAGTCGAAGGCCGACCTGGAAAGGCTTGTCGGCAAACTGCGTGTCTATACCATCTCCGACCAGGACGACACGGGCAACTGGATGCGCCGCGAATTCCCTTCGCTCTTCTATATCGTCAGTCCGGGCGGCTATGGCCATGCCACGTGGACGGGCATGATGCAGGTAGCGGAGGGTGCCGACAACGAGAAGGTTTCGAACCGCTGGATTGCTGAAAACATCCAGCAGGGACATGGCCCGCTTGGTGCCTGCTATCCCGATGTGGCCTATGGCATGGAGGGTGATACGCCATCGTGGCTCAACCTGATTCCCAACGGACTGAACGATCCGGAGCATCCCGACTGGGGCGGCTGGGGAGGACGCTACGAACTGTACATCCCTCGTCGCGAAGATTGCGACCTCACGGGGTTCAACGGAAGCGTGCCTATCGAGGAGGAGACGCGTCCTATCTGGACAAATGCCGACGATCGGGTTACACCTTATTTATTCAATGAATATGGCTGTGCCTTGAGAAGCGACACTATTGCCTACTGCACGCCCCAAGCAACCGTATGGCGTTGGCGCAGCGAAGTGCAGAACGAATTTGCTGCACGAATGGATTGGTGTACCAAGGACTATTCGGAAGCAAACCATGCTCCTGTGGCTGCGGTTCGAATAATGACTGAGGTGCCCGGCTATGGCATTGACAATCGCGAACCGCGCGAAATACCGAATCTGACAGTGAAGAGTGGCGATGTGTTCACGCTCGACGCTACAGGTTCGAGTGACCCCGATGGCGACAACCTGAGTTATCTTTGGTTCAACTATCCCGAAGCGAGCAGCTGGAAACAGCCGGTTGCCATCCTGGGTTCTCCCAACATCTGCCATGTGAAAGTACAGGCTCCCAAGGTCGAAAGAACCGAGACACTCCACTTCATCCTCAAGGTGACCGACAAGGGCACTCCTGCCTTGACGTGTTATCGACGGGTCGTGGTAACTGTGATCAAATAACAATAATTAAATAACAATTAACAATTAACAAATAACAATTTGGTAATTAAAAACAAATAACAATTATATTTTCTAAATTCAAATTATGCTTATGATGAAAAAGAGTCTATTTATCAGTGCAGTAGTAATGCTGCTCAGTTTGACAGCATGTTGTGACAAGCAGGCTACACCTGCACCTTCGGCTGGTCCGAACTTCGACGAAGTGCTTATGACCCGCAGGAGCATCCGCAGCTATGATGCCACCAAGACCATCAGCAAGGAAGAGGTGCGCGAACTTCTTGCTGCCGTGCAGGAGGCTCCCTCTTGGGCCAATCAGCAGCCTACGAAGTATTATGTAGCCATCAGCCCTGAGAAGCTGGAGGCTGCCCAGAATGCTATCTATGGGAACAAGGAGCGTGTGGCAGGTGCCCCCGTACTTATTGTTTCAACGTACGAGCGTGGCAAGTCGGGCTTCTTCCGTGGTGAGGCCACCAACGAGATTGGCGACGGCTGGGGTGCCTACGACAATGGCTTGAGCAACTGCTACCTCATCCTCAAGGCCCGCGCCATGGGCTTCGACACCCTCATCATGGGTATGCGCGACAGCGAGGCGCTGCGCACAATCTTCAATATCCCTTCGGAAGAGACCGTGATGGCCGTCATCTCGCTCGGCTATCGTGACCAGGAACCCAACCAGCCCGAGCACCGTCCGCTCGACGAGGTGGTCAAGTTCTTCTAAAAGACCCTCTAAATCCCCCTGCATAGGGGGACTTTTATCACGAATTTGCGAATTTAAGAATTGTGGGTATACTAAAATCACGAATTATCGAATGAAGAATACTTCTGAAATCCGATAATTCGGGATAACTGTGTTAGCCGCACAGGGACAATGTCAGTTGAGGATGGCGACCTGGTCGAGCTTGAGGTTCTGGATCTGCAGCTCGATGAGCTTATAGCGGGAGTCGAGGTCCAGATCGGCAGGACGGGTGTTGAAGTAGCGCTGATAAGTTTCGCGCCATACATTTCGGTCGGCCTGTGAATCCGTGTGAATGAAGACCGACTTCTCCAGCGTTTCATCGAGGGTTACTCCCGTCTGGACAATGTGCAGGAAGCAGTCGCTTCGCTTGTCGAGCAGGGGCATGAGCTTGGCAATGTCGCTGGCTTTATCGCTGAGATACGGATAATGCGTCTTGTCGGTGAGGTATTCGACCAGCGAGAAGTCGCGGTATTCGTTGCGCAGTTGGTCGATGACCTTGTCGCGTATTTGTATCTTGAACTTCAGGATGTCGTCTTGCGACATCTTGTAGTTATCGACGAGGTCGTAGAGGTGGAGGCCGCCTGTAATGTCCAGCTTGTGCTTGTCGAAATAGGCATCGAGCACGGCATTGTTGAGCAACTGGATGCAGGGCGTGCGCGAAGGAACGGTCATCTGCTTGAGCGTCTGTTGTTCCTCCTGGCTCCACTTGCCGAGGTCGGAGACGTAATCGGCGAGCGCGTGATACTTGTTGATGAGCTTGATCTTGATATCCGTGAGACTCGATACGACCATGCCGGCCAGATGCAGGCGCAGGTGCTTCTCGGCTTTTTCCTGCTCGGCATGAGCAATCCTGGACTTGATGGCTGCGGCTTTATCGTCGAGTTCCTCCTTGAGCTTGTTCAGCAGATGCTGCCCATACCAGACTCCCAGGATGTAGAGGAGGATGAGTATGCCGGTGATGACCGAGGTGATGGTTGCAGCCTTGGTCCAATTGAGGTAGAACATGAGCCAAACGTCGAGCAGGAAGATCAGGATGGCGAAGGCTCCCCAGAAGAGCCATTTGCGACGGACGCGCTTGAACTCCTTCAACTCATTGGGGCGAGTTTCGGAAACAAAGGTCTGATAGGCTTCCTTCTGTGTGGCTATTTCGCTTTCGAGTCGAGCGACGGACTGCTGGAAGATCAGGTCGCGCTTCGACGGATTGGAGAGGGTCTGGAGCAACTGCTCGTAGGAGAAGCGGAGCGAGGTGTAGCGAGCATTATCCTGCATAAGCAGTCGGTTCTCCGAATCGATGAGGATGTGGAGAATAGACGAGCGGATGTTGTCGTCGGTCAGGTTGAACGATACGGTCTTCCGCTTGTCGATGCCCGACACCTTGACCTGCTCGGTTACATCCACGTCGGTGATGATGCAGGCCTGATTGCAAAGCGCAGGATCGTCGATATAGGAGAAGGGGATGTAGCAGTAGCCCTTGTCGCCAAAGCTCGTGCCCCACGAGTTGCGCACGATATAGACCTTTTCGTCTTCGCTGAATCCGCAGATTACCATGGCGTGGTTGCCGTCGTCGTGGTTCTTGATCTGTTCGTCGGTGGGACGGTAGATGAATCCGTTTCCATCGGCCTGGAACGAGTCGAAGATGCGGAGCGAAATGGCGATGGGGTAGCCTTCGGATATGGCCGAAGTGAAATCCTCGTGGGAGACATTTACGTTCTTGACCGTCTTGACCAGACGAGACTTGCCATCCTCGTAAGCCTCGGGAGAGGGTTCGATCAGATTCTTGCCGTAGGGGCACAGGTCCTCGGTGCAGACACCCAGGGACGACATGGCGCTGAATGCATCGAAGAAGGAAGTACCTTCCTTGAGCTTCTCCTCCCAATTCAAGCTCTTTTTCTTGACAGCATTGTAGAAGACAAACATCTCGCTGAGGTCAGGGTTGGAGGGGTTGGCCTTCTTCATGATGTATTCGAAGATGGAAACCATGGCGAAAGCTGTGCAGGTGCCCAGTTCTCCCTGGTTCTTGGGCGTGGTGAAGTCGGAACGCAGATCGACGCTTCGCTCGTTGGTCTGCTTGGGGACGTACGTCTCCTCGAAGAGATGTACCTCGTTGTCGGTTGGCATGAGGCGGAAGATCTGCCCTTCGAAGTTGAATCCCCCGTCGGAGAGTCGCTTCTGCGAGTCTTCGACAGTCTTGACCTGCACCTTGATCTGGTCGAGCTCCTCCTGCTTCTTGCGGATGAAGGCGGTGCGTTGGCGAATCTGAGCACGAAGCAACTTCATCTCGTCGAGGGGGAGATAGACGTGCTCGTTGCTGTCGGTCGGGGTGGTCAGCACGCCGCGATGCACGCGACGAGGCTGGTCGGCTGTGGCTTCCTCGATGCGGACCTGCTTGTTGTCCTCGGCGATGAAGAGATTGATGGTCTCGGCATCGCAATCGTCGAGGGTGGGTTGCTCCTTGTGGTACTGGATACCTTGCAGAAGGGCATCGTCCTCGCCGAGCAGCTGTGCCATGATGGCCTGCTTGTGGGGGAGGGAAAGGCGCTCGTCGCCGATGAACGACTGCATGTCGATGATGGCTGCATCGATGCGTTGCTGAAGTTCCTTTTCGAGTTGCTGTGTCTCACTGAGCGAAAGGGCACCACGGGCATTGGCCTCGGCAATCTTGGGATCCACGCGGTCGTGCTCGAATTCCTTGTAGAGACCGATGTGCCGGCTGAGCAGACGCAGGGCCGTGTCGGAGGCTTCGTTGACGTTGACCTTCGTTTCATCGACGCGTTCGCGGCCCAGAATCTCGAGATAGGCATTGTGGAGCAGGTAATCGACAAAGTAGATCTTGTCGAAAGCGAGCATCGAGATACCGAAGGTGGTCACATCAATCTCCTGCCCGAACTGATTGGCGGGAAAGATGGCCGGATAATGTTCGACGGCAAGCAGGGCAAACTCTCCTAAGATGCGCAATAGTCCCTCGCGGTCGAGGTTAAGGGCGAGTCCCTGCGTATTGGAGTCCTCGAAGAGCAGCAGGCGATGAACCTCGGCATGGGCGATGACTTCGCGTGCCACCTTGCGACAGATGTCATTGTAGTGCTCCATCTGGTCGGGAATCTGAGCCTTGGCAGCCTCGTCGGTGACGAGGAGCGGAGCCAGAACGCCAGGCAGCCCCATCACGTCGATAAGATAGGGTTTGCCCGACTTGCGGATGGCAGCGATGAGCTGAAGAGCCATGCTCCAGCAGCTCTCGTCATAGAGCGGCAGGTAGAGGCAGAGGTTGAGCTTTCCGGTCTCGCCTGGGTTGTCGATGGTGACGGTGCGATTGAAGAGTTCGACGAAGTATCGTTGCAGCTGTGCGGCGTTGGCAAGCGTCTGGCTTTGGCCGGACTCCACGTGGTAGCGGTAGCTGATGCCCGAGGAGAAGGTGGTCTCCTCCTGGATGGGCTTCTGGACATAGTCCTGAATCCGGAAGCCTCCCTCGCTGTCCTTGTCGCACGAGAAGATCTGCAAGTAGTCGCAGGCGTCACCGGCACCGTACATCAGGGTGTACTGCTTCAGGAAGGGAGCCGCCTCGGTGAGCTCCCTTCCGACAAGCAGATGTGCCGTATGTCGCATTTTGCTGTTCATCAGAGTTCCTTTTTGACAAAACTGATTTCTTCGGTGATTAACTGGCGGATGGTTTCAAAGCCCTTGGCCGTGATTTGCTTCTTGTCCAGGTTGATCTGGGAATACTTTTCGTAGTAGTTCTCCTTGACATCCTGCAGGAGCTTGTCCATGTATTCGCTGCCGTTCTTCTTGCCGATTCCATCGATGACGGCCTCGTATTCGTCGTGCACTGTTTCGATATGGCGCTTGAACTCCTGGAAGGCCTCGTCGCGGTACTCGCTAAGCTCCACCCAATAGTCGAAGAGCGGGTCGCCCTCCTCGGTGTTCTGGTACTGGTAATGGCCGTCTTCGTTCTTGATGAGGCCGAAGATGAGGCCCTGGATCCAGAGACCCAGCGAATCATCGACCTTCGGGGTAGGTTCGATGCGGTAGTCTTCGCGCAGCATGCGGTTGAGGAAGTTCTGGTCGAGGTGGCAACTGACGGTCGAACGGTCGTATTTCGGCTTGTAGCTCTGCAACGTGGCGATGTGGAAGGCGGGGAATACGCCGAACTGACGATAGATAATTACGCGGTCGTTGGTGCCGAGGTTAGCAAAATCGACGGTGGCAACGGGGTTCTCGATCTTCTTCTTGAAGTAGTTGTCCTTGAAGAGACGCGAGTTGAGCTTGTCGGGCACGCCGATGTAGTAGGAGTCGGTAGGAGCCACCATCGGGCGGTGTCCGCGGTCGTCGTACTGGATGAGCGGCTTGGACTTGTTGATGGCCGTGCGCACGACGTATTCGAAGCTCTCGGGGCTCATCTTGTCGAGCACGTTGTCAATGGTCATGCCTTCCCAGACGGAAGCAGCCTTGAGGCGGGAAGCAAAGTCGGTGAGCTTGTGGAGCACGTCTTCGCTGCGCATGGTGTCGAGGCCATAGAGCTTGTCGCCCTCGAACTCCTTGAGCAGGTCGGTGATGAGCAGATCGTTGTCGGAGACTGTCACGTCGGCTACAAATTCCTTGGCGAGGTCGATCTGGAAGATCTGTGTCTCGCGGTTGACCTGATTGACGATGCGCGAGATGGCGTTGGTGCATTCGTCGCTGACGTTGGAAAGCAGGCGCTTGATGTTCTGGATCTTGGTGTACTGATCAACCAGTTCGTTCTGGAGGCTGGTGAAGAACGAGATGGCGAACGAATGGCGCAGAAGGTCGCGCTTGTTGCGGGCGAGGTTGGCCGTACAGCTCAGGACGTCGTCGGCATATTCCTGCTGGCGGGACTTGGTCTTGAAGAACTTGGCGCTGTAGTCCTTGAGGTCCTGGATAGCGTTATCGAGGGCCGACTTGAGCGCAGGCTGCTGGTCGTTGAGTTCCGTGTATTCCTTGTTCATCTCCTCGAAGAAGATGTTGACCTGCGACTGGATGCCGAGCACCACGGCTTCGGCTGCACCGATGCCACACTCCTGGTTGATGGTCTTGACCAGGAGCTTGCGGAGTTCCTCGAAGACGCGGTCCTTGAGCTGGCGGAGCTTGCCGTCGATGAGCTCCTGTCCCTTCATGCCCGAGCCATTGAGATAGTCCTGCACTTCGGGGTCGGCGTTGTCCTTGTTGTCAATCTCGGAGAGCTGGAAGGGCGGGTTGATGTCGAGCAGGAAGTCAATCACGTCGTCGTGTTCGTTACCGCCATTCTCGCGAATCTTGACCGTGTCGGAATCAATCCAGCCATTGACGATTGAATCGCTGTCGGCACACGAGTTGAACAGACGTTCGATGAGGCGCTTGACGGCCTTGTAGGAGTAGAGTGAACGGAGTTCGGACCCCTTGAACAGAATCTCGCAGACACCCATACCGGCACACCAGGCACGCTTGCCCTCGACGTCCATCGTACCGGCAGCTATCATCTTCTGCACATTGTCGCTGACCGATGCCGATGCGCTCGACAGTTCGCCAGCCGAGGTGACCAGCGCGAGGCTGATCATGTCGGTGAGCTGATCGACGTGGTTGTAGATGTCGCCATTGGAGTTGCGGTTGTCGATGAAATAGACGGTATCGAAGGGGTTCTGGTTGGTCTCGAGAACGGGCATCGAGATGTAGTCGAACGTCACGGGCTTGCTGTCCATCTGGAGGTGCATGAGCCAGTCGAGGTCGAGGATGGCACCGTAGGCATTGGGCTTTACGCGAGCCATGGAGGCATTGCCGTTGCCCATGCTCTCGAAGACGTCGGGCAATACGGCATAACCTGTCAGCTTGCGGTTAGGTGCCAGGCCGCGCAACATATAGGCAGCATCGATGAACGTGCCGCAGCCTGTGCCACCGCATACCGAGAAGATCATGTGTATCTCGACATTGCTGGCTGCGAGCTCGTAGCGCGGATTGTTGGAGATTTGTGCATCGGCGATGCGGTCGAGGACGTTCTTGACCTGTGTCTGCATCTTCTGGTAGTTGTAAGCGATGGCAAAACGTCCATTGGAACGCACTTGTCCGGCACCGAGCATCATGGACTGGAGTGCAAAGATGTTCTTTTCGGAAAGCCAGCTGAAATGGTTGCGGTTCACTTCGTAGAACGAACGTGGATCCTGAACCTGCAGAGAAACCTGCTCGTAGGGTTCCAGGCGTACCTTGCCCATCTTCGAATCGATTTCTTTCGTGAATGCTCCGCCGTCGGTATCGACACCCAGGAAGCCGATCATGGGTGGCAGTTCGCCGTAGGTTTCGATAAACAGTTTCTTGGCATTGAGCAATGCATTCATGCCGGTTCCTCCTAAGCCAATGTAAAGGCTGCGTTTGATTTTAGTTGCCATAGTATGTCTGATTGAGATTGTATATATTATATTTTAAAGTGTCATTTGTAAATATGTCGTTTGGCAAATAGCGAAACGAAGGTTTATTTCTTGAGGGTAATCTTGATCTTTTTGCCTGTGGCAAGACTCTTCATCTCGATGGGCGTCAGAGCCTCGATGGTGTTGCCGGGGGGATTCATCGTGTAGCCAGAAGTGCCGAGTGCACGGACACGTGTCTTCTTGGAGCCAGGGACGAGCGACCATTCCTTGTCCCAGAATTCTTCGGTGATGTACTTCACCTCGCCTGTGAAGATGCGGCTTAACAATCCCTGCTGCTGGCGTCGATTGGTGAATACCACACGGCGACAGCCCTTGATGCGCGGCGTCTTGTAGATGGGCTGGCACTCCATCTGGATGCTGCTGAGTCGGATGGTTGGATAGATCAGCGGACGTAGGATGAGGAACCAGAGGATGAGGAGCGACAGAAGGATGATGGCGATGAGGATGACGGCCCACTTGAGCGGATTCATGTCGATGTCATAGCTCGAGCGCAGGGTGAGCAGGTAGTCCGAAACTGTTTCGCCGTTGATGTTCTCAAGGTTGCGACGCGAGTCGCCGAGGGCGAAAATCTGATAATAATGCTTGCCTTCATGACCGTCGGTGTTGGGGATGATGCTCAAGACGGCAGGCTTGCCCGGATCGATGTCGAGGTTGCCGTCGGATGGCTCACCATTGAAGAGCAGCTGGCATTGCTGACCCAAAGGCTTGTCCTTGTCAGTCGTGGTTTCGGAGAACTGCAGCCGAACTTGGGCTCCCATCTTGCTGGCCGATTCGTTGAACTTTGGATTGAGGTCGATTGTAAGGGTGTCCTGTGCCTTGGCGTCACTCCACCAGAAGCTGTCGTACCAGTCTGCCTTGCCGAAGTCAATTTCTTCAGTGGGAAGTTGCAGCGAACGCTCGGGTATATTTTTGACAGACAGGGTGAGCTCGGGATTGAGGATGTCAATCTGCTCGCTGGTCACCCGGATGGGCACGGTGAAGGTTTCTGGCATTTGGGCAATGTCGGACTTGGGAGTGAAATGGAAGGTGGCACGGCCATTCCGGATTTCCCCACCGACAAGAATTGCATCAATCGACGGGTCGGAGGAATGGGCTACAGCCTTGAATATACCTTCGGCCGAGAAGGGCAGGACGGCATCGCGCGGGTCGAGCGTATTGTAGTTCATTTCGGTCTTTCCGAAGCTTCCGAACGGGTTCTGGATGCCATTGACGGCCTTGAATCTGGGACATTGTTCGACAGCCGAACGGATGCGGTCGTCGATAGCTTCGTCCGAAAGGGCCACGTAGTAGCCTTGCGAATTGCCTGCACGTTCGCACCATTGGCGGATGCGCTTGCAGACATTCTCAGTGCCGTCGGGACTGGGGTTCTTGTTGTCCTTGCCATCGGTCAGAAGGTAGATGTAGTTGTCCTTGTTGGGGTCGATGTAGTTGAGGGCACGGTCCCAGGCCTGGCAGATGTTGGTGCCAGTAAGCGTCTCGGGGTACTTATACACCTCCTTCTTGAACTTCGCCCAGTCGAACTCCTTCTTGAGCTCGTGGATCACGGACTTGTCGTAAACGGTGCCCTGGAAGGGGACGATAGTCACCATCGTCTGGTCGGACAGACGGGCAATGTCCTTCTCCAGATAGTCGAGCGTCGGGTCCCAGATGTGGTACTCTGTCACCATAGATCTCGAACAATCCAGGATGTAGATGTAGTTGCGTTCCCTTTGTGCCCAAAGGGAAGAGACACAGGACAGGAGCATCGTGAGGGCGAGCAATCGAATCACGGGAAATGTAGGTATCTTCATAATTGTTCTGTTTTTGGCATAGACTCTTCAGTGTTTTTGCCTGTTATCGGTGCAAATATAGGATTTTTTGCGATATCTTGGACATTTTCGACGCTTTTTTTGGTAAAATCAACCTTGAAAATGCAGGAATGACCTCGAAATGCGGAAAAAAGGCCATTTGACTTGCATTTGCGGTGCAAAGATAATCGGTTTTGTTGATTAGCTGATGATTTTGACAACGTTGTCGATGCAGAATGAGAAAAATGAGCGGGAAAATGAAAAAAATGGGGCAGATTCTTGGAGATTGGGAAGATTTGTGTTAACTTTGCACCGAAAAATAGAATCTATGGAGGAACAGGAAAACAAATATACCAAATGGGTGGCATGCTGGGGAAACGCCACGTCGATTTCTGACCGCAAGATGTCGGTGTATGCACGGGATATCACGCTGAGATACCCTATTCGAATGTGCTTCAGCGGCAGCAAGCTGCGATTCCGATTCTCGAACCTTACGGGTAGGGAGGAGGTGACACTCACCAAGGTACGCGTCGCGAAAGTGGTGGAGCATTATCGTCCTGTGGCCGTCACCTTCGGCGGGGATCGTCGTGTGCGCATCGCGCCGGGCAAGGAGGTGGAGAGCGACGAGATAGCCTTCGACATCAATGCGGGCGACACCATCGAGGTGAGCTTGTATCTGGGCGAATATACCCAGATGAATGCGGGTACGCTGGTGACCGGCCCTTTGTCGAAGGGAAAGTTCTCGTATGGCGACTATGCGGATGCCAAGGTGCTGCCTCTCGACCTGACACGCAACACCAACTGGTTCTATTTCCTCAATACCATCGACATCTTGACCGAAGAGAAGAACCATGCCCTGGTGTGCTACGGCGATTCCATTACGGCGCAGAGCTGGCCCGACCACTTGGCCAACCGAGCTTGGAACAACGGCCTGCATGATGTGTCGATCATCCGACGTGCGGTGAGCGGAACGCGTATCCTGCGTCAATACAACTGCATTACCTACCAGGCCTACGGATTGAAGGGCGAGACACGTTTCCCCATCGAGATGAATGTGGCTGGTGCGCGTGATGTAATCATTCAGCATGGCATCAACGACATTATCCATCCTGTGGGTGTGGATGTCAATCCATTCCGCCCCATGAGCGATATGCCTACCACCGAGGACCTCATCGAGGGCATGCGGAAGTTCTACATCGAACACGCGCGTCATCTGGGACTCCGCGTATGGAGCGGGACACTGCTGCCCATCTGGAACTGGAGGACCTATGCTGAGTTCCGCGACCAGATACGTCGGGAGTTCAACGAATGGCTGCGCACCGCCCCTGACTTCGACGGCTGCATCGATTTCGAGTTGGCCGTGAGGGATCCGGAGCATCCTGTGGCATTCGCTCCTGGTTTCGATTCGGGCGACCATCTGCATCCAAGCGAGAAGGCCTACGAGGCCATGGCCAACTGTGTGCCGCAGGAGTTGCTGGTATGAGAGATTTCTTTTGCTATAGCGGCTATGTTGACAATATTGACTATAGTAGCTATAGCGGCTATAGGAACTATAATAATAGAAAATTAAAAAATTATGAACAAGTTGATTAGAAGAGCGTTTATGCTCGGCCTTTGTGGAGGAATGATGGCCGGCTGCAATTCGAAGAAGGCACAGCCCGGCGCGAATGAAAACGATCCTGCGAGCAATACCGATGGCCGCAGGTATGTGAACTATGACGAACGTACGGGCGAAGAGGCTGTCGTTTATTTTACCCGCAACCTCAGCGCCGAGGGACTGATTGCGGCTTACGAGAAAGTGAATCAGAACATCGAGGGCAAGGTGGCCGTAAAGCTGCACACCGGTGAGCAGAACGGACCCAACATCCTGCCCCGCGAATGGGTGAAAGCGCTCATGGCCAAGGACCTGAAGGATGCCACCATCGTGGAGACCAATACCTACTACGAGGGAGACCGCTACACCACCGAAAAGCATCGCGAGACGCTCAAGGTGAACGGCTGGACCTTCTGCCCCGTTGATATCCTGGACGAAGAGGGCACTGCCATGCTGCCTGTCAAGGGTGGCAAGTGGTTCCAGGAAATGTCAGTGGGTAAAAATCTGAAAAACTACAATTCGCTGGTCGCCCTGACGCACTTCAAAGGTCATACCCAGGGCGGTTTTGGCGGCTCGAACAAGAACATCGGCATCGGATGCGCAGACGGCCGAGTCGGCAAGGCGATGATCCACACAACCCCCGGACAGCCCAACCAGTGGGACATCAAGGAGGAAGAATTCATGGAGCGTATGACCGAATCGACCAAGGCCACCATTGATTTCTTCGACGGCCATGTGACCTACGTCAACGTGATGCGCAACATGAGCGTGTCGTGCGACTGCGAGGGCGTGGCTGCTGCTCCTGTCGTAACGCCAAATGTCGGCATCCTCTCGTCAACCGATATCCTGGCTGTCGATCAGGCTTGCATCGACATCGTATTTGCCATGACCGAAGAAGAGCACCACGACCTGCTGGAGCGCATCATCAGTCGTCATGGCCTGCGCCAGCTCTCCTACATGAAGGAGCTTGGCATGGGGCACGACCGGTATAAGCTCATCGATCTTGACAACGGAGGCAAGGAGATTACAGCGGCCGAGGCCGCAGAAGGACTGAAGCCATTTGTGGCACAATGATGAGCGATTGTAACCTGACGATTCTGCTGGCTCGTGGATACATTTTCCACGAGCCAGCATCGTTTTAGATGGGTTCTAACCCTGAAAAACGGGTATTTTACGTAAATGTTACAATTTTAGAGAGATTTGTTTCATCGTTTGTAACATGGTTTGATAAATAATTGTTATCTTTGCCCCGGATAAAACCTAAGATTATGTTACACATTCCTTTTCCAGATCTTGTCTCAACGTTCCAAAAGCTTCTGAATAATCGCTTTGTGCGACGTGCGGTCTTGACTGCAGTCGCCGGTCTGATAGTCGGTGAGGCTGAAGCCAAAATGAATCTGCTTTATACGACCGAGAATAATTTGCCGAGCAGCCTGGTCAATCAGGTGGAGGAGAGCGCCGACGAGATGATCTGGATTTCGACTGAAGATGGGTTGTGCCGTTTCGATGGTTCGCAGTTCGTAACCTATACCTACGAGCCGAACAATCCGCATTCCCTGCAGAGTAATATCGTTCGAATCATCTGTACGGACGAGGAAGGCCATGTGCTGGTCGGCACAAGAGCTGGCGTGCAGATGTATCGGCCCGGGACCGACGACTTCACCTCAGTCATCTGTGACTCTTTGCAAGGCATTCCAGCTGCCAATGTTTCGGATCTGGTTCGATTGGCGAATGGCGATTTCATTGTTTCCGGAACAATCACGTTCTCTATCCATATCGATGAGAACGGGATACCGCACGCTTTTCCCAATCCTTTGACACAAGGAATCCGAACGAGCCTGCGCTGCTGTGAGGATTACAATGGCAATATCTGGACCGCCTCTTCGGTGCATGGTATGCATCGGTTGGACAAAGAGGGCAACATGGAGCAAATACCTTTGTCGGACGACATCAAGGGATTCAATCTGCTGGAAATAGGACCGGATGGAAACATGTATATGGGAGGAGTGGACCGAGGCCTCTATAAATATAATAAGGTAACCCGTCGTATCGAAGAAATAACCGGCCCGAAAGACCTATTCCGCGTCAGCGAACTGCGTGCTGTGCCTGGCAAACAGCAGATGTATGTCTGTACCGATGGTGAAGGCGTCAAGATTCTGGATTGTGGAACGGGTCGGCTTGCGAACTTCGATTTCGACGATTCACAGATGGAGATGGGAACCCAGAAGGTTCATTCTTTGACTACGTCGAGAAACGGAGATATCTGGATGGCCCTCTATCAGAAGGGAGTGCTGATGATTTCGGGCAATCCCTTTGACTTCCACTATTATGGGGCCCATTCCTTGCGCTTCAACAACATCGGCGATCGTTGTGTGACGTCGATGATCCGTTCGCACGATGGTATGCTTTGGGTGGGCACGGACAATGGTGGCGTCTATGGCCTGGATGACAACGGAGAGACACGGGCCTATTATCCCTGCAACATAGGTCCAGGTTCGGTTCCCACTGCACTCATCACCTTGTTCGAAGACTCGCGTCATCGTGTTTGGTTCGGCTCGTATGGACAGGGAGGTGGTCTGCTCGACCTCAAGACAGGTGTCTGCCAATATATTCCCGTTGAAAACCAGCGAAGCAACACCAGCAATATCTATGCCTTCGCCGAGGACGGGCAGGGCAATCTGTGGGTGGGGTCAATGGGTAACGGTATTCTGAAATACGACGAGGCCAGGAAGACCTTCGTGCGTCAGAATCTGCATCCCGCCTGCAACTGGGTAGGTTCCTTGTGCTACGATTGTGGAACCGGTCAGCTGTATGCGGGAGGCTCCAATGGCCTGGTGATTATCAGCCAACTGGATGACGAAATGAAATGTGAGCAGTATTACCCCGAATGGATGATCTATAGCATCTCGCGCATTTCTGCCACCCAGATCTGCCTTTGTACCAACTCCGGCCTGATTGTCTTCGATACACAGAAGAGAAGCGGAAGGATCTATACCAAGGAGGACGGCTTCGTAACCGACAACTTCTTTGCTTCACAGACCGATGGAGAGGGTAACCTTTGGGTGAGCAGTGGCAAGGGCATTTCGAAGCTCAACCTCAATCAGCATACCATCACAAACTATACGTCGCGCGAAGGACTTCAGTTCAACGAATTCTACAAGAATGCGTCGATGCGCGATGAGGATGGTACGATATGGTTTGGCGGCACGCAGGGCATCAATTGGTTCCATCCCCGCGAAATACGCAAGAATGAAACGATGGTGAAGGCCCGCGTCGTGAGATTCAGTACCGACCAGAACAACATCCAGCCCGATGCCCGTGGCGTTTATCAGCTGGAGGAGCGCGACCGCTCGTTCTCCATTGAGTTGGCAACGCGCCCCATCATGCAGACCTTCAGCGTGACTTATCTCTATTCGTTGGACAATGACGCCTGGCAGAAACTTCCGCCCAGCGTCAATCGAGTGACATTCAGTCGTATCGGTTCAGGTTCGCATACTTTCAGCTTCCAGATTGCCGTCGATGGCACCCTTTCGCCTGTCGAGAGTATTCAGATTGCCATTGCGCGCCCCTGGTTCCTGCGCTGGTGGGCTTTGCTGCTGGGTCTGTTCGCATTGGGCATTGTCGTCTGGCTGGTCGTCCAACATCTGCGTCGTCGCTATCGTGAGAAGAAGATTCGAATCAGGCATGCCCGTGCCGTGGCTGCCAACGAGGAGAAACTGCAGTTCTTCATTAATCTTGCGCACGAGATACGTACCCCGATGACTCTGGTCGTTAGTCCGTTGCAGAAACTGATGTCGCAGGACAAGGATCCGGAACGTTCGCGCAGCTATCGGCTCATCGACCGCAATGCCAATCGCGTGCTGGGCCTGATCAATGAGATCATGGACCTCCGGAAATTGGACAAGGCACAGATGCGCCTGCAATGCCAGAGATTGTCTCCCGCCAAGCTGCTTGAGGACCTTTGCGATACGGTTTCGGACCTCACCCAAGAACGACAGATCAATCTTACGTACAACAATTCCCTGCCCGAAGGCTTTGTTTCGTGGATTGACAAGGGCTGTTTCGAAAAGATTGTCATCAATCTGCTTTCGAATGCCATCAAATATACACCCCATGGGGGAAAAATCACGGTGGAAAGTCATTTGACTTCCGAAAAGATGCTGGGAGTCAGCATCACCGATACGGGCATCGGCATCGACCCCGAGGACAAGAAGCATGTCTTCGAATTGTTCTACCGTTCGAATGTGAACAATCCCCACGCGATGGGTACAGGTATCGGTCTGAACCTTGTGAAGCTCTTGATTACGCTGCATCATGGCAATGTGTTTGCCGAAGATAATCCAGAGGGACAGGGGACGAAACTGTCCTTTACGTTGCCAACCCGCGATGATGCCTACAAGGACAAGGAAAAGATCACCCGGCAGGTGCGGGGAGCTGAACTGGTGGATAACCTGGATGAGGTTACGATTGTGAAGAAGTCGATGGGGCAGACGCTGGACGAGACATCCACGGGTTCCAACCGAAGCTCGCGTCGTGTCCTAGTTGTCGATGACGAAGAAGAGATTCTCAACTATCTGGTATCGGAACTTCGGCCTACCTATCGTGTGGTCACCTGCTTGAATGGCCGTGAGGCCCTCGAAAAACTGCTTGAGAATGCCGACGGCTATGACCTGGTGCTCAGCGATGTGATGATGCCGGAGATGGATGGTGTGGAGCTATGCCGGTATATCCGCAGCAATGTGCTGCTCAATCATCTGCCGGTGGTGCTTCTTACTGCCAAGACGAGCGATGAAGACCGGCTCAAGAGCCTGGAGATTGGAGCGAATGCCTTCATTTCTAAGCCATTCAATCTGGAGATTCTGCTCAAGACCATCAAGAATCTCATCGACGAGCACGAGCGACTACGCAGCTCGTTCAGCGGCCTGCAGCTGCCCACCGACAAGGTCGATACGCCTGACCTCGAGTCGCCCGACCAGCGTTTGCTGAAGCGTATCCTGAAGGTCATCAACGAAAACCTCAGCAATCCCGAATTGACGGGCGAGATAATTGCCGAGAAGGTGGGCCTAAGCCGTGTGCACCTTTATCGCAAACTGAAGGAGCTGACCAACCAGACTGCCCGCAACTATATCCGCAACATCCGACTTGCCAAGGCTGCCGAACTCCTCACCCAGCGCAAGATGTCGATTGCCGAAGTTGCCTACGAAGTAGGCTTCTCGAGTCCCAACAACTTCGCCACCGCATTCAAGGAGATGTATGGCATGACTCCTACTGCCTACAACGAGAAGCATTACGAAGGAAAAGAGAGCTAGTCGCAGGAATTTGACGAGAATATACTGGACCTGTTCATACCTTCTCATTTCGAGAGGGCATGAATAGGTCTATATTTTTGGGCAGTTTTCTTTATAGTCGGGGTTCTCGAATTTGAAAAATAACATGTTGATTACTTCACTATAGGATACCCAAAATGGAGAAGAAACCTGTATATAGTGGGAAAGGTCCTTCTAATTATCAATTATTCGGTTTTTGAGTGAGATGAGGCGCTTTTCGTGAAGGGAATATCATTTCAGATTGAAATGGAGCGTCAACGTACATAGACGTACTATTTCGTCGTGAAATGGAGCGTCAACGTACATAGACGTGCTATTTCGTCGTGAAATGGAGCATCAACGTACATAGACGTACTATTTCGTCGTGAAATGGAGCGTCAATGTACATAGACGTACTATTTCGTCGTGAAATGGAGCGTCAACGTACATAGACGTACTATTTCGTCATGAAATGGAGCGTCAACGTACATAGACGTACTATTTCGTTTTGAAATGGAGCGTCTACGTACATAGATGTGCTATTTCGTTTTGAAATAGAGCGTCTATGTTCATAGACGTTCTCGAAAGGAATGAGAAGGATAATTTACGTTTGCGTATGTTATAAATCGAAATAAGATACCGGTTTAGGATAAATTCCCTGCCCAAAGCATATCGAAGAAGTCTTTCACGTAGATGCATTCGATTCCATCCACTTTTCGATTGATTGGATCGAGCGAAACAATCAACAATCTACTTTGAGGATTCTCTTCAGCAAAGACTTTCAGTCCTTTCAGATGGCGAGGCAGCACTTCTTCTACAGACTTTATTTCGATGGCTACACGAGCATCGCCCAATATTACATCCACCTCAATTTCAGAATAAGTGCGCCAATAAGACATGGCTTCGTCTGAATGCTTGTAGTGCAGCCAAGCATATATCTCTTGAACGACAAGATGCTCGAAGGCATGTCCATACTCGACAGTCCCCCTGGCCATCTTTTTACGATGGAGTAGATGGTTGGCGACCCCGATGTCGAAATAGTAAAAACGAGGTGCTTGCACCACACGACGTTTCATCACCTTGGAGTATGCGGGTATACGATACCCGATGAGTGTGTCTTCCAGAATATCAAAATAGGATTTGACAGAGGTGGCACTGACTCCACAATCTTGGGCGATGTTGTTGTAATTGATCATTTCTCCATCAGTCAGGGCGGCCACTTCAAGAAATCGCTGGAAAGTGGCCAGGTTTCTCACCAGAGCCTCTTCTTTGATTTCCTCTTTCAGATAGACCTCAATATAGGCAGACAGGCGCCGTTCGGGATTCTTGGCCAAATAATGTGATGGAATCATCCCATAGTTGACAGCATGGTCGAGGTCGAAGTTTGGTATTTCTGAACTGACCAAAGGATACATATATACGGGGAAGGCTCTTCCTCCGAGGGTATTCCTACCATTGCGCTTCAATTTCCGTGCGCTGGATCCGCAGAGTATAAAAACGAGGTCACGTTCAGAAATAAGTCGATGTACCTCGTTGAGTAATTCTGGAACTTCAGATATCTCGTCGATAATAACCAGCGTCCGCTCTGGTTTGTCGTAGAGCATCTCGTAGAGCAATGCTGGATGTTTCCGAAAACGGCTTTTCAGACTTGTATCCAGCAAGTCTATATAGATAGATTTTGGGAATTGATGCCTCAAAGCAGTCGATTTTCCAGTTTGGCGTGCACCAAATAGGAAGATACTATCGTCTAACTCGTTGTTAATTTGTAAAATACGTTCTAACATGTGTTTGATAAATTAGAGGTAATGCTTTGGTTTTTCAATGAAATTTGGAAGTTGTACTTTGGATTTTACTGAAAAATCGAAAGTGATACTTTGGATTTTCACGGAAATATGGGGCAAAGATACGTTGTTTTTTTCATTGTTCCAAATAATTATAGGATATTTTTCAAAAAATTGTCTTGAGACTGGTTTTCCATGATAAAAAGAACAAGAATAATAAAAATTAGACCCGCAGAAACGAAATCTGCGGGTCAAAAGTAAGATGTTGAAAAGATGGTGAAAGGTCTTTAGCAGGCGACTCTTTCGAGCCACTTGACCATGCCGAACATGACGGCCATGGAGATGAGGCAGACAATGAGGAACACTGCCCAGCACCATTGGATGGGCCATGCGTTGTACATCACAGGACCGAGCCAGATCATCAGGTTGCCGATGGCGGTGGCGCCGAGCCAAAGACCCTGGCAGAGACCAACCATGTGACGCGGAGCAACCTTCGAGACGAAACTCAAGCCGAGTGGCGAGATGAAAAGTTCGGCGACTGTGAGGAAGAAATAGGTCACGATGAGCACCCAGGGAGAAGCCTTGGCTAGGCCAGCTGCTGCCATGCTGGCTGCATCGAGAGCGCGGAACTCATCGCCCGAAGGGTAGTTGCTGACCATCGAGAAGATCATCAGGAAGAGATAGGCACAACCTGCGATACCCATACCGATGGCAATCTTGCGCGGGGTAGAGATAGCCTTGCCCTTGGCGGCGAGACTACCGAAGATCCACATGATGATGGGGGTGAGGACAATCACGAAGAACGGATTGAGGGCCTGCCAGATTTCGGGAGCGATGGAGTCTGTCTGAACGAAGTCGCGGGCAAATACGCTCAGCGACTGGCCGTTCTGATGGAACGAGAACCAGAAGAAGATGGCGATGCCGAGCACGGCAAACAGGGCGTAGAGACGCTGCTTGATTTCGGTAGCCATGGTGCGCTTCTCTTCTTCTGTGTATTCAACGACAGCGGCAGCCACCTTCTTGGCAGGCTGTGGGAATATACGCTTGTAGGCCAGGAAGATGACGAGAGAGATGAGCATTGCGATCACCGAGGCGATGAACGAGTAGTGGATGCCCTGGTTGAACACGGTGATGTAGTCGTGGCTGAATGTGGCATTGTCAACAAAGTTGTAGCCCGGAAGGAGCACCTTGCCCAAGGTCTCGCTGAACTTGGTGGTCACCTGTCCGTCAGCGAGGAACTGGTGGCAGAGTGCAGGCATATCGGCGTTGTAGATCAGGGCGTGCTTGGTGAGCCACCACTGGCGAAGCAAAGGAGCGATGAAGGGAGCAAACAGGCCGCCGATGTTGATGAATACGTAGAAGATCTGGAAGCCCGAGTCGCGCTTGTCCTTGGCCACCTGAAGGGCTTCGGGGCCCTCTTTGGCAGCTTCGGCTTCAAACTCGTCGTACATTTTGCCGACAATGGCCTGCAGGTTGCCCTTGAAGAGACCATTGCCAAACGCGATGGCAAGCAGGGCCACGCAGGTGAAGATGAGAATGCCCCACCAGCTGCCGCTGAAATCTGTCTCACTGAACACGGGGATGGCGAGAGCGATGTAGCCCAATGCCATGATGACCAGGCCCCATTGGATGGTGCGGTTGTAGTTCTGCGTGCGGTCGGCGATGATGCCGCCCACAAGGCTCAGCACGTAGATACCGAAGTAAAACACTGAATAGATGATGCCGGCTGTGCCGTCGGAGAGACCGAACTTCGACACCAGGAACAGCAGGAGCACTGCGTTCATGATGTAGTAGCCGAAACGCTCGCCCATATTGGCCAGCGCAGCAGGGATTAGACCCTTTGGATGACTTTTGAACATATCTTTGTTTAGTTAGCAATAATGAATTTACAATTAACAATAAATTGGTGAAATTGCGGTGCAAAGATAATGAATATTTTTCAATTCGCCAATAACTTGACAATAATCTTCAATAAATAATCAATATTTATCTGTTCCGAACCATCTTTGGCGCAGCATATGGGCGGCCATCTTGGGTTGGCGGGTTCATGAGAATTGTCCTTTTGGCTGTTTTTTCAATCAAAAATCGCGTAAAATTTGGAGGTGTGGAAAATTGTATGTATCTTTGCGGCAAATTAATCATTTTTTATCAAAAGAGATATGTTCGAAGGACAACCCAAGGGCCTGTATGCGTTGGCATTGGCCAACACCGGTGAGCGTTTCGGCTATTATACCATGCTTGCCATCTTCGCCTTGTTCATGCAGGCCAAGTTCGGATGGGACGAGGCTCAGGCCGGACAGGTTTATGCCATCTTTCTGGCAGTAGTTTATTTTGCTCCGCTCGTAGGCGGCTGGGTTGCCGACAAGATCGGTTACGGCAAATGTGTGGTTGTTGGAATGATTGTGATGTTCCTGGGTTATCTGGGACTTGCTGTGCCGACGCCGGCCAATACGGCAGGAGAGTGGGCCATGTATGCCGGTTTGGCAGGAGTTTCGCTTGGCACGGGCCTTTTCAAGGGCAATCTGCAGGTGCTCATCGGCAATCTCTATGATGATCCGCGTTATCAGAGTCGTCGTGATTCGGCATTCAGCCTGTTCTATATGGCCATCAATATTGGTGCGATGTTTGCTCCTTCGATGGCCAAGTGGATCACCAATCAGCACCTGGCGGGCAAAGGCTTCGTGTATGATGCTGCCAACCAGGACCCTGCCTATCTGGAAGCGCTTTACAGCGGATATGGGCTTTGCTTTGGTGTGGCTTGCATCTCTCTGGTCCTTTCGGCCATCATCTATTTCTCGTGTCGCAGCTGGTTCAAGCATGCCGATGTCACAGCCAAGCAGGCCCAGGTTGCTAACAGCGATATGGTGGAACTGACGCCCAAGCAGACTCGCGACCGCATCCTGGCTCTGCTGCTCGTCTTTGCTGTGGTCGTCTTCTTTTGGATGGCCTTCCACCAGAACGGTTCGGCGCTGACTTTCTTTGCCAAGCGATATACCGACCTGTCTGTCACCGGACCTATGCGCATTGGCTTTAATATCTTCAGCTTGGCCCTTATCGCCCTTTCCGTTTATACGGGATTTGGCGCAGCAGGAGCAAAGACTTCGAAAAACCGTTCCTTGCTCTGGTGCATCACATTGGTGCTGCTGGGCGGCGCCTTTGCACTCTATCGCGGCATGTCGGATCCTACCAACGCACAACCTTCAGATTTCCAGCAGTTCAATCCCTTCTTTGTGGTGGCATTGACGCCTTTCAGCATGCTTTTCTTTGACACGTTGGCCAGAAGGGGCAAGGAGGTGAGCGCCCCCGCTCGTATTGCCTGGGGTATGCTGGTGGCAGGTCTCGGTTTCGCGGTCATCTCGCTTGCATCCATTTCGCTGACTTCGCCAATGGATCTGGGCGAAGGCACACAGAGCATCCTTTCGCCAGGGTGGCTGATATCGACCTATTTCACCTTGACATTGGCCGAGCTGCTCCTTTCGCCCATGGGTATCTCGTTCGTGACCAAGGTGGCTCCTCCCAAGTACAAGGGCCTGATGATGGGCGGCTGGTTCGTGGCTACAGCCTTCGGCAATTACTTGAGCTCCATTCCCTCCCAACTTTGGAACAAGATTCCGCTGATGCAGAACTGGGGCATTCTCATCGCCCTCTGCCTGTTCAGTGCGCTTGCGATGTTTGCGCTTCTCAAGAAGCTGAAGGTGATGACTGCGTGAACAATGACTGATTAACAATTTTCAATTGTCATGGAAACAATAAAAGTATCGGACAGAACATTCCGTTCCTACCTGGACCGGGATAGGATACAGGCAGAGGTGGCTCGTGTGGCACGCGAGATTTCGAAGGACTTGGAGGCAGTAGAGCGTCCGCTGTTTGTCTGCGTGCTCAATGGAGCCTTTGTTTTCGCTTCGGATCTTTTTCGCCAGCTCACGTTGCCGGATGCCGAGATCACGTTCATTCGCATGAAGTCGTACGAGGGAACACGGACAACGGGAAAGGTGAAAGCCATCGTCGGACTGATTGAAAGCGTGGTGGATCGCGATGTCGTGATCGTGGAAGACATCGTGGACAGCGGCTATACCATGCAGCGGCTCATCTCGCAGTTGAGTGACCTGGGAGCAAGGAGTATCAAGGTGTGCTGCCTGCTCAAGAAGCCGAAGGCCATCAAGGTGCCCAATCTGCAGCTTGATTACGTGGCTCTCGAAATCCCGAATGATTTCATTGTAGGCTATGGATTGGACTACAATGAGCAGGGACGCAATCTTCCAGATATTTGGGTCGTCACCGATTGAGGCATCCAAGGGCGTGGTTGTCAAGACTTAATGGCCTCGAATTGTTTACTTATGGTGACAAAATAATGAGTTATTGTTCCCCAAAACAACTTTTTTGTGGAAAAATTTGTTTAATTGGCAATAATTCCTTACCTTTGTCATGATATTTTGCGAAATAAAAGAAAAAGGTTATTAATTTAAGGCAGTTGGATATGTTGAACATCGTTATTTTCGGAGCCCCAGGTTCCGGTAAAGGTACCCAAAGTGAGAAGATTATCGAGGAGTATGGTGTTGACCATATCTCGACGGGTGATGTCCTTCGCGAGGAAATCAAGAAGGGCACAGAACTGGGAAAGCTTGCAGTCTCCTATATTGATGAGGGCAACTTCATTCCAGATTCTCTTATGATCAAGATTCTGGCTTCCGTCCTGGATGCAAAGGGAAAGGATATCAAGGGAGTCATCTTCGATGGTTTTCCCCGTACAATCCAACAGGCCTATGCGCTTGACAAGATGCTTTCTGACCGGGGTGAGTCTGTTTCGATAGTAATCGGCCTTGAGGTGGATGACGATGAGCTGATTCACCGTATCGTCCTGCGCGGCAGAACTTCGGGTCGTGCCGATGACAATGCCCACACCGCCAAGCATCGCCTTGAAAACTATCATAGCCAGACCCAACCTCTGAAGAAGTTCTATATTAATGCAGGCAAGTACGCTTCCATCCCGGGTGTGGGCGACATTGATGAAATCTTTTCGCATATCAAGAAAGCTATCGATGCAGTCAAATAGTCGATTCCCGAGAGATTGAAACATCGTATATCCCCTGTCGCAATTGCCGTGATGGGGGATTGTTTTGGCCGCTGATGTGAAAAAGATGATAATTTGGAAAATAAATTCGGAGAATATTTGCAGAATTCAGGAAAATGTGCTATCTTTGCACACGATTGAAAACAGACGATTATGGGACGAATCCTCAGCATAGATTATGGACGCAAGCGCACAGGGCTGGCCGTTACCGATCCGTTGGAGATTATTGCCAGCGGTTTGACTACCGTGCCCACGCATGAGCTTGAGAAATGGCTGTTGGACTATATCCCGAAGGAGGGCGTTGTGCGTGTTCTGGTGGGCTTGCCACGTCGTATGAGCGGCGAACTCAGTGAATCGTGGCAGTATATCGAGCCGTTCCTTAATCGTCTGCATAAGTTGCTGCCTGATTTGCCTATCGAATTGGTAGATGAGCGGTTCACCTCGAAGCTTGCCTCGCAGACCATCCTGCTGAGTGGTGTGGGCAAGCAGCGTCGCAGAGAGGACAAGGGCATGATCGACGAAGTGTCGGCAACCATCATCCTGCAGCAATGGATGGACAATCGGTCCATGCCGGGATATAAGGCGGTGATGTGGCCACGGGAAGCTTAGTTTCCCTAAAGCTTTAGAGGACTAGATAATCTAAATTTTCTAGAAGTTCTAGAGTCTCTAGATATTCTAGAAAAAGTGAAAACAAAAAGAATTAAATATGATATTACCAATTTACCTATATGGCGAGCCAGTGCTCCGTAAGGAGGCAGAGGATGTGCCCGAAGACTATCCGGACCTGAAGACGCTTGCCGAGAATATGTTTCAGACGATGGAAAAAGCCAATGGCGTAGGCCTGGCTGCTCCACAAGTGGGTCTGGCTTTGCGTATGTTTGTGGTTGACGGCAATGGACTGGCCGAAGATTATCCTGAATGCCAGGGCGTGCGTCGATGCATGATCAATCCTGAGATTGTGGAAGAGAGCAAGGAGACCAACGTCAAGGATGAGGGCTGCCTGTCAATCCCTGGTGTTTATGAAGGCGTGAAACGTCCTGACTGGATTGTAATCAACTATCTCGATGAGAACCTGGAGGAGCATGAGGAACGTCTCGAAGGGTTTGCTGCCCGAATGGTGTTGCATGAGTATGACCATCTGGACGGCAAGATGTTTATCGACCGTGTTTCTCCGCTGCGCAAGCCATTCATCAAGAACAAGCTTCAGGCCATTCTGAAGGGCAAGAATCATCCCGACTACAAGCATTGCTCTTTGCGATAGCCTGCTATTCCTGTTTGCATCACTTCGTAATTAACATTTAATTTCATATAAAATGGCAAAGGTACAGAAAGAAACAGCTCCAGCGAGCGACAAGATGAAGGCTCTGCAGATGGCTATGGAGAAGATCGACAAAGCTTTCGGCAAGGGTTCGATCATGCGTATGGGCGAAGAGAAGGTCGAAGAGGTAGAGGTTATCCCTACGGGTTCGATCGGTTTGAACGCTGCACTTGGTGTTGGAGGCTATCCCAAGGGCCGTATCATCGAGATTTACGGTCCTGAGTCATCCGGTAAGACGACACTCGCCATCCATGCTATTGCAGAGGCACAGAAGAGGGGCGGCATTGCTGCATTCATCGATGCAGAACATGCCTTCGACCGCTTCTATGCCGAGAAGCTGGGTGTTGACACCGACAACCTCCTCATCTCGCAGCCTGACAATGGAGAACAGGCCCTCGAAATTGCCGATAACCTAATCCGTTCGGCTGCTATCGATATCATCGTCATCGACTCGGTTGCCGCCTTGACACCCAAGGCTGAGATAGAGGGCGACATGGGAGACAACAAGGTGGGCCTGCAGGCTCGTCTGATGAGTCAGGCTCTGCGCAAGCTCACGGCCGCCATCAATCAGACCAAGACCGTGTGCATCTTCATCAACCAGCTTCGTGAGAAGATTGGCGTCATGTTCGGCAATCCGGAAACCACGACGGGTGGCAATGCCTTGAAGTTCTATGCATCGGTACGCCTCGACATCCGTCGTGTCACCAGTATCAAGTCCGGCGACCAGATTCTGGGCAATCAGGTGCGTGTGAAGGTTGTCAAGAACAAGGTAGCTCCTCCCTTCCGTAAGGCAGAGTTCGATATCATGTTTGGCGAAGGAATCAGCCGTTCGGGCGAAATCGTTGATCTGGGTGTTGAATATGGTGTTATCAAGAAGAGTGGTTCCTTCTTCAGCTATAATGGTACCAAGTTGGCTCAGGGTCGCGATGCTACGAAGCAGCTCATGCTCGACAATCCCGAACTGGCCGAAGAGATTGAGGCTGGCATTATGAGCAAGATGAAGGGCTCAGAACTCCCCGAAGAGCCTCTCACTCCCGAAGAGACGGCGGCCAGTGAGTTCTAAGAAGTACAATAATATATAATTATAGAGGCGTTGTCCTGCCATAGTGCAGGACAGCGCCTTTAACAAAAAAACAGAGGCAACGTGATAACTTAACGTACACGTCGCCTCTGTGCTATTATAATATGTGTGTGTAGGTTTTACTTGATGACTACCTTGCGCGAGGAGCCGTTCTGCTTGATGATGTAGATGCCCTTGGTAAGACCAATGGTGCTTTCGGCAACCTTCTTGCCGCAGAGGTTGTAAACCTCCATCTTGTTGCTGTCGTTGGTCACCTTATTGATGCCCTGTGCTTCAGTGTCGAACACTACGGTGATAGTGGCGCAGTCTTCTGGATCAAACGTGCAATATGCCTTGAGTTCAACGGAACCTTTGAAAGTCTTGGCGTCGAAAATCATTGCATGCAGCCAGTTATTTCCCTGCTCAACGGTGCTACCTGACAGAATGGACTCCTGATAGTTGGTGGTAAGTTCATTGCCGTCACTTGGCCAGGCCATGCATTTGCCATTAGGGCAGAATTCGATATCCTTGTAGTTTTCCTTGCCAACGCATGTGAGCGAAAGTTTGGAAGGATCCTCGCTGATGTTCTTGATGTAAACTGGGGCCTTCATCTCAATCATGAATTCGAGGTCCTCGAATTCCGAAATGGTAACGGAGCCACCATTGGGAACGACCTCATCGCCGAACATGAAGGCAAATGTAGTCTCCTCCTGAGCCATTATAGCTGAGGAGCAGAAGAGGAGAGTAAATATGATGGAGTAAAGTTTCTTCATTAAGCTGTTTGGTTAGGATGGATTGATTACTCATATATCGGGTGCAAATATACTGATTTTTCATAAATAATGCAAATATTTCCATAAAAATCTTTTCTATTGCACAATAAAAACCGCAAATTGCAGACGTCGGTTGCCAAAATATACGATTATTGCTTAACACGCCGTTCTTCTTCCTTCTTGCTCGACAGCATACCGCATGCAGCATAGATATCTTCGCCTCGCGAAGCGCGGATGGTGGTCATCAGGCCATGCTGGCACAGATAGTCTCGGAAGGCCTCCATGGCACGGAGGTCGGAAGTCTGGAGTTCTACGTCGGGGATTGCATGGAAGCGGATGAGGTTGACCTTACACGTCAGTCCCTTGAGCAGATGCAGCAATTCCTGCGCATGGCGCTTGTCGTCGTTGAGTCCGCGGAAGACAATGTATTCGAATGTCAGTTCGCGCTGATGTGTCCAGTCGTAGGTCTTGAGCATCTCGATGACTTCGCCGATGGGGTATGCCTGTTGAACAGGCATCAGTTTTTGCCGTTCGTCGGCGAACGGAGAGTGAAGCGAGATAGCGAGATTGCAAAGGCTCTCATGCAGGAAGTCGGGCAGATGCTGCATCTGTCCGATGGTCGATACGGTGACACGCTTCGGGCTCCATGCCATTCCCCAGGGCGCAGTGATGATTTCGAGCACCTTGCGAAGCTCCAGCCAGTTGTCGAGAGGCTCACCCATGCCCATGAAGACGAGGTTGGTAAGCGTATGTGACTCTGGGATGGCGAAGATCTGGTTGATGATCTGATGAGACGTCAGCTGCCCATTGAAGCCCTGCTTGCCGGTCATGCAGAAATAGCAACGCATCTTGCATCCAATCTGGCTGGAGATGCAGAGTGTGGCCCGCTCGTGTTCGGGCAGATAGACCGTCTCGATGTGCTTGCCTGCAGGCGTAGCAAATAGATAGCGGATGGTGCCGTCCTTTGAACGGGCAGCATCAACCGGTTCTTCGTATCCGATGATGTGTTCGGCACTCAATCTGGCACGATTGTCCTTCGAGATGTTTGTCATCTCGTCAATCTGGTGAACGCGCTTCACATAGAGCCACTGGGCAATCTGCTTGGCGGTGAATCTGGGCATGCCGAGCGTGGTCACAATATCCTGAAGCTCAGCAAGCGTTTTGCCTAAGAGGGGAGTCATTGGAGTGGTAAGGAATGGAAAAGGACGAGCTGGTTATGGCCCGTCCTTTCTTGTTGTTGACCCATGCCGGTCGGTGACCAGTGGAGATTCATCAGATTAATAGAAGTTGATGCGGTTGTCCTCGATCTTGGCATTGTCGTGGAGAACCTGGATAGCGGCATTGGCAGCCTGAGCGTAGTCGCGGGTGCGGCCTACCGACTCAAGGCGAGCCTTCTCGTCGTAGGTGAGACCCTTGTCGTTCTTGTTGAGCAGCTGAAGGGCGACAACCACGTTACGGCCAGCTACGGTCAGGACGTCACCAGGATTAGCCTTGAGGGCTGCCTCGAAAATCTTGGGCTCTGCACCAAGTCCAACCACATTGCTGAGGTTGAAGTTGACGAACTTGGCCGTGTCGATGCTTGCGCCATTGAAGGCGGCAGCGTAACCAGCGAGGGTCTTGTCGGCAACGGCATCGAAGTCAGCTGCCAACTTCTCGATCTTCTTGAGAGGAAGAACGTTGAACTGTGCAATCTGCTTGTAGAATGTGGTGTCGTTGATGTCGAGGTAACCCTTCTCAATGTTGCCGGTAATGGCTACAACGAGGAGGTTGTCGCCGGTCTCGATGATGTCGCTGATGTCACCCTTGTCGTTCTGGAATGCGAACTGAACGGCCTTGCGGGCATCCTGTACGCCACCTACGTTGTAGGAAGTGGAGTAGAGGGTGGTGGGCATCATCATGAATCCCTCGGCACGGGCGCTATCCTGCATCGAACGGATGTCCTTGTAGGTGGTGAGGAAGCGGTTGAGCTTGCCATACTCCTCGCCACGGGTGCGGGTGGAAGGATAAACCTCGTTGGCATAGATGGCGACCTTGGCAAGAGCTACAGGAGCCGTCTTCTTGGTAACCTTGCAAACGAAATGAGCGTTGTCGTTCATGTCGTAGATGAAAGTGTTGCCAACGGCACTGGAGCGAATCTTGTCGCGAAGGTCGTTGCCGAAGTTCTGAAGAAGCTGGGCGTCTTCCATCCAACCTACAAACTTCTGCTGCTGGTCGTAGGAAGCGAGGGCTGTAGTGGCATTGGCAGCACCAGCAAGTACACCCTTGATGCTGTCAGCCTCGTTGCTAGTGGGAACAACTACCATAGCTAACTCGATGGAGTCGGGAGCTACGGTCTTGTCGAGGATGCGAGCCATCATGTAATAGTCGCCATTCTCGCGGTGAGGCTCCAGAATGGCACCAACATCATTCTTCTGGACAAACTCCTTGGTATCACCCTCAAAACTGCTGACGGGAACCCAGGCATCGACATAAGAGATGGAAGAATTGCCATTCACGAGTTCGGCAACCTCGTCGGTTGTTGCGAATTCGTCGCGGAGCGACTTGATGTCAGCTTCGGCTTCGGCATAGTCCTGCTCGCTTGGACGAAGAACCACATTGATGTAGTTTACGTCGCGGCGCTCGGCATTGAGCTTATAGTTGCGCTTGGTGCTGTTGTAGTACTTCTCAACGTCATTCTTGCTAACGCTGACCACCGAGTCGGGCACACTGCTGGCATACTGCTTCACATAAGCAAAGGTGCACTCTGTGTTGTCGCCATCGAAGTTGTCCTTGGCCTCCAGTTTGTTGGGAGTAACAGCTGCTGCAACAAGGCCGGTATATTTCTCGACCAGACGGTTCAGGCTCACCTGGTTCTCAATTTCCATCCAGTTCTGCTCAGAGAAGAAGGGGTTCTGCTGGGCTGCCTGCTCGAATCCGTCGTTGGTGATGAGGTTCACGAAATAGGAAACCACCTGGTTGGCCTGCTGGCCGAACATCTGAGTGAGCACAGGCGACATGTTCTGACCCTGTACAAGCTCGTTGATTTCGTCCTTGGTGACAGTAAGACCGAACTTATCGCAAGCCTTCTGGATAAGGTTCTTGGTGACGATCTCCTGATAAACCTGATTGTTGAGCTGCTGAGTGCTCTGGTTATCAAGCTCCTGACCCTGCATAGCCTTTACGAAATCCTGGCGGCGCTGACGTGCAGCCTCATAATCCTCGTAGGTCACTTTCTGGCCGTCGATTGTTACGACCTTGTCGCGTCTGCTCTGCATGATAGAGCTGGAGCTTGTAATCAAGTCTCCGACAATGAATGCTACCATTGCCAAACCCACGATAACCAAGAGGAGAATGGAATGGTTTCTGATGCGTTGTAAAACTGCCATTTGTTGTTAAAGTATTTTGTTATATTTATTATTTCAGCATTCTATCCACCTTCGAAAGGGAGATTAGGTCTAATAAATAAATGTATAGACACACCATTCGCTTTACAAAAGTGGGCAAAATCGGTCGCGAATATACATATTATATTTTAATAATCGAACAAATTTGTCGTTTTTTTTCAGAAAAAAGTGTAATTTTGGTTCAATTCATTCAATTATCACTCTTCACTTGGCAAATTTGACAGCCTAACAAGCTCGATTTTTGTGGCGCTGGTCTTCAGAACGGTGAGGCGAATGTTCTCTTCGCCAAGGGTGATGGTGTCACCTTCCTTGGGCATGGTCTGCAGATGGTGCAGAATCAGTCCGGCCAAGGTCTGGTATTCGTCGCTTTCGGGAAGGTTCAGCTCGAGGTCTTCGTTGATGTGGCTGATTTCGAGTCGTCCGCTGAGGTCCCATTCGTGGTCACTCACCTTGTTTTCGATGAGTTGCACCTGGTCGTGCTCGTCTTCGATGTCGCCAATGATTTCCTCAAACAGGTCCTCCATCGTGATTACTCCTGCCGTGCCGCCGAACTCATCGACGACGGCAGCAATCGATTTCTTGTGCTCCATCAGCATTCGCAGCAGCTTGGGAGCTGCCATCGACTCGGGGACAAAGAG
>JAEEGG010001348.1_pt1 | contig 67092 bp, 69 predicted proteins | sample 9134161 | NCBI WGS metagenome assembly JAEEGG01 (sample SAMN16246543, study PRJNA631951) | gut metagenome | biome: gut microbiome; feature: rumen; material: CR-attached | host: Bos | place: Iran: Karaj | collected 2018-10
ACCCCAAACCCCTTTCCCTCTCCAGGGAAGGGGCTTAACCGCTCCTCCTGTCGCTCTCATTTTGGCATCCTCGACCCATCAAAGGGTCGGGATAGAGTGCCTACATCCCCGCTTACGCCGCCCCTTGCGAAGGGGCTCAAAAGGCCATAAGGAGATGAAGGGTAAAAGATTTGACAAATCGATGTGAGGTGGTAATGAAAAATCCCGCTCGAGGCGGGATTTTTTAGAAGGTGACGGTGTTGCCTTCGAGCCAGGATGTTTCGAGAAGGAATGAAGCCGTGGAGGCAGAGGGGGTGAAGACTGGTCCACGAAGCGTGGTCCTTCTGTTACGCTTTAGAGGTACATCAGGAATCACTTTCGTCATCAAAACATTGTCTTCTGCATCAAGCGCCTCAAGCGTAATCGTCATCGTCTGTTCATCAGTGGAAAGAAATACAAAATTCTTAACACCAATGGTCTCGCCTACGGCGGTTTTATTAATTGTGTTCACCAATGAATAACCGGTATTCCCAACCGCCAGACCAGTCGTCGGATTAAAGCCTTTACCACCTGCTCCATAGGTGGTTCTTATTTTGTCAACACCCGTTGGGCGAGCATCTGTCGAATAAACGATAAGCTGTGGAACAATACGATCCAAGGTCACTGAGAGGTCCAGTGCTGCACTGCTCGTGACGGACACGCTCTGCGTTTTGCAGAAAGTCTCACGTACCTTCTCTGAGGTATAGGCAGCCGCAGTCGGACTGGTTAGCGCGAATTCATCACCCCCAACGCTATCACGGGCAATGACCAGCATCGTGTAAGTGCCGATGGGGAGGTTACAACTGAAGGTTCCGAATGTCGTGTAATGACTGTCGCCGGTCTTTAATTGCGTATCCTCGAACATTTTCGTGCCGTCAGAGGCATAGAAAGCCAAAGTCATTAACTGAATTTCTTTGTAACTCCCAGGATTCACTGCCGCTCGGGTCTGGGCATTGGGAATGTCGTCTACGGACATGGTGAAGTCATTGACTTGCACGCGGACGGGGGCTGTTATGTCCATGCGGTGCTCTAGTTGGTTTGTGACTTCCTCAGTGTCAGTACAACTGAGGGTTGTTACGGTTACAACTGTGCCCAATAAGAGGGCAAGAGGTTTTGAAAAATCCTTTTTCATAATTTGTCTTTTTCTTAGTTAGACTTCTTGTTAACTTTGTCATTTTGACGTGGCAAAGATAAAGAGACTTTTGGGAAAGACCAAATTGTATTTGTCTTTTTAACTTTTTTTATAACCACCTTATGAACGTAGATGCTGTTATGGCTTTTGTGCCAGAGATGAATGAAAATAAAATATTTAAAAAATATTTGTTTTTTATGCCAAATATTTGGTATTCTCGCATTTATTTGGTACTTTTGCAACGGAAAGATGGAACCGGTTCCGACAGGTCCCCATTATTTCTGTTTATAAAAGAATGTTAATTTGTAACTAACGTATTGGTACGTAATTATTTACACCTATGCGTCGGGAAGAGATTTTATAACCTTCGTGCAAAAAGTACGATAAAAGCTCATACCTATGTAGCGCCCGCGATGATGCCTAGAGCGCTAAGATCAAGGTGTCAACGACCTCTCTGCAGATCTGGGAAGATACATTAAAGAATAGAAATTTGACCTCTGTTAAGGATTTTTACTTTGAAAAGGTGCGATTTTGGCGAAATCGTAGCAAGGGGGTATCAAGGGGGTATCAAGGGAGTATCTAGGGCGTAGCAAGGGAGAAGAGATTTGTAAAGAAAAAAGAAACGGCACAAATTCTAAGTGCTGACACAAATTAAGAAGACATGTTATGGGTGTTTATGAAGAGCAAATAGTGCCAATTAAGATTTCGAGGTTGGCAGAATATGTGTCTCAAAGGAAACGTATTTCTCTGGAGGACGCCCTTGTGTACATATATTCTAATCCGATGTACGACCGGCTGTATGACGAAGGGGCCAAGTGGTGGTACCTTAGCACCGAGGCTCTCTATGATGAGTTTGAGGCAGCGCGTAATGCCGAGAGTAGGAGTATTTCGCATGAGGAATTCGAGTTCTACACCTATTGTTTAGAGAAATATGCTTTAGCAAAAGGCCTTACAGGTCTACAGGCTCTTGCATTGTTGAAGCGCTATGGTGCAGATGATTATCTGATTGACCATTACGACCTTCTTCATACACAAGGTACAGGTTATGTGATTGATGAGTTGGACCGCTTTATTCAGAGGAGGAAAAGGAGATGTTAGTGTATCACGGTTCAAATGTTGAGGTTCGCAAGCCTAGTCTTCGTAAGAGCAGGAAAAAAACTGATTTTGGTCGCGGCTTTTATACAACTACCCAGAAGGAGCAGGCCGAGCACTGGACCTCCATCAAGATAGACAGGGCAAAGACAGGCCGGAGAATGGTGTCGGTTTTTGAGGTGGACGACGAACTTCTGACTAATCCAGAGTTGAAGATTCGTGAGTTTCACGGTCCTGACGAAGCATGGCTGAATTTCGTGGTTGACAGTCGTAAAGGTGTTGAGCACGATTATGATCTGGTATTTGGCCCAGTGGCCAATGATAAAGTGTTCACCGTGGTGAACCTTTATGAAAGTGGTGTTCTGGATGCGCCCGCAGCTATTGCTGAGCTCAAGGCTTATAAGACATACGACCAACTCTCCTTCCACACACCACGTGTTATTCAGGCCTTACGGTTTGTGGGGAGTTATGAAGTAAAAGAGTAAATATTGAGGTATAGTTTTCCCAATGACGCAACTGAATGATAAAGAGCGGGCTGCTCAGATGGCGGATATGAAGAGTTTCGACGAGGAAATGCCCTCGATAGGTATTTTCTGGTACGCCCCTGAGGATCATGCTCTGTTTGGCGTTGGCAAGAAGGAACTTACTCCGAAGATGGTGGAGGAGGCGGCCAAGAAGGGTGTCAGACACATCGAATATCCAGAAAAGGAATATTTCAAGGCTGCGATTAAGCGAGAGGAGAGTTATGATAGTATGAACTCTTCCGAGCGTGAGCAGGCTCGAGGGCAGCTCAAGGCGCAGGCGAAGCATGTCCCCACGAAGTTCACGGGTGATTATACGCAGGTGCCGTGTGGGCGTGTGGCTTGGAATATTGACAAGTTCATTGTGCTGGTGGGGCATTGGGCTGAGCCGGTACTTGATGAACTCACCCAGTTGATCGAGGATACTTTTCATCTGCCGTACTTCGAGTTTGTTTATGACCATCACTGGGACCTTGGCCATGGCTGGTCAGGGGACATGCCGAAGTAGGGAAAAAGGTTATCTCATCAGTTGGTAGGATATAGCGCGAGAGAAAGGAGAGAAGATGGAAAAGAAGTGGCTGTACGAGGTGATGTATAACAATGTGCTGCTGCCGAGGAGGCGGGAGATAGATAGGGAGGAAGAACGGGAGACCTTTGATGGCACGACGGCATCTTTGGTGAAGCTATATCGCGAGAACCAGATAACGTACGAGGAGTTTAGAAAGCTGCCTGAGGCTGAGATACAGCGGATCATCGATAAGTCTAAGGACTTGGAGATAAGCAAGGAGCGCTTTTTTCAACTTGTGGATTTGTAAGTAAGGTATAATGTATCTATTGTGGTGATACATAGAAATGATAATTAAAGAGCACATAAACGTTAAGGATGACAGGCTGATTGATGGCTTGACGCCGGTTGTTCGGATGATGAGCCAGATAGAGAACTCGAGAGAACAAGAGGTGACGATCGATTTCTCTGATACACGTTTTATCTCTCCTGTTTTTGCCTTATCTCTTATTGTATATTTAAGTCGATGTGGGAAACAAATATCATTTAAGAACGTTCCTGATTATTTAGAACTTATAGGGTTAAGCAATGGTGGAATCAAACCTGACGAGATGCGCCAAACAGAGTTCCTTGCGGCACTTGAGAAATATGCATCAAAGACATACATTCCCATCATAGACTTTGTAGCAGGACGCAATAGTGACGCTAAAGAGGTAGTATCCTCTATAGTAGAGAATATGATAATTCAGCAGTTGAGTATACAATCCAATGTTGCGAATGGTCTTAAATATATGATTGACGAGACTCTAGACAATATAACCGAACATTCTGATTCAGATAGAGGGTATATTTTTGCTCAGGCGTATCCTACTAAGGGATTTTTGGATGTATGCATTGCTGATAGGGGAGTGAGTCTGCTAGGTAGTTACGAGAAACTACCCGACAACGAGATTATATCAGATATGGAAGCCATTAAAGCTGCTAATAGAGGACTTTCTAGTAAAAACCTTCCTGATGCGGAAAATCGCGGTTTTGGTATCAGAACATCTAAACAAATGTTGATACAAGGATTGGGAGGCCAGTACTTGATGATTTCTGGTAGCAGTCTTTATATCAAGACTTGTAACTTAGACAGTTTCTATTCAATGCCTCATGGATTGCGTTGGAGCGGAACGATTGTAGCTCTCCGCATACCATACCATTCCGCGTCGTTTAACTATATTGATTACATTGAATAAGATGAAGGAAATAGATATAGCAGCCATCCTCTCTCCAGACTTAAAGTCCAGGATGAGGGCAAAGGATTTAAAAGCACTTATTGAAAATAGTGGTGCAGATGTTGTAGAAATGGATTTTCATGGCGTTAAGTTCGCCACGCGTAGTTTCATTGACGAGTTTTACAACCTCTTCCTGAAGACTCCCGAGGCCAATACTTTCCGTGTGGAGCTCAACAATGTCCCTTCTGACATCAAAGCCATGCTAGATTCCGTAAGCCGTACTCAGGTGCGAGCCAATGTGATACCTTCGCAGTCTCAGGAGGTTTCATTTAAGGATGTAAAAGAGTTTTTGAATTACTTCAGAACTGTGGTTTTGTAATTTAATAATAATTCAGTTAATCCGGCCGGGATTAACCGAAAGTGAAAAGGGATTTTATGAATCGTTAGCATACTGCCGCGAGGCAGCCATTATATAAAAAATCGTTATGACGGGGCAGGAAATAAAAACTCTCATAATATACCATGCAATATGGTAATCCTGCCCCATTTTATGAAAAGTAAGTAAATCAAAGATATCTATCGTTGAAACCATCAAGGCGAATATAATATGAGCAATGATTTGGTGAGCATTATTATGTTGTCGCGTAACAAGGGGCGTTATGTGGCTGAAAGTGTCAGGAGCGTCATCGCCCAGACGTATCAGAATTGGGAACTCATCTTTATGGATGACTCGTCGAAGGATGATACGATTTCGCAGATGATGGATCTGATGGATGAGGCCAAGGTGATGGTACCCTCGACAATTTCGACAGGTTCAGCAGCCGTTACAGGGTCCATGAGTAGAATCAGGGTGTCGCAGAATGTCGGCGCGAAGGGTTCGGCTCTTGCCATGAACTCGGCTTTGAGAGATGCCAGGGGGCGATGGATCGCTTTTTTGAATGTGGGTGATCTGTGGGAGCCGACCAAGTTAGAGCGGCAGATTGCGTTTATGGAGGAGAACGGGTATGCGTGTTCGTATACCTGCTATGGCGTGATGGACGCGGCGTCGAATGACAGAGGGGTCGTGGTGAGTGGCAAGGCTCGCGTGAACCATCAGGATATGCTGAAGTGCTGTTGGCCAGCGTATCTGACGGTGATGTATGATGCCGAGAAGGTGGGGCGAATGAGTGTGCGGACTCGTCAACACAATGACTATGCGCTGTGGCTTAATATTTCGGATAAGCATGACTTTTATTTGTTGCCGGAGAGACTGGCGTCACTCCGGACGAACTGGAATCTGTTGGGGCGCTTCCTGCTGACCAACAACACAAGATGGCGTTATGATGCTTATCATATAGATGAGAATCTAGGTAAGTTCAAGTCCTTCCTTTATACATTCAGGAACGGCTGGTTCGGGCTTGTAAAATGGTTTAAATACGTGAACAGGACATAGGCAATGGTAATACAATTAATAGACCAAGATTGAGAATACAGAAACTAATAAAGAGCAGATAATATAGAATAGACAACATAACAACATATGAAAACAGCATTAATTACTGGTATTACTGGTCAGGATGGAAGTTACCTGGCAGAATTTTTGTTGGAAAAAGGATATGATGTGCACGGAACCATCAGACGTTCGTCAGTGGACTTCCGTGAGCGTATAGCACATTTGGAGGGTACACCTCATTTCCATCTGCACTATGCAGACTTGGGCGACTCTATGAGTGTGCTGGGCGTGATTGGTAAGGTACGCCCTGATGAGATATATAATCTGGCAGCTCAGAGCCATGTGCAGGTCAGTTTCGACTCTCCTGAGTTTACTGCTGATGTTGATGCAGTGGGTGTGCTCCGTATTTTGGAGGCAGTTCGCCAGCTTGGTATGACTGAGACCTGCCGTATCTATCAGGCATCTACCTCAGAACTCTATGGCAAAGTAGAGGAAGTACCTCAGAACGAGAATACACCTTTCCATCCCTATAGCCCATACGCTGTTGCAAAGCAGTACGGTTTCTGGATCGTGAAAGAATACCGTGAGGCTTACAACATGTACTGCTGCTCAGGTATTCTCTTCAACCATGAGTCAGAACGTCGTGGTGAGACGTTTGTAACTCGTAAGATTACGTTGGCAGCAGCACGTATCTCTCAGGGTGTACAGGATTGCCTGTATTTGGGCAATATGGATTCACTCCGTGATTGGGGCTATGCCAAGGACTATGTAGAATGTATGTGGCTCATCCTTCAGCAAGACAAGCCGGAGGACTTCGTGATAGCTACTGGTGTACAACATAGCGTTCGTGAATTTACCGACTTAGCATTCAAACATGCCGGTATTGAGCTGAAGTTCGAGGGTGAAGGCATCAATGAGAAGGGTATCTGCGTAGCAGGACCAGAGAATCTAATTGGTAAGACTTTGGTCTCAGTTAGTGAGGATTTCTACCGTCCTACTGATGTAGTCAACCTTTGGGGCGATCCAACTAAGGCAAAAGCTAAGTTGGGCTGGAACCCTAACAAGACCAGCTTCGAGGAGTTGGTGAAGATTATGGTTGAGCATGATATTGCCAAAGTAGCTGCCGAAGGTGCCGCCGCCAAAGTGAGAACCAACTTAGCAGAATACTTGGAGAAAGGTATTGTAAAGTAATGGCACTTGATAAGAATTCAAAAATCTATGTGGCAGGCCACAACGGCTTGGTTGGTTCTGCCATTTGGAACAACCTGCTGCAACGTGGTTACACCAATCTTGTTGGCCGAAGCCACAAAGACCTTGACTTGACAGACCAAGTTGCAGTCAAGCGCTTCTTCGACGAAGAACGCCCAGACGCAGTTGTTCTTGCCGCAGCCTTTGTAGGCGGCATCATGGCCAACTCATTGTATCGTGCTGACTTCATCATGATGAATATGAAGATCCAGTGCAATGTCATTAGCGAAGCCTATGCCCATAACGTGAAGAAACTTCTCTTCTTGGGCAGTACCTGCATCTATCCCAAGAACGCTCCCCAGCCTATGAAGGAGGACTGCCTGCTGACCAGCCCGCTGGAATACACCAACGAGGAGTATGCCATAGCCAAGATAGCCGGCCTGAAGATGTGCGAGAGCTACAACCTGCAGTACGGCACCAACTATATTGCCGTGATGCCTACCAACCTCTATGGCCCCAACGACAATTTTCATCTGGAGAACAGTCACGTGATGCCTGCCATGATGCGCAAAGTGTATTTGGCTAAGCTCATCCATGATGGTGCCTGGGACAAAATCGCCATTGACCTCAATAAACGCCCCGTTGAAGGCGTGAATGGCGATGCTTCTAAGGAAGACATATTAAAGGTACTGGCAAAGTACGGTATTGAGAACAATAAGGTAACCCTTTGGGGTACAGGAACACCGCTCCGTGAGTTCCTGTGGAGCGAAGATATGGCTGATGCATCAGTACATGTGTTACTGAATGTTGACTTCAAGGACGTCATTGGCATTGAGAAATATAGCTCTGTACATTACGGAGCATCTACCGATGGCGCAGTAGATAGAAACCACAGCGCAGGTCGTGGTGGAGCCATTCCAAGTCTTGGTGAAATCCGTAATTGCCACATCAATGTGGGTACCGGCAAGGAACTCACCATCCGTAAGCTTTCCCAGCTTGTTGTGAAGGTCGTTGGTTTTGAGGGCGATGTAGCCTTTGATGCCAGCAAGCCTGATGGAACTATGCGCAAGCTGATTGATGTGGAGAAACTTCACAAACTCGGCTGGATGCACAAGGTTGAGATTGAAGATGGCGTAACCAAACTGTTTGATTGGTATAAGGATAGTTTGAAATAAACAATACAATACATGTTCAACTTAGATAAGTTTATATCTGATAGTGTTACCTTCCGCCCGAGCAGTATGTTTGAGCCAGACATTCAAGCGAATGCAGGGACTCTGACACGTGAGATAAAAGGAAAGAAGGTCTGTGTAATAGGTGGTGCTGGTTCCATTGGTTCCAGCTTTATCAAGGCGGTGCTGCGCTTTAAGCCTAAGAGCGTGGTGGTGGTTGACCTCAACGAGAACGGACTGGCAGAGTTGGTGCGTGATGTTCGCAGCACGGAAGGGCTGTTTGTTCCTGACGAATTCCGTTGCTATACGCTCAACTTTGCAGACCCGATATTCACCCGTATTTTCCGAGAGGAGAAAGGCTTTGACATTGTGGCCAACTTCTCTGCCCACAAGCACGTGCGTAGTGAGAAAGATAAGTATAGCGTGCAGGCTCTGATTGAGAACAACGACATCAAGGCAAAGAAACTGATGGACTTGCTCTGCGAATGTCCTCCCAAACATTTCTTCTGCGTCAGTACTGATAAGGCAGCCAACCCTGTGAATATTATGGGAGCCAGCAAGCGCATTATGGAAGACTTGGTGATGGCATATAATAATAAGTTCAAGGTAACTACAGCCCGCTTTGCCAATGTAGCGTTTAGTAATGGCTCACTGCCTGACGGATGGATTCATCGTTTGCAGAAGAAGCAGCCGCTGGCTGCACCGAGCGATGTGAAGCGCTACTTTGTCAGTCCAGAGGAATCAGGCCAGATCTGTATGCTGGCTTGCATCCTTGGCAAAGGTGGCGAAGTGTTCTTCCCGAAGTTGGGCGAAGACCAGATGCTGACGTTCAGTAGCATCTGCGATGAGTTTGTGAAGTCAGAAGGCTTTGCCAAGAAAGAATGTGCCAACGATGCTGAAGCCAAGCAATATGCCGCCAAGATGGATTACGATAACGACTCTTATCCGGTAGTCTATTTCAAGTCGGACACAACGGGCGAGAAAGCCTACGAAGAGTTCTACGTTCCTGGCGAGACAATCAATATGGACCGCTTCAAAGCTCTTGGTGTAGTGGAAGAAACCACACGCAGACCGATGCCAGAGGTGAATGCTTTCTTTGAAAAGTTGGAAGCCATCTTCCATAAAGATGACTTCACCAAGGCACAGGTGGTAGAGGCAATCAAGGAGTTCATTCCAAACTTTGAGCACGAGGAAAAAGGCAAGAATCTTGATCAAAAAATGTAATTGAGAATAAACTATTATAGTAATCATGGCTGATTATAAAAAGACAATAGACTTTATTAAATCCGTATATGGCAACCAAGAGTTTACTCCTCTGGCTGTTCCCGTATTTGTGGGTAACGAAAAGAAATATCTGAACGAGTGTATTGATACTACATTCGTCAGCTCTGTAGGTAAGTTCGTTGACCGTTTTGAGAATGATATGGCCGCCTACACGGGAGCTAAACGTGCAGTGGTCTGTGTGAGCGGAACCAACGCCCTCCATATGGCTTTGTTACTCGTAGGCGTGAAGCGTGACGATGAGGTATTGACGCAGGCTTTGACATTTATCGCCACCGAAAATGCGTTGAGCTATATTGGAGCATATCCTGTATTCCTTGATGTTGACCGCTCCACGATGGGCTTGTCCCCTGATGCACTTAAAGAGTGGCTCCAGAAGAATGCTGAGATTCGTAAAAATACCCGCATTGGAGAACTTGATAAGAGTCACGACTTCGCTTACGAAGAGGATGAGCTTGCCTGTTATAACAAGAATACAGGCCGCAGAATCAAGGCTTGTGTCCCTATGCATACCTTCGGTCATCCTGTTCGTATAGAAGAGATTGCTGCTCTCTGCAAAGAGTGGCATATTGAGTTGGTGGAAGATGCCGCAGAAAGCATTGGCTCAAAGTACAAAGGCAAGCATACCGGAACCTTTGGTAAGATTGGTGCCATTAGCTTCAATGGCAACAAAACCATCACCACAGGTGGTGGCGGTATGTTGCTGTTCAATGATGAAGAACTGGGCGCATATGCAAAGCATATCACAACTCAGGCTAAGATTCCTCATCGTTGGGAATTCCGTCACGACCATATTGGCTTCAACTATCGTATGCCTAACATCAATGCAGCTCTTGGCTGTGCTCAGCTGGAGAATCTTGATAAGTACGTTGCCAGCAAACGACAGGTCGCTGCAGAATATGAGGCATTCTTCAAGAATGTGCCAGGCATTGAATTTTTTGTTGATTCTCCTGATACCTTCTCTAACTATTGGTTGAATGTCGTTATTCTGCCTAACAAGGAAGAACAGATAAACTTCCTCACTCAGACCAACGACAATGGCGTAATGACACGTCCTATCTGGGAACTGATGAATCGCTTGCCCATGTTCGAGAAATGTGAGAATGATGGATTGAAGAATACCATCTATTATGCGGATCGTGTGGTGAACATTCCGAGTTCTGTAAGATTGTAGCATTTCTAAATCAAAACAATAGTTAACCAAGAATTAACTATGGCAGAGAGTTTAACCAATAAGACTGTTCGTGGGGTTGCTTGGAACTCGATAGACCGTATTGCAAATTATGGGATATCTTTTCTTGTCAGTATTGTGCTGGCGAGACTGTTGTCTCCTGAGGATTATGGTCTTATTGGATTGATCAATATATTCATAGTAATATTCAATGTTATTCTCGATGGTGGTTTGTCAACCGCATTAATACGAAAAGAAAAGGTCAGTGAAACTGAATACAATACAGTTTTTTATTCAAATCTGATCATCAGTGTTTTTCTTGCCCTTCTTTTGGTTGTTTGCTCTCCTTTTATAGCTTCATTTTTTAAGCGGCTAGAACTGATACCCTTGTTAAGGGTGATGTCTTTAGTTCTCATAATAAACTCACTGGCTATTGTCCAACAAACAAAGTTAACCCGTGAGATACAATTCAGACTACAGACAAAGATATCTGTTATATCGCATGTTGGAAGCGGTGTTATAGGTATTGTTCTTGCATTGGTTGGTTTTGGGGTATGGGCTCTAGTTGCACAGCAAATATCAAGTAGATTATTAGCTACGCTTTTATTTTGGTTATATGGCAGGTGGATGCCGCGCTTGATGTTTTCATGGTATAATTTTAAAGAATTATTCGGGTTTGGATGGAAATTGTTAGTCTCTCGTGTAATCAATTCTCTTTGGGGACAACTCTACCAGGCTGTTATTGGTAAGTTCTACTCACCATATACGTTGGGGCTTTATACGCGTGCTATACAATATGCCCACATGTTTTCATCCGGGGTAAGCGATGTGGTATTAAAGGTCAGTCTCCCTGTGATGAGCTCCATCCAAAGTGAGGATGAAAGATTGATAACGGCGGCCAGGAAGATCATTAAGACGACGATGTTTGTAACATTTGTGTTTATGATGGGGATGGCTGCTGTAGCAAAATCTCTTGTTTTTGTGTTAATTGGAGAAAAATGGCTTCCATGCGTTCCAATGTTGCAGATAGTATGTTTTAATGTAATGTTTAACCCTTTAAGCTATATAAATGAAAACTTACTGACCGTAAAGGGACGAAGTGATAAGATCTTAATCCTACAAATTTTTAAAATAGTGCTAACTATTATACCATTGCTGTTGGGTGTTTTTATTGATATTTATTGGATGCTTATTGGCAGTGCAGTTGTTAGTTGGCTGGCGATATTTCTGTATACTTACTATACAAACAAATATTTCAATTATTCTGCTATCCAGCAGATTAGAGATATCAGCCCCTCATTTGGCGTTGCATTGATAATGGCTGTTGCTATTTATTTGTTCAATTTTCTTCCCGTTAGCGGTTACATACTTCTTCCTCTACAGATTATCGTTGGATTTGGATTAGTAGTAATTATTGGTAAAATAATGAAATTGGAAGAGTATCAGTATGTAAGAGATGTTTTTTGGGGGTTAATAAAAAAGAAAATTAAATAATGAAATATCTTATACTTGTTGGTGGTGGCGGACACTGCAAGTCCGTTTTGGAAGCAGCTGAGAGTGTTGGTTACAGCATTCTTGGTGTACTAGATATGCCTGAAGAGGTAGGTAAGGAAATCCTCTCTACCAAGGTGATTGGTACAGATGATGATATTCCTGCTTATGTAGATAAAGCAGAATTTGTCATTACCGTAGGTTTCATCAAGAATCCGTCAATTCGCATTAAACTATACAACAAGATTAAAGAAGCTGGTGGCAAACTGGCAACCGTGATTGCATCTACCGCATACGTTTCCAAATATGCTGAAATAGGTGAAGGTACGGTAGTGCTCCATCAGGCATTTGTGAATGCCGGAGCTAAGGTGGGAAAGAATGTGATTCTGAATACTGCAACCAATATTGAACACGATGCGGTTATTGGAGACCAATGTCACATTTCAACAGGAACAATGGTGAATGGAGAATGTAAGGTGGGTGAACGTTGCTTTATTGGTAGCCAGTCGGTACTAGCCAACTGCATTTCCGTGGGTGATGACATTATTGTGGGCGCTGGTTCCTTTGTGCGTAAGAGCATCACGGAGAAGGGTATCTATTCTGGCAATCCTGCCATACTGAAAGTTAAAGCAAAATGAAGCATACAATCATCATAGCAGAAGCTGGCGTGAATCATAACGGTTCTATTGACCTGGCCAAACAACTGGTTGATAAGGCAGTTGTGGCTGGTGTGGACTATATCAAGTTCCAAACCTTCAAGGCTTCTAAACTTGTCACCAAGGCTGCAAAGCAGGCTGAATATCAGCAGAAGAACATTGGTAAAGAAGGTGACAGTCAGTACCAGATGCTTAAGAAACTGGAACTATCACCTAAAGATCATGAAGTGCTTATAGCCTATTGCAAAGAGAAAGGTATCAAGTTCTTCTCTACGGCTTTTGACTTTGACAGCATAGAGTATCTGCACTCATTAAACTTAGGATTGTGGAAGATTCCATCAGGAGAAGTGACCAACTATCCTTTCTTGAAGCGGGTAGCAGCCTACAATGAGAAGACTATCCTGAGTACTGGTATGTGTGATATGAGTGATGTATGTGCTGCAGTAGAGGCCTTATTTAAGAATGGACTTACAAAAGAGAATCTTATACTGCTTCATTGCAACACAGAATATCCTACACCCTTTGAGGATGTGAACCTCAAAGCGATGGATGCTCTCCGCAAGGAGTTTGGTGTTGAAGTAGGGTATAGCGACCATACTAAGGGGATTGAAATACCAATTGCAGCTGTAGCACTTGGTGCAACAGTAATAGAAAAACATTTTACTCTGGACCGCAACATGGAAGGCCCTGACCACAAAGCCAGTCTAGAACCTGATGAGCTAAAAGCAATGGTAAGTGCTATCCGCAATATTGAGAAGGCTGTTGGTGGTGATGGAACCAAGCACGTGAGCGAGAGTGAACGCAAGAATATTGCCATTGCTCGTAAGAGCATTATTGCAGCAAAAGACATTAAGGAAGGTGAACTGCTTACAGAAGAGAACCTCACTGTGAAACGTCCTGGTACAGGTATTTCACCTATGCGTTGGGAAGAGGTTGTTGGCACAAAAGCTATCAAGGACTTTTCTGAGGAAGACTTCATAGAGATATAATTTTCAACTTTCAATTCTCAATTTTCAATTCGTGAAACGTAAGATTTGTGTAGTTACTGGTAGCCGTGCTGAATATGGCATCCTTAGAGGCTTGATGAAAGCCATCAAGGATGATCCGGAATTGCATTTGCAGATTATTGCGACCAATCAGCATCTGTCTAAACTTCAGGGCGAAACCTACAAGGAGATAGAGCGTGATGGCTTCACCATTGACTTTAAAGTTTATATGGCTGATGATGTGGCTCCTGATAATGCCAACACCACAGCTAAGTCAATCAGCAGGGGAGTTGCTGGTTTTGCAGATGCTTTTGATGCATTGAAGCCTGACTTGTTGTTGATTCTTGGCGACCGTTATGAAATGCTGGCTGTTGCTTCTACGGCATTGATTTATAAGATTCCTATAGCACACCTGCACGGTGGTGAAATTACGGAAGGAGCCTTTGATGATGCCATCCGTCACGCTATCACTAAGATGAGCCACTTGCATTTCACATCCACTGAGGCTTACCGTAAGAGAGTGATCCAGTTGGGAGAGCAACCGGAACGTGTGTTCAATGTGGGCGCTCTTGGTGTGGAGAATGTGGTGAAGAATGATTTTATGAGCAAGGAGGAGATAGAACAGAGCTTGAACTTCCAATTAACTGACAAGTGCTTCCTTTGTACCTACCATCCTGTAACTCTTTCCAACATGTCTTCTGAGACACAGGTGCTGAACCTGTTGGAGGCTTTGAATGAATACAACGACTATCATATCATTTTCACCTATTCCAATTCAGACACCAATTCACAGATTATTATCAAGCGCATACAGGAGTATGTGGATAGGAACGAGGGAAGATGTATGTTCATTCCTTCACTTGGCCAGAGGCGCTATTTCTCTGCCTTAAAGTATATGACAGCAGTGATAGGTAATTCTTCCAGTGGTATTATTGAGGTGCCCAGCTTTGGTATTCCTACACTGGATATAGGTGACCGCCAGAAAGGGCGTATTGCAGCGGATAGTGTGATTCATTGTGGCTATTCCACAGAAGAGATTAAGGAAGGATTGAAAAAGGTTGTGACTTACGGAAAGAAAGCAATTGATAATCCTTACTATAAGGAAGGAACTTGTGATGCTATTCTGAATGTCATCAAGACCTATCCTTTAGATAATTTGGTACAGAAACATTTCTACGATTTATGAAAATAATAGTGATTGGACTTGGTTCAATGGGCAAACGTAGAATACGCTTGCTGAGTGAGAATAAAGATATACAACTCTTTGGTATAGATAGCCAGGAGAGCCGTTGTACGGAAGTTAGGGAGAAGTTTGGACTTAAATGTTACGCCAGTATTGCTGAGGCTGTGGCTGCTGAACACCCAGATGCAGCAGTAATCAGCACCTCTCCGCTTTCTCATGCATCCATCATTAAGGAGTGCTTGCAAAATAACCTCCACGTGTTCACGGAGATTAATCTTGTAGCAGATGGTTATGCAGAGAATATGGCGTTAGCCAAAGAAAAGAGCATAGTTTTGTTCCTCTCTTCTACCTTCCTGTATAGAAAAGAGACTCAGACCATCATTGAGAAAGCTAGCAAGGCTACTTGTCCTTTGAATTATATCTATCATATTGGTCAGTACCTGCCTGACTGGCATCCCTGGGAGAGCTATAACAATTATTTCATTGGCAACCCCAGAACCAATGGATGCCGTGAGATTTTGGCCATTGATCTTCCTTGGATTGTTATGGCATTTGGCTCCATCAAGAGTGTGAGTGCTGTTAAAAGCAAAAACACCAAGCTCAATATCAATTACAATGATAATTACCTGATTACTATTGAGCATGAGAACGGAAATAAAGGTGTGTTGGCAGCAGATGTGGTAACGCGCAAGTCCATCCGCCATATTGATGTGTATGGAGAGACCTTCCAAATGTCTTGGAACGGAACTGCAGATTCCTTGCAGGAATATGACATTGAGAAAAAGGAAATGAAGACCATCCAGTTTGAGGACGCTTCCGAACATGTAGAAGGTTATGCGGCTTTTATCACGGAGAATCCTTACCGTGAAGAGTTGAATGCTTTCTTGGCTCAAATTGCCAACCCTAAGGCAGTTCCTGCATGGACCTTTGAAAAGGACTTTGAGCTGCTGAAGATTATTGATCAGATTGAGGCATAATGAAGAACTATAAGATAGCTTTTGTAGGACTGGGTTCCATAGCAACACGTCACCTAAAGAACGTGCATGCTTATTTGGCATCACAAGGTGATAGTTGCTCGGTGGACTTATACCGTAGTTCTCTTGGCAGGCCGTTGGCAGAAGAATTACAGCCGCTGGTTAGTAACACTTACCTGTATGCTGATGAGTTACCTGCAGACCGCCAGTATGATGTGGTATTTGTGACCAACCCCACATCTATGCACAATGAGACGGTTGAGCGTTTTGCGGCACATACCAAATCATTCTTCATTGAGAAGCCGGTGTTTGATAGCACTAACGTTGATGAGAAGATATTTGAGACCATCAAGGATATTCCTTCATATGTTGCCTGTCCTCTGCACTACAATGCAGTACTGCAATATGTCAAGCAGAATGTGAATCCTGATGATGTGATTTGTGCCAGAGCAATGTCTTCTAGCTATCTTCCTGACTGGAGACCTGGACAAGACTATCGCAAGACTTATAGCGCACACAAGGATATGGGTGGGGGAGTCAGCATAGATCTCATTCACGAGTGGGATTACCTTACTTGGCTCTTTGGAATGCCAACTGAGTGCCATCATTTAATTAATAAGGTAACCAATCTGGAGATTGATAGCGATGATTTGGCTATTTATATAGGTAAGAACGATAAGACTACCTTTGAACTCCATCTGGATTACTTTGGCCGTCAAACACAACGCACTCTTGAACTCTTTACAGCTGATGACACTATTCATTGTGATTTGATAGCAGGTACGGTCAGCTATTTAAAGAAGGGAGAAAATTTCAAGTTGGAAAGCGAACGTAATGCTTTCCAGATGGCAGAAATTGTACATTTCTTTGAGATAATTAATAATAAAACGATAAACGACAGCACTCCGGAACATGCGTACCAAGTGCTGAAAATTGCAAAAGGAGAATTCTGATATGAAAATTCTTATTACAATTTGCGCTCGTGGTGGTTCGAAAGGAATCCCTGGCAAGAACATTAAAGAAATCAATGGGAAACCTTTGATAGGTTATACTATTGACTGTGCAAAACGTTTTCAGGCTCTTCATCCAGGAACCCACATTGCTTTGTCAACAGACTCAGAGCATATTCGTGAAGTAGCAGATAAATGCGGTTTACATTCTGATTATATACGTCCTGATTATCTTGCAAATGACAACGCTGGTAAAATAGATGCCATCAAAGATATTCTCTTATTTACAGAAAAGAAAGAGAATGTCAAGTTTGACTACTTGTTGGATATGGATGTAACCTCTCCTTTACGTACAGTGGAGGATCTAGAGAAAGCTTTTGATATACTTAAGGGTGATACAAATGCAGTAAACCTTTTCTCTGTAAGTGAGGCTGGTCGAAGTCCTTACTTTAATATGGTTGAGAAAAAAGAGAATGGTTATTACAATAAGGTGAAAGATGCTGGTACAGTTTTAACTCGCCAGTCTGCCCCTGTTGTATATGACTTGAACGCATCTTTCTATTTCTATCGTAGATGTTTCTTTAATGAAGGATATAAAGGAGCTATCACAGACAGGTCTTTGGTGTATGTTATGCCTCACACTTGTTTTGATCTAGACCATCCTATCGACTTTGAGGTTATATCCTATTTGATTTGCAATAACAAATTGGATTTTTCTCTTTAATTATGAATTACGTAGTTCAAGATAAATCATCAGTCAGAGATGCCCTTAAGGCACTAAATGAGCTTTCTCATTATGGCCTCACCCTTTTCGTGTTGGACTCTAAGCAACGAGTGCTGGGCGTTTTAACTGACGGTGACATAAGAAGAGCCTTAATAAATGGCGTTGAAGTAGATGCTCCTGTCACAGAGGCGATGAATGTGAATTTTGTCTCATTTAAAGCAAATGATAAAGACATTGTTCATACTTTCCGTGATGTAAAAGCCAAAGGCGTTAGAGTAATCCCAGTTTTGGATGACGAAGGTCGTTTAGTCGATGTGATTGATTCTTTTGTCAGGAGCTCAGTTTTGCCCGTTGATGCGGTATTGATGGCAGGGGGTAAAGGTGAGCGTTTGCGTCCATTGACAGAGAAAACACCGAAACCTTTATTGCCAGTAGGTGATAAGGCAATTATTGACCATAATATTGATAGACTCATTAATTATGGGGTAAATCATATTAATGTAACGGTAAATTATTTAGGAGAGCAATTGGAAGAGCACTTTGCTGAGCCTCATAATGGAGTGCAGGTGCAAACAGTTCGTGAACCCAAATACCTGGGCACAATCGGATCGGTTAAGTTTGTGAAGAAGTTCTATAATGATACTGTTTTAGTGATGAATAGTGATCTTTTCACGAACATTAATTATGAGGATTTTTACCTGCACTTCATGGAGCATGATGCGGAAATGAGTGTGGCAGCTGTTCCATATACAGTTTCTGTTCCTTATGGAATATTTGACTTAAAAGGAAGAGAAATTCAAGGTCTAATAGAGAAACCTACGTATAATTATTATGCTAATGCTGGTATTTATCTGATAAAGAAATCTGCGTTAGAAGAAATTCCTGAGAATACTTTCTTCAATGCTACAGACCTTATTGAAAAGTTGATTTCAGAGAAAAAGAAAGTAATTCGTTTCCCTCTCAATGGTACGTGGATAGACATTGGTAATCCACAGGATTATGCAAAAGCGAAGGATTTGGTAAAGCACATAATGAAATAATAGCTATGTATAATATTGTAGTAATAGGTGCAGGTCAATTAGGAAGCCGGCACATTCAGTCAATCAAGTCTACGCACCATCAGTGTAAACTGTATGTAGTGGACAGTGTACGTGAATCACTGGAGAAGACTAAAACTATCTATGAATCAACACAGGTGGATAGTCTGATTCAGGAAGTATTTTATTGCGAGAATTCGAACTCATTACCAGAGGTGATTGACTTCCTTCTTATATCGACTGGTTCACGCCCTCGTGCTGCAATATTCAAAGATATTGCCAGTCACTACCAGATTAAAAATGTAGTTTTCGAGAAAGTCCTCTTCCAGAAAGAATCTGATTACCAAGAAGTGGATACAATATTGAAGGATAAAGGTATTAATGCATGGGTTAATTGTCCTCGACGTATGTATGAAGGTTACAAAGCATTACAACCTTTGTTCAAAGGTAAAACGGTAAATATGACTGTAAATGGTGGATTATGGGGTATGGGCTGTAATTCCATCCATTTTCTTGATGTCTATTCATTCTTGACTGGCTCAACAGAATATTCTCTTTCTACTGATGGTGTAGATCATGATATTATTGATAGCAAAAGAGCTGGATACAAAGAATTTACAGGTACATTGACTGCTTATTTCGCAAATGGTGGAACAGTTGTGCTTCATAGCGCTAATAACGCCATCAGTCATCTGATTACATTAAATACTGATGATACGTTCTGTTGCATAAGTGAAGTTAAAAAAGAATGCTGGATAAAGTCCGTGGAGAGAAATGAAGTAGTGACGTTCCCTGTTCCGTACCAGAGTCAGTTAACGTCAATTGTTCTTGATAGTATATTAGATAATGGGTCATGCGAATTGGCTACTTACGAGGAGTCTGCCCAAATTCATTTGCCCCTCATAAAAGGACTTATTGCTTTCTTAAACAAGAATGGAATAGATACGGATAATTGTCCCATTACATAAAAATAACATCAATATGATATGGATTATAGGTGCGGGTACTATCGCACAAGAATACGCAAAAGTACTGAATGCTTTAAATAAGCAATACCAAATAATAGGACGTGGTGAAGAAAAGGCTCGTCAGGTTGAAGAGGCACTTGGTTGTAAGGTAATAACTGGTGGTTTGGATTCATTTCTCACTTCCAATCCCGAATTGCCAGAAGCCGCTATAGTAGCTACAAATTTGGGTTCTCTAGCGCCCAATACAATGGCTCTTGTAAAATATGGTGTGAAACGCATCCTTTGCGAAAAACCTGGGTTCTTGTTCCCAGAAGAGTGTGAAAAAGTTGCTAAGGTTGCTAAGGATAACAATGCGGAAGTATTCCAAGCTTATAACCGTCGTTTCTTTGCCTCTGTAATGGAAGCTGAGCGTATTATAGCTGAGGATGGTGGCTTGAAGTCTTTCAATTTCGAGTTCACAGAATGGGGGCATGTTATAGCAAAGTATAACAAGCCTCAGGATGAATTAAAGAACTGGTTCTATGCTAATTCAACACATGTTGTTGACCTTGCCTTCTTCTTGGGCGGTACACCTGTTGAGATGATTAACTATTCCAAAGATGAAGCAGATTGGCATAAACCCATCAATTTTGCCGGTGCCGGTCGTACAGACAAAGATGTTCTGTTTAATTACCAAGCTAACTGGGATGCACCTGGTCGTTGGGCGGTAGAACTGCTGACATCTCAACATCGCATATATCTGAAACCTATGGAACAACTTCAGCTTCAGGACAAAGGAAGTGTAAAGATATATCCTGTAGAGATTGATGACCATCTGGATAAGGAGTTTAAACCGGGCTTTTATTTGGAAACGAAGGCCTTCCTAGAAGGCGATACTGAAAGGCTCTGTTCAATAGGCCAGCAATGTACTCACGTAATTAATATATACAACAAGATATTAGGCAAATAAATTATAACTTTATGAAAGTAGTACTCCTAGCCGGCGGTTTTGGCTCTCGCATATCCGAAGAGTCAGTCTTTAAACCCAAACCTATGATTGAAATAGGGGGCATGCCTATTCTTTGGCATATTATGAAAGAATATGCTCACTTCGGGCACAATGAGTTTATCATTTGTGCGGGCTATAAACAGGAATATATCAAAGAGTGGTTTGCTAACTACTTTATTCACAACAGTGATATATCATTCGATTTTAGAGAAGGAAAGAATGAAATGACGGTTCACCATAGCCACTTGGAACCTTGGAAAGTCACAGTTGTTGATACTGGCTATAACACCATGACAGGCGGGCGCATTAAGCGTGTACAAGAGTATGTTGGAAACGAACCATTCTTCATGACCTACGGTGATGGAGTTTGTGATGTAGATATTAATAAACTTCTAGAGTTTCATAAGAGCCATGGCAAGATTGCTACCCTTACTGCTGTGAAGATGGCTCAGGAGAAAGGAGTCTTGGATATTGGTGGAGATAATGCGGTACGATCTTTCCGTGAGAAAAACCAATTGGATGGCTCTCCTATCAATGCCGGTTATATGGTGTTGGAACCCGCCATCTTTGAACTACTTGACGGGGATGCTTGTGTTTTCGAGCGTAAACCATTGGAAATATTAGCAGCCAAAGGCGAATTGATGTCCTATATCCATGAAGGTTTTTGGCAATGTATGGATAATATCCGTGAAAAGAATATGCTTGAAAAGCTCCTGGCAGAGGATAAGGCACCTTGGAAATGTTGGGACAGGCAGATTCCGAATATAGATGCAAGAAAAGCAACAGGTAATCTGTAAAATGGGCAATCAGCGATCTTTAAACATGGATTTATTAAGGATATCTGCAATGTTTTTCATTGTAGTTTATCATTTTTTTATCCATGGGTTGATGCATCAGCACACTACCCCCGAACTAGGATTTTTTATAACGGCTAATTCTTCTTTGACGGAAATAGTTAATTTTATAATAGCCCAAACATTAATAGTAGGTGTTTCAACAGGTGTCAACTTGTTTGTGATGATATCTGGCTATTTTTTAATTTGTAAAAAGGAATTCCGTACAAAAAGTCTGATAAGGCTATGGATAAAAGTTGCTTTTTATTCAGTAAGTATTGCATTACTGTTTCTTGTTGTTGGGAAGGGAAGTCTGATAGGCACAATAATGTCTTTGTTCCCCTTATCTACTAACCAGTACTGGTTTATGTTGCCTTATTTCGGGTTAATGCTGCTCGCTCCTTTTATTGCAAGGCTTATATGTGAGCTGGGTCAGAGACAGTATTTGACTTTTCTCTTTTTTCTATTTGCTATAAACTTTATTGTTCCCTTTGGTAGGATAATGGGGGGGGTAATTTGTTGTGGTTCGTCTTCCTTTTTTGTTTTGCCGGCTATTTGAAATTATATCCAATCGTAATAAGGAATTTAAAAATTTTATTATTGCTGACTATTTTTGTGGCAACGATTTTTTTCGTATTATTTCCTGTTATTATGTCTTTTGCGCATGATTTTCAAATTGACAATTCGGAGCCGTTTTATCTTCAAGAACCAATGTATAATGGATTGTGTTTTTTTGTTTCTGCTTTAATTTTTATTTCAGTTGCTAATAGTAAATTAAAAACAACGAAGTACGCCAATTTAATAAGTATATTTTCTACAAGTACATTAGGCGTTTATCTTATTCATGACAATCGTCTGGTTAGAAACTTAATTTGGGAACAATTGTTAGATTTAAGTACCTATTCATCTTCACTTTTTATATGGGTGGTGCTAATTTTAGTATGTACCGTTATTTTTGGCCTTACTATTGCGGTGGATGTCGTTATAGAACGACTGTTCAAATTTCTAAAACCAGAAGATTTGTTATATGAAAATGTGTATAAACCAATTAAGAATAGAATAGATGAATTCAAAATTTGATTTCTATAGAGGCAAGAAAGTCCTTGTAACCGGTCACACTGGTTTCAAGGGATCATGGCTAAGCATCTGGCTCCACGAGTTGGGTGCAGAGGTGGTAGGTGTAGGTCTGGAACCTTATAGCGAGAAAGACAACTATGTCCTTTCTGGCATTGGAAAGAAGATTAAAGCTGACATCCGTGCAGACATCCGTGATGGAGAGAAGATGAAAGAAATCTTTGCTCAATATCAGCCAGAGATAGTCTTCCACTTGGCTGCACAGCCTTTGGTCCGTCTCAGTTACGAAATTCCTGTAGATACCTATCAAACCAATGTGATTGGAACCATCAACATTATGGAGGCCATTCGTGCTACTGATAGCGTAAAAGTTGGTGTGATGATAACCACCGACAAGTGCTATGATAACAAAGAGCAGATGCGAGGTTATAAGGAAGATGATCCATTTGGTGGTTATGATCCCTACAGCTCTTCAAAGGGCGCTTGCGAGATAGCCATCCAAAGCTGGCGTAGAAGTTTCTTTAATCCGGAGGACTATGGTAATAAACATCACGTTAGTTTGGCCAGTGTACGTGCCGGTAATGTGATTGGTGGTGGCGACTGGGCTAAAGACCGTATCATTCCAGATTGCATCCGTGCTTTGGAGGCAGGTAAGCCTATTGATATTCGTAGCCCTAAGGCTGTTCGTCCTTGGGAGCATGTTCTAGAACCGCTGAGTGGTTATATGCTTCTTGCTCAAAAGATGTGGGAGCATCCCACTGAGTATTGTGAGGGTTGGAACTTTGGACCCGAACAGGAAAGTGTCTTGACCGTCTGGGAAGTTGCTACTGCAATGATTAAGAACTTTGGATATGGAGAGCTCAAAGATGTGTCAGATCCCAATGCACTTCACGAGGCAAATCTGTTGATGCTGGATATTACCAAGGCTAAGAATCGTTTGGGTTGGAAACCAAGATTAGATGCGACTCAGACTGCCATCCTTACCTCTGACTGGTACAAACGTTACAAGAATGAGGATGTTTATAGAATTTGTGTTGACGAAATAAATAAATTCATTGGTTAGTATGAAAAAAGTAGTTGTTACAGGCGCAAACGGCTTTGTGGGATATTGGCTTATCCGGGAGCTTTGTAAGAATGACGTAAAAGTTACGGCAATCATCAAGGATACCAATGAAAATATTTCAATGCTCTCTGATTTTAAGGGCGTAGATATTGTGTATTGTGAGTTGGCAGAACTGGATACTTTGAGAGAAAAGATAGTTGATAGAGATTATGACGCTTTCTATCATCTTGCTTGGATTTCAGCAGGTGGTGCTGGTCGTGCTGATTATGCTATTCAACTACAGAACGTTAAATATGCATGTGATGCTGTTGGAGTAGCAAAAGAGTTGGGTTGTAAGAAGATTCTATTCGCTGGTACCGTTACAGAAAAGATAGCTGAGAACATCCTTAACCTTTCAGGGAAGGCTGTTAACAACATCTATGGCATTTGCAAGCATATGACCCATTGTTTGGTAGATGTCGAGAGCCAACGACAAGGGATTGATTATGTTTGGATGCAATTCTCAAATCTATATGGCCCTTACAGTATCAATGGCAATATTGTGGGATATACCATCAAGGAACTATTGCAAGGAAATGAAGCAATGTTTGGACCTGCAAACCAGATATATGACCTGCTCTATATAGAAGATTTGGTATATGCTGCTTATTTGCTTGGGACTAAGGAGACCAAATTACACACATATTATTTAGGAAGTGACCAATTAAGAATTCTTTCAGACTTCCTCAAGGAGATTGGGGTTGTGTGCGGTAAACCTGAGTTAATCAAGATTGGGGCGCGTCCTGATGATGGTACTCGTTATAAAGAAGAGTGGTTTGATATTACTCCTTTGAAGAAAGATACGGGCTATAGCCCAAAGGTTTCTTTTGAGCAGGGGCTAAAAGAGACAATTGAATGGATGAAAACGACATTAAATTAAGATATTATGGCATTATCAATAGAAAGAACACCCATTGAGGGATTGACCTTGATTCACCCACATGTATTTGAGGATGAACGTGGTTATTTTATAAAAGACTTTGAGCGGAATTTCTATGCTGAGAACGGACTGCCCGTGGACTTCTTGGAAACGAATGAGTCAAAGTCGAAAAAGGGTACTATTCGTGGACTACATTTCCAACAGAGATTCTCACAGGGTAAATTGATTCGAGTAATCAAGGGTGCTGTATATGATGTGGCTGTTGATCTCCGATTTGGTAGCCCTACGTTCGGGAAATGGATGGGCTTTGAATTGTCCGAGTATAATCATAATATACTCTATATCCCTGATGGTTTCGCTCATGGTTTCCTTGCTTTAGAGGATGATAGTATTTTTTCGTATAAATGCACCAATAAGTATGCCCCAGAATTTGATTCGGGTGTGAGGTTCAATGACCCAGAAATTGGGGTAGAATGGCCTGTTGAAAGAGTAGGCGGCTGGGAGAAGGTAATAACCTCTGCAAAGGATGCTAAATTGCAATTGTTTAAGGAATTCGTAGAAAAGAAACAGCCTATCACGTTCGATTAAGATGGAAGAGATTAAAAATATAATAATTGGTTCAGGTGTTGCCGGTCTAGGTGCTTCACATGCTTTAAAGCAGAGAGGCGAGGATAGTATTATTCTGGAGCAGGATGATACCTACGGTGGATTGTGCGGTAGTTTTAATATTAAGGGTTTCACCTTTGATAGGTTTGTTCATCTTTCTTTTGCTAAAAAGGAACAAGCGGCAACTGATTTATTTGCTCAGTCATGTCCTGATATGATCAGGCATACATCTAATCCTTTCAATATATATAAAGGGAAATGGATTAAGCATCCTGCTCAGAACAATTTGTTCCCTTTGGAAGAATGGGAGAAAGAGAATATTATCGAAGACTTCAGAAAACGCCCTACAGTATTTGAAGCGCCAAAGAATTATGAAGAATGGTTGCGTATCCAATTCGGTAATTACTTTGCGGAACATTTTCCGATGAAGTATACTAGGAAGTATTGGATGAAAGAATCGAGGGAACTCCGTACAGAATGGACTGGTGGTAGGTTCTATCAGCCTTCTATTGATGAAGTTATTGAAGGTAGTAAAACGGCAGATACCCCTATCACTTACTACTCTAAGGAAATGCTTTATCCTTCAAAAGGTGGGTACAAATCATTCCTTAAAGGACTGGCAGATGAAGCTACAATTCGGTATCAAGCCAAGGTGAATGCGGTTGATGTAGATAATAAATTATTGTATATTGGTAATTCTAACGAACCAATTAAATACAGAAGGTTGATATCAAGTATGCCGTTACCGGCACTCGTCTCTATAATTAAGAATGCCCCCGATTGTGTTCGTGATGCAGCTGCGAGATTAGAAGCCACTTGTGGCTATCATGTTTCTGTGGCTCTTAAAGGAAATAATATACCTCCGTATTTATGGTGGTATATTTATGATGAGGATAACCTCTCCGCCCGTGTTCATTCTCCTTCTTTAAAATCTCCGAATAATGTTCCAGAGGGTTGTTGCAGCCTGCAAATGGAGGTTTATTGTAAACAGGATGAATACACAGAACAGGAGATCATAGAAAAAACTGTTGGTAAACTTGTAGAAATAGGAGTGATTAAAGAAGAAGATATCCTCTTCACGCATCTTGGATATGAGCATTATGCCAATGTTATCTTTACTGAGCCCATTTATGAATCTCGCAAGATTGTTCGTGACTGGCTGTCTTCTGTTGGTATAGATACAATTGGACGTTTTGGAGAGTGGGATTATTTGTGGAGTGACCAGGCTTTGGTATCGGGTCTAATTGTTAGATAATATGGAAGATTTAATCATAATTATACCGAGCCATAAGCGGCAAGCTTATCTGAAACGTGTTTCTTGGTATTACTCTCGTTTTGGATGCCCTGTATATATATGTGATTCAACTCCAGGAGAGGCAGCAAAATTGGAGGAGCTCGATAATATTAATTATTTACATGTACCGGAACTCGGTTTCTATGATAAAATCCTCCATGTACTTGATACAACAGATGCAAAGTATTATGCACTTTCACCTGATGATGACTTCCTCAAACAAGAAACGCTTCAGGAATGTCTTGATAAAATGAAGCTGAACGTCAAATATTCTCTTGGCGTAGGAGCTCAGGTCTTCTGGGATGAGGGATTTGAAAACAAAGAAATCTTTTTTTCTAAATACTCCAACAGATTAAGAGGCAAGAAAGTTGAAGGAAATATCCTAAAGAGGAGTTTATATTTTTGGCCAAATTATCAGAATGTCTTATGGTCATTATTTACTAAGAATGTATTATTTGAGACATTTAAGCAACTAAAAGAAAGTGCATACAAGAACCAGAATTTTATTGAGTTGTCATTAAGTGATATCTCGCTCCGTGATGGCTGGGTTTATATAAGTAAAAATGCGCTTAATTACAGGGAGAGAACTCAACAAGATCATTGGGGTGCGAAAGAGTTGACGATTACTAATGAGAACATAAAAAGAAACAGTGATTTGAAAAAAGATGTTCATAATTATTTAAATGGAGGCGGGTTTTGGAGAAGGTTTGGTCTTTTCCTTTATTTATCATCAAATTCTGGTTCCATTTTTTTATTTTATAGGGCATGTCGCTTCGTCAATTATAGAATACTTAAGAGAAATATGTGTGATTCAACTATATTTGTAGACCAGATAATGGTAAAAAGGATATCAGAAGCTTTAAATATAGTATAATGAAGGATTAGATATATGAGTGGACTTAGAAAGTGAAGTTCTTGATATGATAGTAGATAGAATAATTGAAATTGAAAAAGAAAACCATTTTTTTAATTATAAAGATAAAAATGGTTTGCCATTGTGGGATATCGTGCGTTACGATGTGATTAAATCTATAGAAGGCTCTCTGAATAAACAAACAATGTTTGTTGAAAGAGGATCTTCATGGCCAATTCTAATAAAAGCACTTAAAAGTATAGGATCCTTAATTAGAATACTATTTCTGCCTCGAAGAAAGTATTTGTTTTCAGTGCAAACACGCTATAAAGATTCCTTAGGATTTTCCTTTGATAGAAATGGACAGGGTCTAATGAATCTTATTAATAAGGAAACATGTGCAATTGATTTGTATTTCTCAAGTAAAACAGTTTATTCATTAGTTTGTAACCCTCCTATTATAATAGACTTGGTGTATAGAAGAGTATTAAAGAAAAAATTACCTCAGGACTTTGTAGATGACGTATGCACAATTATTAATCAAATATTCAGTAAGGTTGTAATTACGCCTTATGCCTTGAGCCTGTCTTATAATTATTTCCTTGCTCGCGTAACTATTATGCAGCTTGTTGTTAATATCGTTAAACCTAAGGCTGTATTCATATCTTCAGGTGAGTTTAAACCCCTAACATATGTAGCAAAAAGGAATCACTTACCTTGTTATTTGTTTCAACATTCATTAATTGAAGAAAAGGACTACACCCTATGCGGTACATGTCCTACATCAGACAAAGGTGTTTACCCTGATTTTTTTTTGACATATGGAACCTATTGGGGTGATTATATGAAACATCTGACAAAGGTGATTCCAATAGGGAATGATTATCTTTCAAAGGATTTGTCTATGATTCAGAGCGATGGATCTTTGCTGTTTATTTCATCTCTATATCAGGGAAGAGTATTCCCCGCTTTGGTTAGTGAATTAGCTCGAAAGAGACCTCAGCTACATATTATCTATAAATTACATCCACAAGAATTTTCTTTAAAAGATAAGTTTGAGTCTTCTTTTGTTGAGACCCCCAATGTAAAAGTCATGCTAGATGAAGAAGAAACGTCTGTTCTGATAAGAAAATCTAAATTGGTCGTACTAATATCTTCTACTGTTTTTTATGAAGCAATATCATTAAAACGACCTGTTGCTGTGTGGAATCACCCTGATTTCGCAAGTTTAACCCGGATGCATAAAGGTTTTTTGAATGGCCATCTATTTACAACTGTGAATGAACTTATTGAAATAGTGGATGGCATACAATATATGGAAGGTGACCCTAGCTTTTATGAACCTTTTAATAACGAAGTCGCAAAAAGTATAATAAAGAAATTATGATATATATAGTACTTGCAATCTTCATATATTTATTAATAAAGACAAAGCGTTCTAGTATAGGTTTTTGGATATTATTGATATATATATTATCATTGATAATAAGTTTCTTTTTGGGAAATGCGTTTGAATATGCAGGTTTTTTTGATATACTCCATGCAATATGGGTTATATGTGTGTTATTTCTGCTTATTACACCTTGGGGGAATTATTCCAATGTCAATCATATTATCGTAAAGAACTTACATGGCATAGATTTGTTTGCAAAGTATGCAGGGGCTCTCTGTATAATAATGGCTGTAGGATGTCTTATCCTTGCTTGGGCTGTTTCTCAGGTTGTAACAGATATTGATGTTTTTAAATATAGAGGGGAACAACAAGACGTTTATGCTAGTATAGGTTTAAATATGAAGCCTTTTCTTTTAGCATACATTTTTTATCCAGTTAGTCATTTGTTTATCCCATTAATTTTTTATTATTTGCAAAACCGTAGATTCGGAATGGCTCTTTGGTGTTTTTTTGCCTCACTTGCTTCGGTTGCCCATGGATTAGCTTATTTTTCGAGGGCACATACAGCTCATTATATAATGTTACTCGTTGTTTTTTACATTTTTTTAAAGGGAACGCTTCCTTCTCGTGTTAATTTATTTATAAAAAAGGTTGGAGTTTTGGTAATCGTACTGGCAATATGTAGCTTTATGGCAATTTCGTTTAATCGTTTCGAACAGCATGAATATGAACAGAATGCGAATTCTCTTATAAAAAATAATGTGGCTTATAGTATGGCTGATTATTATAGTCAGTGGTGGAGAGTCAGTCGAGATGTTTGTAAAAAATATGATTTCCAAACTTTTAATGGTGATATAGCATTACAATCATTATATAAAACTGCTGTCATTTGTTCTTTTGGGCATATTAAAGGAAATGAAGATAGGGTTGCCCTAAAGAGAGAAAAATTTCTTGGTGAACATCGTGGTAGTTTTCTCGGTGTTTCAGCATATTTTCTTTACGATATGGGTATAATTATTTCATTGGTGGTGTTGGCTATTTATAATATATATGTAAGGAAAATAGCCCCCAAGGGCAATACATACTCAATAGAAAGACTGATGTACATGACAATCTTTTTGCTGCTTCCATTATTTGGCGTATTCTATTCTGTTCATGATGTCGTTTTACAATTGCTTTTTTATTGGGTTGGTATAAAATTGATTTTCTTGAGAGGTGGACAAAAGAATAAAGTCGCCTCATCAATGAATTCTGTTAAATTCATATAGTTAGTAACAATTATGAGTAGATTTATCGCATTTTATCTTCCGCAATTTCATCCAACACCACAGAATGATGAATGGTGGGGTAAAGGTTTTACTGAATGGAAAAATGTAGTAAAAGCAAAATCGTTATTCAGGGGGCATATTCAGCCTCAGTTTCCTGCGGATTTGGGCTTTTATGATTTAAGGGTACCAGAGGTTCGGGTACAACAAGCTGAGCTTGCAAAGGAGGCTGGTATAGAAGCCTTCTGCTATTGGCATTATTGGTTCGGTAAAGGGAGACGATTGTTAGAACGGCCTTTTAATGAGGTGCTTATATCTGGAAGCCCAGATTTTCCATTTTGTCTTGCATGGGCCAACCATAGTTGGTATAAAAAATTATGGGATTCTAAATCAAAGGAGAATGATATATTACTTATGGAGCAAACATACCCTGGAATAGAAGATTATATTGACCATTTTAACTGCTTGTTGCCAGCTTTTAAAGACAAGCGTTATCTCCGCGTAGATGGAAAACTTTTTTTTGTGATTTACAATGTTGATGAGTTTGAGGATATTACAACTTTTATTAAAACATGGAGAGAACTTGCTAGCAAAAACGGTTTGAATGATTTCTATTTTGTGGCTAGGGATGCTGATAGTAGAAGAAAGGATAAGTTTTTTAATATAGGTTTTGATGCCATATATAATGATGATGTTATAAACATTCATCATAGATTATCCAAAGTGGAAAAAGTTTGGCTTTATATTCAAAGGAAATATTTAGGTCGACCAACTATTTTTGATTACAACAAAGCTTGCGAATTCATGATTATTGACGATTGTAGAAATAAAGGAGTTATTCCAACGATAGCACCTAACTGGGATCATTCACCCAGATCGGGTACAAATGCTATAATTCTTCATCACTCGAACCCCGATAGATTTCAAAAATTAGCAGAAAAAGCTATAGACATTGTGTCGGGTAAACCCACCGAGGAACAAATAATAATGATCCGGTCATGGAATGAATGGGCAGAAGGGAATTTTATGGAACCCAGCGAAAGGTATGGAAAAAAATATATTATTGCATTACATAATGCAATAGAAAAACATATGAATAAGTAAAGCAGGTGGATATGGGGCATCTGTGTTGTTTTGCTCATGCCAGAGCTAAATTCCAATACGCATTTGAGCAAGGTAAAGATGCGGATGCCGAATTAGGTTAATCGGATGGCTGTATGACCGGGAAGAACAATACCGGTTAAGACACTTTACTCCAGAGCAGATACGAAAAGAACGGCAAGGAAAAAACTGCAAAAGTCATCAGTCAGATACGGCAGCGGTTAGACAAACTTTTAGCTAACGGAAAAGGTATGAGAGGAGACTTGACGCAGAAGGCACTTAACTATCTGAACAGTTTCTGAAATCAGCTCTTCCGATAACTGAAAGATGGCAGATACAATATCGATAATTCACTTGCAGAATGCACGCTTCGCACTATGACAGTAGAGCGCAAACGCTTGAGCTCTACTCGCTCTTGCTACCAACGGGACGCAAGAACTCGCTGACTTTTGGCAGCCATGCAGGTGCTAAAGTGTCGGTTATCTACCATACGTTTATCGAGACCTGCGAGACGGGTGGCATATCCACATTGGAATATTTTAAGGAATTCTTCAAGGCTGCGAGTAAGCGAGAACAAACGAAAGTCTTGCTTTCTGTTTGTCGAGCGTGAGCAGTCTCAATAAGAGATTAAGGCAATCATGCAAGGAAGAACCGATTACGAGAATATGTTACCGATAACCATCGGTATTAAAAAATTATAAAGTTTAATCTGATTTGGACGCTTCAGGTGGCGAAAACTGCTCTAAAAAGGCTATTTTCAAGCCACAACGTCAAAATTGACATCTTACGGATATAGTATGAGAAGACTAATATTATTGCCAGTCAAACCCCATTATAACAATGGATATTCAATTGCTGTAAAGCACGATCTGGAAACATTACAACCGACAACAAATGATCTTATTGTATGGTATGACGATATCAACGGATCTGTTTGTGATAATGATAGGGTAATAAAGCGGCCATCCAGATATTCATTATTAAGAGTGATAAATATATTAAAAAACAATGTGAATTGTGAGCTCCAGTCAAGCAAATTAGAAAGAATAGTACAGACAGAAGAATTTGATGAGGTTTTTTGTGGTGATGTTATTTTTTATAATGCAGTACGTTCAATTTATCCAAACAAAAAAATAATAGTACGTTTCCATAATTGTTTCAGTAGGATTAAAGACAGAATACGTTTAATAAACGAACCTGTAAATTTGAAATTTAAAATACAAGCACAAGCCTTCTATAAGTTAGAAAAAACTATATTTCACGATTCGAATGTTTATAAAATTTTTATATCTAACGAAGACCGGTTGTATTATACTATGAACTTCGGAAAGAAATCTGATTCCGAGGTATGGGGGTTTACACCAGATATGCATAAGGCTGCATCGAATAGAAGTGAGATGAAAAAGAATAAATTGGTACATGTGGGAGGTCTTCAGACACATAAGGTCGATGGGATGTTATGGTTTATAAATGATGTTTTTAAGCCATTACGTAGTATTTATCCATCTCTTGAGTTTCATATGTGGGGGGATGGGACTGAAGTCCTTAATGACGATTCTAACGGAATCTTTGGTCACGGCTTTTATAATGGGAATCATTTACCGCTTATAGATAAAGGGTTATATGTTAATCCGGATTTAATCGGAGGCGGTGTCAAGATAAAGCTAATGAGTTATTTTGAAGAAGGTTCTTCTTTTATTTCAACCCCATTTGGATATGAGGGATATAACACCGAACTGGTTGATAATAAACACTATTTTGTAGTAGAAAAGGATTGTTGGCTCTCATTCTTGAGGGATTACTTTAAATGAAAACCATGCAAAGATAACAAAGGCATTTTAAATATCCAGAGTTGAATGTTTTAAAAAGGGGTTTCTATAATATTAATTATGACTATTGGCATGGGCGAATGCCCAGATTTAGACTGTTCATATCGATGGTAATATTATATTTGAGGGAAGTCCAACTTACCCAAATGGATGTGTGAAAGGTAAAAACTATGTTTTAAATAATGTTAGCGCTAAAAAAACTTATAATGTATCAAATATTGACGAAGTTTTAGAAGATGTACCTATTGATATTCAAAAGATGGGTGGATTAAACATTATAGTAGATAATATAATTCAAGAAATTGAAAAAATCGCCTACTTTTAAAGGATTAAAGAGGTATATTATAACGCTGAAATTTGATTAGTAAATAGTTGATTAGTAAAATGAGTGAAATAAGATTTAGATTGGCTAAACCTAGTGATGCTAAACAGATTGCAAACTGCCATTGGCATGTGAGAGATAGGTATTCCCAAGGGATTTTTCTTTCCCTTGGAGAAGGGTTCTTAAAAACATATTATAAAATTATTCTTGATAATCCCTGGGAAGTAGTGATATGTGCAGAAAATGAAGATGGTAAGATTATAGGTTTTAGTAGTGCAACGTTAGATGCGTCATCTCAGGCTATCAACTTGAGACAACATAAAGTTAGATTAGGATTAGCGGCTATTGGTGCGATTATCAGAAAACCGTCTCTTTTTAGGGAAGTATGGCAAAGGTACAAATCGCTTGGAGATAATAACGATGCTCCGAGTTTTGTCCATACAGAAGGTGCGAGAGGCGAATATTGGTGCTGGCTAAAGGAAGAAGAGGACAGCCTTATGTCAGTTGATTTGGATAAAGCTAAGGGCAATGTCATGTATGCGCTTGGATGTCGAGAGATTTTTTTTGAAGTGGATAAGTTTAACAAGCAAGTCTATAAGTATCATACTAAGGTTCGCAAGGCAGAGCCCATAGAAGAGATTACGTTACCTGATGGTAGAGTAAGGGTACTATTAAAACGAGAGTTAAAAGCAAACAAGTAATATTTTTATTAATACTAAATTTTAGAACAATGGAAATTAAGGATTTTATCGAGAATTTTGCAAACCAGTTTGATGACACCGATGCCAGCGAGATTCAGGCAGGCACTAACTTCCGTGATTTGGATGAGTGGTCTTCACTCATCGCTTTAAGTGTCATTGCTATGGTAGATGAAGAATATGATGTGACCCTGAAGGGCGACGACATCAAGAATGCCACTACCGTAGAGGATTTGTTCAACACTGTTAAGGCTAAGGCTGAATAAGACTATGGCTTTTTTGGAATTTAAGAACGTTAGGATCGCTGGCATAAGTGCTGGCGTTCCTAAAAACGTTGAAAAGACCATTTCAACCACAGGCAAGTATGCTTCTGAGGATTTTGTAGAAACCACAGGTATTAGGGAGCGCCGTTATTCTGATGACTATACTACTTCAGATTATTGCCAGGCAGCAGCCGAGCAATTGCTAAAAGATTTGGAGTGGGACAGGAAGGATATCGATGCTATGATATTCGTTTCTCAGACTCCTGATTATCTTTTACCAGCAACATCTTGTGTATTGCAAGGGAAACTTGGCTTTAAGAAAGAATGTTATTGCCTTGATATCAATCTCGGGTGTACAGGATGGGTTTATGGTCTTTCAACAATGATGTCGCTGATGCAGCAAGGAACTATTAGAAAAGCCTTGTTGTTGGCTGGCGATGCGAGGAAGCAGGCATACGAAGAGCCCGACCAACTTTTTGGATGGGCAGGAACTGTTACAGCTTTAGAGTATAATGAGGAATTGAAGAATACATACAAGTTCTATTTGGGTACAGATGGTACTGGCTATGAGGCAATCATACGTCCAGTAGGTGGAACAAGAAACCAAATAACCGCAGAGGCATTAATACCAAAAATGTGTGAAGACGGACGAATGCGTCATGGCTTCCAGACTCGCATGAATGGTATGGATGTTTTCGCCTTTGGTATTACAACTGCACCTAAGAGTATTAAGAAACTGGGAGAACATTTTGGATTTGACTATAATGACTATGAGTATTTCGTATTCCATCAAGCCAATTTCAAAATGAATGAGACCATCCGTAAGAAACTGAAACTCACAGAGGAACAAGTGCCATATAGCATCCATGAATTTGGTAATACTTCTTCGGCATCTATTCCCTTGACAATTGTAACTCAAATCAAAGATAAAGTCACCTCCAAACCTACCAAGATTATAGGTTGTGGTTTTGGTGTCGGCTTGTCGTGGGGTACAGTAGCGTTTGAGACTGACGGTATAGTTATTTCTGATTTAGTAGAATTATGATGTATAATCCGTTTTCATTAGAACAGAAAACCATTCTTATAACCGGTGCATCTTCTGGAATAGGCAGGCAAACCGCTATTGAATGCTCAAAGATGGGTGCAAAAGTCATTATTACAGGCCGTAATAGAGAAAGACTTAATGAAACTCTTCTTTTATTAGAAGGCGAGGGACATACTATCATTGAAGCAGAACTGACTGACGAAAATGATGTCAATAAGCTCGTTGGCGATGTCCCAACTTTAGATGGGCTTGTTTTAAATGCAGGTTTTAATTTCACAAAACTTGTCCCTTTTATTAAGGATGAAGACGTCCAGAATATTTTCAGGGTCAATGCCTTGGCTCCAATACTGCTTTTGAGGAGTTTGGTGAAAAAGAAGAAGATGTCAAAGGAAAGTTCTGTGGTTTTCACATCTTCCATATCAGCAAAGGGAATCAGTTCACCTGGTAACTGTTTGTACAGTTCTACGAAGGGTGCTTTGACTTCCTTTATGAAAAACGCGGCATTGGAACTGGCTGCGAAGAAGATAAGATGTAATGCAGTACTTCCTGGAATGGTAGAAACAGCATTAAAGGAAGCCAAGTCTGAAATAACCGAAGAACAATGGGAGGCTAATCGCCAGAAGTATCCTTTAAAGCGTTTCGGACATCCATCAGATGTAGCATTTGCGATTATATATCTTTTGTCAGATGCGTCATCTTGGGTTACTGGTTCGGAATTGATTATCGATGGTGGAAGGTCTTTAGATTAGATTATTATGAAAGAAAAAGTTAAAGAAATAATTGCCGAGGCGCTGAATGTTGACAAGACTGTTCTGACAGATGACCTGAGTATTGGAGGTATACCAGAATGGGATTCTGTAGGCAATCTGACTATCATTAGTGCCATTGAAGAAAAGATGGAGATTGAGATACCGTTGGACGACCTCTTTGATCTTACTTCAGTATCGGCCCTTGTTGAAGAAGTAGAGAAACTAAAATCATGAGAGACATAAGTTTTAGTCCACTGCTTACAGCTATCAAGAATCATAGCGAAAAGGCACCTGCGAAAATCGCCTTGATAGAAGGTGATCAACAAGTGACTTATCGTCAGCTATGGCAAAAAATTGAGCAGGCTGCTGATACCTTGGTACAAGAAGGTTATGTTAGAGGTGACCGAATTATTCTTCAAGCATCGAAAGAGCTTGATTTCGTGTACCGTTATTTTGGAGCCCACTTATCTGGTGTTGTGGCTGTAGTTTTAGATCCTGCCTCCACAAAGGAACGCGTTGCCTATATTCAAGAAGTTATCAAAGATAGGGGCTCAATAGATAGCGACACGGCAGATGTGATGTTTACGACAGGAACAACAGGTGCACCTAAAGGTGTATGTTTGTCACATGCTAATATTGCAGGTTCTGCTGAGAATATCAATGCCTTTATCGGGAATACTTCTGAAGAGGTAGAGGTACTAGGTCTGCCACTCAGTCATTCTTTTGGTTTGGGGCGTTTGCGCTGTACATTGCTCAAAGGTGCGACTATGGTGCTTGTTGGGAACTTTGCCAATCTAAAAGTATTTTTTAATGCTTTGGAGCAATATCGTGCTACAGGTTTTGGTATGGTACCAGCAGTATGGCAATATATTAGAAAATTCAGTGGCACCAGGATTGGTAAATTTGCGCCTCAGATTAAATACATTGAGATAGGGAGTGCTGCCATGCCTTTAGAAGATAAACAGTTGTTGATGGATCTCTTCCCAAACACAAGAATCTGCATGCATTATGGGCTAACGGAAGCTTCGCGTAGTTTCTTTATGGAATTCCATGCAAACAAAGACAATCTTCAGACCATAGGAATCCCAACCTCTTCTATGATTGAAGCAAAGGTTTTTGACGAATGCGGTCATGAGTGTGGAATAAACGAAGATGGTGAGATATGTGTAAAAGGTAATATGGTTATACATTCCTATTATTTAGCAGAGGATAACCAGAACGCTTTCTTTGGGGATTATTTCCGTACAGGAGACTGGGGACATCGGGATTCTAATGGGTTATATTACCTCGTCAGCCGAAAAAAGGAGTTGATTAATGTTGGCGGTAAAAAAATCAGTCCGGCTTTAATCGAAGACGCTATTATTGCTCTCGGTTTTGATGATTGTGCATGTATATCAATACCAGATCCCAAAGGAATATTAGGAGAAGTACCTAAAGCATTTATTCAGAAAGGGAAAAGCGAGTTAACTTTTGAAGAAATAAAATCAAAGCTGTCCGAGACACTAGAGCCTTACGAGATTCCAGTAGTATATGAATGGATAGACAGAATACCACGAACTTCGTCAGGGAAGATACAAAGACTATTATTGAAAAAATAATATGGCACAGAGATTGTCATTCATAGACTCAATGAAGTTTGTCTTGATATTCTTTGTGATATTGGGACATATGCTTGAATGTAATAGGGATAGTTCATTCAATATGAAGGTTTATGCTTTTATATATTCCTTCCATATGCCAGCGTTTATTCTGCTTTCTGGATATTTCGCTAAGTTAGTGGGGGGGGTAAATCTATTCTTGGGTTAATCTTTACATATGTGATATTCCAAGTCCTATATTGTGGGGATCCATTGGATGCATGTGATAATGCTGGTTCTGCCTTTACAGTAGATGCCTTTATGGATAATATTGTATACATCTATAACCCTGCAGATCCATTATGGTATATTTTATCGTTGGTCTTTTGGCGAATAATGTTCAAGAATCTCCCCCCAAGTCTTTTAAAGAATTGGAAACTATGTATGTTATCAGTTTTATCCATGTCATTAATAGCAGGCTTTATTCCTTTGGGGATGGAACTGGCTTTCCAAAAAACATTTGCATTCTTCCCATATTTCGTTTTGGGTTATTATCTGCATAAGTATGATTTGCTATTAATGATCCGGCAGTTTAGAAAGTCATATGGATTTCTTGTAATATTCCTTTATTTTCTAACGATATGTATTGTTCCAAAGTTTCCATTGTCAATGCTTTTGCAATATAGCTCATATGGAGACTTGTCGAACGCTGCAGGTGTTAATATACTTGTGATAATGTGTATGCGAATTGTTTCATGGGTGTGGTCATTGCCACTTACAATAGTAATACTCGCAGTAATACCTGATTTAAAGTGGTTCGCAAGAGAAGGAAAGTATACGTTGTTTTATTTTATTTACCATGCATATTTCGTGGCAGTTTTTCACCTTATGGTTGTTAATTTGCAATTTGGTTCGTCTTTATTACATATTTTTTTATATTCAATAATTATTGTGCTAGCATTATATTGGTTAAGAAAAATAAGATTTCTTAGATTATTGGCTCAGCCTATAAAAAGTTAATATTATGTCATCGTTAACTATAAGAAATGTAAAAATCGTGGGTATGTCAGCCTGTGCCCCGAAGAAAGTTGAAGACAATCGTTCACTCAGTATCTTCCAAGACGAGACAGAAGCTGAGAAAGTGATTGCTTCAACAGGAATTGTCAGAAGGCATGTCGTTGAACAAGGGACAACAGCCTCTGACTTGGCTGTAGTCGCTGCAGAAAAGATTATAGCAGAGCTTGGATGGGAGAAGGAGAGTATAGACCTTCTTGCATACGTCTGTCAGAGTCGTGATTACGTTGCGCCTCAGACCGCCTGTATTCTACAGGACAGAATAGGGTTAAGCCAGGGCTGCTGTGCTATAGACCTGCCTTTTGGATGTTCTGGCTTTGTACATGGAATGAGTGTTGTGGGTTCTATGCTTTCCCATGGTGGATTAAAGCGTGGACTATTGATTAATGCCGAAACGAATTCTATCAATAGAAGTCAGAACGATAGGACAGTGAAGCCATTGTTTGGTGATGCTGCTACTGTTACTGCGTTAGAATTTGACGAAAATGCCAAACCCATGAATTTCGTGTTTGGTGTGGATGGTAGTGGCTATCAAAGTATATGGACGCAATATGGTGGAATGCGGTATCCTACTACCGTTGAGTGCCTCGAAGAAAAAGAAGTGGAGCCAGGTGTTTGGCGGAAAGGTACTGATATGGTTGTTAATGGTATGGATGTATTTGCTTTTGCCATTAAACGCCCACCAAGATCAATAAAGGAATTGATAGAAGTATTCTCGGTCGATATCGAGAAGATTGATTATCTGCTATTACATCAAGCAAATAAGTTTATTGATGAAAAGATACGCAAGTCACTGAAAATTCCTGAGGAGAAAGTTCCATATTGTTTGCAGGAATACGGAAATGTAACCAGTGCAAGTATTCCCCTTACATTAGTAAGCCAATGTAAGAATGCTCTCTCAAACAAATCCAACCACTGCCTTGCCTGTGGCTTTGGCATAGGTTTGGAATGGGGTAGTATGGAGTTTGAGATAGACAAGATAATAGTAACTGATATAATATTGTATTGAGATTATGAAATTCCCAAACAAGTATTTGCGAAATTTGAAGCCATACAAGTTGGCTTCTCACAAAATTTGGTCGGTAAAGCCAGAAGATCGTCCAGAAATATTAAAACTGGACTGGAATGAGTCTACAATACCACCATCACCAAAGGTAGCTGAATATCTGAATATGATTTTGAGTGAACCATCATTCTTCAATCTCTATCCAACGACTTACAACGAGAAGTTCCTTGAATTGCTCTCGAATTATACGGGACTGCCTCAGGAGAATCTTCAATACTTTGCCAGTTCAGATGCACTTCATGAATATATCTGTAAGGTGTTTATAAGTGTTGGTGATCCAGTGATGATTCTTGGTCCCTCTTATGATAATTTCCGATTGACATGTCAGGCTAATGGTGCTGAGGTATATTTCTCGAATTACAATGATGACTTCTCTTTTGATGCGAAGAGGTTTGAGAAGGATATCTATGATAAGGAGCCTGCTGTTGTCTATATCTGCAACCCAAACAACCCAACGGGTAATCTGCATCCAGTGTCGTATATTCGACACTTATTGGATGAATTCCCAGATACGTTGTTCCTGCTTGATGAAGCATATATTGAGTTCTCAGATAAGTCAGCCAAGGAGTTGGTGCTTGAATACGATAACCTGTTGATATCAAGAACATTCTCTAAGGCTTTTGGTATTGCCAATTTCCGTGTTGGTTATCTGATTGCGTCAAAGGATAATGTGCAGTTCATAAATAAGGTACGCAATCCGAAGAATGTATCAACATTTGCTCAGACTGCTGCTATGGCAGTGCTTTCAGACGTTCAATATATGAAGAACTATGTGGCAGAGGTCAATAAAGCTAAGGCTTTTTTTGTGGATGCCTTGAAGAAATATGAGGAAATCTATGTCCCTGCAGGAAGTGCTGGTAACTTTGTGCTCGTTAAATTTAAGGATTATGAGTCGAAGATGGCTCTTCTCGAATTCTTGGCAGGAAAAAATATTTTCGTAAGAAACAGAACAGAAGCCCCTTCTGTTTACAATTGCTTCCGTATTACTGTGGGAACTACAGAGCAGATGAAGGTTGTGCTTAAGGCATTTGATGAATACTACGGTAAATGAATAAAGTAGCCCTAATTGATTTTTGTGAGACTGTTGTTGATTTCCAAACAGCAGATGCATATGTGCAATTTTGTTTGAGCAGAAAACCTGGATTGAACAAACATTTGTCAATGCTGTATAATCTTTCAAAAAAGTTCCACGTGTTAGGACTTTTGGAAAGAGCTTTCCCTAAATCCTCAATAGCTAAAAGATTGTGTTTGTACCAACTTAAAGGTCTGACGAAAGAGGAAATGGTCGCACTGGCTGGGGATTACTATGAAACGAAATTGAAACCTCACTTTATAAAGTCTGTAATTGATTTTGTTGGGAAAGTTAAGCAGAATTACAATCTTTGTATTGTTAGTGGAGCGTACGATATCTATCTTGAATTCTTTCAAAAAGAATTTGACATTGAAAACAGACTATCTGCAAAACTGAGATTTAAGAATGGAGTCTTTACCGGAAAACTAGACGGTGCAGACTGTATGTTTGATCATAAAGTGCGTATGCTGAAAGAAAAATACGGAGATGCCGTTGATACTCAGAATTGGATAGCTTTGTCTGACTCTATAACTGACTTGCCCATGTTAAGAATGGTTGGAAGACCTATTGTGGTGTCACGTGGGAAATCACAAGAATGGGCAGAAAAGCATGGGTATGAGCAGATTATATGGTAAAATATAAAAAAGACATATTATGAATGTAAAAAAGATTGAGAAATCACTTTATTCAAGTGAGTTTGGTAAAACATTGTGGCGAATTATTCGTAAAACCCACCATTTTTTTTATTATAGAATGTGGTCGGATGAACATGTTGTCAAGCGTGAATATAAACGCTTCTTCGGATATTATCCTAATCTTCGCCATCCTCAAAAGCTGAATGAAAAGCTTATGTGGATGAAGTTGTATGATCGTGAAGTATGGCATAGCTTCTATGCTGATAAGTATGTGGCGCGCGAATACCTGGGAAAGACTTTCGGTGAAGAATATTTGGTACCTCTGCTTTTTCAGACAACAAATGTTAAAGAGGTTGTTCCTGAGAATATTTCCGAGTTTCCATGTATAGTCAAAAGTAATCATGCGATGGGACAATGGCAGATCGTACGTAAGCCTGAGGATGTGAATTGGAAATCATTGCAAAAAGAATGTAAATATTGGCTGTCGCAAAATTGGTATCATTATTCTAAAGAGTATCAATACAAGTATATTGAGCCAAGAATCATTGTAGAAAAACTACTTGTAACAAAAGATGGGAAAATTCCCAATGATTACAAGTTACATTTCATAAATGGTCAGTTCCAATTTGTTTATGTTTCATATGATAGAGAGGGTGTGAATGACAGATGTATTTATGATAAAGATTGGAATCGCTTACCCTTCGTGTGGATAGAATCATATAAATATAAGCCTACCTTAAATAAAACAGATGTACCAAAGCCTGCGACATTTGAGAAGATGATAGAAATTGGCACTGAAATAGCGAAGAAATTTCCTCGATATATTCGTGTTGATTTTTATGATGTAGACGGAAAGTTATATTTTGGTGAAATTACTTTCCATCATGGAGGTGGTTATGACTCTTTTTTCCCGGAGGAGTATAATGACTATTATGGGAAGATGCTCACTTTATAAACAACATGATTAAGATATTGATATTTGCTCCATATATATACCCGGAGCAAATAGCGAGTTCTCATCTTGATAACAATCTGAACGAAGCTTATGATAAAGCTTCGTTCAGAAGGGTTATGTTTGTGCCGCTCCCATGCAGAGGAATTTCGGAATCAGTAAAAAGAAAATATAGAAAAATCCGTTACGAAGAAAGAAGCGGTGGACTTGAGATTATTCATCGGTTTTGGATGTTTGATGAAGGAAAGAATTCCCTTCAAAGAGCATGCAGGTATCTGTTATGTTCGTTTGTTCAATTGTTGAAAGGTTGCTTCTCAAAATATTCTAAAGAGTGTAACATCATAACAGCAGGAAGTACGCCGCCTATTCAAGGCGCTATAGCTGCTATTGTGAAAAAATATAAGAAAATCCCATTTGTTTATATTTTACAAGATATATTCCCAGATTCTTTGGTAAGTGTCGGCTTCGCAAAAAGAGACGGTCTGGTGTGGAAACTAGGACGAGCTATTGAGAATTTTACATATAGAAATGCGGACAAAATAATTGTTATCTCTGAAGACTTCAAGAAGAATATCATGGCCAAGGGTGTTCCTGAGGATAAAATTGTAGTCGTGTATAATTGGGTAGATCAACAAGCTGTGATAGATGTGCCTCGCGAAAAAAATAAACTCTTTGATAAATATGGTTTAGATAGGAGTAAATTCTACATCACATATAATGGCAACATTGGCCTTTCTCAAAACATGGAAATGCTGATTGAGGTGGCTCAGTCATTAGAAACAAACAAAGAAATTCAGTTTGTGTTAGTTGGTAATGGCGCCTATTTAGAGCAAGTGCAACAGAATATCAAGGATAGGAACATAGGTAATGTAACATTGCTACCATTCCAGCCCTATGAAGATATATCGCATGTGTTCTCCTTGGGGGATGTGAGTTTGGTGATATCGAAGCCTGGCGTAGGGGCAAATAGTGTTCCTTCAAAGACTTGGAGTATAATGAGTGCATCTCGTCCTGTTTTGGCAAATTTCGATGAGAACGAGTTGAAAACCATTATCGAAGAGAATAACTGTGGTATTTTTACCAAGGCTGGTGATAAAGTTGCGTTTACTAATGCTATTTTGAAATTTTATAACGACCGTGAACTTTGTAAGGAAATGGGTAAGAATGGTCGCAAGTTCGTGATGGATAATTTGACTAAAGAGGTCGGCACTCAGAAATATGTTGATGTTATTAAATCGTTTGAGAAGTAAGAATGACAACGATGCAATCTGAACTGTTCGATTTCATAAAATCAGGTGTCGGGAAGGAAGTCCCTATTATACAAACCAGATCAACTAATTGGGAAACGTTATTTACAATAGCTCAAAAACATGGAATTGCAGCTATCGTATTTGATGGGATTAATAAATGCTTTGAGAAGGGTATTAAGATTGATATTGACTTTCGGACTAAAATGGCATGGATAGGTCTGACTCAACAGATAGAGCAGAGGTATCTTCAATATAAGAAGAATATCAAGGAACTTGGAGCATTTTATCGTGAACATGGAATCAGGATGATGGTGTTGAAGGGATATGGGTTAGCACAGAACTATCCTATACCATGTCATCGTCCTTGTGGGGATGTCGATATCTATCTGTTTGGTGAACAGGAAAAAGCAGATAAATTACTTCAAGAAAAATTAGGTGTCACTATCGACAATAGTCATCATCACCATGCAGTGTTTCGATTTAAGGACGAAACAGTAGAAAACCACTATGACTTTTTGAATGTGCACGTAAGACCTTCGAATAAGAGGATAGAGGCGAAGCTAAAGGAGATGGCTAACTTTAACGTTAACGATAACCTTGACGATAACATTGTTTTGCCATCTGTGGAGTTTAATGCCATCTATTTACTGAGACATTGTGCAGCACATTTTGCATCAACAGAGATGACAGTGAGACAGATTCTGGACTGGGGCTTCTTCATGGAGAGACATCATCAAGAGATTAACTGGGACGAATATCTGCCTTATATCAAACAGGAGGGGATGCATAGGTTCTATAATCTGTTGGGATTGTTCTGTATGACACATCTTGGTTTTGATGCATCGATATTTCATGGTTTGTTCGAGGATGAGCTTTTTGAAAGATTCTCCAACGAAATAATGGAACCCGAATTCAAAGATCATGAGAATGGAAAACTACTTCACTCACTGAGCGTTAAACCCCGCCGCTGGTGGCATAACAGGTGGAAAAACCGCCTCTGCTATAAGGAAAGTGCGTGGGAAGAGTTTGCCTATGGACTATGGGCGAAGGTGTTGAAACCGAGCCATTTTATACAATAGAGAAATTAAACATATAGATAGAATTATGAACATGAAACTTAGAAATATTCCCTTTTCTCCGCCAGATATGACGGAGGCAGAGGCAAAAGAAGTGCGTGAGGCTATTCTCTCGGGTTGGATTACTACGGGGCCTCGTACAAAGAAACTGGAGCAACAGATTTCGGAGTATGTGCACACGGACAAAACGGTATGTCTGAATTCGGCAACGGCAGCGCTGGAGATGGTGCTGCATCTTCTGGACATCCAGCCTGACGACGAGGTAATCGTACCGGCATACACCTACACTGCTACGGCATCAGTTACACAGCATGTTGGTTGCAAGTTGGTGCTGGTGGATAGTCAGAAGGACAGTGTTGAGATGGACTATGATAAGTTGGCTGCTGCCATCACAGAAAAAACCAAGGTGATTTGTCCAGTGGATCTGGGTGGCATAGTGGCTGACTATGACCGTGTGTTTGAGATTGTGGAGGCAAAGAAGGGTTTGTTCAAGCCTAACAATGCTTTGCAGGCGAAGATAGGCAGGATAATTGTCTCAGCTGACTGTGCCCATAGCTTTGGCGCAAACCGCAAGGGTAAGATGGCCGGTGAGATCGCAGACTTCTCTTCATTCAGCTTCCATGCGGTGAAGAACTTCACAACTGCAGAGGGTGGTGCATTGACGTGGAACTTGCCATTCGGAAATGAGGCAGTTCCTACAGATGTGGATTATATGCCTACTGTCCCCAAGAAGGAAGGGGAAACTTGGAATGAGATGCTCTATCGTCTGTCGCAGTTATTCTCTCTCCATGGCCAGAACAAAGATGCCCTGGCCAAGACGAAGTTGGGTGCCTGGGAGTACGACATCATCGGTCCTTGGTACAAGTGCAATATGACGGACATCATGGCTGCAATGGGACTGGTGCAAATGGAGCGCTATGACAGTATGCTGAAACGTCGTCAGGAGATTGTGGCTAAGTACAATGAGGCGATTCGCAGTCTTAACGAAAGCCTTAACATTAACCATCAAGTAGTTTACTTGAATCATAAGGATGCAGATCATTGCAGTTCGCATCACCTGTATCTTGTACGACTGCTTGGCAAAAGCCGTGAAGAGACCAATCGTGTGATTGAACAAATGGCAGAACGTGGCATTGCCTGCAACGTGCACTACAAGCCGCTACCCATGATGACGGCTTATAAGGCACTCGGATTCGATATCAAGGACTATCCGAATGCTTATCATTTGTTTGAGAATGAGGTGACGTTGCCATTGCATACGAAACTAAGTGACGAGGATGTTGAATACGTCATCGAGAACTTCATTGACATCGTGAAGAACCTATGATTAGAGTATTTGATATCGTGTTTTCGGGGATAGGGTTGATATTGTTGTCACCCCTATTCCTGATTGTGTATATACTGATTCGGCTGGAGAGTAAGGGCGGGGGATTCTATGCTCAGGAGCGCATCGGTAAGGATGGCAAGCCATTTAAGCTGTATAAGTTTCGCTCGATGCGGACGGGGGCAGACAAGGGAAGTCTGATAACCGTGGGTGGACATGACCCTCGTATTACCAAGATGGGGTATTTTATTCGAAAGTACAAGATTGACGAATTGCCACAGCTTTGGAATGTGTTTATCGGGGATATGAGTCTCGTGGGTCCGAGACCGGAGGTGGAGAGATATACACGGCTCTATACCGAGGAGCAGAAGAGGGTGCTGACAGTAAGGCCGGGCATTACGGACTGGGCATCGATAGAGTATGTGGATGAGAACGTGATTCTTGGCCAGGCAGAAGATCCGGACAAGGCGTATATTGAGCAGATTATGCCGGACAAGATTCGGTATAACATGAAGTGGATTGAGAATCAGGGCGTGGTGGAGTATTTTAAGATTATCTTCAGTACGTTTTGGGGGATTGCGAGATGAAGTATCTGAGGGCAATCTGGATATTATGTGCATACCTCTTTGTGCCGCAAAAACGATCGAAGGATTATTATGAGCTATAGGGCAACGATGGAAACGTGAGGGAATAAAAGGTATAAAGCTATGATGACTATGAATCTGAAGATAAGGAGATAAAGGGATAACAGCTGTGGTTCGGAAAGGGACCATGGCTGTTTGTGGTCTTATACCTGCTTTGAAAAGCAGGGAACGGGGACGAAGAATAGAACCGCGATAGAATCGCTTGACAATGGACGAAATGGGTTTGACCTCGACGGCAAAACCGCCGAGCACTGGAACCAAAGGAATATGAATCTGATCTTTTAAATTGTATCATATGAATGTAAACTTGTCAAATGCAGTAAGGATGTTCTATGGTAAATCATCTTACGAGATGGTTTACATGGAGGCTATTGCCAATTCGCTAGATGCAGAGGCAACAGAGATAAATGTTGGTATTGTTGCTCAATCAAAAAAGATTGCAGACACGCTACAGTTGACGATAAGCGATAATGGGACTGTGTATCGTTTTTTGGGTTATTATGATATAATGTGGTTAAAAAGGATTTGGGAGAATTATTAAAGAATAATCGGTTATGACATATTCATCTTACGAACCAGGAGGATTTGCGGTAGATATTGAGCGCCTTAAATATAATATAGAAAAATGTCAAGTGGCCCAAGAAGACTTCCCCGCATTTATCCATGAGTGGTGTCATTATTTACAAGATATAACAACCATATCTGCACAAAATGGTTTCTATCTCTGGATGAGAGATTTGGTTTGTTTGACTAAAATAACTTGTAGTTCTGATGGTGAGGAAATTGTGATACCATTAAAACCTGAAGATTATGGTGGATATGTAAACAAATACCAACTACTATATCGGACTTATTGTGAGCAAGTAGATGAAGAACGTATAGAAAGTCCTCTGATAACTAAACCATGCAAGATAGAAGTTTGCACTACTGATGAATTTACAGAAGAGACCAGAGTGTATGCGAGGTGTATTTGTTACATCAATCATAAAGAGTGTGTACTCAGTCTTGTGGCACTTCAGGAGATAAACGCCTTTTATGCACAAAAAGTAGCTGAGGGGCTGGTAAAAAATGTTGAATTCTCGGTGAAAGCAGACGATATGGATACATATCCATATCATTTAGGCGAAATTTTGTTTAACGAATATGGAGTAAACTGCGATATGAAGATGCGGTTTTGTATCACTTATATGTGCCTTGACACGCTGCAACCACCAGTCATTTTTCTAAAGACATTGGAAAAACTTCAAGGGCTAACATTAGACTATAATAACCCTAAGGATATAGAAATGGTAGCTGGCATCATTGACGAGGTACTGCCTACATGTTCTCACACAAATGAAGAAGCGTACCATGAAATCTTTAGAGACTATGATCTTTGGTTGAACGATGATAATCATCAATACTTGGTAAAAGCGTTGAAATGGTATGTTGACAAAATCAAAAGACCGATAGAAACTCAGAAGAAAGGAAGGCAAATTATTCCGGTGATGTTGTGTGAAGACATGAAAACACTTGAAAGGCTTGTTAAAGACTATCCTGTGCCGCTCTTCAAGAAAGATGGGTTTATTACACCAGACAACTGCGCCAATGAAGAAGAAGCTTTGGCGACGATGATATTTTGGATGCTCAAGAAGGTTTGTGCTCTACTTGTGTGCCAGAAGAAAGAACATTTAAAGAAATATACTGAGTGCCCTTTTTATAAGCACTGCCAGTATATAGATGAAAGTAAAAAATATTTCTGCAAGACTGCATTCTGGGAGGTAATACAAGGTGAGAAGGATACAAAATGTCCGTTTGGAATAGCTTTGCATATTATGGGCTTGTGGCAGAATAAACTAGTCGTAGGTGATTTAGAATAATTGAATGTATAATAGGAATTATGTCAATAGATAATTACAGAATAAGAACAAATTCACATATCATCAATCTGTTAGGTGATGAATTGATTGGTAGTGATAGTCTTGCATTGTTTGAGATTGTAAAGAATTCATACGATGCAGATGCGAGTGTTGTTACTATCAGTCTGAACAATCTGTTCAAGGAAGATAGAAGTATCGTCATAGAGGATGATGGCAATGGCATGACACCTGAAGTCATAGAACATGCATGGCTAACCATTGGTACCGACTATAAGAGGAAATCGGTGAAGGTAAGTCCTGTATTACATAGGACTTCACTCGGCAATAAGGGTGTTGGTAGATTGGCAGTACATAGACTGGCTAACAGAATCATGCTTGAAACCCAACCTCGAGATTATAGGTATGGATCTAGACTAAACATAGACTGGGATGTTTTAATTAGTTCGAGCGAAGACGTAGAGGGACTTTCCGTAAATGTAGAGAATAATATACAAGATATATTGGATGGAAGAAACGGAACGAGGATAACATTGACCCAGTTGAGAGAGGAAAGTTGGACCAAGAGCAAGGTGACCCAGATGGTCAGAAAACTGCAAAACATTATCAATCCTTTTTCTCCTTCAAATCAGTTCCAAATAGTTATTAAATCGAATAACCATCAAGTACAGCAATGGATAAACAGTGTTAGAACACCTGTTGAAACATTGAAAGACTGTCTGTATCAATATTCGTTTACGTTAGAAAAAAGTGGAAAGGAAAATGGTCTGGCCCGTTTCTCATGGCATTATAAGTTTAATCCAAAGAACTTTCCCCCGAGTACAGAAATAGAGTACAGAGAAGACAGTAGGGTAGAAGAACTGCTGATTAATGGTAATCTTTTCCATGAGATTGACATGTCGTCTAAGGATAAAATGTTGTTACGTGATAGTGACCTTGATGGTATTGAATCTATTCATGGAAACTTTTACGCATTCAATCTTGACGGTAAGATTGTAGATTTGTCATATGGTTCTGGTAACAGAGGGAAAATAAAAGAATTTGTGTCAGAATATGCTGGAGTCAGAGTGTTCCGAGATGGAATAAGAGTCTATAATTATGGTGAACCTGCTGATGACTGGCTTTATTTGGATCAGGCAAAAACCAAACGAGTGGGAAGCCACTTTGCAAAAGGTCAAACGGTTGGAGCCATCAATCTATCGCTGGAAGAGACAAAGGACTGCCTTAAGGAGAAAACAAATCGAGAGGGATTTATAGAGAATGCTTGTTTTGAACGTTTAGTTGCCATCGTGCAAACCATATTTGGTCATTTCGAAAGACTTTCAATAAAAGACAGGGAAAAGATAAATGCTTATCAGCATGATACTGTAGCCCAGCGAAAGATTGGGTTCTCTGAGACCGTCGACCAATTGGAAGATTCGATTAAGAAGTTGAATCTGGAACGACAGCTTGGCAGTTTGGTAAAAAAAGTCCGTAGAGACTATGATGATATGCGCGACGTGATGTTGAATTCGGGAATGAGCGGACTCAACCTTACTGTCGTATTTCACGAAGTGAGTCGCGAAATGGCTTATATAGGCAAAGATATAACCAAAAGGGACTGTGATATAGAGAATATCCGCCAAAGAATAGTATCACTGAATGACCTTATAGAGAAGTTTATGCCTATGCTTAAGCAGACACGAAAGATAACTCTAACTGCTTCAAACCTCGCAGGAAGAGTGATCTCTATTCATAAAAACAGATTCTCTTATCATCATATCAGATTCGATTGCCCTTTATTAGAGAAACCGGAAAAAGACTTTAAAATAAATGGCGTCGGAGGACTGTTGTTGAGCGCATTATCCAATATCATAGATAATGCTATATATTGGACTTGTGAGAATGCTGAAAGAGAAGGAGGGGGCTTTGAACCATCGATTTTGCTCACGACAGACCTAGAGACGTTTGATGGCCCCGCTTTGGTAGTAGCTGACAATGGTGGAGGTTTTAAGATGGATGAGGATGAAATGATACTTCCGTTCAGGACTTTGAAGCCTTCGAGTATGGGAGTAGGACTTTATTATGTAAGTTTGGTAATGAACATGGTAGGTGGAAAACTGATTTTTACAAACAGGAATGATTTGAATCTACCTGCTAAGTATTCTGGTGCGTGCGTGGCTCTTGTGTTTCCTAAAAATTAAAAGATATGTTGGCAGAAAATAATCGTATTATCCTTGTTGATGACAACGAAGATGATTTAAAGCGCCTATCCTCCATTTTTGCTGAGAGGGGTATTGGATGTAGAGCATTTCAATATGACGGAATTACTTTCCCCGATGAACCGCTTACTGGAGTGAGGATGGTATTCATGGATGTTAATCTGGCTAACAGTGGTGATACGAATAGCCAGTTTGCATTCCTAGTGGACGCATTGCAAAAGTATGTGTCAAAGGAGAATTATTTCGTATTGGTGTTTTGGACAACACATGTGGGTGACATTGAGGACTTCAAGGCATTTGTCAATAGGGATGCCGCCGCAGAAGAAGTGCCCAAGCCAATGCTTGTTGTGCCATTAGACAAAGCGCAGTTTGTTGACGACCAAAATGCTTTGGAAGACAAGCTATCTCAGATTTTTGAAGAAAGACTGGTAAAATGTCTTTTATCATTTGATGAAGACATTCAGAAAGCGGCAAATAAATGCCTGACGGATATCGTGAAGTTGGCACCATTTGACGACAATTGGGGTGATAACATGCATTTTGAGACAAATGTGCGAAATTTGTTCACTAAGATAGCGATTGAATATTCTGGTTTACAACCAGCGAAGGAGAACCCTGATAAAGCAATCAAAGAAGTTATCGCTCCTTCGTTTTTGTATGATCTGATAGAGTTAAACCAAAATACATGGCAGACTTTCTTGGGTATGTCTGCGAAAACCGATGATGAGCTGAAGCAGATAAATTTCATAGGTGTGAATACGCCAGCCAAACTCAATACGATACTCAATATTGACCCTTCCACAGAGGATGCCCAAGCCAGAGGGAGTGTCAGAAAGATGAAAATGGATGAAGATGGGAAAAGTTATTTTCAGAACACCTTTGCTGTATCTGTTGAAGACTTCATCAAGACAAAAATGGTAAGCGTAACGGATGAAAGTTTTGTGAATGAAGCTACAATTATAGCAGTAGAAATCAGCGCTGCCTGTGACTATTCGAATAATAAACCGAGGCTTCATCGCTATATGCTTGGAATTATGAGCAAGCGTAGTGATTTTGACAATCATGTTAGCAAGGGAAGAACCAAACAGATTGGAGATCATCTTTTGATAGTTCCTTTTGATTTTATCTATAACGGAGAGGTTTATAATATGGTCTTTAATTTGAATTATACTTTTAGTGAGGAAGCAACTGAAGTGTTTGGCACGTTAGGCGACAAGATCTTCGGTTTGAAGAGTGAATTCATGAATTCAATCAGTAATTGCTTCGCCCAGCATATTTCGAGAATAGGATATGCTTTTTTCAAGTAAGAGATACTTTAAATAGAAAGATAGGGAAAGGGAGTGGTTATGGATAATAGTATTATTAAAATTGTCGAATATAATGTAGCAAGGAGAGAGTCTGAGTTTAATCTTTCAAATATAGCTAAAATAATCTATGTACGTAAAAGAGGGCTAGTGAATGATGAGTTTGATGTGTTTGTTACCGAAGCGATTAATCAAATCTTTGACAATGTAGCCTATCGTGAAGTAATCGATATCCCCCTTTTGCGTAAAGAGGTAAACAACTACAATAAAGGATTATTTCATATTCAATATGAACCCGATACAAAAGAGATTAATTTATATTCTACAGAATCATTGCAGAAAGGTAAGAAATGGCCTGTATACGATATTGTTTTTCCTCTTTTTATTAAGTCTAATGGTGATGGTTTAGATGTTGTGTTTAGAAGTGAAATTGTAAAGATGCATTATGACTGGAAGGATATACAAAATGCAAATGATTTTATTCAAAGGCTAAAGAAAGAACTGGTTGACCCACTGTCAATCATTTATCCTCATGATAAGGAAGAGGAGGAGAGACTCGCGTAGCTTTGGCGAATTTAATTCAAAATACTAAAGTCGGGAGGCTAGTAGTTATTATGGCATATGTGTTCAAAAAACATAAAATGATAGATGGTAGGAAATACGGGCCTACAGCAAATGGCTGGTATTATCAACCTGCCGCCTATCATCCTAAAGTGACTAAATCAAAGAATAAAAAAGGACACAAGGCTAAAGAGAGTGAGCACGAAGACAAATCATCTTGGATATTGGATAAAAGTCAGCAGTATGATGTATTCTTGGAAGGTGTAAAGGGAAACTTTATGGATAGCAAGAATATGTTTTCCGTGCTTGATAACTGCAATGTAGTCATGGGCATAGATGATGAGCGTATAGCACTGTTCCCTGTTCCTCCATCTGGTACTGTGGATTGGCATGGTTATCCCATTTCGAGCAAAGAGGAGAAACTAACAAGTGAGATAATGGACTTGTTCTTTAAGGCAAAAGTTATAAATTTCACGATATATTCACGAATGCTGCGTCGAGATTTATGAAGACTATTAAGCTAAACTTTGATGTAAAGGCACTTGACTGCTATCTGTATGGTGGGAATATTTATTTCATCATGCAGAATGGTAGCATCCAGTATGCTCCTTATCCAAAGGTTATCTCGCGATTGGCAAGAATTTACGGTGAGGATGATTTCTATTTTCTGAAATTGGCATTTCTGAGAAATGAATACTATTATAGCCCGCAAGCAAGAGCCTATTTGAAAATACCAGGAATGAAGGAGGTGTTGGAATGGAATTGGAAAAAACTATCAGAAGCAGAGTTCATGCTGGCTTATGACGATATAGAGGATATACTACAACCTTTATGTGAATGGGAATCAATGCCCATCGATGTAAGGATTTATGGCATGAAAATGTTTGTAGGTTGCAGGGACGGTTTGTTTGAAATTGACATTGACGAAAGTAGAAGAGGTAATAAGCTTCAACGATGTTTTGACGGTAAGGTTACTTGTGTGAATGCTAAGTATGGCGAACTGGTGGTATCGGCGGATACAGAAGGACTTTTCGCCGCGAGTATAGATATTGAATACGGTAAAAAGACAAAGGTTGACGAAAAGAACGCAATTGAAAAGCGTTCGCTGAGAACAAATTGGGCAGATACGAATATATTTAATTATTATGGGAAGGAAGATTTCTCATATATATCAAATGACTATAAAACGGTACCACGAAAGAAAGACAGATACTGGGAGCATCTGGAGACAAAGCGAATAACGCGCTTTGCTGCTAGCAAGCAACCAATGGAATCAGTATTAGAGAAGAGTGGACTGAAGAAAGAGGAAATATGCTATTGCTTTAATAGCTCAAATAATGCTTATGTGTTTCTTAAAAATGGGAAACTTAGAGTATTTCCGTTAAAAGAACGACAGAATACCAATACAAAAGAATGGAGCGAAATAGAACTACCAAAATATAGTAGGAAAGGTGCTAAAGATGACCTGATAGATTATGGGCGAGTTATATCAGCGTTTTCTATACCCAAAGGCAGTGTGATGGAGTTTTTTGATAAAGTTTTGTTGCTAAAAGATGGACTTTCATATATAATAGAGGAAGAGCCCGCTATCAGAACTCGATCTTTTATGAGTTCGAATCGCTATCAGGATATTTTGTCTGTAACTAAGGAAGATATGGTAACGCTACATGCCTTGGATACATTGAATGTTGAAAGGAATGGAATAAGTGGTAGGATACAGAATAGCGCGTTACCAGCCGATGTGTTCGATGCTATAGGTTTGAATAAGTCTGTTGTTAATAGCGATGATTCGAACTTGCCGTTCTAACAAGCAGACATTATAAGTAATTTGCCATACATTGGAAAGGATATGTATTCCATAGAAGACTACATAGGACAGAAAGTAAGAAGGATTTCTTTTATTGTAAAGAAGGCAAATGACGGGAAATACCATCACCTGCTCTCTGTCGTGGAATATCTGTTTCCCGATATGCAAGACTTTGATGAATTCAAATCTCAAAAGAAAACTGAATACATAGATTTTCTGAAAGATGAGGATGGTAACAAGGATAAGGTGTTCTTTGTGGTAGATTTTCCCGTCCTTACAAAAGAGTTTCTTTCCGATCCCCAAATTTACAAGATAGCCGATGATAAAGTTTATCCGTGGGATGAAAGTAAATACAGGGGTAGTTGGAAGTATGAAAAGCCAGTAATAGTGCCACTACATAAGGATGAGAAAGGGATACTGGCACATATCCTGCCTAAGAGAACGACATCTGCATATGTGAATGTGTTTAAGCCTGAGAAACCGATCACAATAGAAAAACGGATAGAAGAACAGGTAAAGAAGATGTCGGTCAGAAACCTTGGCAGGGATTTTACTTTATATCCAGAGTTCTATGGTGGTACAGTTGTGGCTTGTTACAATCCTTATTATAATTCGCTTGATTTGACGGAGGATGCCTCTGCGCCAGGAATCTTTATCCGAATAAACTTCCGTAATAATGCCCCAAAACAGCTTATGTTTAGGTTTAAGACCTATTCAGATGATAACTCTGTAACGAGTATTGACCCACTATTATCAACTGACGGCGCTTTCTTGAATCATTTTGATTTCCCACATCCGTTCAGTAAAGTAGATATAGATGTATGCGATGCTGACGGGCGACTGATAGATTACTATGACAGCGTGGTGTTTATTCACCGAATCAATGTTGAGATGAAAGTGAAGTCGAAGGAGGTACATGTTCTGAATAACAAAGGAGAGACTGTGAAGGTGATTGAAAAGTTTGCCGGTGAACAGTTTGTCATAGGGAACTCCAAAGTGGCTAATGATGACCAGAAAGTAGCACCAGAAGCGGCTTATAAGCAGAGCGAGGATTCTTTGACCTGTGTTTTCTTTGATGGCGATAAAGACAGCGTGGTTGAGAATGAACAAAGAGCCAAAGAAACGGTGATGAAGATTCTTAATGGAGCCAAGGAACGTTGCTACATCTGCGATATGTATTTCAATATCAAGACACTTGTTCGTTTCGTAATGCCTGTAAAACTGGAGAATGTAGAGGTGCGAATCATTTCGAGTAAAGAGGAACTAAATGCCAAAGACATTGTAGAGCTGAAAGAAGGTTGTGAAGCTATGAGGGAAAAGGATATAGTAGATGTACATTGCCGATTGCTTAGAGGAGAGAAGGCTGCGCTGCATGATCGTTTTCTCGTAGCAGACTATCAAGTATGGATGGTGGGATGTTCGCTTGACGAAATTGGAAAACGTGCCACTATGATAAGTCGCGTGCCTGATGACTATAGCCAGAAGATACTAGACAGGATAGAAGAGTGGTGGAATAATGACGATCTTTCTGAGTTGATAGTATGAGTACAACAGGCCCCATAAGTGTACCATCCACCGTTACGTCGGTTAGCACTCCTGCTCCATTTGAATATGGGGAAGATTATGCGTTCTATGATGCGCGTAGTGGCTTGTTGCCAGATTACTATCAGAAGTTATTAGCAACCGCGACAACATCGATACAGATTTGGGATACACATACAAGGATTGATGATTGGAAAGTGTTCACCAGTATCAGGAAAACTGGATTGAGGATTACGCTAATGACCATTTGTGATAAAGACTTCAAGACGGAACAAGATGTGAAAGACTTGGCTAATGGTATTAAGAACAACATGGATGCTGCAGTAACGAGTTTTAATCTTAAGATTTTTGCATTCCATGACAAGTATCGTTATTCTCAAAAGCTATGGCATGACCGTTTCTTGGTAATAGATGATCGCGACTATTATCTCGTGGGGCCATCGTTGAATAATCAATATGGATCTTCATCAAGTTTTGGTATACATTTTCTATCGAAAGCAAAGGATATCAAAGTTTTAGAGAATAAGTTAAAAAGCTATATGACATTGGCCAGTAATGCCACGCTGAGACATAGAGTAAGCAGAAACAGACCATGATAGAAGAGTTGTTGGAATTATACCGGATAGGATGCTACCGCAAGTTTGAAAAGGGACAACTTGAAAAGGAGTTGCTGTTTATGGATGCTATAGAGGCCCCAGACAGTCGTCATGTTGTTTTTGCAAAAAAGCATGCTGATCAGATAAATGAACTGGTTGTGAAAGCTTTGCGGGGGGAGGTTGATCGTTATGAACTATATAATAATTCATCTAAGTATTTTTCGAGGGTTAAGTATCCATATTCTCAGGTGCTTCAAAACCTTGTGATGTATAAGGCCGGTGAAGAACGAAGAAAGGAAGATGTTCTTACGATTAATGAAATAGGAACATGGTGGGAAAATTGCGGTGTTGATTTCTATAAGGGTTATATACCAACTGGTGAAGAATTGAATGCGTACGTTGAGACGGCTAACTGGGATTTGTATATCAGGAATACCAGGGATATGGAAGGGAACAATACTGCACTACTGGCTACGATTAAAGAATCGTATGCAAAGGCAGCAAGTGATGAAGAGTTGATAGACGGTATTTATCAATATAACGACGGCGGTTATTTGGAAATGCCTGATGACGTTGAGGCATTAGTTTGGATGATCAAGTTGCAACAACGATGGGATTTGTTCGTGAAGGTGCTAGAAAAATTGAAGTATTACCCATATCAAGGCTGTTTGATTTATATGGTACACACCGTTGAGGAGTGTAATCAGGTGATTAATTGTTTACACGGAAGTCTGCATGAAAAGGTTATGCAGTATCTGATTCGGGAACAGGTGTTCCGTTTGTTGAATGATGAAGAGCAAAATCTGAAAAGCAATGCGGATGGCGGACTGGAAGCAAGATGGTCGAAAACAGCAGAAGAACTATATGTCAAATGGGTTGAAAAAAAGGAAGATATGTTACATGGATTTGCCAAGGAATGGATAGATGTGTTTGGAGCAGAGGAACTCAGTGTATGGGTAAGCAGAAAAATACGTCAGGCAGCAGGAAAGGCAGAAATCTATAAGACGTATGAATTGGACGTACTGTACGTGATAGATAAATTTGTAAAGGAATGTCTGGACTTTACTGATATAAATTTTGCGGAGAAAGATTTAGCAACATTGTTTAACTATGCATTAAGTGCCAAGGATAAGGGATTTGATGAGCAAACTTCAATGGCCATATTCAGAGCCATCGTTGCCCAAATCTATCAAACGAGCTACTGTCCAGAATGGAATTTGAGTGAAAAAGGAATAGAGTTGGCACGGGCTGTATATGGGCTGGTTTCTGCTGACAAAGCTGAGAGCATAAGGTTGTTGAAAGTGAAGCACAAACCGCAGGAAGGGTATAAGGTCGACATTGAGAAATCATTTGAAGCCGCGTTTGGTGAATCTTTCCTTTTATCAGTGTTGTTGCTGCAAGTAGAGGAGTCGGGTGATAAGGAGCGTTTTAAAGAACTGAAGAAATTACTTTATAGATATTCTCAGAATGGATTTTTCGCACAAGAAGACCAGTTCTTTATTCCGTTCTATATTGCAGAGTTGATAGCAAGTCAGGTGTTGAAAGATGAGAAAGAAGGGTTTGAAAAAGAATTAATAGCAAATTATCCTCAACTTTCGTTTGTATTGAGGGTTCTCACGGCTAATGGTGGTGAGATGACTGCGGATGTTAAAGAGTCCATGCTTAAAAGGGTTGATATTGAATGGCAATGGGAGCGAAAGCTGATGATACAACGGAAGAACGAGATGTGGAAAGTGCTGGAGAAGTATATTGAGGAAGTGAAGAAGAAAAAGTAAAAACAGATGCTTAGGTCGATATCGAGGCGAAGGTACTGAATCTGGAAGCTAAGATTGAAGGTGGGGTTGATAAGAAGAGCGGGAATATGTATTATAAATTGTATTACTAATATGAGTGGAGTTAAAATACGTTCGGTATTATTCAGATCATTTAAGTGTTTTGATGATTTAGAGATTGATTGTAAGAAGAATAAATCAACCCTATATCAGTGGACGGTGTTGTTGGGTAATAACAATACAGGAAAAACGAGTATTTTAAAGGCTATAGCAGACTTAAGACCTGAAAGAATTCATTATGTCCATGAGAATAATAAGAAGCATAACGATATGATTACTGCTTTCTTCTTTAATGCTGAAGGGAAGAAGGAACTGAATGAAGATAGTCTGGTATCTGCAAAGTTGACCAACATTGACCCTGCGCCATGGTCGTATGGTAAGAAAGTCTGGTCTATGGATAGTGAAAATTTGATGTCAAATTTCTATCTATTCGGATATGGAGTTAGCCGCTATCCATCAAACACTAGTCTTTCTGATCAAGAATGTGGTGATTGTGAAACCCTGTTTTCTCATGATAAACGACTTGTTAACATTGAGGAATGGCTGATGCAGATGGATTATGCAGCTAAGAATAATAATGAATTGGCAGCCAAAAGACTATTAAAGATTAAGGAAATAATATGTGGAAACATATTTCCTGAGATATCGGATTTTAAATTTGAAAGTACTGATAGCATGCATTCTTTCGTCCTGTTTCAGACAAAAGACGGATGGTTCAGATATAAACAGTTAGGATATGGTTATCAGTCGATGTTGTCATGGGTTATTGATTTGTGTAAGCGGATGTATGATAAATATCCTGATTCAGATAATCCCTTACAAGAGAGTGCAGTTGTATTGGTAGATGAAATAGATTTGCATCTACATCCCAAATGGCAACGGGACATTATCTCTATCATTTCAAATGTGTTTAAAAACGTACAGTTTATAGTAACGACACATAGCCCAATGGTGATTCAGTCTATGACTGAAGTAAATCTGTATGTATTAAGGCGTCAAGGTGATAAGGTAGTGGCTGAGAGATCTCCAGTTACCAACTTTTCAGGTTGGACAGTAGATGAAATACTCAGAGATGCCATGAAAATGGAAGATGATATCTATTCCGATTTGCTCCAGGAAAATTATGCGTCATTTGAAAAAGCATTGGATGAGGATAATAAAGAAAAAGCCCGGAAAGCTTATAAGAAACTTTTGAAAATGCTTCATCCACAGAATCCTCAGATAAGATTGATGAAACTGCAATTCGATCAAATGAGCGACGATGATTAAACTTCAACTAATACAAAAACCAGCAGAACTGACTGATGAGGTAGAACGTAAGCTGGTCAGAGAATTTATGGCAAACGGTACAGATGTTTGGAAGAAACCATACATAGAGAAGGCTTTGCTTAAAATGACACACAATAAGTGCGCCTATTCTGAACAATATGTCAATCAGGGAAGCTCTTATATGGAGATTGACCACTTTAAGTATAAGAATACGTATAAGGACGAGGTCGTAAGATGGGGCAATCTACTACCGTCATGTAAGAAATGCAATACCACAAAGCACGATCACGATGTTGTGTTAGAACCTATTGTAAATCCTTTGGCAGATGAACCAAAAGACTATATGTATGTGAGGGCTTTTAGATATTATAAACGAGACGAAAAAGGACGAAGGACAATAGAAACACTGGCACTAAATGATAAATTGCATTTTGTTAGACCAAGAGCACAAATGGGCTTCGACATTGCCGACCACATAGAGAGCCTTTTTGAAAAACTAAAAGAGGATGATACAGACAGGAAACGCAGGAATACGATATCTAAGATAAAGAGTACTATGGAGTCGTGTGGACCAGAATATGAATATTCTGCCGTGGTTTCTACATATATATTGTATGAGTTTGATACGTATGGAGAACTAGAGCAATACTTGAAGAGTAATGGATGGTGGGATGATGAATTTGAAGAGATAAAAGGGAGGTTGGAAGGTATTGCGATGCCGAAATAAATTGGGTAATAGTTTACTTTATTTAGACTAAACGATTGGCTGTTAAGAAAAAAGTGATTACCTTTGTGGCGAGAAAATAGTGAGTTCTATGGCGGAAGAAACCTCGAAGCAATTGGATATACAGAATTTGGCGACGATTAATGTTGCCAATAAGATAAGAAATACAAGTCTTTCAAAGTATCAGGGGCTAATGCCTCTGTATGAATTGATTAGTAACTCCATTCATGCCATAGATGAACGTAAGAAAGCGGGCTTAATGGACGATGGAACTAAGGGTAAAATCATAGTTACTTTAATAAGAAATGGCGACCCCGATACCCTTGCTTCGATACCAGATGACGATGACTACCCCATTCAAAGCATAGTGGTAGAAGATAATGGCATAGGAATGAACGACGAAAACCTCCGTTCGTTTACGGAGGCGGATTCTGACCATAAATTGAATATAGGAGGTAAAGGGCTAGGTAGATTTGTATGCCTGAAAGCATTTAAATATCTTTCTGTTGAAAGTATTTTTTATAACGGGGCTGAGTTCAAGAAGCGTTATATAAAGCTGAAGAATACAAAAGTAGGATTTGAAGGCTTTAAAGAAAATGATTCACCACAAAAAGAACACAAGACAGTTTGTACCCTGTATGAAATATTTGAGAAGTATGGCAAGTATACGCCCAAACCTTTATCAGAGATTGCCGGACGTATCATAACTCATTTCCAGTTATACTTTATCCAAGGAGAAGCTCCGAATATCGTCGTAAGGAATCAGAATAATGATGAGATAGATCTTAACTATTGGTATAGGCAGAATTTTAATTCTAAGGTGACGGATGATGGGTTTGATATTGGTGAATATCATTTTACAGTGTTCTTATCAAAATCAAATTCCACTAATAGTCATAGAATACATTTCTGTGCACAAAACAGGAGTGTGAAAGACGAATGGTTAGGAAAAACTATCATAGAATTGGGTAAGAAACCGGTGTATGAGAATGATCATGGATTCTTTTACGCAGCTTTTATCGTTAGTGAAGCTCTTGATAATTATGTTAGTAATGAAAGAACTGGCTTTAAATTCCCAGAATTAGAGGATGAGGACGATGAAGAAGAAATAGAAGAGTTGACATTGCCAAAAATCAGAAAAAAGGCAGTTGCAACCATAGAATCAATGATCGCAGAATTTATTGAGCAAGCAAGGACAAAGAAAATAGAAGATTATAGACAAGTGGTTAATTCTGAACTCCCACAATATAGGGCAGTCCTGAATCATAAGCCTGATAGAGTGAAGAAACTGGCTTCGGGCCTAAATAGGCAAGACCTGGATTATGAGCTCTATAAAATTGAGGCAGATTGGAAGGCAGAAATAAAAAAGATGGGAACGGAAATTCTTGAAAAGAAAAAGGATGTAACCACCACTGATGAATATAAAAAGCTTTATGAAGACTATCTGAATGGGATGAATGAGATAGGACAAGCGGATCTAGCTCGGTATGTTGCCCATAGAAAGTCGATTATTGATTTGTTGGATGTCCTAACTCAACGAAACGATTTAGAGGAAAAGTATTCAAATGAGGACTTAGTCCATTGTGTGTTTTTCCCGATTAGAACAGAGTCAGACTATGTGCCCTCAGATAAACAAAATCTATGGTTGCTTGACGAAAGACTATCTTATCATTCATATTTGGCTTCTGACAAACAGTTCTCATCAATGGAGGGCGTAGAAGTAGCTGAAAATTCTGATGATAGGCCTGATTTGTTTATACTCAATAATGCCTTTGCTTTTTCTGGCGATAAAGATGCCCCATACCAATCAATAAGTATTGTTGAGTTTAAGAAACCAGAAAGGGATAATTATGTGGACAATGATGATAAGAAGAATCCACTGGATCAGGTTGAGAAATATGTAGAGGATATGCTGGGAGGGAAGATTAAAAATAGAAAAGGAAAAACAATCCTTATTGATAAATCGACTCCATTCTATATATACGTGGTTTGTGATTTAACACCTTCGTTAAAAAAGATCCTGGAACGTCGTGACTTTAGGAAGACTCCTGATGGACTCGGATATTATGCATATAAAAATACGAGATATAATGGTTTTATTATTTTCTTGTCATATGAAAAGGTAAAGGCTGATGCAAGAAAAAGGAACCAAATATTGTTTGATAAACTGGGATTGCCAGATAATGATGAATAATAAAAAATAAGAATATGTTCAATTTAGAGAAATTTATAGCTGATAGTGTGACGTATCGTCCTGTCAGTATGTTTGCTGGAGATATTGAGGCAAATAAGGAAACTCTTACAAGAGAGATAAAAGGGAAGAAGGTTTGCGTGATTGGTGGAGCGGGATCGATTGGGTCGAGCTTTATCAAGGCGGTACTGAGGTTTGAGCCGGCATCGGTGGTCGTTGCAAAAAACGGTCGATATCCCCGTTTTGGGTGGGTGGATATCGACCGTTTTTTGCAGTTCATGATTCACGATTAATGCTGATTCTCGTTTATGGTTAAAAAGATATTGAGGGTGAATTGGCAGTTTTGCTCTTTTTCGTTTATTTCTTAGAGAAGACCAGGAGAACTAAGAGGGAAGAATGAAAGGGAGGTTGGCGTGAATTGAAAAATGTGAATAGACTTAATAAACATAATGATATGATAGAGTTAAAATCAATTGAGGTACAAAAATTGTTTGGTGTATTTCATCATCATATAGAGTTCGACCAACAGCAGGATGTAACTATTCTTTTGGGACAAAACGGTATTGGTAAAACCGCTCTACTAAGACTACTCAATATGATATTTAACCATCAGTTGAGTAAGTTGACGGAGATTCCATTCAAAAGTGCTGTCTTGAAATTCTCTAATGGACAAGAACTTCATATAACCCAGTCAAAGGACTTGGCAGAGTATGATAATATCCAAGATTATGATATTTCCAACGGTGACTTTATGAACTCGACCAGTTGCAGCATAATAGCGGAGAACGTGAAGGATGCGTTAAGGAGCATTAGAAACTATACATCGGAGAATTATAAGAACGATGAAGATGTATGGATTGACCGTAAGACTGGCGAGTGGATGTCGAGTGAGGAGCTGGCCTGGAGATGTCAAGAAAAGGAGCCTGACTTGCTGATGGAATGTAAGGATATATATCCTGTTTGGCTTTATAATATTATCGATAGCATAAAAGTTAGTTTCGTACAGACACAAAGACTCCAGACGCAAGTAGCATCGGTAGTCCCAGGAAGAGTGCTTTCTAAGAACATCCTAGAATATCGGAGTACGTTGAAACTTATTGCTGATGAGATGAAGGAAAGAATTGTGAAGATTCAACAAGAGTATGGTCAAAAATCAGCAGAATTGGATCAGAGCTATCCGTACCGTCTAGTTGATAATATGCAAGAATTGGTGTTCACAAAAGCTGAACTGATGACGGTTGAATCATCACTGGAAAAATTAGAAAAAAGAAGAGAGAGGCTAATGGAAGCTGGTCTGTTGAAGAAGACCGAGTGGCAACCAAGGAAATTAAACAACCCGACAAAGAGTCGTTACGTATTAAAAGCTATAACGCTTTATATAAAAGACACAAAAGAAAAATTTGAACTTTTTGATGAAGAACTCAAAAAAATAGAGCTTTTCAGAAAAATGCTGAACGACCGGCTATTGATGAAGCACGTTGTGGTAAATGCGACTGATGGCATAGCCGTGGAATCGACTGAAACGGGCTTTGACATACCATTAGAGAAACTTTCTTCGGGTGAGCAGCATTTGCTAGTGCTTTATTATGATATGATATTCAGATTCGCAGAAGGAACGCTTGTTCTTGTTGATGAGCCTGAAATATCGCTGCATGTATCATGGCAGAAGCGGTTCGTTGGTGAGTTGATAAAGATTCTGGATATAAATGGAATGAAGGCTATTATAGCAACGCATTCACCTTCACTTATAGGGAAATACTGGGATTTGACGCAGGAATTGGATAAGAATCTAGCTTGAGGAGATAATGAGTCTGAAGAAAGAAGTTGATATAGACATAATCTGTAATGAAATTTCTATGGACAACTCTCATAGCGAGATTTGTATCATAGTGGAAGGGGCGACGGATGCTAAGTTAATGGAAGATTTCACTGTGGATGAGTATACTTCGATTTATCAGGTAAAGACAAGAGAACATGTCGTTGAACTGATGAAAATGCTGAAGGATAGATCGAAGAATGATTTTACCATTGGGATTGTTGATGATGATCAGAATCGAATGGAAGGAAAAGAAGTCCTGCCTCCGAATACACTATATACAGATACGAACGATATAGAGACCATGATTTTCTGGTCAGGAGCTTTTCCCAAGATAGCAAGACAGTTATTCGCTTATGAAGAAACACCAGATGCAGCGAGTATTTTAAAAATTCAAAGATTATTGGGCTGTAACGCCATGAGAGTGGGAGAATTAAGGATTGTGAGTAAACGAAACGGATGGAATCTATCGTTCAAGGATAGCGGCGGTAAAAGGGATCTGGATTTTAAAAAGTTTATGAATTGGAAAACTGATATGTCATATATGGGTGACGATGCCCTAATAACAGCTGTGAAGGGGCATAGTCATCGGCCGGATATTAACAATGCTGATGCTAAAAGGGGACTTCAAGATTTTAGGAAAGAAAAGCATAAGCCATGGGAAATAATAGTAGGGCACGACTTAACTAAGATGGTTGCTCTTGCATTGAAACAGGCTTATTGTAATGATGAAACGAAAAACTTTGAAAAGGGACAAGTCGAATTGGCTTTCAGACTTGCTTATTCTTTGGACCTTTTCCAGAAATCGCTGCTTTATCATGATATGAATGGATTGATGGCACATCATAAGATTGTGTTCATGAGGTGAATGAGAAAGTTTTTTAAGGCACAGACGGATGGAAAAGAAGTATAAAGACCAGTTAGATCACTATTTCAAGCTGATTGCTATCAGGACCATAACACCAACTACGGTTGAGTGCAACGAGGTTATTAGAACCACGATAGTGCAGGCTATACAGAAGTCGATGTCTGGTGATAACGATTGGCACTTCTTCTGTCACGGCAGTAAGGTGAGTGATAATGAGAAAGAGGTGTTTATACCGTCAGAATCTCTCTACGATTACCACCTGTTTGCAAAAAACGGTCGATATCCACCCACCCAAAACGGGGATATCCGTTCACTTTTCTGACTAGTTCATCCTAATGGCGCTGCAAATTTAATCATTTTTCTGTAACATCACTCTTTTTTGTCGTTTTTTTCTTCCGCATACTCTCTCCTTTGAGATCAAAACGTACAGCCGTGTGCACGATTCTGTCAAGGATGGCATCAGCTTTACGTGGTCTTCCACGAGACTCTAGTCTTTGGGATGCAGAGGCCTGGCAGGCTGGATGAAACATCCGTAGTGATTGGCCATATCCTCGAGTATCCTGTTGACAGATGGCTCATAGCGGTCGCTCTTCACGATGGCAGCCTTAAGGTTGTCCGGGACAAGTATCTTCGGTACGCCTCCTATGTGTTTAAAATACTGTGAGATGGCATATACAAAGTCTTCAGTGCGCTGAGAAGGGACAAACAGTATATAGCCATAGTCGCTGGCTGGCAGCGAAGCCACAAAGGTCTGCGTCTTGATTATCTCACCAGTCTCTCTGTCGACATAGCCTAATGTGTCACCAGTATAGTCCAGAAAGACTTTTTCGCCTCCTACGTATAGGTCTGTGAGGATGGTAGATGCCTTTTTCTCCTTGGATGCCTCAGTGTTCTGATTGTAGTGATAGCGAAACTGGGTAAGACCATAGCCATCAGGATGTTCCCTACGATACTCTTCCCACAGCAGTTTCAGTGTCACATGGGTCTTACGGCTCTTGCCCATTTCCTCCTCAAGGTATGGCAAAAGAGCCTTGAATTCCTCGAAACGCTCGTCAGGATAGGCTGCATTGCCTCCCTTCAGACGATGTTCCAGCACAGGGTCATCCAGTTTCAGAAGCCCATCGATACCGAGAGGATCTGCCTTGACTTTCCTCACGTAGTTGTTCACAGTCTCCTTGTCCATGCCCACCTGAGTGGCTGCTTTGCGGTTGGAGACGTTCTGCTTTTTCAGTAGCAGCAATTGCTTGATCTGACTCATACTCTTCGTTTTACCTGCCATAACAATGCGTCTTTGAATTTGATTCTTTGACGCAAAGGTAGGAAAAACTTGTCAGACAAGTGAACGGATATGGTCCGTTTTTGTCGCAGATGACAAATGTGAACGGATTTGCTCCGTTTTTAAGCCGTTCTAGACTGAATATCAGGCTTTTGCATTTTGTGGAGTGAACGGACATGCTCCGTTTTCAGGTCGCTCCCGCTTGCTTTCGCCTAATTGGCTTTACAGGTGAACGGATTTACTCCGTTTTTCTGTCGATTTTTGCCAAATTGAACGGATATGCTCCGTTTTTTAGGCCTTTTTGGGGCCTTTTTCAGCTCCAGAACTGAACGGATTTGACTGTTTTTAGTGGGGGGACATGCTCCGTTTTATCTAGATGTGAGCATTGTAACATGAAATGGTCTTGGCATTTTAAAAAATAACATGAAGCCCAGTATCTCTACATTATACACCTCGGCCATGCCCCCGGTTATAGCCTTGACCATACAGTTCCTTTGTGCGTAGTTCTTCGAGCGCACTAAGAGTACCGTCCTGCCAATAATACTCAACCTGGGGCTTGGCTTTGTTCCAGATGTCCACGCATACC
>JAEEGG010001349.1_pt1 | contig 67079 bp, 52 predicted proteins | sample 9134161 | NCBI WGS metagenome assembly JAEEGG01 (sample SAMN16246543, study PRJNA631951) | gut metagenome | biome: gut microbiome; feature: rumen; material: CR-attached | host: Bos | place: Iran: Karaj | collected 2018-10
TTCCTTCACGATTTTGAAGGTTTCCATGTTAGGGTCGGTGTCTTTCTTGCAAGAACCAAAACCTATGCAGAAAGCACACAATAACAAAAAGATAGAATGACCAATTTTCATCTTAAGCAACTGTTTGAATCAATTATTTTACGTTAAAACTAAACAAACTGAATGGATACCGTTCAGAACGAGAGCCTTACTCGCTTGGGCATACGAGGCGTACAGAGAACCCACAAAATCGATCGGCGGGATGATCGGTAATGGAGCCACCGCCGATGCACAACACCCAAGCACAGGCTCCACCCGCAGCTGTGGCCGACCAGTAGTTTCCAAAGTTCCCCGCATTACTGACCACAGTTCCCTCACGAGATCCTGCTGAGGGCAGGAAGACTGCACCATATTGCTCCAAAATGCTCCATTGAGATGTCGTGATAATATTGCTACTGAAGTTGGCATTGCCATTATTTATTTCATTCAGCGTATAATACGTTGAATTCCAGTCATCAGGTAGAACTATCAAGCCACGTGCTCTACCTACTGTCGCCATCGCATAGCGAATTCCTGAATTGGTGTTACGCGTATACAATATATACCACCATTCTGTCTTGGTCAAAGTGCGCCACTGACTGGAGATGTTACCGCCATTGGATATGGCATTATACTGACCCCAATCAGAATTGGCATAAGTGCCAACCAAATCGTACCCTCCTGAAGGGCCGTACGACTCACCTGTTTCGTCGCAATTCCAAGGCTGGAAGTAGAGGTTGCCGCAATTCCACCCACTCGTACCCCAACCGAAAAGGTCACGGTCAACGTTTTGGCTTGCACTATTTTGTCCTGTGGTGACACCAAGAAAACCCCATTGGGTATCAGCAAACTTCCAGTAGGGTGTGGTTGCACTGCCAATATACTGCAAGTTACCTCGTGAGAAGTACACCTTGCCACCGCCATCATTAATCGTGAACTTGCCGTTTATTGCACCTTGCGGGGCATTGCTACCGCCGCCACCGCCACTGTTTGTAAAATTCGCCACCAAAGACCTACTGCCAGTCACTGTAAATGTATAGCTGGCATCGGAGGAAACCTGAGACCCATTCTCCGTCCAATTGACAAAGGTATAGGTCGGGTTGGCCGTTGCCTTCACAGTGCATTGTTCACCTATAGCGTATGAGCCAGCACCATTCACCGTGCCACCTTCCTCAGGGTTACAACTCAACGCAATATTTACTGACATTCCAGGGACAGGGGTGGTCTCAAACACTAATTCTTCACCATAGCCAACGCCCGCGGCATTCATGGCGTATGCACGCACATAATACTTTGTTTCTATTGCCAAGTTTTCCATGCGTAGGGTGTATGGTCCAAGACCACCGTTGGTATGTTTCATGCTCTCATCTTCCAAGGTCGGATCGCCGTAGGTATTCCAACAGATGCCGCGCTCTGTTACTTCCAAACCGCCGTCAGAGAGTACTTCACATTTGATACGGAATACAGTGGTATCAATTGCAGTCACATCTATAGTTTTTACGGTAGGCAACTCGTTCAAGGTAGTAAAATCGCTGATTTCAGTCAAAAAATCCTCCTTGGATCCCAAATCCACTTCATAACGATAATGATACATTGTGCCTGATTGCAAGCCTGTGACTTTCACAGAATAGGCCTTTCCGTTCACTTCGGCCACAAAAACATCAGATCCAAACAGTTGCTCACTGGTTCCTACCCTCACCTTGATGCCATTAATCTTGCCAGAATATTGATATGTGCCAGAAATGGTGGCAGAGTTAGTCTCTACCGTGATTTTTTCCATTTCCTTCACGATTTTGAAGGTTTCCATGTTAGGGTCGGTGTCTTTCTTGCAAGAACCAAAACCTATGCAGAAAGCACACAATAACAAAAAGATAGAATGACCAATTTTCATATTAAGCAACTGTTTGAATCAATTATTTTACGTTAAAAACTAAACAAAATGAATGGAATACCGTTCAGAACGAGAATCCCAACCCAACTTTCCCTTCAACAGTCTGGAACTGGGTGGTGACCGCTTCCAAAGAAACCACGAAGCCGCTCAGATTCAGTTGCAGGCCTGCCGAGAGGTCGATGCCCTCGAAGCTGGAGTCCTTGATGCGGTTCCATGAGCCGTCGCTGACTTGCCAGCGCATGGTGCGGTTGCCATAACCGACGCCGACGCGGGCACACAACGGGCCTGAGATGCGCATGATTCCGCCACCCATCACAGAGAGACGCATTTTCGACCTCTCACCTGTATAAGACGGCAGATAACCTCCAGTGGTATAACCGTTGGCATCGCAATCTTCAGCAAATTCAAATCCGCTGAAGTTACCGTTGGTCATCACGCTGACAAACCAACCAAAATGCCACACTTGACCCACACTGAAACCAAACGAAGACTGAGGCAGGAACGAATAGGCACCGTTGAAGGTAACAAAGGTTTCCTTGTACCACTTTTCTTTCAGTTTCACACTCAATTTGAAACGTACATTGTCCTCTTCAAACGCATCGGTATTGAACTCCTTCAGGATATTCCAAGTGATGCTGTGGTTGTAGCCGGCAGGCACATTGTTGAGGTCACCGCTGACTTCCGTCAAAGGGCCACGGTAGTTCTCGCCGCCGTCTAAGGAGACATAAAGACGCACAAATTCTGCCGGGCTGGACAGGTCGTATTCCACAATGATAGAGTTGTCTTTCTGCGACACGTTGACAATCTGCTGTGCCTTTACTGCAACAACGGAAAACGCTATAAAGATAGCAGTCAATATGATATTCTTTCTCATAGCTTTACTTATTTATTGAATTTCTCTTTTTTCCAGTCAGTCATGGTCGAGGTAGTGGTAGGGGTTTGACTCTTAGAGTTTTCCACCAACGACATGCGCGACACTTTTTCAGTGATAAAATCAGACAGTTCGCCGTAGCTGACATTGCCCTTGGTTTCCTGTAGTTTCTTCAGCAAGAAATAGGTGAACATGCCATGCGACTTGTCCTGATAGACATACGCGGTTTCATCGCCTTGTGCAGCCGAGAACACGACGGAGTTTCCTTTCAGTTGTCCTCCCTTCGACTTGATGGCGACACCTCTATTCTGTTCCATCATCTCGCCGCTACGGTTGGCACCGCTGAAACAGGCATCGATGAAATAGGTTACAGAAGCCGCATCGGTGTTGCCAAGGTCGGCATACATCTTGTCCAAACTATAACCAGACTCAGGACGGGAAGCATAGCCGTCGACAGGAAGCAGGTAAGAATTCAAAGTGGACTCACTGGGCATGCCGTGACCGGAATAATAAACGATACCCTTCGCCTCACCCTTATGCGTGGCAAGGACACTTTTCAGCCAATCCACTTCAAATTCCATGTTGTTCTTGGTGGCATTGGCGCGAAAATGCACATTCTTTTCCGGAATACCCAAGGTTTTCACACAATACTCCTTGAACACTTCTCCGTCATGGGCAGCAAAGGGAACCGACTGTTCCAACTGATATTTCTCATTGGCGAAGATGACGCAGAAGGTCTTGTCGTTCACCGTTCTGGCTTGAGGAATGTTCTGGTCGACATCCGAAAGCCTGACCTTGTTCTTGATGTTGCCGACGCTGAAGCTGTAAGTGTCTGACTCCACGTCGACGGTTTGGGCCATGCCCACGGCTCCCATTAGAGCCAAACCTAATAACAAAATTGATTTTTTCATCTGATTAGTATTTTATTAATTATCTTTTCTTTGTATTTCTCTCCATCTCAAACTGAAGAGGACCATCTATGTGAATTCCATTGGAATCCAAGTTATACACTCCTGTAATTCTCATAGGATTATTCAAATCATCAATTTCTCCATTCAATTCCACCGTACCAATTAATCCAGCAACAGAATAAGGTAATGAAATAGTAATGGTTCCTTCGCTATTTATCAAGTATTGGCCCGATGTAGTGGAATAGTCAAAACAATTGGCGGTCCCATCTTCATTCAATGTAACCAATACATTTTCGGCGTATGGTGAACCATCATTATTATATATCGTGCATAACCAGTCACCTGCGATATTAAAGCTGCTAGTAGTGAAACTGATTTCAATACTGCTATAACCCGTTCCAAATCCATTGGTTGCGTATGCACGGACATAGTACGTCGTTCCTGGAGTCAGATTATTCATTTCCACTTCAAAGGATTCGCTCCCTTGACCTCCTGAAGCAAAATTATCGTCCAATGTCGGTCTGTGACTCGTGCTCCAGCAGAGACCCTTTTCTGACACTGCGGAATAACCTTCCTCCAACACATAACCCATACCAATGGCTGAGACCTTTGTAATGTCGTGGACGTTGAATATCTTCACCATCGGTAGACCTTCAATCTGCAAGGTTTCAAAGCTCACCTCATTACCGTATGCAGTTCCGGCACTGTTGGTTGCATAGGCACGCACATAATAGGTCGTATAGGGTTCCAAGTCAGTCATTTGTATGGTGTAGTTGCCTGACCCAGTGCCGCTGTCGACATGGCTGTTGTCAATAGTGGGATTATGGTTAATGCTCCAACACAGGCCGCGCTCCATCACTGTCGCACCGCCATCACCTATGACTCCTCCACTACCTACAGCTGAAGTCTGGGTGATATCCATTATTACCTCAAACGTCATCACATCTGGTAAAGCAGGACCTCCCTGCCCCACCGTGAAGCTCACTTCCTCGCCGTATGCCATTCCGATGGAGTTTTCAGCGTATGCACGCACATAGTAAGTCGTCAAGTTTGCAAGATGAGGCAGCAAGCCACTGAACTCTCCTACCCCATTGCCACAGTCCACATGGATGTCTGCTACGGTTGGGTTATGCTCGATGCTCCAGCACAGGCCACGACGCATCACAGCCGCGCCACCGTCGCTCACCACCGTACCATGGCCCGTCGCCGACGACAAGGTGATGTTGCTCACCATATCGGTGGTTACTATGGGTACCGTTGTTTCCGACATGGCAACAAAACTCATTTCTGCGCCGTATGAAACTCCCAAGCTGTTGATGGCATAAGCACGTACATAATAGGTGGCGTTTCCTTCAAGATTCATCAGTTGGCAAGTGTATACGCCTGCACCTGCGCCTGCGGTCACATGAAGACCGCTCGTCGTGGGAAAGTGCTCCTTGCCGTAGCACACGCCATGCTCCAAGACGGCACTCGCACCCTCACTCGTCACTTCACCGCTCACCGTTGCCTGAAGCATCGCGTTGTCCGTGATGCCAATAGTATGCACTTCGGGCAAACTTCCTACCGCCATGGTCACAAATGTCAGCTCCTCACCGTATGAAACGCCCTTGCTGTTGCCGGCAAAAGCGCGTGCATAATAGGTCTTTTCCGGCTGTAGGTTGGTCAACTCACAAGTGAAAGGACCGTTGCCCTCACCAGCGTTAGCGTATTCGTCGCCCACATTCGGATTGTGGTTCATACTCCAGCAGATACCGCGAAGCGTCACCGGATCGCCGCCGCCGTTGTCTGACACGTTGCCGCTCATCTCGGCACGGTTCACACCAACCGAAACCACTTCTTTCGTCTGCACCTCCGGCAGTTTGTACTCTTCCGTAGTGAAAGTCTTTATCTCCGTTCGGTAAGGTAACTTTCCGCCGTATTCCACCGCATAGCGGTAGTAATATTTCGTATTCGTGCGGAGGTTTTTCACCTCAACACTGAAATCGGTGCCCTCAATCAGAGCACGGTGGGCATCGCTATCCATCAAATCGGCTTGACGGCCTAGTTCCAAGGTGATGCCGTCTATCGTCCCAGAATAGGCGTAAGTGCCTGTAATATTCACCGACTGCGTTGTAGTTTCAACCTTCTCGTTCTCTATTTTGAACGTGTCCTTGTTAACCTCAGCGTCTTTCTTACAGGAAACCGTAACGGCCAACAGGGCAAAAAGGAAAATTGATAAAATACTATACTTTTTCATAATGGGAATCAATTAGTTAAATAATACATATCACTTTTTTGCAGCGATGATAAACGACACTTCGCCACCGTAAGCTATGCCCTTGGCATTGACCGCGTATGCACGCACATAATACGTGACATTTTGTTCCAAACCCGTTATATGGCATGAGAATACGCCCACGCCCGAACCGCTGGCGAGATGCGTATCATCAACCGTCGGATTGTGGTTTGTGCCCCAGCAGATGCCTCTTTCGGTGACCACAGCCCCACCGTCATCCACAACAATGCCGCCACCGGTGGCCATGTCATCCATAATGCTCATGACATCTTTTGTCAACACGGTAGGTAGTGTCACTTCCGACTCTAAAGTAACGGTGACCTCATTACTGTAAGCCACACCATGACCGTTCACTGCGTAGGCACGTACGTAATACTTGGTATTTGAGGCCAAACCCGTGATGTTGCGTGCGAATGAGCCTAAGCCGTCGCCACAGCTTTCATGGTAGTCGTTCATGACAGGAGTGGGGGTCGTATTCCAGCAGATACCTCTGACAATCACCGCACTGGCACCTTGTTCGGCAACGGTTGCAGTGACGGAAAACGAGCCGGTACCCACAGGTGTGATTTCCTCAATGGACACGGTGGGAAGTGCTCCCATAGGCTTTGTCGTAAAGCTGACTTCATTACCGTAAGCGATACCCTTGCTATTGCCGGCAAAAGCACGCACATAATAGGTTTGATCGGCTTGCAACTCGCTCATCACACAGTCGAAAGCACCCGTGCCTGTTCCAGCGTAGACATAAAAGTCACCGATGGTCGGGTCGTGCCTCAAGCTCCAGCACAAGCCGCGCACCGTCACCGGGTCGCCGCCGCCATCACTCGTCACCTCACCATGACCATGAGCCATACTGGTCTGAACGTCATCCACTTCCTCGGTCTTCACAACAGGCAATTGGAAATCTTCCGTTGCAAACGTATTCACATTGGTCTTGTATGTGGACGAAGCACCATAATCAACTTCATAGCAATAATAGTAATCGACCACAGGCTGAAGCCCCATGATGGTAACGTTGAATTGGTCATCGACCAAAACCGTCCTGTAGTTTTCAGCATCCGACAAATCCGCCTTTTGGCCGATTTTCACTTCGATGCTGTTGATTCTGCCACCATACTCGTATGTGCCTTCCATGCGGACCGACAAGGCATCGGCGACAATCTTTTCCTTTGTCACTTTAAAGGTTGTGATGTTGACATCTTTATCCTTTTTGCAGCTTGCAAACGCAACAAGAGCAAAAACAGCTATAATTAGTTTGTAGTTTTTCATCGTTTTAGATTATTTAATCTGATTGTCAATTTTTTACGATAGAAACAGGCTTGATTAAAACCTGCATGTCCTTGTCGGCACGACGGCACTTCAGCAGCCATTTCTGGAATTCGGAGAAGGGAAGCTGTCGTGGCAAACTTTCGAGTTTACCATTCACATCCACCACCTTATATGATTCGTCATCATTGGCTTTGGTGAATTTGTTGGGAGAAAAAATGACATAGACCATGTTCTGAACGAGGTCTCCCTTTGCGCAAGTCAGCACATATTCTTCGCAGACCTCGCCTTTTTCGGCATCATTCTCCGAAAACAGCAGATACGACTTGTTGGCCTTCACCATGAATTGTCCATCTTCGTCCTCCTCGTAAGGCAAAAGACAATAGGCATCGCCTTCCTCATCCATCAGATAAACAGCCAGATAGCCCTTGGCAGGCGACCTGAACGAAAGGTAAATGTTTTCGCCATGACGGAACCGGTCTTCGTCGTAATCGCTGGCCGTATTCTTCAGCAACTTGGCATTAATATCGATACGCGCCGAAACAATTTCCCGAGCACTTCCCCACACTTTGGCGTTCACAATCATAAACTCCTCCGCGAAGTTCAATTGCACTTCAGGCTCTTTCGTGTCGCCAAGCCACTCGCCTTTCACCGTGCTTTCGCCCAACGACAAGAAGTTAGAATTCGACTTGCCGTTGTCGTTCTGTATCACGCTGGTGCTGTGCATGTCGATCAATGTGCCAAAAGCGTCGGCCAAAGCCTGGATTTTAGCCTTCTCAATCGCGGTTTCCCTTGCCACATTGGGAGCCACGTTCAAAGGCGCATAATAAGTGTATTCCCCCGACACCTGACGCTCCTTTTGAGCGAAAGACATCAGAGGGAATACAATTGCTACAACAAGCAATACCACTCTGTTCATACTCAGCGTATTGCTTTAGAATCCGATAATATCGTCCACTTTTCCGGCAAGCTCGCTGGCATCCTTTTCCAATTCACCCCTCAAAGCTTCCTTGGCGGCTCTCATGGCCAACGCCTGGCTGTAATAGACGATGACACGAACTTCGATATTGCCATTGGGAAGGTCGCGATACAACTTCACAGGGGTAATCACCTGACCCAACTTTTGGGCGACAAGATTCTTACCTGCACTCACACTGGTGGCCAATGAAGTGGCTTCGTCTCTTGTGATTTCCTTATTGGCCAATTTGTTGTCGATGATTTGAATCACGCGTGTCTCCATCTTGCCAGCCAAATCCATCTTCGACAGATTCTGTGCTTGGAACAAGGCGGCATCATACATCTGACCCACGGTCATGGCCTCACCTTGGATGAACTTATCGTAGCCGAATTCGTCTCTTTGGTACTGCATCTTGTACGAATCGATGAGTTGAAGCTCCATCGAGGGATTACCTGGAGCCACTTTCCAGCCCTCTTTCGCCAACTGTTTGGCATCCTTCTTGGCGGCCTTCTCGATTTGTTTCAGCTGTTTTTTGTCAAGTTGTGCGTAAGAGTTACTTGGCATGGCAATGGCCATAGTGACCACGAACAGTAAAAACATTCCTAACTTTTTCATTTTACTTTTCCTTTCTTTTTTTGATTAATTATGATTTGATTATTGTTTGATTTGCCGTATAGAGTATCTGACTTCAAATAATTAGTCCGCTTAAAAACAATTTTTGTGCCATTATTCTATCACCCATTATTTATTACACAAATTTCACGGTGCAAATATACAAATAGAAACGGTAAAGACAAATTTTTGGCAAAAATAATGTCTATCCATCAATACACATCCGACAAATCGAACAAGTCTTCCATCGGTAATTTGTCGTTTTGCCAAGCCCTCACATGGATGATGGGCTCATCAAAACGCAGGTCGACCAGCAAAAAGAGATAGCCCACATCGCCGTATGTGTCGGAGAAATATTCTTGTCTGACGCGGATACCGTAGAAGTTTTTTCCGTTGGACGAACGCTCGAAGTCGGTGTCAGTAAAGTTCAAGTTGATGTATTTCTTTCTTCCAAAATGCTCGCGCAACCGCTTTATATACTGTGTTTTTGACAAGGTGTCGTATTTCACGCTCTCCGTAATGATGATACGGTCGTTGTCCATCTTGCGCTGCATCAGCTTGTTGCCCACGATAATCAGGGCTTGCTCGGAGAAGATGCGCTCCAGATAGTCAATTCTTCCCAAAGCGTAGGCCGTCTGATAGTCTTCAAGGAAGCTCATCAGCAGCAGGCGCGAGTCGCGGTCCCAATTGCCCTTGCCCAAGATGTCGCTCTCGGCCACATCCGACAAGGTGAAGGCCAACGACTCGACGAGGTTGTCGGCATTGAAACGGAAAGTGACGTCTTCGATAAACTGTTTCTTGTTGTTCAGGAAGCTGAACTGCATGGTGATGCTGCGGCAGAGCGTGATGGGGCCAAAGTCCAACAAACGGTATTGCGGTTTTCCTATGATAGAAGCCTTGCCATATTTGACAAGTTTGTTGAAGCTGTCGTAGCCTTCATCCGTGAAATAGTCCTTCACTGAGGCATACTCCTTGGTCCTGATGGCCAACTCGATGGCTTGGATGCGTTTCAAGATTTCTTCATGGTCGTGAGCGACAGGCTCAAACCTTCCACTGGTAGGTTCAGCGGCCAAAGTATCAATCAGTTGGGATTCCTCTGCCGACTCCACCACTGGCTCAACTGAGTTTTCGCGCAACGAATCAGGGATAACCACGCGCTTAGTGGCCGCAGCGAAGGTCTTGTTGCCTTTGGTCTTGATTATTCCGTAAATGTCGGGTGGGGTCTCGTTTTCATCATATCTGTAGGTGATGTAGAAATCAATCTCATTGATGTCTTCGTACTGCAAGTCCAAAGTGCCCACACCGTCTCTGACGCGAGGGCCACCTTGGTCGGAGGTGATGCCATCGTTGTATTTATAGTCGAGGTTGGTCAACTTCTTGGTTACGCCTTTATCGACATATTCGATATTCAAAATCACCGTGTATTTGTTCTGGAAATCGTTGATGGGCACTTGCTGGTAGGCAACGGGCGTCACGCGGATAGCATTCAGCAGGTTCTCGATTTGGGTTTCAACGAGGCGGGCAGCGGGCTCTCTCCTACCCCCCTGCTCGATGGTGATATTCGTCCCGAGACTGAGCACATAGCTCCAATACCAATACTTCAAGGCATCGCCTATCCTGACATCCTTCACCGCCTTGCAGCCTTCGGAATAATAATGCCGCACATCGGTGGCCAGCTTCTCCTCCCTTTCCTTCTGCGCCTCCTTCTCGCGTTCCAAAATCTCATCATAGATCTCCTTGACCTTGCCCTTGTCGATATAGACGAAAACCGTGTATGTCTTGTTTTTCTTGTCGGGCTTGCCCACGACGAGTGTCTGATACTCCGTGAGGCGGACATTGGTAAAGGTCTCCGACACTTGATTGAACAGCACGGTCTCATCAATGTCGCCGTTTTCGAAACGGTGGCTGAGGTCGTAATTGGAATACGATGTCACGTTGGTCATGATTTGGCTGGCCAACTGCTGCACGGCAAAAGCCTTGGCCTGATCCAACGAATCAGCCGTAGCGGAGGCAAAAAGATAACGGTCGGAGGCTGCCTGCACCTGTTTCATGGCGGCGCGAGTCTGCTTCACATCTTGGGCCGAAGCCGAAACAACAGTTAGAAAAAGGAATAGAGAGAGTAATAATTTCTTCATATACTGCAAATTAACCATTAAATCAATATTGTTATCAATAGAATTTCACACTATTGAGCGTGCAAATTTACAAAATAGAGATAGCATGAACAAAAAAAGGCCCTGCTGTAATGTTTATTTTTGGTATTCATGACTACGTTCAGAGAGCTGCCATCCAACCCCAGCCATAACAAACATGAATCACTATAAATTCCCCACGAAATCGAAGATTCGACGCAGTCAATTTCCCATTAATCCTGCGGCTGCCACGGTGTGACAGCCCTACAACCCCATCCGTTGGGCTGTAGGTCTGTCGTATGGTTACTGAGCTTGTCGAAGTACCATAACAGCCGCATAGCGTTGTTTTCCCGAATTGCAAATGCTAATATTCTCGCCTCCCGAAATTGCAAATTCGGGAGAATGGGATTTTCCTAAACTTGCAATTACATTATAAAACAGACCCGACAGCTTGACGAATCAGAGGCTGCCGGGAATCAACGATGCAAAAATAGATGTTTTTTTTGAATCTCGCAATTTTTCAAGACAGATTTTTTCAAAACAGTTTACAAACACATAATTTTTGAACAGGCATCATTCACATGGTCAAGCCCAAACATCAGTGATACTCCATCCAAACCCATCCATTGGAACAATTTCATCATCCGATTATATTGATTGAGTGCATAGGAAGTGTCGATGGTGGCAGTAGGACGACTGAAGCAAATCGGCTCATGGTGTGCTATTCTGTTTCGTAATTTGTTGATATAGTCCAGCTCCTGAAAAATATAGGAATTATCATACTGCTGTTGGCGAGACGATATAGGTTTGTTTGGAAAAATACGCAAAAGTATTTGACCCATCAATGCATATACCACATTTGAAAACATGTATTTCCAAACTCCAAACTCCATTTCGGAAAGTAGTTTTGAATGGGAGTAAGCGTTGCTACGCATCAATTCATTATATGCTTTCTCTATAATTTTGCGCGTTTTGTCCACTCGGTGGTCGTAATAAAGTGCACCATTCGGCAAAATGGCATCACGCAGCCAGTCACCACCAAATTGTGCGGTCATCTGCTTGTCAATACGATTACGCAGCGCCACTTCAAAGCAACTGACAAATGTGAACATTTCCTGCGAAAGCTTTAAATTGTAACGATAGAGCGTCATAGCACGTTTCGTATCGCCAGAACATGCTTGCACATATTTCCGCATCCTTTCGGGCGACATGGCTTCCTCAAAATCCGAATACTTCATTTCTTTTCTTTTTTCGCCTCAAAATTACAACAATATCTCTTATCGCATACTATCCGAACAAAGTTTTTGCCATACCCCTACCTTTAACAGAAAGACGCGATAAACCGAAAAGCTATAAAGGTTCATTACATCTCGCTGATGACAATATTCGATGTAATGGACAAATGTAAGGCTAAAATCTTCAGGAATTCCTATGTTTGCAGGGGTTAAACGAAGGTCAAAGTCTATGAACAAAAAAAATGCTTTTTTTGCGGCTGCCACGGTGTGACCGCCCTACCCCCCAGGCTGTAGGGCTGTCGTATTACGGCAACCGCATATCGTTGTTTTTCCCGAGACGCGATAAATCGACGTGAAATTTGGAATCATCGTTTTTTCCCGAGACGCGATAAATCGACGTCTCTACAGGCGTATACGTTTTCGTAAACGTCATTGTTTCCAATTACCATCCACCCTTGTAGAGACGCGATTCATCGCGTCTCCCATTAATCCTGCGGCTGCCCCGGTGTGACCGCCCTACACCCCACCCTGTAGGGCTGTCATACCACGGCAGCCGCATATCGTTGTTTTTCCGCATTGCAAATGCTGATATTCTCGCCTTCCAAATTGCAAATTCGAGAGAACGGTGCCTGTCCCCACCCTCGAACAACAGAGGGCGTTGCCCGCGGGTAGGGACACATGAAGCATCTACGGAGCGGAGCAAACCAAGCGCACTGATTGTCCAAATTTACGACTATTCCAGTTGGATACAATGAGAAGCATACCATCACCAAAGTTCACGCAGTCCGCATTATAAAATGAAGCCGAAGCCGACCAGTAGTAGCCAAGGAAACCGACACTATACACCGAAGTCTCGTTCCTGCTACCCACGGCAGGTAGGAAGACAGCTCCAGCAGCCTCAAGGGAAGACCACTGCGTAGCAGGAATGGAATTGCTACTAAAATTGGCTCCACTTTGGTTGTAATTGTTCGGGTTGTATATGCTCGTGCTCCAATCATCAGGAAACAGAATCATACCATTCACCGTCCCATTGCTAGTGCCTGTTATCTGTGCATACGCATAGCGTATGCCCGTACGCGTAATAAACACGTAAATCCACTCGGATTGGGTCAGCGTGCGCCATGCGCCAGTTGTATTGTTGATGAAATTGTGAACACCCCAGTCTGCAAGGGAATACTCACCTGTCAAATCATAGGTAAAATCTGTACCATCCGTTGGACCATAACCATCTCCTTGGTTATAGTTTCCATTGTCTTGAGTATCCCAAGGTTGGTAATAAACATTCCCATTGTTCCATCCACTCGTGCCCCAACCGAAGAGGCTAACGATGTTTTGGTTTGCATAGTTCTCTCCAACATTTTGGCCTTGGGTTTCCACGATATCATATTGGTGTTCCATAAATGACCATTCGTTTGTTGTCTTGTTGTATTGCAGGTTACCCTTCGAGAAGTACACTTGGTCGCCATTATCATTTATGGTAAAGAGGCCGTTTATGGCACCTTCGGGAGCTTGGGAAGGAATAACCGCCTGCGCAGTATTCGATTTTGGCGACTCCACTCCCAAATATACAGTGGAAACCTGATAATTATAGGTTGTTCCCCAGTTAAGATTATTGTCATTATAGCTTGTAGCTGTGATATTCTGCGCAATCACCGTGTTGTCTCTGTACACCTTATAGCTTGAGGCTGGGTTGGCTGCGTTCCATGTTAGATGCACATTATTGCCATTCACCGTGGCAGCAAGTCCCGTTGGGGCCTTCACCACATTCACGGTAACGGCATCCGAAGCGGTCTGGTCGTTGCTCCCAACCGTGACAGTGTAGGTCGTTGTCGAGCTCGGTGTAGCCGTAGGCGATTGGATTTGGGTATTGTTCAATCCTGTTGAAGGTGTCCAACTGTAGGTATAATTGCCATCTCCGCCCGTGGCAGAGGCCGTCAACGTGGAGCTACTGCCAAAAGGTATGGTGACGGGATTGGCCGAAGCCGTAACGCTCAACGAAGCGTAAATGGTAGCCGAAGCCTCATTTGACTTGGGAGACTCAACACCTTGATACACAGCCGACACTCGATAATGATAGGTTCCCGAACTGAGACCGTTGTCATTGTAGTTGGTGTTGGTTATCCCTTGCGCAATCATCGTGTTGTCTCTGTATACCTTATAACTGTCGGCAGGGATGGCTTCATTCCAACTCAAATGCACGTTGTTGGTATTTTGCACCGTTGCTGTGAGATTCGTAGGGGCTTTCACCACGTTCACAGTAACATTGTCCGAAGCGGTCTGGCCGTTACTCTCAACCGTGACAGTGTAAGTCGTTGTTGAGCTTGGTGTAGCGGTAGGCGACTGGATATGGGTATTGTTCACCCCCGTTGAAGGTGTCCAACTGTAGGTGTAATTGCCATCGCCGCCAATGGCAGTGGCCGTCAACGTAGAGCTACCGCCATCTGGTATGGTGACGGGATTGGCCGAAGCCGTAACGCTCAATGAGTTATAGATGGTAGCCGATGCTTCATTTGACTTGGGCGACTCAACACTTTGATACACAGCCGACACCCGATAATGATAGGTTCCCGAACCGAGACCGTTGTCATCATAATTTCTGTTGGTTACTCCCTGCCCAATCAGCGTGTCGTTTCTGTACACGTTGTAACTTTCGGCAGGATTGGCCGCGGTCCAATTCAAATGTACGTTGTTGGTGTTTTGCACCGTTGCCGTAAGGTCAGTTGGAGGGCAAACCACTTTGACGGTACAGCTACCACTTCCCGTTTGTCCGCCACTGGTAACCGTGCAGGTGTAGGTAGTGGTTGTGGAAGGCGAAGCAATAGGATTATGGATTGAAGCATCATTCAATGAAGCATTCGGAGTCCAACTATAGCTGAAACTGCCATTGCCTCCCGAAGCTGCCGCGTTAAGTTGAGAGCTGCTGCCTTGGGATATTACCGTCGGTTGGGCAGAAACAACAAGGTCGAAGGCAATCTCTTCGAAATGCGCCACATATTCCCCCGATTCAGTCACCGGGAACGAATAGGTTGGTTCCCCATGAACTACGACATCATCCTTTGTCCAATTCACGAATCTATAGCCAGAAGCAGCCGTGGCCGTCAACGAACATTCATCACCATAATGAAAGTCATCACCGCCACCAGAAACCGTTCCGCCATTTTCGGGGTAAGCAGAAGCAGAAATCGTATAAATGATGGCTTGGAAATGCGCCACAAACGCTGCCGTTTCGGTCACGGTAAAAGCATAAACAGGTTCAGGGGAGACAATAGTTCCATCCTCCTTGGTCCAATTCAGGAATTCGTAGCCTTCGTTGGCCGTAGCTGTCAAGGCACATTCGTCGCCATTGTTATAGCCGCCGCTACCGTCCACCGTACCGCCTTCTTCAGGCTCGGCAGTGGCCGTAATCGTGTATTCCTGCGAGGTGAAGTTGGCCACAAGGCTTCTGTTGCCCGTCACCGCAAAGCTGTATTCCGCCTCAGCAGAGACTTGGTTTCCGTTCTCCGTCCAGTTCACGAAGTTATAGCCCTCGTTGGCCGTGGCAATCACGGTGCAGGTGTCGCCCTCGGCAAAGGTTCCACCGCCAGCAGCCGTGCCGCCTTCAGGAAGGTTGACAGACACGGTAATCTCGAAATAGGTAGTATCTTGACCTGGTGTCGGAGGCGTTTCCTGAGTCTTGAAGTTGCCCACAGACTGCTCCGAGCTTCCAAACTTGTTCCACACTACGAAACGATAATAATAAGTCGTTCCTTCCGCCAGGCTATCAACAACGGCCACAAACTTGTCCTCCTGCTTCGAGGCTTCCACACGCTTCAAGTCGGCCATGTTTTCGTTTTGGCTCACCTCCACGCCTGTCTGAAACTGCCCGGCAAAGTCAACCTGCCACGAAAAACGGGCTTGGGTATCGGCGACGGTCATCTCCTCGTTCGACACGACGGCCTCTTTCACGTCCATCTCCTTGTCCTTGTGGCAAGCCGCCAAGCAAGCCAACACCATGAGGAGCAACAAGATTATGTTTGGTTTTTTCATATATCTGGATTCAAAATTCAAAAATTCAAAATTTAAGATTTAAGATTTAATAATTCAGCATTCTGCATTCTACATTCTACATTCAGCATTCAGCATTCTACATTCTGCATTCCCAACTCCCAACTCCCAACCGAACAACTACTAACTAAAAACTATACCCCACTCCCACTTTTCCTTCCACGTCCTTAAAGCTCGTCGTCACCGCTTCAAGGCTAAGAACAAAACCCTTCAGATGCACCTGCGCTCCAAGGGAAACATCCACGCCCGTCCAACTGTCATCTGACATCTTCACCAACCGACCGTCAGAGATGTACCAACTCTTCACACGCTGCCCATAGCCCACGCCTGCACGGAGATACAACGGTCCTGCCACCTTCATCACGGCTCCTCCCATCATAGAAATACGCAAATTGCATTTTTCGCCTGTGTAATAAGGATACTCTCCATCCACATAACCGTTTGCATCAGCAGTGTAGTTGTATTGCATCGCCTTGAAACCGAAATTGCTCATGGCACTAATAAACCACCCAAACCGTTTCACCTGACCAATAGTAAATCCAAACGAGGCCTGCGGAGCCAAGGAATAGGCGGCATTCGCTGTGGCAAACCACAAACTTGGCGTGGTGGGCTTGGCCGGTTTTTCTATCTCAGGATTAAGTTTTTCCTCTTTCTTGGGTTTTTCGGGCTTCACAACCACTGGAGCTTCGGCCTCCATTTTCTCTTCCAATTCCAAAGTCTTGCCATCCTCTATGTTAAACGACTTGTTTAAAGGCTTGTAACCTTCCTTTACCAACCGCAGACTATGTTTGCCCACATTGAGTTTGTTGATGCGCATCGGGGTTTCGCCCTTGCGTTCGCCATCAATGTAGATTTCGGCCATGGCTGGCGTGGAGTTCAGTACCAGCATCCCCGTGAGGGATTGTGGCACTTGCAAGGTCAAAGTCTGTCCGTTCATGTCGGCAGTGATGTCCTTCTCCTCCCGTGTAGGTTTACAATCTTTCATGCGGCACTCCACGATGTAGCTGCCCGCCTCAAGGTTACCCGTCCAACTGCGGATTCCCTTTTTCTCGCCGTTTACCCAAATCTCGGCATCGGCATCCACTTTCAAGGTCACGTTGGCAAAGTTGGCGTTGAGGTTTACCTTCAAGGTGTATGTCTCGTTGTCCTTAATAGTCACCATCTGTTGGTAGGCTTGATACATGGGATGAAGGATACGAACCTCGTGTAGCCCGCTGCCCAACCTTTGCGGCGACTGCAAAGCATCGGAGCCGTTGGCATTGTCGATATATACCGAAGCCTTGGAGAGGATGTCCCTATCCCCCTCTATCTTCAAGTAACCGAAGGCAGGAGCAAGGCTTTTCTTTACGGTGACCTTATTGTCTGGGTCATACACATCCACCTTCCCCGTAACCGCATGATAATCCTTGACCTCAATGCGGTATTCGTAGATCCCGAAATCGACCATCTTTTGTGCCACGCCGTCAATTACAGGCCATGGAGTTCCATTCACCGTCAGCATAGCATCTTTGGGGGTTATGTCGAAGACCAAAAATTGCTTTGTGATAGCATTTGCATTGGATGCCGTTGCCGTTCCCTGAAGCACAATCTTATAGGTATGCAATGCCTCCACCGTAATGGCGTAGTTGGTAGTATGCAAGTCCCATTGGCCCAATGTGGTATGCTTAATCTTCAACGTTTTCAGGCCAGGCGAGACCCAAACCCAAATTTGTCCGTCAACTATCTGACGTTCCACCACAAACGAATTCCAATCGCACTCGAAATGGAAGCCCATACGCTGTTCGGGCGTGATGTTCTGCGTGGCGATGCGAAACACGGCACACTGCCGACCACGCTCGTCTTGTTTGATATGCTCACGCGCCGTCATATCCAATGGCAGCGATTCCATGCTAAGCACCTTGTAGTCTTGGGCTTTCATCGTCGATAACAAAGCGGTGAATGCCAAAAAAAGTAAAAACCTTATTCTCATCAATGAATCTCTATTTCGCGCTGCAAATTTACAAATAGTGGCCGTAAAGGCAAAAAATTAGTCCAAAAAATGAAAACCTACCTTTTTTTACATTACCTTTGCCCCAAAATTAACTTCGTTGATCAACGATTTTAAACCCATTGCACAATGGCACTGAACAATCTTTTCACCAGAGGAAGCAGCCGCGAGAAACACTTCTTCCCCACTTACGCCAAACAAGCTGAAACAGCGCAGATTGCGGCCAAGTACCTGAAGGAATTGGTCAAGTCCGACGACCCGGAGGAACGCCGCCTGCTCACCCGAATGATCAAAAAACAGGAAACCACCGGCGATGAGCTACTGCGCGAGTTCTACATTGAACTGAATAGCGCATTCGTCACGCCCTTCGACCGCGAGGACATGAACGCTCTCGCCATGGACTTGGACAAGTTCCTCGATTTCATCAACCATTCGGCCAAGACCATCCTGATGTATAACCCCAAGAAAATCGACAAACAGATCAAGGAAATCATCGACAACATCCACGAAGATGCCAGCATCATGATTGAGATCTTTGGCCTTATGGATGACCTTGGTAAAAATCATCAGAGAATCAGTGAGTTGTGTCAGAAAGTCACCCTTATCGAACACGCTGTCGATGACATTTACGGCGACTACATCTCTTACCTCTTCAACAACGAGAAGGACGAGATTGAGCTGCTGAAATACAAGGAGATAGCCCAAGTGGTGGAAGACACCACCGACCGCGCCAAGGAAGTGACGAGCACCGTGACAAGTCTTATCATAAAAGAATCGTGATGAACCTCCTGACCATAGCCATTATCCTTTCCATCGTCCTTGCCTTCGTCTTCACTTTCCTGAACGGCATGAACGACGCAGCCAACTCCATCTCGACCATCATCGCCACCAAGGTGATGACCCCGATACAAGCCATCATTTGGGCCTCGTTTTGGGAGTTCACCGCATTCATTATCATACGGTTGGTGTTCAACCAGCAGTTCGCCGTGGGTAACACCATGGCCAACTTTGCCGACCAAGCCGTCATCGACCCATACCTTATTTTGTCCGCATTGGTGGGTGCCGCCATTTGGGTAGCTGTCTGCACCAAAAGCGGCATGCCCATCTCCACATCACACGCCCTTATCGGGGGCATCATCGGAGCGGCATGGTTCGTCAATGGCAGCGCGGTGCTACACATGACACCTATTTTTATTACTTTGGCCTTCATCGTTTTGTCGCCGCTGATTGGGCTGTTTTTGGGCTTCTTCCTTGAATGTATCTTCCTGAGAATCTTCAAGAACACAGCGCGGAAAAAAGTCGATAAAACCTTCAAAGTGCTGCAACATTTCTCTACAGCGGCTTTCTGCATCGGCCACGGCTCCAACGACGCGCCCAAGACTATGGGTATCATCGCCGTGCTGATGGCCAGCGTGTTTACCACACAAGGGGTCAGCCCAGAAATGAAGGCGTTCATCAGCAATTTCTACGACAGCAGTCAGAGTTTCCATATTCCTGACATCCTTGCTGTTGTGTGTTATATCATCATGTCGTTGGGCATCTTGATTGGTGGCAAGAACGTCATCAAGACCATGGGCGGCGGTTTGGCCAAAATCACGCCTATACGTGGTTTCTCGGCTGAGTTTGCTGGTGCTACCACCTTGATTGCCACCTCATTCATGGGTATTCCTGTCAGTACGACACACACCATCACGGGCGGTGTCATTGGCGTTGGCCTCACCGACGGCGTAAAATCCGTGAAATGGGTCACTGCCAAGCGCATTGTCTTGTCTTGGGTGCTCACCATCCCTGTGCCGTTGGTCATCAGCGGCCTGCTCAACCTGTTGTTTAACCTCTTAGTCAAGTAACGCCATGAGTCTCAACAGTTTCTTCCAGTTTTTCGTCCCGAAGGAAAAGAAGTTCTACCCGCTCTACATCCAGCAGGCCGACTATATCGAGAAAGCCTCAAAGTTGCTGTATAGGATGATTAAAGAGACTGATTTACAACAGCTTGAAGCGTTGAAAAAAGACATCAAGGCTTGTGAGACAAGCGGTGATGATGTGTTGCGCGACTTCTACAACCAGCTCTTCAACACCGTTTTGACTCCTTTCGAACGTGAGGACGTACACGAACTCGCCGAAATGATGGACACCTTCCTTGACCGCATCGATGACTCCGCCAACATTATCCTCACCCGCCGCTTTGTGGATGTCGACCCAGACTTGACCACTATGACGGAAAACATCATGTTCGCCGCCGAAAACCTGAGCAGCATTATCCGCGATCTTGAATTTATGAACAATAACGGCAAGAGCAAGGAAATCAACCGCTTGTGTCAGGAAATCAAGACCATAGAACACGACAACGACGAACTGTACGGGAGTTACATCCATAAATTGTTTGAGCAGAATTACACCCTCACGGAGGTTATCAAACGCAAAGACTTGGTTCAAGTGCTTGAAAACACTACCAATTCAGCGAAGTATATTTCGGATAAAGTTAGAAGTATCATCAGTAAATTGTAATAATACGGCGTTTCGACAGGCTCAACGACCGCCCGGGTCCCTGAGCTTGTCGAAGGGCCCGATAAAAAACAAAACACCATGAGACAAATCATCACCAGCCTGTTAGACAACGATCTATACACCTTCAGCGTGTGCTATGCCTACCTGCAAAAGTTCCCACGCGCCATGGGACAATACACCTTCGTCGACCGCAACAACACGGTCTATCCCAAGGGCTTCGCCGAGAAATTGCGGGAGCAGTTTAACCTCTACGGCAACATCAAAATCACCGATGAGGAAGTGCGTTTCATGAAACGGAAATGCTACTATTTCCCGCTGTGGTTTTTCACCTTCCTGAAAGGCTTCCACATGCGGCCCTCCGAGGTTGAAGTGAGCCAAGACGAGGAAGGGCACCTCAACATCACCGTCACAGGTCTGTTGTGGCGCACCGTTTTCTGGGAGATGCCCATACTGGCCACCGTCTCCGAGATGATGCACGAATTAAAGGGCGAGTTTGAGCATTACGATGCCGAGAAGGAATACCAGAAATCCTACGCCAAAGGCATCCGTCTCATCGGCAATGGCGTGAAGTTCAGTGACTTTGGCACACGTCGCCGTTTCTCGTTCGAGCATCAGGACATGGTGATTCGCAGTTTCATTGAGGCACAAAAACAGTTCACCAAGACTTGTTTCGTGGGTACTTCCAATGTGTTGTTGGCCATGAAATACGACCTCACCCCTATCGGCACCATGAGCCATCAATTTATCGAGACTTGCTCGCTCTACGGCTACAACGAGGCCAACTATCTGGCCATGGATTACTGGCAAGAGGTGTATGCCGGCAGTTTGGGAGTGTTCCTCTACGACACTTACACGCGCAAGGCCTTCTTCCATAACTTCACTACCCTGCACGCCAAGCTGTTTGACGGTCTACGCGTCGACAGCGGCGACAACATCGAAGCCTTGGAAGAAATCATCGCCAAATACAAGGAGCTTGGCATCGACCCTGCGCAGAAGTCCATCATCTTCAGCAATGGCCTGAACGTGGACGAAGCCATCGCCATCCATGAAGCCGTCAACGGACGCATGATGGATTCCTACGGCATTGGCACCCACCTCACCTGCGACATCGACAACGTGAAGGCCATGAACATCGTGGTGAAACTCACGGCGGCCAAGATTACCGAGAAACGTACTTGGAAGAAGGTGGTCAAGCTCAGCGACGACCACGGCAAGTACACTGGCGACCCCGAGGAGATTGAGATTTGCAAGAAGACGTTGGAGATTGAGTGAATGCTTGCAATGCCTGTTAGAGGAACATGCTCATAAAAGCAGGCACTAAAAAGATGTCGCCATCTTTCCGAAAGTCTTTTGTGTAAACAAGATAGTTTTGCCCAATCCGAGAGGAGAACTTGGCCTTGAATGCGTCAAGTGAGGCATGGGTTTTATATCCAGAGGATTTCACTTCGACAGGACAAATCTTGCTTCCCCGCGACAGGATGAAGTCAATCTCGTAATTGTGCTTCCCGCTTTCCGTCGGCCATGTATGATAAAACAAACGATTGCCGGCAGCAGTAAGCATCTGTGCAACAAGGTTTTCATAAACATAGCCAAGGTCGGCGGACAACTTGTCGGTCAGTAATTTTTGGTATATAACATTCTCGGTCACCGCTTTTTCCCAAAAGGCCAAGGTGATGAACAATCCCGTGTCGCCAACAAACAATTTGTATTGATCATAGCTGGTATGCATGGGCATTCCTATATTGGGGTCGTCTGCATGATGGGCAAAGTTAACAGTCAAGCTATCCTCCAAATCTTTCAACAGTTCGTCCATCGTGTCTTTGTCTTCGCTGCGTCCCAAGACACTTGTCACTTGATACCGAGAGGCATTTTTCGAAAGCTGTGACGGAATGGCGCTGAAAAGCCGTGCAATTTTCCCAGATGGGTCTATTTTTTGGAAATCGTCGTTGTAAAGTTCGATGATTTCGCGTTTTTTCACATCCACCGCTGCCAAATTGGTAGTATTCAGATAGGTTTCCACAGCCTGCGGCATACCCCCAACCAGCATATACAACCTTAAGTCACGCATGAGTTGGCGGGTCAAAACATCTCCAAGGGAGCGTTTATCGGTGAAAGCCGTTTGTAACAGAGGCAAAGTCGTAGCGTCGCCCAATGCCCAACGGAATTCCTCGTAGTCCATTGGATACATGGTTAGTCGCGTCTCTTCGCTCGGAATCACGATGTCCTTCGTGTTCTTCTTGATAGAGAGCAGCGATCCGGTTTCAATAAAATCATAACGGTGGTCTTTCACCAAGTACTTGATGGCCTGTCTTGCTGCGGGGCATTTCTGGATTTCGTCGAAGATAATCACCGAACGCCGATCGTGCAGCGTCACGCCATAGATGAACTGGAGCTGCATAAAGAAGTTGTTGCGGTCGGAGATGTTGTCCACAGCTTCCCAAACGGCTTGAGGCGCGTCGGCGAAGTCGACCACAATGTAGCTTTCGTATTCATTGCGGGCAAACTCCTCCGCTATAGTGGACTTCCCCACACGTCGTGCCCCTTTGATAAGCAATGCCGTAGCGCCGTCCCTGCTCCGTTTCCATTCGAGCATCTCATCGTAGATTTTGCGCCTAAAAACCCTGTAACTTGGTTCCATTTTCCTCAGAATTTTTGCTTTATTTCAAGCGCAAAAATACTACTTTTGTCGGAATCTCACATTTTTTTTCGCGAATTATGTATGGAATCTCACAATTTTTTTGGCGAAACATGTATGGAATCTCACAATTTTGAGCCTTGACAGGTTTACTTAACCATCCCCTGATACATCCTAAACAACTCCGCCACACATTCACTTTCGCTCATCTTGATGTTGAAGCCGTAGGCTGCCATCACAGCGCGGTCATTCTCCTGATGAGCTTGGCGCAACTCTGGAGGCATAGCTGCCTCATCGTAGAGGTCGGCAAGGCTGCAATCCGGGAACTTGGCACGAGCGTCAAGGATGGCTTGCGCTGTCTGCTCAATCTTTGCCTTTTGTGCTTCAGTGGGATTAGGCCAAGGGAAGTTGTTATAGACGACTGAAGCACTGTAACGGTAGTCACTTTTCAAACGACCAGCAACTGCACGCATCCAACCCATGTGAACATTGCTTGTAAGAACTCCAAAATGATATAGCGAAGCTTGTGGTACAATCAGATTGGCATTGCTGGAAATTACATTGCTATCAAAAAAGCCAAGAGGAATATATCTTCTCCTTTCTGAAGATGTACTTGGAACTAAAAGATATGTTCCACTTTCTGGCTGACGTATCTCTCCGAAAAGAGTAGGCGTGTATGCCAATTTTTTGGTTGCCGCTCGTTTGCTCTCGCTCCGTAACTTCCGTACATTTTCAATCCTTTCCATAATTGGTGGAATTTTGCGCAATTCTGCCGGACTTGCATTCACGAGCCACAAACAATAGCGTTTCTTGTTGTTGATAAACTCTTCTGCTCCCAAAAACTCTTTGATGAATTTCTCGCTCTCTGGATACTTAGATTTCATTACAACAGCTTCTTCCTCACTTAAAATGAAATTCCCTCCGTCATTTGGCATACTACCAAACAGCATTTCCGGAACAGGTAACAATGGTGCTTTTCTGCTTTCCACAAAGATATCAGGTGCGTCAATCAAATAGCCATTAATATTGTTTGCCTCAACAGACTGGGAACCATTGAGATAGATTGTCTTTGTTTTTAAGCCTTCTTTGCAACTGAAGCCAACAATGACGCAATGCACATGCGCCTTGATTTCGGCTTCACTATCCCATCGGAAAGTGCGATAGGCAAAATCAATTCTTACTCCCATTTGAGCTAATACTTTCCAAAGAATAGCAACCTGTTCACCTTGGGTGATGGAGTTGGTTGATACCAATGCAGCATGGATGTTTGTTCCTCGCATAAGATTGGCAGTCTTCTTGTACCAGCAACTCACATAGTCCAAGTTTCCCACATTCTTTATGTTGCCAAAAACCGATAACACATCATTCTTTTGTGATTCAGACATAAGCCTTGCACCTGAAAACGGCGGATTACCCATAATATAATCAAAATCAACATGATAGGTTGTCGGTTTCTTTTTGGGTAGGACTTCAACCGATTCCGTATGTATTTCCAAGTTGTTGTAAATCAAAGGTTCGCTGGCGATAGATGGCGCATCCTCAGTCAAGTCCGTGTAAGCAACCGTTCTTTTGGCGAAAATGGTCGGCGTTTTTTCATCTATTTCCCACTCGTCCCACGACACACGCAAAGCATTGCCCTCCTTGATGTTGGCATAGCTCTTCAGTGGCAAGAAGTCAATGTCGTGCTGGACGATACGCTCGGTCTCGGCCAACATCTGTGCCTCCGAAATCCACAAGGCTGTAGTGGCCACAGTGACGGCAAAATCGTTAATCTCAATGCCGTAGAATTGATTGATGCTCACCTTGATGGGGTTCAGAAACTCTCCCATCATCATCTGTCCATGATATTTTTCACGAAACACTTCGTTTTCTAACCTTCGCAAACTCAGGTAGGTCTCAGTCAGGAAATTGCCACTACCACAGGCAGGGTCAAGGAAAGTTAACGAAGCCAGTTTGTCTTGGTACTCGTTAAGACGACGCAAGCGTGTCTTCTCCACCTTCTCTTCCAGAATCTCATCCAACTCGTGGCGCAGGTCGTTCAGGAAAAGCGGGTCTATCACCTTATGAATATTCTCAATGCTCGTGTAGTGCATTCCGCCGCTGCGTCTTGTCTCTGGGTTCAGTGTTGATTCAAACACGGCACCAAAGATGGTTGGCGAAATCTCGCTCCAATCGAAATCGAGGCTTGCGTTCTGGAGCAAAATTTGTTTCAACTCTTCCGTGAACAGCGGTATCTCTATCTCCTCCTCAAACAAGCCTCCATTAGTGTAAGGGAACGCTTTCAGGTCATCTTTCAGATACTTACTGCGTTTTTCCAAAGGAGTGTTGAGAACATTGAAAAGCTTCTGAAGTGCATCGCTGAGGTCATCGGCATTGTATCCATTGAGGTAATCATGGAATTGGTCATGCCGGAACACTCCAGCATCCTCAGCATAGAGGCAGAACACAATTCGGACACACAAAATATTCAGCCATCGCAAGGCCTCCGCCGAGTTGTCGTCATATTGTTTCAGCAAAGCTTCGTAAATCCTGCCAACAATCTCTCCGGCTTTCATCGACACCTGCATCTCCTTGGTAATGTGTTCGCTCTTCACGTCCACAAGGAACTGAAGGCGATAGTATTCCTTACCCAAATCTTTCAGGAAAATCTGTTCAGGCTCGCCGTTGGGCTGTTCCATGTCATAGACCAAGAACTCGGCGAAATTGCAGGTGACAATCCACTTGGGATGCTGCGACAAAGGCAGGTTGGCCACATATTTCTTGCCCTGTTGGAACGGGGTTAGCTTACCGCCCTCGCTTTGCGGAACTGGTGCCCGCAAATCTTTGTCAATGGATTTCTGCTCGATGAGCACCCTCGTCGATGGGATATGGCCGTCTATGAAGTTGGTGGAATCCACCATGCTTGTCACCCGCTCTTCATAGCGGATGAAATCAGGTAGATTCTCCACTCCGTACACATTCGTCAGCAGGTCAGCCCAGAACAATTGGGACTCGCCCCGTTCATAACCCCTTCCTTGCCACCTCTCGGCAAACGCGGCAGCCGCCGCAGCGATTTGTTTCTCAGTTTTCATGCCGCAAAGATAAGGTTTATTCTTCTCAAAAACGTATCTTTGCACCGAAAATTCCACCTTTAATTATGAACAATATAGACTTCCCCTCCCTGCAAAACTACATCCTCTCCCACCGCATCTTCATTTCAGAGCTGCACGGTATCACCCATTGGAAACAAGTGGAATCCAACGGCCTGCTACTCGCCTCGGAAACAGGTGCCGATATTGTAGTGGTGCGTTTGTTCTCGCTATTTCACGACAGCAAAAGAGCAGACGACGGCTATGACGAAGAACACGGCGCAAGAGGTGCTGAGTTTGCGAAAGAATGCTTCGAGGAGCATCGCCTCGACATCACGCAGGAACAATTCGACAAACTCTATCACGCCTGCAAGTTCCACACGACAGAACACTGCTCAGGCGACGCGACCATCGACACCTGCTACGATGCCGACCGTCTTGACCTTGGTCGCGTCGGAATCGAGCTTGACCCCGATAAGATGGCGACAGACTTTGGAGCCAAGATTGCCGAGAAATCCTTGGATGAAGGTGTTGAGCCAGAAATAATGCGGGAGTGGCTGGCGGAATACTCACATCGCCTCGGCCATTAAGTCTTTTCTCCCAATCAGGCTAAAAATGGTGATTTCATTGTCCTCATTGAGGATACGGAGCGTCCTCAAAATCTCGTTTAAGGTTGAACCACTGGTGGTTACATCGTCAATGATTAACACATTCTGCTGGCGGATGGAGGCACAAAGCTTTTCATCCGATTCAGAAGCGAACTTCAAAAAGTCCATCATATAGGGACGGAAACGGCTCTTTTTCACATCCTTGGCAATGGTGAAATAATCCTTCTGATGAATCAAGTCGAGCATTTTATTGATGGCCTGTTTCGCCTCCTCTTTTTGCGCTTTGGTGTAACGCGGACGACCATCTTCCAACACATCGTCAAGATACTGTTCCTGATAGGCATCCATATCAAATGAAATGTTGGACGGCAAAGCCTTTACCAGTTCCATCTTACGCAAGGTCGGCTGGGCAAAACGATAGATATAGCGCAACATATATTGGTTAACCTTGCTCGACGATTCGGGCATCACCACAAGGTTATAGTCGTACAAGTTAATCTTCCTATTGAGGTTATCGACAGCCTTCTTTATGAATTGGGTCAAATCCGGGTTGTTCTGCAAATCGTCAGTAAACTTCACATACTTAATGAATGCAGTGCGCACATTGCTATCCACTTGGTCGGAGAACTCATAACCATAATAAAAACACCTATCAAAAGCCTCTACTTGATAGCCGCTGCCCATCAAACTGACGATGTCTTCAGTCCCATCATGTTCAAAGTCAAACACGAACATTTGTTTCTCATTGTCGAATGTTACGCCCATGGTTTTGCCTAATTATCAAGTGCAAAAATACAATAAATCCGTAAAATACAATGATTTTGCATAGAAACCGTCAAAATCGAATCACTCAAACAAATCATCCATCTCGACTTGCTTCTGCACAATGCCGCTGTGCTTGCCATAGGCAACACCGTAGGTGGTTATCAGAGTCAAATGTACAGTCTGTCTTTTTGATAAAGTTTTCTTCAATGTTTCAATGCGGTTGCGAATCTTGGCTTCCTCGTCTTTTTCAATGGTATAAACATCCCCGGCAAACTTCATCTCACAGAGATTGACCACCTTATCATCCCGAACTATGAGCAGGTCTATTTGCGCCCCATCCTGTCTTTCATTGCCTTTGACGTTCCAAGCTGATACACTGGACTTTACCCCTCCTATTTCCAAAGCTTTCTTGATTTGTGCAATATGTTGCCAACAGACTTCCTCAAAAGCCACTCCGCGCCACGAACTCATGATATCAGAGGTAATGTTGTCGGTCATAAAACTGACATTCGAAAGGTTTGGCTCGACATACTTCACCCAAAATAGGCAGAAATTGTCTGCAAGTTTGTAACGCTCCTCTCTGGCCTGTTTTCCGTATGGGGTATAGCGGAATATGAAATCGCTTTCGGCAAGTGCCTTAAGAGTGTCAGTCAATCCTCCTCCAAAAGGCAATCCTGTAGCGTTGGCAATCTCCTCACGAGTGAAGCCACTGTGCCGTGTAGCCAACAAACGGATGATTTTCTTGCAATCCTCTGGATTACCAAAAACAGCATTGAACAACCTATTGAACTCGTCTTTCAATCGTGGGTTCTTGCCAAATAACAGCTTGTCGGTGTTACGCTCAAAACTCAGGCCTTTCTCAAAATAACTGAGATAGTATGGAATGCCGCCAAACACCATGTGCGCCTGTACGATGTCATAGCGCGACAATTCTATCTGAGCATGGGTGAAGTATTCCTCACATTCTTTCAACGTGAACGGAGACAACTTGATTTCGTCTGTAAGTCGCCCATACAATCCGCCACGGCTGCGCGAGAGATTGCCGAGAATCCAAGAAGTAGCGCTACCGCAAACGACAAGCATCATGTTGTCGCGGCGGCTGCACCACCCATTCCAGAAACTCTCAAATGCAGGCAGGAAACCCGATCGAGGTGTATCCATCCAAGGTAATTCGTCAATAAACACCACCTGCCTATTTCCGTCATCAAGTTTGAGAAGCAACTGCTCAAGTTGGTAGAATGCCTCCATCCATGACTTAGGCATCATGAAACCCTCAAGTCCATGACTGAGCAGTGAAAAATAAAAACTCTCCAGCTGCACTTTCATGCGGCTTTTGCCCTTTTCTTGGTCAACAGGTGAAACGCCGGTGTGGTGAAAAGTAATGCGACCTTTCAATGTTTGGTTTATGAGGAATGTTTTCCCTACACGCCGCCTACCATAAACAGCAATAAACTCAGGCCTATCGCTACGATAATGCTTCTCAATCTCCTCAATCTCTGATTTTCTTCCAATTACATAACTCATCTTATTTATATTTTGCCGCAAAGATACAAAATTTGTTTCAATTGGCAAGATATATAATATTATATTTTGCCATGAAAGCATAATTTATCGTTTCGTGGCAGATTATAATTGTTTTCTCCACCCGCAGCCATTCCGCCATTCGGAACAACCGTATGCCGTTTTACCTTTTATAATATGCCCCTTGCCACAGAGCGGACAAGGCTGCCCTATGAGGGTATCAGGATTGGATTCGGAAGGCATAGATCCCAATCCTCCCTCTGTCCCTCGTAGGGATGACATGCCTTCCGAAGCTTTCTTAGGTTTTGAAGATGCGCTTTTCTTGGGTGAGGATTTTTTCGGCTTCTCTTCCACCACGGTTGCCGTCACGCGACGGTTGCTATTGTCCAACATCACCGTGGTAACAATCTCCGATACCATCTGTTTCAGCTCGTCTAAAAACTGTCGGGCTTCGTATTTGTGCTGCTCTATCTCACGGAGTTTCTTTTCCCAAATGCCAGTTAACTCAGCACTTTTCAGCAGGTCTTCATGGATGAGGCCGATAAGCTCAATACCTGTTGGCGTAGGTTCAAGGCTTTTGCGCACCTTTTTAATATAGTTACGTTTGAACAGTGTCTCAATGATAGCCGCTCGCGTGGAAGGTCGCCCGATGCCGTTCTCTTTCATCACCTCGCGCAAGGATTCATCGTCAACGAGTTTGCCTGCCGTTTCCATGGCGCGGAGCAAAGTGGCTTCGGTGTAGGGCTTTGGCGGCGAAGTCCATTTTTCGGCTAATTGGGGCTGATGCGGTCCATGCTCGCCTTTCTCAAAAATGGGCAAAGTTCTCTCCTCTTCCTCCTGCCCTTCCTTTTTCTCCTCTTCCTGTTTCACCGGCTTGATGACCTCGCGCCAACCTGACACCAAAATCTGCTTGCCTGAAGTCTTAAATTCCACTTCATCCACCTTGCCTAAGACGGTCGTCGTAGCAAATTGACAATCAGGGTAAAACACAGCGATAAAATGGCGACACACCTCATCGTAGACCTTCTCCTCGGCAAACGAAAGCCCTTGCGGCACCACCCCCGTCGGGATGATAGCATGGTGGTCGGTGACTTTGCTGTTGTCGAACACCTTCTTGCTCTTGGGCAGTTTCTTGCCTGCCAATGGCGCAGTGTATTCGGCATAGTTGGTGAGTTTTGACAAAATGTCGGGACATTTTGGGTATATGTCGTCGCTCAGATAGGTCGTGTCGACACGCGGATAAGTGGTGTATTTCTTCTCGTAAAGGCTTTGGATAGTCTGCAAAGTCTGGTCGGCGGACATATTGTATTTCTTATTGCATTCCACCTGCAACGAAGTCAAGTCGTAGAGCCTCGGCGGGGCTTCGGTGCCTTTTTTGGTGGAAATATCGGTAACGGTAAATTCTTTTCCTTCAACGCTCTGCAAGTCCTTTTGGCCATCCTCCACTGAACCATATTTGCCTTTGGTAGCCGTAAAGGTCGTGTCGCGATAGACGGTTGACAACACCCAATAGGCCTCTGGCTTAAAGTTCACAATTTCGTGGTAGCGGTTGACAATTAGTGCCAAAGTGGGCGTTTGCACCCTGCCGATGGACAGCACCTGACGGTTTTGACCATATTTCAAGGTGTAAAGCCTTGTCGCGTTCATACCTAAAAGCCAATCACCAATGGCACGAGAGAGTCCTGCCTCGTAAAGCGACTGATAATCAGACTGGTCTTTCAAGGTCTTGAAGCCTTCTTTGATAGATTCCTCGGTCAAAGAGGAAATCCACAGACGTTTCACAAGACAATGCACAGCGGCTTTTTGCATCACCCAACGCTGGATAAGTTCACCCTCTTGGCCAGCATCACCGCAGTTCACAATCTCGTCGGCTTTCTGAAACAAGGACTCAATGACCTTAAACTGTTTTTCCACGCCCTTGTCGGCAATCAGCTTAATTCCAAAACGTTGCGGAATCATCGGAAGTCGGCTCAATGCCCAGGCCTTCCATTGGTCGGTGTAGTCGTGGGGTTCCTTTAAAGTGCAAAGATGGCCGAAAGTCCATGTCACCTGATAGCCATTGCCTTCCATGTAGCCTTCATGGGCGGTGTTGGCTCCCAGCACCTTGGCGATGTCGCGGGCGACGCTTGGCTTTTCGGCGATACAAACAATCATTTTCGTAGGGGCAGACCTGCATGTCTGCCCAATTATTGATTCATATTAGGAACCGCATCAGGATTATAATTCATCAGGATCTCAGCCTTATCCTTCTGTGCCACAAACCACACCAAATCAGCAGGTTGGAAAGAGATACGTGCCGAAGGATTCAAGATGAAATGTCCGTCGCGCTCGATGGCGATAATCATGGCGTTAAAGTCCTCAGCCAAGCCTGAATCCATCAAAGTCACACCAACATAGGGACTGACGGGACGCACTTCCACCTTATACAAATCCACCTCGCTTTCTTCATGCTCCTGAATCAGTTGGTCGTCAAACAGTTCCACCATAGGCATAAGCAGCCGCAGATGGTCTTCATGTCCCACAAAAGTAATTTTATCAAACGGAAACAGCTGAAAATCAGACTTGGGCACTTCAACAAGTTGTTTGCCTCGCTCCACACTCACCACACTCACATTATAATTGTCGCGGAAATCGGTCTCCCTGATGAGTTTGCCCGAATAGGGGCTGTCAGGACTCAGCGTCATCTTCTGCAAATGACAATTTTCCTGCAAAATCTCAGGGATGGCGAAGACCTGCACCGACTGGCGTTTGTTGAGGTTATCCATAAACCGCTCCTCGATGTGCTTGTAAAATCGCATTGCAGGACTCAATACGCGCAGCAAAATAGTGTAAATCAAAGCAAAAGCAATGTTGATCCACAGGAACACCTTGGGACCTACATTCAGCCTCGGCCAAAATAATTCATTGAGAAAATGTTGGATAACAGCGTATGCCGCCACCCAAACCAACACGAAGCGCAAAACGAAAACAAAGCGAATCAAGCCCTTGTTGAACTTATTGACTTCCATCAATTTATGAGTCGTATGAGCCAAAGTATGCTTGAAACCCATCGCCCAAAGGAAAGGCGAAACAAGTATCAGGCTCACTGCCGTGCTGATGGCCGCGTTCCATGGCCTTGGCACATACTTGATAATGAAAGCGCAAACAAAGAAACTGATAAGCACCACACCGATAATGATGGCGGAATAAATGACGATATTTTTGAATTGTCGGGCGAGGAAACTGCCCATATTGACCTTTTCACCGCTCTTTACCTTGATACCAGTATCCTTGTTTTCCAGTCGGTTAAGCCAACCTTCAGGGAAATGTTTTGTCACCCATTGGTAGGTCGGCACAGCAGCTTTGATGGCATACGGCGTAATGAAAGTCGTGATGATGGACACCGAAACGATGATAGGATACAGGAACTCGTCGATGACACCGTAACTCAAGCCCAATGTGGCGATAATGAACGAAAACTCACCGATTTGACTGAAACAAAAACCACCTTGGATGGCTTGTTTCAGTTCCAAACCCGCCAGCAGTCGCCCAACGACATTGCTCAAAGGCTTGAAAATCAACAACACGATTGTGACAACCAAGATCTGCCACCAATAATTGACCAAAATGGAGGGATCAACCATCATACCGACCGAAACGAAAAAGATGGCTCCAAACAGGTTCTTGATGGGGGTCGTCAGTCTATGAATCGCCTCAGCCTCAAGGGTTTCAGCCAAGATAGAACCCATGATAAATGCGCCCAAAGCCGAAGAATAACCCGCCAAATTGGCCAATACAACCATCATAAAACACAACCCGACCGAAAACACCGTCAAAGTCTCTTCCGACATGAATTTGCGTGACCATCTCAGCACCGTAGGCACCAAAAATATACCGCCAAAGAACCAAACCAACAGAAAGAAAGCCAGCTTCAACATACTGGTAACCAGTTCCATACCATTAAACGACTGGCTGACAGCCAAAGTGGAGAGAATAACCATCAGCAAAACAGCCTCCAAGTCTTCCACCACCAATTCTCCAATAACATTACCGCTGAACTTCTCGCGGTGCAACTTCATGTCGTCGAAGGCTTTGGCGATGATGGTCGTCGAAGAAATGGAAAGCATGGCACCAAGGAAAATGCAGTCCATCTGCGACCAGCCCAAGGCTTTGCCGAGCAAGAAACCGACCACACACATCGTCACCAACTCAGTCAAAGCAGTGATGCCGACTGTGCCTCCCACTTTCTTCAACTTCTTGAAACTGAACTCCAAGCCGATACCAAAGAGCATAAACACCATACCGATTTCGCTCCAAGTCTCTACACTCGTGTGGTCGTTGATGACAGGAAACCATTCGAAATTCGGCCCAATCAAAAAGCCAGCAATGATGTAGCCCAGCACAACAGGCTGCTTCAACCATTTGAAAATCACCGTAGTAATGCCTGCCGTAACCAGAATAAGGGCAAGGTCGGAAAATAATGCGGGTAAGGATTCCATAGGGATATAATTTGGGTTGCAAAATTACGAAACTAATCGGAAAACAACAAATATGTTATTTGACGAGCTTCCAATGCAGGTTCCACAATTACTTTTTCTGCAAAAAACATGTATTTTAAGCGGAGATTATTAAAATTCTCCGTGTAAAAGTAACGAAATGAAGAAAAATGTACTACCTTTGCAGCTGAAAAACGGTTGTATATGGAAACAGTCTCTGAACGAATAGCCTCTAAAAGAGGTATCATCTCCACAAAAGATTTGGAGGGGAGAGCAGAGTATGAGCGGCTGCGCAGAGCCGTCAGCAAAGGCGACATAGTGCGTCTGCGACATGGTGTGTACGCTGAGCCGACGGCCATGCTTAACACCATGATCGATGTAGAGCGCATTGTGCCAGGTGGCATCGTGTGTCTCTACACCGCATGGATGCACCATCAACTTTGTACCACCATTCCGCCAGCCTTTTGTATTGCCATCGAAGCCAAGCGGAAGGTGGTGATTCCTGAAGAATTGCCCATCAACCTCTATTATTGGAAAAAGGAAAATCTGGAGTTTGGCATTGAACAGAAAGAGATTTCTGGTTTTCAGGTTCGCATGACGAATCTGGAGCGCAGCGTATGCGATGCCGTGAAATACCGCAATAAAGTGGGACTGGATGTGTGCGCCGAAGTAATCCGGAGCTATGCCCGCCTGAAAGAACGCAACCTCAGCCGTCTTTCCGAATATGCGCAAAAACTGAGACTGACAAAAGTGATGAATAACTACCTTGAAATTGCAATAGAATGACGAAACCTATCAAGAACTTAGGTAAAGCCGTTAAAGCCACATTCGACAATTGAGAGCTGGCATATAACGCCAATCTGCAACTGTTCAATGGTGAATTTTGCACCGATGAAGTGCGCCTGAAGCGTTGGGAAGTGTTCCTGAAGAAGATCCAGTGGAAGGAGTCACTTTCGTTTGCCGATGTGATGGCTGTGATTACTATACGGCTGAAAGGTTTGTATGATAAGTATTGGGAAGAAAAGTAGAATTACTGCATTTTTGAAAGTACAGTATTTTGAAGGAAATTTTATCACAGTCCCAAAAATCCTCAAATTCGATTTGGCAACTTTTTTCATCGAAAGACAATCAACATGAATAAAATCAACCTTGATAATATCCTGCCACTACCAGCAAAGCTCAATGATGAGGAATTCTTCATCCTCAGCCTCATCACCTACCTTGCCTCCGCATTACAGCAAAACACGATGCAATTCGTTTGCAAACAGAAAGGAATCAATATATCGCGCATTCACGACATCACAAAAAGGCTGAGTCGACTCGAAATCATCTCATTAGGCTCTAGTTATTGGACTCCATACGGAAACACCTATCCGAAATATTACTTCGCCGTCACATTGAGACTATTGGAATGCCACCACGATGACGTCAATTATCTCGAAAGCCTTTACACCAAGCCATCGGGAATCTATGAGTTCCTTTGGCGCGCCGCGAAAGCTCTCCATACCCAAGATCCAAACCTCATCACCAACATACACCTGTTTCCGAATTGGACACGCAGCCCCCTCCCCTATCTTGAGCCACTTTTCGGCATTAAGGATTTCATGCCTGCTTTCGCAAGCCTCAATGTCCCACAAATGGAACAACTTCTGCATGACCAACTCGATGACATGCTCATCCACGAAACATGGGGTGAAAAACAATTGGGTGACCTCCAAGACCTTATCGAATACTATGAAACCTTGGAGCCCAAAACAAAGGACAGTTTTTCTGACCTCCTAACCGCTTATCGATTCCTTTATGATGGCACAAAGCCCGACTGGAAATCGAAGGTTGCAACCCAATGGTCATTGTGCATCGATGCCATCCTATCGCTCTATCGCGGCGACTTGGATGCAGCCGGCAAACAGTTTGAAGCCTCGCTGAAACTGCACAATAAGGCCTCAGAAAACAAGAACCTGTTTGAACATCCCTTGCTCGACTTTTTCCTCATCCTCTATTACGCTAAAGCCAACACACCCACCACCGTCAAGAAAGCCAACCAGTTCCTCAACAAGTCGGTGACCGATAATTGCGATTACTACCCTTGCCGCATCCTTATCAACTATGTCATCAACGGGCAGGATGACCATCGACTCGAACGCGAACTTGAATACTGCATGTCGTCTGACCGCGCAAGGACCATCGCAAGGCATCTCACTGCCCTGCTGACACACTATTTTGGCCTGACCGACATCGTCAAGAAAGGGTTGTTCAAAACCTCAACCCATCCCGAATGCGCCTTGCTCCGCCATGAGCTTTCTCCCTATTATGAAACCGCAGATCATCAAGAGCTTACAGAACGTTTTGGCGGCAAGCCTATTCTGTTTTCGATTCGAAGGAAAGAATATTGGGAAACCGTAATCGAAGGTCTGACTGCACACATCATTGACTCCAAAGAGAAAAGCGGCCAACCAGCCCAAACCGACACCCGAATCATCTATCTCATCAATGAATACGAGTCGATGGAACCATTGGAACAACACAGACTGAAAAGCGGCGCATGGAGCGTCGGGACTCGCATCTCAACGGACAAATTCATGCGTCAGGAATTGGCAAGTATGGATGAGACTGACAAGAAAATAGCATCTGCCTCGCGGTCCTATAGTTATTATTCCATTTATGGACGTTATGCCATTCCGCAACTCATCGGCTCCGACCGCGTGTTCATCAACAGCACAAAAGGCCGGCAACCCGTGGAAATCATCGAAGAAAAGCCCTTCATCGCCATCGAGAAAGCGAAAAACGGCTTCATGGTCAAGACTAATGTGCCAGAAAAAGACGAATTCTACCGTGAAAAAGCAAGTCCGACCATCATCCGCCGCGACAGCAAGACTCATTTCACGGTGTTCAAACTCAATGATTTCGAGCGGAAAATCATCGAAACGCTGATTGGATTGGGCATGTTTCCCAAACAAGCCGAAACCAAACTGCTCCAGTTCATCGAGCAGATTTCCGACAAAGTCGAAATTCACTCGGATTTATTAGAAGGTGGCTCCACATTGCAGAAAAAGGAAGGCTTATCACGCCTGCTTTTGCGTGTTGTGCCAGACAAAGAAACCTTTATGGTGAGCATCCTTGCCAATCCACTTGAAGGCGGCAAACTACGCCTCATGCCTGGCATGGGACAAGAAACCGTGTTCGACGAAGCCAACGGCGAGCGTTTCCAAGTGTCGCGCAACCTTGAGGCCGAAAAAGTCAACCTTATGGAAATCAAAGGGTTCATGCAAGAAGAACTGCTCACTTCGGTTTCCGTGAACCAAGCCGAAATGGAGCCGGAAAGCCTGCTCGGACTGCTCGAATTTGTGAGCGACCATCCCGACCGCTTCGAGATGGAGTGGCCCGAAGGCAAAAAGCTGAACCTAAAGGCCAAACTAAGCAAAGACATGGTCAACATCAACCTTGTTTCGAAGGAAAACTGGTTTGAAGTGGAAGGCAACATCACATTTGGGGGCAACAATATGTCAGCCATCGATTTCCTCAACCTGATTTCGCAAGGCATCTTCAACGAGCGTTTCGTCAAACTTAACGAGACCGACTACATTGCCATCAGCGAGCAATTGGCCAAATACCTACGCCGGTTGGAAGGATTGGCCCAACAGAACCATGGGAAAATCCGAATTCCTTTCTATCAAGTGGGGGCTTTAGCCGAAATTGTCCACAACACTGAGGGCAGCCTCAAAGCCGACAAAGGCATGGAGACCCTCGTCAAAAAAATCGAGAAAGCCTCCAAAATGAAGATTGCCATTCCAAGTACGTTGCAAGCCGAATTACGTGATTATCAGCGCGAAGGATTCAAGTGGTTGGTGAGGTTATCAGAATGGGGCGCGGGAGCTTGCCTCGCCGACGACATGGGCTTGGGCAAGACTGTACAGACCATTGCCTTCCTACTCTATAAGGCCACCAAAGGACCTTCATTGGTGGTTTGTCCTGCCTCCGTCATGCTCAATTGGGCGAACGAATTGACCCGTTTTGCCCCTTCTTTGGAAGTTAAAATCCTTAACGAATCCTCCGATCGCGATGCATTGCTCGACAACGCCAAACCCTACGATATAGTGCTCACCACGTATGGACTTCTTGTCAGAGAAGAGGAAGCCCTTACCAAGCTTCAATGGAACATCGTCTGTTTGGACGAAGCGCACACCATTAAGAACCGAGGCACCAAAATGTCATCGTCATCCATGAAACTCAAGGCCGAAAGCCGCGTCATCCTCACGGGCACACCTATCCAGAACTACCTTTCGGAGCTTTGGAACCTGTTCCAATTCCTCAATCCAGGACTGCTCGGCACCTTCGACAGCTTTATGAACAAATACATCATCCCCATCGAAAGGGACGGCGAGGAAGAACGTCGTGCCCAACTCAAGCGCATGATTTCGCCCTTCATGCTGCGACGTACCAAAGCCGAAGTCATCGAAGAGCTGCCAGAAAAGACGGAAATCACCCATGAAATCCACCTGACCGATGCTGAAATCACCGCATACGAAACCCTCCGCGAAGCCACCGAACAAGCCTTGCAATCGGAGGACAAGGTGGACGTGAACATTTTGGCACAAATCACCAAACTGCGCCAAGCCGCTTGTTCCATCAGCCTCATTGAAAAAGGTTGGAAATTAGGTTCGACAAAAATCGCTGCTGCCGCCGATTTGGTGGAGGAAATCGTCAAGTCAAGAAACAGCGTGTTGGTTTTCAGCCAGTTCACCTCATTCCTTGACATGGCCAAAACAAACATTGAGGAACGTATCGGCAAAGACAAACTATTCTATTTGGACGGCTCCACACCTATCCGCAAGCGAGAAAAGATGGTGGCAGATTTCCAGCATGGCTTGGTTCCTGTATTCCTCATCAGCCTGAAAGCTGGCGGTTTAGGTCTCAACCTGACCAATGCCAACTATGTCATCCACTTGGATCCGTGGTGGAATCCCGCCATTGAGCAACAAGCCACCGACCGCGCCTATCGCATCGGGCAAAACAAGAACGTGACTGTGTATCACCTGATTTCGCGCCACACCATCGAAGAGAAAATTTTACGCCTTCACAAGACCAAGCGCGATTTGGCTGATTCATTGCTTTCAGGCAGCAACATCAGCCGCGCCATGACAATTGACGATTTGAGGTTCTTGGTGGAACAAAACAATAATTGACCTATTATTCCGCAAACATCCCATCAATCAAGCTCTGGAAATGCTCGGCGATAATCTTGCGGCGGATTTTCAGGCTGGGTGTGATTTCACCCTCGTCGATGGTCCATTCGCGGTCGACCAACTCGAAACGTTTCACCTTTTCATAGTCGCCGAAGAACTTGTTGTAGCTTTCAACCTCCTTGCGGTAACGGTCAGTAACTTTCTTGTTCTTAATCATTTCCGCATTGGTAGTATATGGGATGTGATTCTCCTCACACCACTTTTTCAGATGCTCAAAGTTGGGGACAATCAAAGCTGCAGCAAACTTCTGATTCTCACCCACCACCATCATCATGCTGATAAAGGGTGACTCGGTAAACTTACCTTCAATCAAAGCCGGAGAAATATACTTGCCCATCGAGTCCTTGAAAATTTCCTTCATGCGCCCTGTGATTTTCAGCAAACCGTCCTCGTCAAACTCACCAATGTCGCCTGTGTGGAAATAGCCCTCTTCGTCGATAGCGATTTTGGTCTGTTCCTCGTCCTTATAATAGCCTTTCATCACCGCCGAGCCTTTCACGAGAATCTCGCCCGATTCAGGGTCAATCTTGAACTGAACGCTTTCGCAAGGCACACCCACCGTTCCCGCCTTGATGATGCCCAAAGCGATACTGTTGGTGCAAATCACAGGAGATGTTTCTGTCAAGCCATAACCTTCAATAACCGGGATATCCATGGCGGCAAAGAGACGTACTAAACGCGGTTGCAAGCTGGCACCACCCGAAATGATGAACTCCAACCGACCGCCAAAGGCTTTTCTCACATCCTTGAAAACCAACCTATTGGCCCAATACAATTTGAAGCGATATGCTCTATTATTTTTTACCCCAGTCTCATCGTAACGCTCAGCCAACTTGAAAGCCCATTGAAAAACACGTTTCTTCATGCCTTTCATCTTGTCGCCCTTGCGGATGATGCCGTTATACACCTTTTCGATGACGCGAGGCACCGTGGTGAAATGCTCCGGTTTCACATCAGCAATGTCGCGCATGATGGTGCCGAAATTCTCCACATAATAGGTTGAATTACCGAGATATAGATGCGTGTATAACACCGAACGTTCGTAGATATGCGACAGCGGCAGGAAACTCACCACCTTGTGCGAAGATGGCACAGGGTAATGCGGACCGTAGTTGGCCACACAACTCATTAGATTATAATGGGTTAACATCACGCCTTTGGGAGTGCCTAAAGTACCTGAAGTATAGATGATAGTAGCCACGTCATCAGGCGCAACGGCATCTTTGCGCGCCTGCAAAGCGGCCTGACTTTTCTTGTCAATCTTCACCGAAACCATAAGACCGCGAAGGGTCATCTGGCCAGTTACAGGATTGAAAACAAACACTTTAGGTTTTACCGCTGCCTTGTCAATGATATCCTTGATTTTATTCAACAGCAGCGAGCCCTCCACAAAAACGATTTTAGGTTCGGCATGGCTGATGATATGCTCATAATCGCTCCGACGCACCGTTGGATAGATGGGTACAAGGATGGCTCCGATTTGCTGCACGGCAAAGTCCACCATGTTCCATTGCGGACAGTTGTTTGAAATCACCGCCACACGGTCACCTTTCGAAACACCCAAGCCCATCAGTCCCTGGCTGATTACATCGGTCATCTTCACAAAGTCGCGGCTGATGAACTTTTTCCATTCCCCGTCCACCTTGCTGGCAAACATCACTTTCTTTTTGCCATACTTCTCCACAAACCTCGGCAACAAGTCGAAAGTGCGGGGCGGTATATCGGGATAGGCCTGAACGGTTTTCCCCTTATTTGTTTCCTTACTCATATCCAAGAAAATCGGTGCGAAAATAGTAAAGAATTACAATCAACAGGCATTTTTATCTAAACGAACGGCAATTTTACGAACAAAAGGGAAGATTTCTTCAACGAAATTTATTTTGTCTCCAATTTCCTAAGAATGACTATTTTTGCACTCAGTTTTTCGTTATGGTTTCCATTTTCGACGATATGACCCAAGTCACCGAAGCCGAGGTGCAGCGAATGTTGCCTTTGGTGGACGAGCAACGCCGCAACGAAGCTTTGCGTTACAAGCATCTTTTTGGCCAATTCGCTTGCCTAAAGTCGTGGCTCATGTTGAAAGAGCTTTTGAAACATTTGGGAATCAACGATTTGAAAATGGATTTCAACGAACATGGCAAACCTTATCTGAAGCACCATCCAAACATCCATTTCAACCTCAGCCATTGCAAAAACGGCATCGCTATAGTGGTCGACTTCTCCCCTGTCGGCATCGACATTGAGAGTTTCCGCAAGGACAACCTTTCCCTTGTCCGCAAGACGATGAACCCTGCCGAGGCAGAATGGATTTATTCTTCATCCCAACCTGTGGAGACCTTCACCCAGTTCTGGACAAAAAAAGAAGCCGTGGTGAAACTACGCGGCACAGGCATCATCGACGACCTGCACCATGTCCTTGACGGTGAAGGCTATCAGTTGGAAACGCACCTCAACCGTGAGAAACGCTATGCCTGGAGCGTGGCCTACACCAAACAAAAAAACTGCGGAGCCTAAGCCCCGCAGCACAAATGAAAAAAACAATTACTCTTTATGCTATAATTCTTGTTCCACAAGTCGGGTCACCCAACTTAGTGGCTTCGGTGATAATAGCCTCGTGACCAGTGGCTTCCACGAACAAGATAGCGGCACGGATTTTGGGTGCCATGCTACCCTCGGTGAAATGACCGGCCTCCAAATACTGCTTGGCCTCAGCCACAGTGATAGTATCCAACGCCTTTTCGTTTTCCTTGCGGAAATTGATATAGACCTTCGGCACATCGGTGAGAATGTAGAACTCATCCGCACCAATCTTGATAGCAGTCATAGCAGAAGCCAGGTCCTTGTCGATAACAGCCTCAACGCCCACATGCACACCATCCTTCTTGATGACAGGGATACCACCGCCACCAACCGTGATGACGATATTGCCCTCTTCTGCCAAACGCTTCACTAAACGGACATTCTGAACATCCATAGGTTTAGGCGATGCAACCACTTTGCGCCAACCCTTGCCTTTGGGGTCTTCCTTGTAAATGGCACCTGTTTGAGCAGCCAACGCCTCGGCTTGCTCCTTGGTGTAGTAAGGTCCTACCGGCTTGGTGGGGTTCTTGAACATCGGGTCGTCCTTGTCGACGAGTACCTGCGTCACGAAAGTAACCACATTGCGGTCGATGTTTTCCTTCACCATCACCTTCTCAAGACCCATCTCAATCATGTATCCGATTTGGCCCTGGGTCTCGGCACCACAGACATCCATCGGCATGGCAGGAATGCCGTCTCTTTCACCTGCAGCATTCTGGAGCAACACATTGCCCACCTGTGGGCCGTTGCCGTGACCAATCACCAAGTTATAACCCTGTTTCAAGAAAGGCAGCAGCGACTGGCAAGTGTCGGCCACATTCTGCATCTGTTCCTGGCATGTACCTTTCTGTCCGCTTCTCAAAAGGGCGTTGCCTCCGAAAGCGATTACAGCTAATTTCTTCATTATTCGTAATTTAAGATTTAATATTTAATATTCAATATTTAAAATTCAAGATTTTGATTGAACGATTACCTTCTTTGGTAAGTCACTGAATAGCCGTCCTGACCAATCACCAATTGGTTCTCGTCAAGGGAGATGATGGTGTTGGTGTCGGCGAAACTGCTTTGGACGGTTCCGTTGGTCACGCCGTTGAGAATCAGCTTGTCACCTACTTTTTCCCATGTCTTATACTCTCTGAAGCCAGTATTGATGGACACCACTTCGCCATTTTCAAGCAGAGTGAAGCCCACATCACCGAGGAGACTGCCCTCAACAGCCGGTTCAACCCAGGTTCCAACGATGGAAGGACGGGAGCATGAAGCGAAAACAAGCCCCATCAACCCGCATAAAGCAATAATAATCAAACGTTTATTCATTTTCAATTCCTTATTGATTTGGAGCGGCAAAGATAAAACTTTTTAGTTCACAAAAGCAAGATTTTCAATTCTTTTTGGCTTTTTTCACCCTATGCACCCATCGTTCAATCTCACCAAGCCACAAAATCAGCGAAGTACCAATGATAATGCGCACCCAGTCACTCAACGGCAAAGGCACCACACTGAACATCTCGCCGCCAAAGGTGATGATGAGCACTTGGCCAAGAGCTATTATTAATATGGTGACACCAAAACCACGCCTAATGTCCTTGTCAAACAAGCCTTTAAACGCAGAATCCATGGTGTGATAGGCTTTCGCGTTGAAGATATTCCAGAACTGCATGAACACGAAGATGGTGAAGAGCAACGACAGCTCCTTCGGTGTGAAATTGCCACCCACATGATGGAAATTGAAGTAGCTGGAGAAATAATCGAGGAGCTTGAACTCTGCCATTGAATCGACGCCATAGTGCATGAAGTATTGGATGAAGCCAAACAAAACCGCAACGAACAGCAAACCCACTCCGAAAATGCGTCGGGCCATGTCCTTCGTAATAATGAAAGCATCACGAGCGCGGGGTTTGTCTTTCAAAACACTTTGGTCAGGGGGCAAGGAAGCCAAAGCCATCGCGGCAAAGGTATCCATGATGAGGTTGATCCACAGCATCTGCGTAACCGTCAGTGGTGATGATGTACCCATCACAGCACCCAACAACACAATCATACACGCAGCCACATTGATGGTCATTTGGAACAGAATAAAACGCTGAATGTTAAGGTACAGTGAACGACCCCACATCACTGCACGGGCAATGCTCTTAAACGAGTTGTCCAAAATGGTGATGTCGCTGGCTTCCTTGGCCACCGAGGTGCCATCGCCCATTGAAAGACCGATTTGCGCCTTGTTCAAGGCGGGTGCATCGTTGGTACCGTCACCTGTCACGGCCACCACTTCTCCCCTTTCCTGCAACAGCCGCACCAAACGCTCCTTATCAGCAGGGCGTGCCCGAGACATAATCTTCAAATCATCGACACGCTCCCGAAGTTCATCGTCGGTCATCAGATTGAATTGCTTACCTGTAATCATCTGACGTTCAGGGTCGTCATCCTCCGTCCACAGACCCACTTGACGACCGATTTCCATTGCAGTGCCAGGTGTGTCGCCAGTCACAATCTTAATGCCGATGCCCGCATCCAAGCAATTGTGAATGGAATCGGACACATCGTCGCGAATCGGGTCAATGATGCCCACGATGCCAAGGAAACACAAGTCTTCGGGCTGCAGTTTTCTATTCTCAATAAAAACATCCTCCACTTCCGCGTCAGTGATGACCTTGTAGGCAAAGCCCAAGGTGCGCATAGCCCGACTTTGATACTCCATAAGCATCTGATTTACCTCATCTCGCACCGTCTCAATACTGTGGCGGCCATCCGGCAACAGCACTTCCGTACTACGCTTTAACATGTATTCGGGAGCACCTTTCACATATAATATATTACGGTCCGGCTCATCGGTCTCAATCACCGTGGCCATATACTTGTATCGGGTCGTAAATGGCAACTGTTTGATAATCTTTGCTTTGTCGCGAATACGGACAAAGTCCACATTGTTGTCGAAAAGCCAAAGCAACAACGCGCCTTCAGTCGGATTGCCGACGACCTTCACCTTTTTCTTGTCGCTGTAATCCAAAAACGCAGTCGAGTTAATGGCAACGCCCTCCGCCATCAGATGACCCGCTAAAGAATCATCAATTTTTCCGTCTTTCAAGCCAAAGATAAGGCTGTCGCCCAAACTCATGCGGTTTTTGGTCAACGTACCCGTCTTGTCCGTGCAAATCACCGTAGCGGCACCCATGGTCTCGCAGGCGTGCATCTTACGAACCAAGTTGTTGGTTTCCAACATCCTTTTCATGCTTAAAGCCAAGCTTAACGTCACGCTCATGGGCAAACCTTCGGGTACAGCCACCACAATCAGCGTCACGGCAATCATCAATGTATTAAGGACATAACGGACAAAACCCATCCAATCGAAAGGCACATCGTCACGCCACACAAAATACATCACCATGCGCAACACAACTATCAGACCCGCAATAACATAACTCGCAATGGTAATGCCTTCGCCCAACTTGTCAAGTTGCTCATTCAAAGGCGTTTTCACATGATTGTCGATTTGTGCGCCACGATACACACTGCCCCATTCGGTAGCATCGCCCACCTTTTCCACGACAAATACCCCATGACCATCCATCACGGAACTGCCACGACAGACATAATTCGAAGGATAAGTGGCGTCAGGATTGAAATCCTCTTCATCCGTTGTCTTGCTCGCCGATGGCTCACCTGTCAAATCTGCCTCGTTCACCCGCAACGAAACCGCTTCAAACAAAGTGCCGTCAGCGGGAATCTCGTCGCCAGTCTCTATTACAACGCTATCGCCCACCACGACATCCTTCCGTTCAATGCGCTGAATAAAGCCGTCGCGATACACCGTCACCAAAGATTCGTCTTCAGTTTGGTTCAATATCTCAAACTTTTTGTTCGCATTCTGCTCAAAAATAAAGCCTACAAGGGTGGCCAGCATCACTGCCACAAAAATGCCCAAAGGTTCCAACAGCACCTCTATCCCTTCTCCCCCTGTAAACAACTGATACAAGGAGACTGCCACTGACAACAGCAAAGCAATCAACAAAATACGTATAATGGGATCCTCGAATTTCTCCAAGAACTGTTTCCATACCGATTCTTTTTCGGGTGGGGTCAACACATTGTTCCCATATTTTTGTCGGCTTTCTTCGACCTCGCTTGCGGTCAAACCATTCTTATAATCTCTTGCCATGTCATTTAGTCGTTTTCAGATTTTTTATACTTTTGCGAAATAAAAAACGGCGCAAAAATACAATCTCTGAAAAAACTGCAAGGAGGTTGCAAGGTTGCAACCCAAATCTAAAATTGGTAAGTGCATGAAATTCAAGGAACAACATAAGACAGCATTGGCCAAAGTCCTTTCCGACCTCGTGCAATCCGACGGCATGGTCAACCAAGGCGAGATTGACTTCCTGCAACGGGTCTACACCGAATTTAATATCACTCAGGCAAGCCGTAAAAAAGCTAGCCAGCTCAGTCTCTCAGACGCTGTGAACACGTTGAAAACCCTTGGAAACACGGAGAAAATCGCGATTCTCAGATTGCTGCAACGGCTTTCCATGTCGGACGATTCCTTGGATCCCAACGAGTCGATGCTCATTACCGCGTTTGTACTTTCAATAGGAATAGAGCTACCTGAAACAAAAGACATTAAAGCCCATTTCGTTTCCATTCCCAACCTCAATTTCGACACCCGAAACGCCGTGCTTTATGTTGAAGCCGAATATGATAAAGCCATCAACGACAGCATTTTATGTGAGTATGAAGCCATCTGCAGCCTTTTGGAAGCTTCGCAACGCGAATTTTTTTATCTGCCTAAGGTGGTTTCCGAGCTGCAAAGCAAAAAAAACACTTTTTCGAACGCCCTCAACTATTTGGACCCGACCCTAAAGGAATCACAACGCGAGTTCATTAGCGACAACCTGCATCGGCTGAGCAGTGCCTTTCTGTCCAAGGAAATCTTCTTGAATTATTTGAATGCCAGTGGATTAAACATCATAAAGCCCTCGCTTTTCTTCAAAATCGGGAAAGTAAAGCCAGGCAGCCAGCAAGACTTCCTTATCCTTGAAATCAACGGTGATCCATTGGCGACCTTGCAGCGCATTGACGAGCTCACCGCCAATATTACCAACCTCAAATCGGATGAATTGGGCCCAAAAGACGAACGTTTTCTGCAAAAAGTGATGCAACTGCCTGATGAAATACAGAAAGACGAGCTGAACTATACGGGATTTCACAAGATTCTCATTGACATCATGCTGAAACACAGCGTCTCTCATGAATACAGCCGATTGTATATCACCAAACATGGTGACATCTTCCTCACCGACCGAAACAATACGGAAGTGAAGATGCACACCTTGTGCAAAGCCTTGTACATCCTTTTCCTGTTCCACGAAGAAGGCATTCCTTTGAACTACCTAAGCGACTACAAAACTGAACTTTATAAAATATACCGCCAAATCTCAACCTACGGCGACGAGACTTTGCTTCAAAAAGCTATCGACAACCTGACCGACTTTGTGGGCAACACCATGAACGCCACACTCTCGCGCATCAAAAAAGCCTTCGTGGACATTTTGGGCGACGATGTCCCTCCCTACCTGATACAAGGCGAAAAAGGTGGACGGAAAACCATCCACCTTGACCGTTCCCTCGTCGTCTTTGAAGACCGCAACGCTTTTAATCTCTAACCGAACATACCCGATTGAATCAGAAACTCATCTTCGGATTCTTCGGATTCTTTCGGTTAGAGAATAGCAATTACACCAATGCTGCAATAGGTTCAAGCGTCTTGTCCTTCCAACAGGAACGTGACATCAGAATTCGGGTCAATCTCGACCGATTCCTTACCATAACGCATGACAATCATCTTCTTGCCGCCCTTCAGCAACATCTTGTTGTCCGTCACCCACAAAGCCGAAGCCTCGCGCAGTCCGACCACCGTCATGTTCTGATTCACCGCCAGATATTCATTGATGCGGTCCTGACGCGTCTCGCCGCCGTGCTTGATCATCTTGTCGATTTCAGGATGCGGGTCGAGATAGTGCGGATTGATTTGGAAAGGCACCAGATTGAGGCACTTGAACGAAGCTGGTTGTACAATCGGCATGTCGTTGGTGGTGCAAAGTGTCGGGCAAGCCACGTTCGAGCCCGCACTCCAGCCCATGTAAGGCACACCAGCCAAAGCACGTTCGCGGATGGCATCCATCAAACCATAACGGTGCATCTCGGCCACTAAATGGAAGGTGTTGCCGCCGCCCACCACGATGCAGTCGGCTTCTTTGACGGCTTTCACTTTGTCGTCGAAATGATGCACGGAGGTGAAATTGTCGAGACCGAATTTCTCGCTGAAGACGGTCTTCACTCTCGTTTCGTAGGCATCATAACTCTCAGGATACACCTTGCCGCCGATGTTGACGCCCGCGAAAGGCACAAAGATGATGCGGCTCTCCTTATTAATATGGTTCTGCATGCAGAAAAGCTCGATTTGGGCCGATGCCCAAGCCAAATAATTCTCTCCAAAGTTGGTAGAATTGCTGATCAGTAATAATCTCATGATGATAAATGTTTGTACGTTGATGAGGCAAAGATAGGAAAAAAACGAATGCGGTCTCAAAAAAGGCAAGAAAACACCTTTATTGAAACAAAAATATTTATTTGTTTATCAACTACTTGCGGAAAACGACAAAATTTTTCTCGATTTTTTGCTTGCGAAACAGAAAAAAGCTGTACTTTTGCGCTGTCAAAACGACTGGACTAGTAGCTCAATTGGATAGAGTCCCTGACTACGGATCAGGCGGTTGTGGGTTCGACTCCCGCCTAGTTCACCAAGGTTCGTGAAGACGAACCTATTTTTTTGGCCCATTCGACTAGCGGTTAGGTCGTAAGTTTCTCACACTTAAAACAGCGGTTCGATTCCGCTATGGGCTACGAAATAAAGCCGTAACTTGCTGAAAAACAGGTTACGGCTTTTGCTTTTGCACAACATTTGCACAACCAACTATATCGGGTCAGCAGATTTTTTCGATTGGTGAAGCTATGTTTACAAGAATAAAGCGTTACCTTTGCAGCTAAAATCATCTTCATGAAAACCATCAAGGACATTTATAAAATAGGTATAGGTCCTTCAAGCAGCCACACTATGGGGCCTCAAAAAGCCGCCACTATCTTCAATGAGCGCTATCCCAATGCTGCCTCTTTTGAGGTGACACTTTATGGCAGTCTCGCCGCTACCGGCAAAGGCCACATGACCGACTGGGCCATCCTCAATACTTTGCAAGCCCCAACGGAGATTGTCTGGAAACCCGACATCATCCTGCCTTTCCATCCCAACGGAATGCTTTTCAAGGCTTTCGACAAGGCCAAAGAACTGTTAGGCGAATGGACGGTCTACAGCATCGGAGGCGGTAATCTCGCTGAAGAAGGCAAGCAAAGCGAACAGCCCGACCTCTACCCTCTTTCAAAGATGACCGACATCCTGAACTGGTGCGAACAACGCGGACGTACCTATTGGGAGTATGTTTACGAATACGAAAACCAACATGAAATTGAAACTTACATGCTGGAGGTGTGGCAAGTGATGAAAGCCGCCGTCGAGCGTGGATTGGAGGCCGAAGGCGTATTGCCCGGACCACTCAACTTGAGTCGCAAGGCCGCCATGTACCACATCAAGGCATCGGGCTACACCCACACCTTACGTAGTCGTGGCTTAGTGTATTCCTACGCTTTGGCCGTCTCGGAAGAAAACGCTTCGGGCGGACGTATCGTCACAGCCCCGACATGCGGTTCCTGCGGCGTGATGCCAGCCGTCTTGTATCATCTTTCCAAAAGTTATGAGTTTACCGACTTGCGTATCATCCGTGCGTTGGTGACGGCAGGCTTGGTGGGCGATATCGTGCGCACCAATGCTTCCATATCGGGTGCTGAAGTAGGTTGCCAAGGCGAGGTAGGTGTGGCCTGCGCTATGGCCGCCGCTGCCGCTAACCAACTGTTTGGAGGTAGTCCCGCACAGATTGAATACGCTGCCGAGATGGCCTTGGAGCATCACTTGGGCATGACTTGCGACCCTGTCTGCGGCCTCGTACAGATTCCTTGCATAGAGCGCAATGCCTACGCCGCTGCCAGAGCCTTGGACTCCAACATTTACTCTTCTTTCTCAGACGGTCGTCATCGCGTATCGTTTGACAAGGTGGTAGAAACCATGAAAGAAACCGGGAAAGACATACCATCGCTCTATAAGGAAACCTCCCAAGGTGGCCTCGCACGCGATTATGCACAGATGGAATGATTTGATTTACAAAACCACAACACTAAAAATACAGTCTTGCTTCAAACTAAAACAATCAACTATAAATAATCAAACTATGAAGAAAGCATCTATTCTCTTTTTCGTATTGCTCTGTAGCATAGGCATCTATGCGCACCCCATCGGGGTCGACAGGGCAAAGGAACTAGGCTTGAGTTTCGTGAATGCGAACCTCAACCAAACCTGCCAACTCACTGACCTGCAACTAGTCTACACAGGTATGTCGACACGAGGCGAGACCTCGTTCTATGTCTTCAACTTCGGCAACACTGGATTCGTCATCCTTTCCGCCGACGACAACTATCGCCCCATCGTGGGTTATTCCGACGAGGGCATCTTTGAGACGGAAAACATGTCGCCCGAAGCAGCTTATTACCTCAACTCCATAGCCGAAGGACGCAGCCAGGCTCATAGAACTGTCCAAAGCGCGGAAGTCGCGGTGGAATGGGAAATGCTCAAGGAAAACGGAAAACTGCCCTCCCGCAACCGTGGCAAGAAAGCCACATTCCTCGTGGAGACCCGCTGGAACCAAAGCGAGCCCTACAACTGGTTCTGCCCGCCTGCCTCGGGTGGCTCAGGTGGAAAAGCCTACGCCGGTTGTGTGGCCACAGCCATGTCGCAGGTGATGAAGTATTGGAACCATCCCCTCCAAGGGTCGGGTAGCCACTCCTATAATTATGAAGGTGAAACACTGTCGGCCAACTTCGGCGAGACGACCTACGACTGGGACAACATGCCGCTCACCATCACGCTTTCCTCGCCTCAAGAGAAAATCGATGCCGTCGCCTATTTCATGTACCACTGCGGCATTGCGGTGGACATGATGTATTCAGGCTCGGGCAGCGGTGCCTATTCCGAAGACGTGCCTGATGCCATTTTGATGTATTTCGGCTACTCCAACAAAGCCCGCCTCCGCGAACGCGACAACTATTCGTTGGAGGAATGGCAGGCCATGCTGAAAGACACCTTTGACCAAGGCTGGCCGGTCTATTATTCGGGCAACAGCTCAAGTGCAGGCCACGCATTCGTTTGCGACGGCTATGACGACAACGACCTCTTCCATTTCAACTGGGGTTGGGGCGGTAGCAGCAACGGCTGGTTTGTGGTCGACGAAATCGACTACAACAGTGGTGCGGATGCCATCTTCAACTATGTGCCTGCCGAGGTCTTCGACAACACGCCCAAACCCGTCACCAACTTCACCGCCGTCCCCAATGGCGACGATGCCTTCACGGCCACGTTGAGTTGGGTCAACCCTTCCCTCACCCTTAACGGAAATCCCATCGACATCCTCAGTCAAGTCGTCATCATGCGTGATGAGAATATCGTGAAAGTGTTGGAAAACGTTGTCCCTGGCGAAACCATGACTTACGTCGACCCTGTGGGCGCACCCATCTTAGTCAACTATACCATCTACCCTGTTTACAGAGGCAACAACGGCAAGAAAATCTTTTTTGACGAGGTCAACCTTGGCCCCACTTGTCCTTGGACCGTCACAACCACAAGCCAGAGCGAAGGTTGGAATGGCGGTGGACTGACGATGTACAATTCTGCTGGCATCATGTTCTCAAAAATCATCCCCGACCGTGGCGAAGAAACCACCCATGAAGTCGAGATGGCCATGGGTCGTGTCAGGTTCGTTTGGACAGCTCCTGCCGATTCCATCAACCTCAGCTTTGTCATCAAGGACAGCGAGGACAACATCATCTTCAAGTATGACGGTCCGTCGGACGGTATGCCCATTGGCACTTTCTTCATCGCCAACAATGCCTGCGGGGAAACCAGCGACATTGTCAACCTGCCCACCGACCTCGTTGCCGAAACCGACGGTCAGGACATCAAACTTTCTTGGACTGGCGTCGCCCAACCAGGATACGGCTACAACATCTATCGTGACGGCCTTTTGTACACCATGGTTTCCGAAGGCACCACTTTTGTCGACAGGAATGCCGCATACGAAGGCCACTGCTACTACCTCACGCTTTTCACCGCGGAGGGCGAATCCGATGCTACAGAAACAATCTGCGCCATGGCCGAAGCCGAATGCTTAGCTCCTAAGAACCTCACATACGAACGTCTCGAAAACGGCAGGTTCAAGTTCTCATGGGATGCCGCCGAGGGCGAAGGTCTCTCTGGATACAGGGTTTACAGGAAAGAGCTTGGCGAGGAGTACAAGTTGGTCAAATCATTGACAACCACCTATTTCAATGAAACAGGCAACAGCCAATTCGGGAAAGTCTATTACTATAAAGTCAACGCGGTCTACCAAAGTGCGCAATGCGAATCCGATTTCGCCACCGTGCTCAACCATCCCGAATGGCGCGAACTCGAAATCAACAGGACGATGATTCCGATGCACCTGAAAGCCAACTACAACGATGCAGGCGAACTGCTGATGGAATGGCAGCCTGCCTACGCCGCCGACTCCTATAATATTTATTGCAACGGCGACTTGATTGCCTCCAATGTAACTGAAACGAATTATACCATCAGCTTGGATAACGAAATCAGCGGTGCCATGTACTACGTCACTGGCGTTCAGGGCGAGGTGGAGTCAAGTCCTTCCAACAAGGTCTATTACGGCAATTATGGCATAGAAGACATTACCGGCAATGCCATGACCGTGTTCCCCAATCCTGCCAACGATAATGTCACCGTAACTGCCCCCGAATTGAACAGCGTGACCCTTTACAACGCGCTTGGGCAAAAAGTATTGAGGGCCGTCGCCACCAATGGCATCTGCAACCTCAACCTGACAGGCTTACAAAAGGGTCTTTACCTCATCAAGGCCGAGACATCCTTGGGCAACAACATCCAAAAACTCATCCTTAAATAATTTGCGCCATGAAAAAATCAATCATCATCATAACAGCACTTTGCATGGTCCTTTCCATGAAGGCACAGCAAAAAGACAGCCCAAAGTTCTTCCGTAACACGTTGGAGAAATGCCTCTATGAAGCCGAGCATCCCGAAAGCCTTGGCAATCCCAACAAGGTGCACCGCTTCACCAGCAATTTTACTGCGCGTCTGGACAGTGTTATCGGCAGCGATGACTTCGACTGGACCCAATGGAAGAGCGAGTATACCTACACTGAAGAAGGACTTTGGAACTCCGAGATTTATTCCGTCTTGGAAAACAACCAATGGCTGCTTTCCGACAAAAGCGAATTCAGCTATGACGAAAACGGCAACTGCACCCGTGAGCTGCACTACAAATGGGATGCCGAGACTTGGACTCCCTACTTCAACCAGAGCAGTTATTTCAGCGCGACAGGCTTGACCGATTCCATCGTCACCTCACGCTTCGACTCCGTTTGGCTCAACCAAAACAAGAGGACATACACATACGACGGACAAAGAATCACCGAATTGATGATTTACCAATCCAACGGAGTGCAATGGGATGAGAACAGCAAATACGAATACGCCTACAACGACGAAGGCCAGCTGTCCACCCAAATTTACTCTACCATCCGTAACGGACAATGGCGTGTTAACTCCAAGGACTCGCTGTGTTACGAAAACGGCCGTTGCACGGAGCTTTTGAACTACACGAGGAGGATGTGGGGCGGCAATGGCTGGATACTCATTGGCAAGACCGAATTTGAATACGACGGCGACCGCGTCATTAGCCAGACTTCCTATTCTGGTGGTTGGTTCGGCGGTGGAGAAATGTCATTCGACGGCAAGACCGAATTCTTTTACGATTCGGAAGGTGAATTGGTTTCAAAGACCACAAGCATCTACAATGAATCCGAATGGATTGTGCGCGACGAGTATGCCAACCGTTTCGACACTGAGAAAAAGGCTGCTGAAATGATGGGCTGCGAAGCTTACTGGAACTTGAACTCCAATTATTTCACCAGCGACTTGGGTGAAACGCTTCCCATCACCTACCGTTGGTTAGACGCGAAGGTGGTCTCCTCAACGACTGACACTCAGTTTACATTGTATTACTCCGACATGACGGATATTGAAGAAAATGAGAGCGAGTTGAAAGTTTATGCCGCCAACGGAAGCCTCTTCGTGGAAAGCCCGACACCGACCGATGTAGTTGTTTATGATTTGCTGGGCCGCAATGTAGCCAGTGAAAGTCAAACGACGAACAGCTGCTTCAGCCTGAAACCAGGTCTCTATGTTGTTAAGGCTGGAAATGCTGCCGTCAAAATCGTGCTGGATTGACCTGATCAGAACAAGAAAACCCCGACCGAAGTCAGGGTTTTCAAGAACCAAAAACCAAAATTTATGAAACCTTTTTTGCAGCCAAAAAAAAGTGGCTACAGGTCTTAATGATAAGAACCGCTGCAAAAATACTATTTTTTTCAAAAATGCAAGTTTTTTTTCTCCAAAACAGATATTTTTTTCTTTACGCCTTGACAAAAACGATTTTTTCCTTATATTTGCAACTTCAAAACTCAAAAAACCGATACTATGGGAGAAGCAATGGACAAACTCGTCGAAAAGATTAAGGCCAACGACGGTCTCAATGAAACTGAAGCCAAGGCAAAACTCAACTTGGTGTATATCAAAATGAACCAATCGGAAATCAAGGATTTCGTTGATGAATACACTGAATGGCTGATGACCGAAAAGAAGCTGAACTATAAGGCCATCCTTCAGACCCCAGACCGCGAACTGCACGACATTTTTGAGACTGAGTTCAAACATTAGCAACTACGCGAAACGCCCATAGATTCCCAAGGGAATGACATGGGCGTTTCGCGTTTCGTTTTCAGCGCAATCACATTCTTCGATTCAGTGTCGCATCTCATACAGTTCGTCAAGATGCTTTTTCAGCCTCCGTGCCATCGGGCGGAAAGTGTAGTATGTAATTGTGGCTGAGATAGGTGCACCTACCAACGGAAGCACCTTTCCTACACCTTTGGCAAAGCCTTCCTTAGTCATGTTGATGCCAATCCATTGAGCAATCTTGATGACATAATGCGCCATGACACCCTCGGAAATCTTTATTCCTGCATTCCTTGAAACCTGACCGACCACTTTGGTCAACGCCTCGACAGCCAACTTGTTGCCCATCATCGCGCCCACAAACAAAGTCATGATGTTGAGCGATTCGTCGTCAAGTTGCTTGTTGACATTGGTCAATGCAGGCCAACCGTAGAGATAAATCAGCTTCTGCATCAAGGACAGAATATGGCCGTAAAACTGGGTGATGTCTGCCGGAATGGAACCCGCCATCCACCAGCCACCAGGTAGTCCCATCAAAGCCGAGGTGCCGCATACCATGGTCAAATGATAGCTGATGCATTGGTTGGCCAATTTGTCAATTTCCTTCTTGCTCAACACCTTTAGCGGAGTGTCGTCCAGAGCCGTTATCACCTCCATCGGTGTGCAGAACTTGGTCAGTTCCTTGGTCAGGAACTCATCGCGGTCCACTTTCACGAAAGGCAGCCGCAGGCTGGTCTCCAGCACCTTATTCCATAGGGTAAGGCTCTGTGTGGTCTTTTCAGTCGAGTTAGTATCCATATTTTTCTTTCCATTTTTCGCGCAGGTTCTTGCGCAATTCGCGTTCGCGTGGATTATCCTGTGGCTCATACAAAACCGTGCCAGAAATTTCCGCAGGCAGAAATTCCTGTTCCACAAAATTGCCCTGATAGGCATGGGCATATTTGTAACCGTCAGCATAGCCAAGGTCTTTCATCAATTTGGTCGGGGCGTTGCGAAGGTGCAAAGGGACTGACAAATCGCCAGTTTGACGCACCAAAGCTTGAGCCGCGTCGATGGCTGCCACGGCGGCATTACTCTTGGGCGAGGAAGCCAAATAAGTGACCGTCTGCGCCAAAATGATACGGCTTTCAGGCCATCCGATTTTATTGACGGCATCGAAGCAGGCATTAGCGAGCAACAAGGCATTGGGATTGGCGTTGCCGATGTCTTCCGACGACAGAATCAGCATCCTTCGGGCAATAAAGAGCGGGTCCTCCCCTGCCTCAATCATGCGGGCAAGGTAATATAAAGCCGCATTAGGGTCACTACCGCGCATGGACTTGATGAAGGCCGAAATGATGTCGTAGTGCATTTCGCCCTGCTTGTCATATTTCACAAGGTTGCTTTGGATGCAGTCGGTGGTAAACTGGTTGGTGATGACCAATTCCTCGGCGGTTTCATCCAAGTCGTTTAATGATGTGACCACCAATTCAATGGCATTCAACAGTTTGCGCCCATCACCACCGCTGATTTGCATCAAGGCCTCAGGCTCTTTGACTGTGATTTTCTTGCCAAAATCGTATTCCAAAGCTTTCACCGCCTTCGCCAAAAGGATTTCCAAGTCCTCCTTTTCCAACGACTTGAGTACATATACCTGACAACGTGACAGCAAAGGTGAAATGACCTCAAACGAGGGATTTTCCGTCGTCGCGCCAATCAATGTGACCAAGCCACGCTCCACCGCGCCCAACAACGAGTCCTGTTGCGATTTGCTAAAACGATGGATTTCGTCTATAAATAATATTGGTGCCTCGGGCAACATCCGCGCTCGATCAATGACCTCACGCACTTCCTTCACGCCGCTACTTACGGCACTCAACTGGAAGAACTGCCGTTTGACCTGCTTGGAAATGATGTACGCCAAAGTAGTCTTGCCCACGCCAGGCGGTCCCCAGAAAATCATCGAAGGCACCCGCCCGGTTTCGATGGCACGGCGCAATACGGCATGTTCACCGATGATGTGCTTCTGGCCGATATAGTCGTCAAGCGTTGAAGGACGCAAACGTTCCGCTAATGGGATGGTGGATTGCATGGATCAAATTTTTCGCAAAGATAATAATAATGTGCGACATGCGGCCATTTGCCAGTTCCAAAAAAGTTTTGTAGTTTTGCAAGGCATAAAAACAAGGACAACATGGACAACACAGAAACACGAGAAGTGAACTCCGCGTTCCAAAAAGGCAAGCAAGCCTATTCGAAAAAACTGTTCGTCGAAGCCGTAAAATGGCTAAGCGATGCCGCCGAGGCGGGTCACGCCAAGGCGCAATACTATTTGGGATTATGCTTCTTTCATGGTGGGTTTGGCATAAAACAAGACGACGAAAAAGCCTTGAAATGGATCCGCAAGGCTGCCGAAGCCGGATGCTACGAAGCGCAAGATATGTTGGGCGACATGTACAACCATGGTTGGGGCGTACCTTACGACGCGTACGAAGCCTATCAATGGTATGTGAAATCCGGCAATACCGCCGAGGCAGACGAACTCCTTCGTGTCCACCAGATGATGCAATAAGACAATACACGCCAACAACGAAAGACACAATTGCGTATGGAAAACGAAAGTGACAAATGGTTTGAGAACGGCGAAAAGGCCTATGAAAAAGGTCTTTATGGAAGAGCTTTAAAATGGTTCAGCAAGGCTGCCGAGCAAGGCAACGACAGAGCCTTGAAGCGTTTGGGCGACATGTATTACTATGGTTATGGTGTGGAGGAACATTATGGCAAGGCCATGGACTATTATCATGCGGCAAAACTCAAAGGCAATTCCCATGCAGGGTATCTCTACAATCAGGTCCTCCATGTCATAAATCTATCGATTTAAGGCAAGCTATTTTTGGAAATATCGTACTTTTGTCGCATAAAATCCATCAAACAACACTATTTACAATGCAGAAATTCAAGGATTTGCTTCATGAAGAGCTCAAAGGCTGGAAACCTTTCGACATCATTTGGCTGGTAACGGTAAGTGTGGTCATCACCGTGATGTCCATCCTGTTCAAATACGACAAGACCGACCAATTCTATTGGATTCATATTGTGGCGGCGGCCTGCGGCATCATCAATGTGGTTTTGGGCGGCAAGGGCAAACTTTCTAATTACCTTTTTGGCTTCATCCATTGCTGCCTGATGATTTACATCACATTGATTTCCAGACTTTATGCCGATTTTGGCGTGACCGTTTACAACTTCGTCATGCAGTTTGTGGGCTTCTTCACCTGGGCGAAAAACATGAACAAGGAAACCCACGAGGTGATGAAAATCCACATGAACAACAAATCAAGACTGCTTAGCCTTGCAGTCATCATTGTGGGAACCATTGGATTCGGGCTGCTGATGAAATACTTCACCAACGACATTGCGCCTTTCGCCGACTCAGCCAAAGCCGTGATGCAAGTGGTGGCCATGATTCTGATGGTCAGGATGTTCAGTGAGCAATGGTGGCTCTGGATTGCCATCAACTGTGTCAGCATCTTCATGTACATCAAGGCGGGCAACTTCCCCATCACGATAATGTATGTCGTTTATCTCGTCAATTCCATCATTATGTGCGTGCGTTGGGAAAAAGAAGCCATTGCCAACGATAAACTGCTTAAATGAAAGACACACAACGAAATACAAAACTAATTGGGGCACTTGCCGTAGCTTTATCCGCTATGCTTTGGGGCGTGGACGGCATTTTGCTCACGCCGCAGCTTTACAACCTCAACACGGCTTTCGTGGTCTTTGTCATCCACCTCTTCCCTTTTCTGCTGATGAACGTGTTCTTCTTCAGGGAATACCGCCATCTGAAGACCATGACCCGCTCCGACTTGATTTATTTCCTGCTCATCGCCTTGTTTGGTGGTGCTTTGGGCACTTTGGCTATCGTCAAGTCGCTGTTTTTGTTGCATTTCAACAATCTGTCCGTCGTGGTACTGCTCCAAAAGCTGCAACCTGTCTTTGCAGTCATTTTGGCGCGCATCATCCTGAAAGAGCAGATTAAAAAACACTTCGCATTTTGGGCCTGTGTCGCCCTCGTTGGAGGCTATTTCCTCACCTTCGGCTGGTCATTGCCCGATTTCAGCACCGAGGGCATCACCACGGTTTACGCGGCCTTGCTTTCACTATTAGCAGCATTCTCTTTCGGCAGTTCCACGGTGTTCTCCAAGAAAATCTTGGGCAATTATTCCTTTGTCAGTTCCACCTTTTTCCGTTACGGCTTCACCACGCTCATCATGCTGGTCATCGTGCTATTCACAGGCCATCTCGGCGACTTCTCGCAAGTCACACCACGCAACTGGCTTTTCATCACCCTCATCGGTTTGACCACAGGTTCAGGTGCCATCTTCCTGTATTACTACGGCTTGCGCCACGTAAAAGCCTCATTGTCCACCTTCCTTGAATTGATGTATCCCATCACCGCCGTGGTGTTGGATTATTTCGTCAACGGCACAAAGTATTCGCCAGTGCAATGGATTGCCGCTTTTGTGATGTTATTTGCGATTGTAATGTTAAATGTTGATACTGAAAAGAAATAATTTGTTTATCTTTGCAGCATCACCAAAAAAGTAATGCCATGGACAACGAAATCAAAAGAGTTTATTCCGGCTCAGTAATCAATGCGGAATACATTGGCAGCGTGCTGGCAAACAACGGCATCCAGTTTCTCGTCCGTAACTTCCAAGAGGAAAGCCTATGTGCCGGCTGGGCAGCTAATGTCATCAAAGGCGAGGCCTCGGTTTATGTCTTCGATAAAGACTACGATAGGGCCATGCTGCTTTTGGATGAGATTAATGCTGCGGATTTGGAGGGAGAATAAAAACAAGGCTTCAGAAAGTTTATCATCCCTGCGCTGGTATGTGTAGGCTTTGAAGCCATGTCATCCCTGCGCTGAACCGCGCGGTGGCATGGGATCTATAGCTTCAAAAGCCGTCTATCAAGGTTGCTGTTTACCAATAACGCCTCCCATAGATTCCCTCTCACGTACATGCCTTTGCAGGAATGACATGGGAGGCTTGTACAATAGGAACCATAAAAGTTGACATCTACGTGTATATTCTTAAAATACACGATTTTTATTAAAAAGTGTATTTTTATAGAATTTTTACACTAAAAAATGTAATTTTCCCAGAATTGTTTGTATCTTTGCAACGCAAATACAAGCATTTATGATTAAAACAAAACAAGAAGTCGAGGCTTTTCTTGGTCAGTTTGGCATCAAGTTCGATGTTTGAATTATGCATTCAAAAAGGAGGAATAACATGGAAAAGTATGTCGAGATAAGAAGCCCATTTACTGGCGGAAAAGTAAAGGAAATCAGCACCGTGGAAGAGCACGAATTCCGAAAAGAGCGGTTTTCGGTTCATGTTCGCTATTATGTCTGCGAAGATACCGGCGATCGGTTTACGACAACGGAGCAAGATGAGCTTCTGTTCAACGAACTCTATTCCCAATATCGCGTAAACCACGGCATCCCTTTTCCAGAAGAAATCAAGAGCATCAGGCTACATTACGGCTTGAATTACCAACAAATTACCAAGATTCTCGGTTTCGGCGTCAATCAGTATGCGCAATACGAAAAGGGCCAGATGCCTTCAGAATCCAACGGCAAGTTGCTATCGGCTGCCATGAATCGCCAGTTTATGCTTCATTTATTGGAAGACAGCCGTGCCGAATTCGATGAAACTGAATACAACAAGGTGCATCAATCCATATTGGCATCGGAAGCCAAGCCCGAAAACGAAGCACAAAAGCGGCTCATCTATCGCGACATCCGTCGTTCCGTTTACAATGGCTTTGGCCAATTAAATGTCGAAAAGGTTTCCGAAATGGCCAAGTTTTTCATTTATAAAGAAGGCGGTCTGTTTCCCACCAAACTCAACAAGGAAATGTTCTATGCTGATTTCCTGCACTACAAGCTGCACGGCCAATCCATCAGCGGGCTACAGTACCAGGCCATCCAATATGGTCCCGTCCCAGTCCATTACGACACCATCTACGACAACATTGACGGCATCAGCAAGGAGATTGTTGTGGCACACGACATGGAAAGCACACGTTTGAGTTGTAGTTCTTGCGACACTAGCGTATTTAGTGAACAAGAACTAAAAACGCTTAATGACGTTTTGGCCAAAATCCAGCCCATGAGCACACAAGAGGTGATAGACAAAAGCCATTTGGAAGACGCTTGGAAACATTACCGCGGTGGGAATCAGTTGATTCCTTTTTCTGAGGCGTTTTCGCTGGTGTTGGCGTGACAACACTTTGGAATCGGGAGGTGAAGCCCTATAACAAATCCAAAAATTCCTGTGGAGTCACCACCTTAACCGGGGATTTGGCATTCACATCAAAATCCCTTTCGTTAAAGGTGATAAGTAATGTACAGCCTTCTTTCAAGGCCGCCTGATACTGACAACTGTCTTCAAGATCAGAAAACGCCTTATCGTCAATACTGCGCAAGAGCGAATCTCTGTCGTGTTCTGCCACTTGAAACTTATTCAATACTTGTTTCATAATCGAGCGTAGTGCATCAATTCTGTAAGGCTTCTTCAAATCCATAACCTTCCGAAGATAGTTATCTACTGTATAAAGCATCCCATAGAACCCTCCAACGGTCAGATACATCTCGTGATTCCCTATTGAAAGCATCGACAAACTTCTCTTAGCTAAATCCATCTGCTCTCTTTGTAGAATCACCTCAAGAATCACATTCGTGTCAACCAGCACCTTCATATTCCATACTTTTCACTCAAATACTCATCACGAAGCTCCTCCGCAGAATATACCGATGGCTTCAAAATTCCACCCAGTTTGAATAAACCGTCAGGGTCATTTTCGAGGGACTTCAATTGCTCCACGATTTCCTTGTCATGATTCGACACGCTAGAGTCTGCATATTGAGCCGCATAGCTTAGCAAAGCTTCATGAAGAAACTTCTCAAGCCATGCCTGAACTGCAACATCTCTGCCAATGTGGGGTCTGACTTCCTCAATCAATGCATCGTCTATTGCGATATTATACCTGCACATACGCCTAATCATTTATTTCTGAGTGCAAAAATACATAATTTCCCTCAAACCGCAACTGCAATCAGCTTATTCCTTATTCTGAGGCGTTTTCGCTGGTTTTTGTGTGACATTAACACCTTAAATCATAAAAACTCCATCAAATGATTTCCGTAACAATGCCAAGTTTAAAGGCTTCGTCTGCCGTAAGAAACCAATCCTTGCGATTTTGAATTACATCATTGAGTTGTGTATCCGTAATGTTGGTCTTTTCCTTAATAATTCGAAAAAGCATGTCGTTAATGCGTGAGGCTTCGGCAACCGTATCTTCCATTTCTCGCAATGAGCCAATGGATATACCTTGAACTTGATGAATCATGAAAGTTGTGTTACGATAGGCCTTGCGGACTTTAGAGCCAAGCGCTACAACGATGCCCATCGACATGATTTTGCCTGTGCAAATCACTTCTATTGGCGTTAGTGAAGCTTCAATCACATCATGGAGAGCCATTCCATCATAACAAGTTCCTCCACCAGTGGAAAGGTAAAACCTAATTGGCGTTAGAAGTACAGCCGTGGGCTCTTGGTGATTTTCAATCGCCCATTGACGGCACTTCTCTGAATAATCAAGGTCGTTTGCGTTGATTTTTGCAATATCCTTGATGGCGGCCTCAACCGTTGTGTTTTTGATTTCACCAAAGAAGGTGATTATCTTTTCTTTGGGTTCTAATTGTTTGATTTCCATTAAATTTAAAAAGTATATTTCAAATTGTTAGTAACGCATAACGACCGTATTTGCCTCCAGCGGCGTTTGAAAACCGCACTCTACGAAACACCTCATAGGTGTCTTTGGTATGGTGCAGATGTCCGAAAAGATGATATTTCGGTCTTACATCCATTACACGTTTGTAAAGAGTATAGTCGCCATAATTGATGCCGTCCTGTTCATCGAGAATGCCTAATGGAGGTTGATGCGTAAGCAGCACATCCGTGTCAGCAGGGATGCGGCCAAACAGCTCAGGGAAGTTGCCGTCAAGGTCGTCCTGCAAAAACATAGGCACACCGTAAAACTTGATGCCGTCAATGGTGATGCTGTCATTGCAGAGATAATGTACATTGTCTGGCAAGCCTTCAATGTTGGCACCATATAGGCAGTTGTCGTGATTCCCTGCAATGAAGATCTTGTGAGCATAGGACAGGCCGCTAAACCATTCGATGAAGTCCTTGACTTCCTCTTCGGTGCCATCCTCAGTGATGTCACCGGTATGCACAATGACATCGGCATTAGGCAAATCTTTCAGAATCTGATGCTTGCCGTGAGTATCAGAGATATGTAGTATTTTCATGTTTATTCCTTTGTGTTAGTTAAATCTATTGTAGTTTCGTCAGTGACAGCGAGAACGGTATAACTTTGGAAAAGCTTTTTATATTTTTCGGGCATTTCCGTGTGTATGGGAACGATGCATTTCGGCTGAACATGCTCGACAATCTTTTGTAGCGATGCCACGTCAGCATGGCCGCTGGTGTGGATGTCAGGCAGTTTCTGCCTAAGCTCTGGCTTATCTTCAATCCAAGCCTTCAAGCGATTGATTTCACTTTTGTCTTGCTCCCAGTATTGCGCCCAAATAGAATTGGTCAGACAAACCTTAGTCTTCGAGATGTACCTGTTAAGGTCGCCAATAAGTTTAGGGCGATATAGCAGCACATATTTTGAAGGATTCACAGGTAAATCCGTTTGGTCTAATTTCGTTGCCCCTCTACGCAGGTCAAGGACCAATTGCCTGTCTTTCTCAATCATCCAATTGGTAAACGACCATGGGAAATAAATCTCCAAACTTGGGAATGTTTTGTTTGGAATGCTTTGCCGATTCTGATGAGCAAGCTCCAAGGCATACGCAGCGTAGGGGTCTACACCTAAAACGCGGTTGGTTCTGACACAAGCCTTATACAATGCAACGATCCTATCGATGTTTTGAGAAGAGCACCACACCAGATGCAGACTATCCGGATTGGATGAGAATTGTTTGACAAACTCATTCTCAATGGCCGTTTCCGTCTTTTGCCTAACGCCTCTGCCCAAATTAGTGCCTTCCAAAAAGAGATAATCCACGTTTTGAGGAAGGTTTTTGTATAGCACACCTTTCTTCCCGTGCAGCCTGATGTCACCGCTATAAAGGATACGTTTCCCACATACTTCAAAGAGGAACGCACATGCCCCAAAAGCTGAATGGTCAACGTCGAATTTCGTGACACGAAAGTCTTTGATAGTCACCGTGTCTTCGATGGGATGAATGTCCAGATACTCCGTAAGGTCTTCGCCAAACATCCCTGATATTTTCATCAGCTCAGCGGTTTCCTTCGTGGCGGATACCTTGGTGCCTTGTGGAGCCTCATTGAGCAGCCCATAATGGTCTGCATGGTAGTGGCTGAGGAAGACAGCGTCGCAGTTTTTAAGCCATGTTTGTGCATTCTCTCGAATCTCATTTTGGGTCTCTACGTCTTGCTCATCGTAATCCAAGGGCAAGCCGCAGTCGATAAGTATCCTGGCATTGCGTGTCGCCAGCTCCACGCAGTTTCCTCCGATTTGATGGGAACCACGATGGATGATAAACTCTATATTGTTTTGACTATTCTCCATATTTTACCCTCATTGTTTGTTGTTTGAATCACTAATTGCTTGAAATAAAGCATCTTTCAAATCCAATTTTAGGATTTCACGGATGTCTTTTAGATAATGGTCAATCATATTCCGCAGCCTTTTCGCGTCAAGTATCCAATGCAATTCAGTGATTGAAGTGTTAAGGATGTAATTTGCCGTGTCTGGGCTTATATTGAACTCCTTTGTTAGACTGCTTTGTGCGTTGTTTTCATCACTGCGTCTGACGACAGCGATGAGCTCATCCACCTTTATGCTGTCGCTGCTTCGTTGCAGTTTTTCAAGTTCTATCAAGATGCGCAAATGCTTCGCAAGCGCTCGACAAATGTCGCCGAAATTATCGGCGATCAATTTGTCGAAATCAGTTTCAATGGATAGCAGCGTTCCGTCTTATTGTTGGGCTAGTCTTATGTTCATAGTAGTTGTCTTTTTATTGTTCTAAAAGATGTTGATATTCTGGGTCTTTGACCACTTTTTTGAACTCGGCGACCACGTTGGGCAACTTCACGATGGGCTGGCCGAGGCGCGCTGTCACAGTGCCGAAGTTGTTAGCCTTCACCCATTCCACCACCTTGTTGCGGACTTCGTTGTCAAAGTAGAGCTTCACCTGCAACGGGGTCTTGATTTCGGCAGCGTTGGCAAGGGTGCTGTCCAGTTGGCCATTCTCAATCGGGTTATCCATGGTGATGCCGAGCACGTAGGGCACGATGGACCCGATGAGCGACCCCTTGTCGGCCTCGGGATTCACTCCCATTTCAGTGCGGATTCCAGTCACCATTTTGCCCAAGACAATCATTCCCTCGGCCAGTCCTGCAGCGCAGATGGCATCCATCTCGGCGACCACGGCGGGGTGGTCTTCGCCCAGCTCGGGGAAGTGGTACCTGATTTTCATTTCAAGTTGGGTGCGGAAGGCGTCGATGTTGGCGCGAGCTTCCAGTTTTTCTCTTCTTTTTCTTTCGTGTTCCTTTCGTGTTTTTTTGCTGCTCATGGTGGATTGTTGTTTGAAATTTGCCCTAACAATACGATTGGCAGTAATGCAACCTTTACAAGAAAATTGCAAAACGCTATAAGACAGTAAGATAATAGCTAGATATTTATGTGCGTAAAAGCTGTGCGTAAAAGCAATAATTCAGCTCTTCTAACTCAGTCTTGCGTTTAACTTTTCAGCATTTCGTCCAACCATAGCTCAAAAAAGTATGGATATTTCTTGATGGCCCAACAGAAGGCGCGTAGAGTAGAAATGTCATAACGCCTTTCCTCAACGGCGATGAGACAAATGCGCTTGTAAGCATCCTCAACCGTTTCGCCTTCTTGTGCAAGCGTTAACCCGCCGCAGATGTCCCATTGACTATAATACTCTGGGTCGTATTCCTTACATAGCAGAGGCATCAGGTTAATCAATGGCTCTTCACTTTGTTCTTTTGTGAAAGGATTGTTGTTTTGTTCAGGAAGGCGGTGATACAACCATTGCTCAGCAGCGGTATAAACCGTGGTTCGCATACTAAGGCTAACTCCACATTCCTTCATGTAAGCCTTGGTTAACAGACGCAAAGCTTCTAAGGCATCCATCTTTTCGCCTTCTTCGGCGTACTTTTCAAATAGTTTCTCGGTTTCTGTCATAACATTGTTTTTAATTCATGATAAAATCCCTATGATGATTAAAATAGCCAAAATAATGACGACCGTGATGATGAGGTTTTTGATAAACCTGCCCACTCTTTGAGCAAAGCTCAAATTGTCTTCTACCTCATCGGCACTCGTCAGATTGTTTTCACCTTCCAGAGCGCATTTTTTGGAACAGTAGTACCTCCTGTTCCATCGAGGGCCGCCCGTGTACCCTTTTCCATCGGGGAAATACTTCCCACACCATTCGCAATTTGCCATGTTTCTTTCTGTTTAAGATATACTTTGATTTTAAGGGTGTCTAAGTCCCCGAAGGGACTCAGACGTTGTAAATCCTGACAATTTTATTCTGCGCTTGGGCTTTTCGGATGGTGTCCCAAGTACCCTTGCTCGATGCCGTGACAAAGGCGAGAATGATGTCAGAGTTTTCGACAATAGTCGTGTTTCGTTTCAGAGGAGCGCCGCGACCGTAGAGGCCATAATCAGGCTTGAATTCTTCCAGCGGGTAGCTGTGTTCCGAAGCGTATCGGGCGGCCAGCGTATCCGCGCCTTTGGCACCACCTGAAACAATCTTTTCGATTTTAATCTTGGTTTTTTCGACAAAGTTGTCGACTGTTTCGGCCAGCAGAGAGTAATCCAAGAACTCTCTGGAGCCAACGATTCCCAATCTCATTTTTCAGTATTTTAAAGAACAAATGTTTTTTGAAACAAGATACTAATACGAATAGCCTCATCGCATTGAAATCAATTTGATTGTAAATCGCTAAGAAACAGCAGACTAATAAGAAAAAATATAAGTGCGTAAATTATGTGCGTAACAGAATAATTCTCTATCTTTGCACGCAAAACCCAATAGATATGTCAGTCAGTTTTACCTTGGAGAAACGCACCAACTTGCATGATGAAAGTCCCATCAGGATTTCATGGAGCTTTATGGGTGAACGTGTCCAATCAACATTAGGGGTTTCCATCAAGAAAGAAGATTGGAACGAGAAAAGCAGATTGGTAAAAGCCGATGCGCACAACCACAACGGGCAAAACGCCGATGAGATCAATTTCCTCATCAAGCGCATCAGCACAGTTGTGATGGATGTTGAGCTTGCTTGTATAGAAAACCAGTATATTCTTGGCAAAGATATGATGAAGCAAGCCATTAACGATGCCTTGGCCAACGATATTGCCCGCCCTGAAGATATTGTCGAACGGTGCATGAATGGCAT
>JAEEGG010001352.1_pt1 | contig 67066 bp, 50 predicted proteins | sample 9134161 | NCBI WGS metagenome assembly JAEEGG01 (sample SAMN16246543, study PRJNA631951) | gut metagenome | biome: gut microbiome; feature: rumen; material: CR-attached | host: Bos | place: Iran: Karaj | collected 2018-10
CAGTTCCTCGCTCCATCCGTTGAAAGTATAGCCTGTCATGGTGGGATTGTCGATAGGGGTGACAATTGCACCGTAGGCGAAGGTGTCAATATCGAGCACGGTGTTGCCGTCCATATAGGTGATGGTGTATGAGTTGACGCTCCACTGAGCATAGACGGTGATGTCGTTTGCTGGCATGGTGCTTGGCAATGCCTCGCTCCATCCAGTGAAAGTGTAGCCTGTCATGGTAGGATTATCGATAGGCGTAACAACGGCACCATAGGCGAAGGTGTCGATGTCGAGCACGGTGTTGCCGTCCATATAGGTGATGGTGTATGAGTTGACGCTCCACTGGGCATAGACCACAATATCGTTTGCGGGCATAGTGGTCGGCAGTTCCTCGCTCCAGCCGTTAAAGGTATAGCCTGTCATGGTGGGATTATCGATAGGCGTGACAACAGCGCCATAAGCGAATGTGTCAATGTCGAGCACCGTGTTTCCATCCATGTAGGTTATGGTGTAGGAGTTGATGCTCCACTGGGCATAGACGGTGATGTCGTTTGCGGGCATAGTAGTCGGCAATTCTTCGCTCCATCCGCTGAAGGTATAGCCTGTCAAGGTAGAATCGTTGATAGGTGTGACAATTGCGCCGTAGGCGAAGGTGTCAACGTCAAGTACCGTGTTGCCATCCATATAGGTGATGGTGTATGAGTTGACGCTCCACTGGGCATAGACAGTGATGTCGTTTGCTGGCATGGTGGTTGGCAGTTCCTCGCTCCATCCGTTGAAAGTGTAGCCTGTCATGGTGGGATTATCGATAGGAGTAACAACGGCACCGTAGGCGAAGGTGTCAACGTCAAGTACCGTGTTGCCGTCCATATAGGTGATGGTGTAAGAGTTGACGCTCCACTGCGCATAGACGGTGATGTCGTTAGCGGGCATGGTGTTTGGCAACGGCTCGCTCCATCCGTTGAAAGTGTAGCCTGTCATGGTCGGATTGTCAATGGGAGTGACAACAGCACCGTAGGCAAAGGTGTCGATGTCAAGCACGGTATTGCCGTCCATATAGGTGATGGTGTAGGAGTTGACGCTCCACTGTGCATAAACCACAATATCGTTAGCAGGCATGGTGTTTGGCAATGCCTCGCTCCATCCGTTGAAGGTATAGCTAGTCATGCTTGGATTGTCGATAGGAGTGACAATAGCACCGTAAGCGAAGGTATCGATGTCAAGCACCGTATTGCCGTCCATATAGGTAATGGTGTAGGAGTTGACGCTCCACTGAGCATAAACGGTGATGTCATTAGCGGGCATGGTGTTTGGCAAGGATTCGCTCCATCCATTGAATGTATAGCCTGTCATGGTGGGATTGTCGATAGGGGTGACAATTACACCGTAGGCGAAGCTGTCGATGTCGAGCACGGTGTTGCCGTCCATGTAGGTGATGGTGAAGGTTCTGCCGCTCCATTGGGCGTAAACCACAATGTTATGTGCGGGCATGGTAGTCGGCAAGGTCTCGCTCCATCCATTGAAAGTATAGCCTGTCATGGTAGGATTATCGATAGGCGTGACAACAGCGCCATAAGCAAAGGTGTCGATGTCGAGCACGGTGTTGCCGTCCATATAGGTGATGGTGTAAGAGTTGACGCTCCACTGCGCATAGACAGTGATATTGTTTGCTGGCATGGTAGCTGGCAGTTCCTCGCTCCATCCATTAAAGGTATAGCCTGTCATGGTCGGATTGTCAATAGGAGTGACTATCGCACCGTAGGCGAAAGTGTCAATGTCCAGAACCGTGTTACCATCCATATAGGTGATGGTGTAAGAGTTGATGTTCCACTGGGCATAAACAGTGATGTCTTGTGCTGGCATGGTAGTTGGCAAGGATTCGCTCCATCCATTGAAGGTATAGCCTGTCATGGTAGGATTATCGATAGGAGTGACAACTGCACCGTAGGCGAAGGTGTCGATGTCAAGCACGGTATTGCCATCCATATAGGTGATGGTGTATGAGTTGACGCTCCATTGTGCATAAACGGTGATGTCTTGTGCTGGCATGGTAGTTGGCAAGGATTCGCTCCATCCATTGAAGGTATAGCCTGTCATGGTAGGATTATTGATAGGAGTGACAACGGCACCGTATGCGAAGGTGTCAATGTCAAGCACGGTGTTTCCATCCATATAGGTGATGGTGTAAGAGTTGACGCTCCACTGCGCATAGACAGTGATATTGTTTGCTGGCATGGTAGCCGGCAGTTCCTCGCTCCATCCGTTGAAGGTATAACCTGTCATGCTTGGATTGTCGATAGGGGTGACAACAGCACCATAGGCTAAGGTGTCGATGTCGATCACGGTGTTACCGTCCATGTAAGTGATGGTGTAGGTATTGATGCTCCATTGTGCATAGACAGTAATGTCGTTTGCGGGCATGGTGCTTGGCAATGCCTCGCTCCATCCAGTGAAAGTGTAACCCGTCAACGTAGGATTATCGATAGGCGTGACAACAGCGCCATAAGCAAAGGTGTCGATGTCGAGCACGGTGTTGCCGTCCATATAGGTGATGGTGTATGAGTTGACGCTCCACTGAGCATAGACGGTGATGTTGTTTGCGGGCATAGTAGTCGGCAGTTGTTCGCTCCATCCGTTGAAAGTGTAGCCTGTCATGGTAGGATTGTCGATAGGAGTGACAACGGCACCGTAGGCGAAGGTGTCAACGTCAAGTACCGTGTTGCCGTCCATATAGGTAATGGTGTAAGAGTTGACGCTCCACTGGGCATAGACCACAATATCGTTTGCTGGCATGGTAGTCGGCAGTTCCTCGCTCCATCCGTTGAAGGTATAGCCTGTCAAGGTAGGATCGTTGATGGGCGTGACAATTGCGCCGTAGGCGAAGCTATCAACGTCAAGTACGGTATTGCCATCCATGTAGGTGATGGTATAGGTATTGACGCTCCACTGTGCATAAACCACAATATCGTTAGCAGGCATGGTGTTTGGCAATGCCTCGCTCCATCCGTTGAAGGTATAGCCAGTCATGCTTGGATTATCGATAGGCGTGACAATAGCACCGTATGCGAAGCTGTCGATGTCAAGCACCGTATTGCCGTCCATGTAGGTGATGGTGTAAGAGTTGACGCTCCACTGAGCATGGACTGTGATGTCGTTTGCAGGCATAGTGTTTGGCAATGTCTCGCTCCATCCATTAAAGGTATAGCCTGTCATGGTCGGATTGTCAATAGGAGTGACAACAGCATCGTAAGCGAAGGTGTCGATGTCAAGCACGGTATTGCCGTCCATATAGGAGATGGTGTAGGTGTTGATGCTCCATTGTGCAAAGACAGTAATGTTGTTTGCCGGCATGGTGGTCGGCAGTTCCTCGCTCCATCCATTGAAGGTATAGCCTGTCATGGTTGGATTGTCAATTGGAGTGACAACGGTGCCGTATACGAAAGTGTCAATGTCCAGAACCGTGTTGCCGTTCATGTAAGTGATGGTGTAAGAGTTGATGCTCCACTGAGCATAGACAGTAATGTCGTTAGCAGGCATGGTGGTCGGCAGTTCCTCGCTCCATCCGTTGAAAGTATAGCCTGTCATGGTGGGATTGTCAATAGGCGTGACAACAGCACCGTATACGAAAGTGTCAATGTCCAGAACCGTGTTGCCGTCCATGTAAGATATAGTGTAGGAGTTGACACTCCACTGGGCATAGACAGTAATGTCGTTTGCTGGCATGGTAGTTGGCAGTTCCTCGCTCCATCCGATGAAGGTATAGCCTGTCATAGTAGGATTGTTGATAGGTGTGACAATTGCGCCGTAGGTGAAGCTGTCAACGTCAAGTACGGTATTGCCATCCATGTAGGTGATGGTATAGGTATTGACGCTCCACTGAGCATAGACGGTGATGTCGTTTGCGGGCATGGTGTTTGGCAATTGTTCGCTCCATCCGTTGAAAGTGTAACCCGTCAATGTCGGATTGTCAATAGGAGTGACAACGGCACCGTAGGCGAAGGTGTCAACGTTAAGTACAGTGTTGCCATCCATATAGGTGATGGTGTAAGAGTTGACGCTCCACTGTGCATAGACGGTAATGTCGTTAGCTGGCATGGTAGCCGGCAATGCCTCGCTCCATCCGTTGAAGGTATAGCCTGTCATGGTGGGATTGTCAATGGGAGTGACAACGGCACCGTAAGCGAAGCTGTCAACGTCAAGTACGGTGTTGCCATCCATATAGGTGATGGTGTAAGAGTTGACGCTCCACTGGGCATAGACAGTGATGTCGTTTGCGGGCATGGTGGTCGGCAATGTTTCGCTCCATCCATTGAAGGTATAGCCTGTCATAGTGGGATTGTCGATAGGAGTGACAACAGCACCGTAGGCAAAGGTGTCGATGTCGAGCACGGTATTTCCGTCCATGTAAGTGATGGTGTAAGAGTTGACGCTCCACTGGGCATAGACCACAATATCGTTTGCGGGCATGGTAGCAGGCAAGGTCTCGCTCCATCCGTTGAAAGTGTAGCCTGTCATGGTGGGATTATCGATAGGAGTAACAACGGCACCGTAGGCGAAGGTGTCAACGTCAAGCACGGTGTTACCGTCCATATAGGTGATGGTGTAGGCGTTGATGCTCCACTGGGCATAAACGGTAATGTCTTGTGCGGGCATAGTAGTCGGCAATTGTTCGCTCCATCCGTTGAAAGTATAGCCTGTCATGGTGGGATTGTCGATAGGGGTGACAATTGCACCGTAGGCGAAGGTGTCAATGTCGATCACTGTGTTGCCATCCATGTAAGTGATGGTGTAGGAGTTTAGTGTGTAGTTTACCATTATGGTGACATTTTCGGCTCCCATATAACCGCTGACGCTGGTTTGACTGGCGGTATATCCTGTAATGCTTGGAGAAGGAATGGAGTAGTAGGTGCCGTAGTCTATGGTCTCTGTATAGCTTGGGGCTGCATTGGTACCATTACTATACTGATAAAGTATGGTTAGTGTGAAGGTGGTGTTGACGGCCACGGTGACAGAGGCGGTGCCAGTACAGCCGTAACTGTTGGTGCCTGTCACGGTGTAGGTGGTGGCGCTTGTCGGGTTGACAGTGACACTGGCGGTGTTGCCAACGGTGGTGCTGCCAGTCTTCCATACGTAGCTATTGGCTCCAGAAGCAGAAAGGGTGGTGCTTTGGCCGTAGTCGATGGTGGTGGTACCACCCACAATGGCGGTAGAGGCGGAGATGCCAATTGCCACAACGTCGCAGGAGGTCGTGAAGGTCTTTTGCTCGCCGTAGCTGGTGCCGACACTGTTGGTGGCGTATGCCCTTACGTAATAGGTGGTGTTGGGGGTCAATCCCGTGATATTGCTGGTGAAGTTTCCTGTGCCGCTACCATCGGTGCTGTGGTTGCCGCTCATAGTGGGGTTAGGCGAGGTGCTCCAGCACACGCCTCTTGCGGTCACACTTGCCCCTCCGTCAGCGGTGACATTACCTCCGCAGGTGGCGGTGGTGGCGGCAATGCCAGTGACATTGCTGGTGGTGACGGTAGGTGCCAGATAATTGACGGCCACGGTGACTGAGGCGGTGCCAGTACAGCCGTAGCTGTTGGTACCTGTCACGGTGTAGGTGGTGGTGCTTGTCGGGTTGACCGTGACACTGGCGGTGTTGCCAACGGCGGTGCTGCCAGTCTTCCATACGTAGCTGTTGGCTCCAGAAGCGGAGAGGGTGGTGCTTTGGCCGTAGTTGATGGTGGTGGTGCCGCCACTGATAACGGTAGAGGCGGAGATGCCAATTGCCACAACGTTGCAGGAGGTCGTGAAGGTCTTTTGCTCGCCGTAGCTGGTGCCAACACTGTTGGTGGCATAAGCCCGGACGTAATATGTGGTGTTGGGGGTCAGGCCGGTGATATTGCTGGTGAAGCTTCCCGTACCGCTGCCATCGGTGCTGTGGTTGCTGCTCACAGTGGGATTGGTCGAGGTGCTCCAGCACACACCTCTTGCGGTCACACTTGCCCCTCCGTCAGCGGTGACATTGCCTCCGCAGGTGGCGGTGGTGGCGGCAATGCTGCTGACCTCGGAGGTGGTGACAGTAGGGTTGGTGGCAGAGGAGGGCTCTCCGATCTTCTTTAAGGTAAGATTAAAACCGGCGTAATTGGTTGGAATGTTGAAGCGTGTGGTGAAGTTGATGGTAATTGAATTTTGGGTGGAAGTGATAGGAGTTGAAATAGAACCCGTGCGAGATCCCTGGAATAAAAGAGTTCCGGAAGTGCTACTGCCATCATAAATGGATAAAACGTCAATAGGATTGCCCCCACTGGTGTAATTGTTTAGATAATAATTTCCAGCGATTTCAAAAGTCTGGTTAGGGTCCCCAGTATGTAAGGTTAGAGATCCTTCGCAGTCTCTGCTGTAATTATTGTTTGGTCCTGCATGGTCATAGACTTTCACGATCTCGTTGTTGACAGTATAAGTTTCTGTTCCAGTTTGCGGTACTACAAAATACAAGGTGATGCTTTGCTCTTCCCCGTAATTAGTTCCTATGCTGTTGGTGACGTATGTTCGTACATAATAGGTTAAATCAGGAGTTAATCCTGTCAATGTGCCGGAAAAATCTCCCATGCCGCTACCAACGGCAAGGTGTTCATCGCTGATGGTCGGATTATGTGAGGTGCTCCAGCAGAATCCTCGTCCTGTTATACTGCTGTTACCGTTATGGATGACAGTGCCGCTACAGGTGGCGGTAGTGTTGCTTGTCTGTGTCATGTCTCCTGTGGTGACACTGGGCAGGCACGGAATAGTAGGATAGGCTAAGATACTGGCTTCGGAAGTGCAATAATTGTCGTTTACCGCATATACTGTATATCGGCAGGGATTGGTTAAAACATGGTTGTCAGTATAACTTGTACTTGTTGTATTCCCTAAATGTGTGTCGTCTTTATATACCTCATAATGGTCAACTAGACTTACTACTTTTTCAATATCAGCTTTTAAGAGAATGTTGCGTGCCCACGGGTGTGTTGTGCCATCAGGAGTAAGATCAGACATCTCAAAGAAATCAAAGTTTTCATCTTCATCATATGTGCCATAATAATAACCGATAATCCCTCCTTGGTGATCCTTGTAGGTGGAAGAACCCAAACAGACAGGATAGCCCGATTCTGAATATATAATAATGCCAAACCATAATTCTTTGGTGTTATCAATAATGAAAGGATTGAGAAGTTTTACGCTATTCCAATTGTTGAAAGTCAATGCTGATAGAGGGACTTCTTGGTTTACAATTTGTTCTCCAGGAGTATAGGTGCAATTGTATCCGTCTGTGCAGTCTGAGCATGAACCACCTTGGTAGGCCACAATGCGACAATGGGTTGTTCCGCTTCTGGGAATAAAAGAAATGGCATTGAGATAATGTTGGTTAAAACTGCTTAAATCAGAAACCTTATATCGTTGAAGCATACAATAGGTCAAATTTGACCCCATACTAAAATATGTGTATATTGTGGAATCCCATGAGATGGTGCTGCTTTCTGGTATCGTATTCTGAATGGGTGCGGTCCAGTTTAGGTTAACGTTGGTTGCGTTGACTGTCGCTGTCAGATTGGTCGGTGCAAAACACATGGTTAAATAGGATTCGCCAAAAAGAAGAATGGTGTCATGAAGGCTTCCCGATGAAATCACGGCATATCCTTCTTCCGTTTGTGGTGTTGAAGAGAGAGGCTGATATTGCACGTACAAGGTTCCGCCATCAGCAGGCAGGGTGGTGGATGTGCTTAGTGTTCCAGCATTGTTGCCAACTATAAAGTTACCATTTACGGTAACATTGATATTACCGCTGAGCATATGACCACGGACTTCGACAGTTTGTATTTCGCCAACTCCTCCAACGGGTGATGAAAGAGATAGTGTGTTGCTGCCGCATCTGATGAAAGATGAGGCGGCCGATATGCCGTATATAAGATGCTGATTATTGTTAAAATTGCCGGGACCAGGAGAAAGAAGGAAATTGCCATCGCTGGAACCACCCCAGCCCCAGTTGATGTGGAAGTAATCCCCATCGTATCCGTCGCATATAAAGGCATGGCCACTGCCGTAACTATTGGTACCTCCATAAATGAGGGGTCTTAAGTTGTCCAACTCGTTTTTAATCAGATTTTTCCATGCGACATCTGTATAATCTTCCTTATAAATACATTGAATACCTGTTGGATAGACAAAATAGGTCATGAGTGCATTGGGAACATACGCATAAGCAGCTCCGCTTCCGCTTGGACCATAGTTCATGTTCACACTTACGCCGCAGTGGTACATCAGTTTGGCAACAGCGTCGATTTGGGCGGCACTGCTGGAGCTTGACAGGCTTGGTGGCATGAGACTGTAGTCATAATGAGCTTCAGAATAGTTCACTGAAAGTGTGCCATAATCACCGTAGCCTTGTTCAGCGTCCCCATGGGTTGTGTAGGTGTGATAGCCTGAACCAGTGGTGGGATATTCCCAATAGCGTATGATCTGTGCCATGGCTGTCGCTACACAACCTGTCACCGCATGACCACTGTAACTGTTGGCAGCGTCAACGGGACAATAATTGTTGTAGTATGGTTCTTGGTCCCATGTGGTTTGTACCAGCGGACCTACGGCGTTTCGTGAATTTTCGATAATGTTGTGCTTGAGGTTATACCAGTGCAGGCTTACTTCCTCACTGGAGCTTCTGTCATTGCTTATCATCTCAGCAATTGTTTGTCGATACCCGTCCATCCAATACATGACATTGTCGGGTATATTCTGGGTGTTGAATGTGCTTGTGGTTGAATATGCCAAAATTGGCTCCACACGGTCATCAGCGGAAATGATAACAAAACCATTGGTGAAATTCACCACATAATAACAATCCCTGCTCACCGTATTACGGGTGCCTGCTATGGTAATATCCGCTTTGGCACATTGCACTATTTGTGGCGTTTCACGCTGGTCAATGGAAATGTGGGCTTTTTGCTGATAAAACCTCTGCGCCAATTGTCTGGCTGTCGTGGAGTCGATGGGCTCTGCATTTGCCAGTTGGAAAAAGGCAATGAAAACAAGTAAAAACGAGAAGTATATTTTTTTCATAAAAGTGTAATTTTTCAGTAAACTAAATTAATCTGCAAAGATAAAACAATATAAATAAATTAACTATGGATTGTTGATAAAATGCGTGCTATTTTTTATAACTTTTTTAGTTGAATCCGTGGGAATGAAATGCAATATTTTCCCTGTTTTTTCGTTTAAGAAAAAATCGTACCTTTGCAAGATTTAATTACTAAGGAATAGAATATGAGAAAAAAACTGTGGACTCTGGTCTTTTCTTTTTTGATAATATTTTCATTTTCAAATGTTTGTAAGGCTCAGCATGATTTCGAAATAGCTAAAAATGTCGATATTTTTGTTTCGATTTTAAAAGAATTGAATGCGAAATATGCCGATGAGATTTCTCCAGGCGACTTGACCAAAACCGCTATCGATGCGATGCTGTCAAGTTTGGATCCCTATACGGTGTATTATCCGGAGTCGCAGATTGAGGACTACAAGATGATGACCAAAGGCCAGTATGGTGGCATCGGTGCGCTGATTCAGCAGCATGGCGACTATATTGTGATTTCCGAGCCCTATGAGGATTGTCCGGCGCATCAGGCGGGATTGATGGCGGGTGACCGCATCCTGAGTGTCAACAAGCAGAGCATGAAAAACCGCAGTTCTTCAGATGTAAGCGAATACCTGAAAGGCCAGCCGGGTACCAAAATCACTATTGAGGTGGAACGCTATGGTCAGTCCAAACCACTGTCGTTTGATGTGGTACGTAAGGAAATCAAGTTCCCGAGTGTGCCTTATTCGGGCATGGTGAGTGACGAGGTGGGTTATATCAAACTTGACCAGTTCACCGAAAAGGCCAGCAGCGAAGTGAAAGAGGCCTTCGTCAAATTGAAAGAGCAGGGCATGAAATACCTGATCTTCGACTTGCGTAACAATGGCGGTGGTTTGCTGCAGGAAGCTGTGAATATCATGAATATTTTTGTGGACCAGGGTACCATGATTTCCGAAACCAAAGGTAAATTGGAATCCCAGCATAATGTGTATAAAACCCGCTTCCCTGTAACGGATAAAACCATACCAGTCGTGGTGCTGGTCAACGAATACAGTGCCTCAGCCTCGGAGATTGTCTCTGGTGCTTTCCAAGATTTGGACCGTGGTGTGATTATGGGACGAAAGACTTTTGGTAAGGGATTGGTTCAGAATGTTTTACCTCTGAGTTATAACACTTCCATGAAAATCACCATCGCCAAGTACTACATTCCCAGTGGCCGTTGTGTGCAGAATATCGAGTATTTCAAAAATGATACGCTTACTCCTACGCGTACCAAGATTCCGGATTCTTTGGCGGTGGCCTATAAGACCAAAAATGGCAGAACGGTGTATGACAAGGGTGGGGTGGAGCCAGATGTGATTTCGCCAGACACCGTTGCCAGCAATCTGCTTCTCGCTTTGGTGCTGAATAATCTTATCTTTGATTATGCTACTCAGTACCGTGCTACTCATGCTACGATACCTGAAGCAAAGGATTTCAGGGTGAATGATGAGATTTATAATGATTTTATTCATTTCCTGAAAGATAAAGAATATACCTATACCACTGAAACTGAAAAGGTTTTGGAAGACCTGAAAGAAGTGGCTGAGGATGAGCAATATTTCAAGGATATTTCCGCTTTGTATGATAGCATGAAGAAGAAGATTGAAGAAGAAAAAAGTACTGAATTACAGAAATATAAGGCAGAAATCTCTGACTATCTGGCTTCGGAAATCATCAGCAGATATTATTACCAGAAAGGAAAATATGTGGATATGCTGCGTTGTGATCCGGAAATCTCCGCGGCAAAAGATTTGCTGTTGAACCAAGCCCGTTATAAATCAATTTTAGGCCAAAAATAAGCGTTTTGAAGCGACTTCAAATACATCATGGCATTTTCGTTTTATTGACAGCGGCGTTGTGTGCCGCTATCCCGCTGTCCAATTATGTGATGAGCATGATGTTGCTTTTTATTACGGCCAACTGGCTGATTGAATGGGATTTCAAGGCCAAATGGCAGCGTCTGAAAGAGAATCGCTCGATCTTGCTTGCCTTGTTGTTTATGCTGGTGTTTTCTTTGGGCTTCATCCGCGCCGATGATTTTGCAGTGGCCTTGGATTACTGGGTTACGAAACTGCCGCTATTTATGGCGCCAGTGCTATTTGTCAGTTCCCAACGTCCCAACCATAAAGAACTGAATTTCATTTTGTTGTGCTTTATCTTGAGCGTATTGTATGCCTCGGTCTTTTCCACCATTTTTTATGTAAGTCATGAGGTGCAGGATATCCGTGAAATATCAGTGTTTATCTCCCATATCCGCTTTAGTTTGTGTATTGATGTGGCGATAGTGCTGTTATTGTATTATGCGTTCAAAGAAAAAGATTGGTCGTTGCCGACTTTGGTGAAATCATTCTCGGATGTGCAGCGTAGTTTTAGACTTCTCCCTAAAAGGAAAGAATTCAACAGGTCTGTTTTTGGGGTGGTTTTGGCACTCGTCAGTGCAATATGGCTGTTGATTTACCTTTTTATTGCCCAGACACTTACAGGAATTATTTTGTTATTTTTGGTGGCTGTGGCCTACCTCTTGTATGTGCTGTTCTGTCATTGGAAAGAAAAAACTTACCGTTGGATAGCTGCAGGCATGCTTTTCCTGTTGGCTGTTTTTATGGTTTTTGTGGGAAGCGTGACCTGGCGCTATTTTCACGTGGATAAATCACAGTATTTGACTATAGATACGGTGACTGCGAATGGAAATCCGTATGAGAATAATATGAATTCCATGGTGGAAAATGGTTCTCCGATAGGCATGTATGTGTGTGAGGAAGAGATGGAAAGGGCTTGGGCGGTTCGTAGTGATAAGGATATCAGTGAACCTGTTGAAAAGGCCACCTTGGTGCGCTATTTGAATTCTTGTCATCTGCGTAAGGACAGCGCCGGAGTAATGGCTTTGTCGGATGGAGATGTGCATAATATTGAGCGGGGTATTGCCAATGTGGACTATACCAGCGGTTTTGGCATTAAACGCGCCTTATACCCGATTTTCTTCAGTATTGAATTATACAGATGTTCGGGTGATGTGCAGAATTCCACCTTGCTGCAGCGTGTGGAGTATATGCGTGCCGCATGGCATCTAGTACAGCAGAATTGGGGTCTTGGAGTGGGCTTGGGCAACCATAAAACCGCCGTCAGTGAGCAGCTGAAACTGGAAGGCAGTAGCATGTGCTGGAAGGAGAGAATAGGGTGTCATAACCAGTGGCTCACATTTTGGTTGATGGGCGGTATCGCAGTGCCTGTGTTTTTTCTTATCATGCTGATATATCCTTTTGTTGAACAAAAGAAAAAAATCACTTTCGTATATGTGGCCTTCTTCATTATTTTGGTGGGCTCAATGTTTACCGAGGACACGCTGGAAACAGAGGCCGGTCTGACCTTGTTTTCGGTCATGAACTCAATTTTATTGTATGGCTTTAATTTGAATCATTATGAAAACGCTTGATTTGATTTCCCGTATTACCGTTTACGAAGACCGTTCGGAATTACCGGCTGAATGGCTCGATTTGTTGGAAAAGGCGCATGAAGCAGCGAAAAAGGCATATTCTCCCTATTCCAATTTCAAGGTTGGAGCCGCCGTTTTGCTGAATAATGGTGAGGTCATCACGGGAAATAATCAGGAAAATGCCGCTTATCCGTCGGGTTTGTGTGCTGAGCGAACGGCTACATTTTACGCATCTGCCCAATTTCCGGAGGTTCCGTTCAACAAATTGGCGATTACAGCCATTAATCCCAAAGAAAAACTTACACGCCCAGTATCCCCTTGTGGCAGCTGTCGCCAAGCTCTGCTCGAGTACGAGCAGAAATTCAAGCAGCGCATAGAGGTATTGCTGGCAGGCGAAGAGGGCGAGGTGTATGTGCTGAAGAGCATTAGCGACCTGCTGCCTTTTTCTTTCAGCAATGATTACCTGCCTTGATGTGATTGTGGAGACGTGCCGTGGCGAGTCTATACAAAATAATCTATTGAACAAATCCAATGCGTCCCCTCCAATTAACTAATTTGCTAATTAACTAATTTGCTAATTGAAATATTTTGTATCTTTGCAAATTCTAATGTAATGGTATGAAAAAGAAACTCATTGCTCTCTTTCTGATAGTTGCGTCATGCGTTTGTGCGTATGCGCAAGACAGTCAAGATACACTCGCTCAAGGAAAAAAAGGCAAGGTAAAAGAGAAAGTTGAAAAGGTGTTGAATCCGAAAGGGGAGGAGAAACCTGAAATCGTGCGAGACCGCCTGAATATCGACATTTACCATTCTTTCTGGATGGGAATGCCGCAGGAGGTAAAACATATGAAGTTCGACCCGGGTTTTTCGGTGTCCGCCTTGTGGGATTTCAAAGTGTCTAAAACCAGTCCTGTTTCTTTTGGCGTGGGTCTGGGATTTTCCTATTATTCCCAGTTTACCAATTCCCTGCTGAAAATCAGCGATGGCTGGATTATGAAGTATTATGTGCTGGATGAGAACATCAAGTATAAATTGAACCGCATCAACTACATGAACTGCAACCTGCCGATTGAGTTCAGATACCGCCATAGACAAAGCGGTTTCAAGTTCTCTATTGGTGTCCGTGTGGGCTTGATTGCCGAGGTGTCGCAGAACTATAAAGGCGCAGATCCAGAGGGCGGTTCAATGGATAGATGGTACAAAAGCCGTGAGATTTATAATACGCAGAGAATCAGTGTGGAAGCCTATACCCGTATCGGCTGGAAGGCTTTTGCAGTCTTCTATGGCGTGCATCTCAATAAGCTCTTCAACAATGGCACAGGCCCTGCTGAATTTCCAATGTCTTTGGGTCTCTCCATCAGCCTGTTTTAATTTTTTTTAATAGCATTCAGTTTATTTAACGATATTGATTTAACTAATTTTAAGTTTGTTATGTCAGCGTATCTATACAGTAATGTGAATAAGGTGACCACCAATATTTTGCAGCGTATGCGCAATGAGGGGGAGAAAATTGCCATGCTTACCGCCTACGACTATTCCACCGCGAAGTTGTTGGACATGGCTAAAATTGATGTGATTTTGGTAGGTGATTCCGCCGCCAATGTGATGGCTGGTTATACCACAACTTTGCCCATCACCCTCGATAATATGATTTACCATGCTTCTTCCGTGGTGCGTGCCGTTTCGCGTGCTTTGGTGGTGGTGGATATGCCCTTTGGTACCTATCAGGGTAACTCCAAGGAGGCCTTGCATTCCGCTATCCGTATCATGAAGGAATCTGGTGCTGATGCAGTTAAAATGGAAGGTGGTGTGGAAATTTCCGAATCTATAGACCGTATTCTCACCGCAGGTATTCCTGTGATGGGTCACCTCGGATTGACCCCTCAGTCAATCAACAAGTTCGGTACTTATACTGTACGTGCTACAGAGGAAAAAGAGGCGGAAAAACTGATCGCTGACGCTAAGGTGCTGGAGGAACACGGCTGCTTTGCCATCGTGTTGGAAAAAATACCCGCTGACTTGGCCAAACGAGTTACCGAAACGGTGAGCATTCCTACCATTGGTATTGGTGCAGGTTCAGCCACATCGGGTCAGGTGCTGGTGTTCCACGACATGATGGGCATTACCCAGCAGTTCTCGCCGCGTTTCCTGCGCCGCTACCATTCTTTGAGTGAGGAAATTATCAATGCCGTTACCCATTATATCAGTGATGTGAAAGCTGTGGATTTCCCGAATGAAAAAGAACAGTATTAGTGAGCGAATCCTATACGAAGACAATCATCTGATCATTGTCAACAAACTGCCGGGGGAAATTGTGCAAGGCGACAAAACAGGCGATCTTCCCTTGGTGGAAGCAGTACGTGAATACATCAAAGTAACCTATGACAAGCCGGGAAATGTTTTCTGCGGCTTGGTTCATCGTATAGACCGCCCTGTGGGGGGTGCGGTGATTTTTGCCAAAACATCAAAGGCGCTGGCCCGTATGAACGAGATGGTGAAAAATCACCTGATCCGCAAGATTTACTGGGCTTTGGTGGAGGGTTGCCCTGGACAGGAAGAGGGCACGCTGACAGATTTCCTGCGCAAAAATGAGAAGCTGAACAAGAGCTTTTGTGTGGATGAGCATGCCGAAGGCGCCCGCAAAGCTGTGCTGTCCTATAAACTTGTCGAGAAATACGACCATTACTCGTTGTTGGAAGTGGAACTGCAGACCGGCCGCCATCATCAGATACGGGTGCAATTGTCCGCGATGGGACACTGCATCAAAGGCGATCTGAAATATGGCGCGAAACGCTCTAATCCCGACGGCTCCATCAGCTTGCAAGCCCATCGACTTATCTTTGAACATCCCGTTTCACATTTGACCATAGATGTGGTAGCGGATGATTTGACGAAACCCAAACTGACTGTATGACTCCTGATGAACTGATTCAAGTCTTTTGTCCGCAAGAAAAAGCACAGATTGCGGAAGCGTTTCTTCAATCTAACGAATTGAAAAACATTTCTTTATCAGGTTTGAATGAGACCTCGTTGGCATTGCTTACTGCCTCACTTTTTGAACATTTGAGGCAGCATCAGCTGTTCATTTTCCCGGAGCGTGAGTCTGCCGCTTTCTTTTATCATGATTTGGAATTTCTCTTGCACGATCAGGATAAGTCTTTGCAGGAGAAAAAGATACACTATCTGCCGGCTTCCTATCGCAGGGCATCTAAGTATGAGGAGATTGACAATGCCAATGTAAAACTACGCTCGGAGATTATCAACAAGCTGACACAAGAAGACGGGCACTACATCATCGTCTCCTATCCGGAAGCTATCGCGGAGAAAATTCTTTCTAAAAAATATATCAAAAGTAACTCATTTACAGTTACTAAGGCTGAAGTACTACCCGTAGATACTTTCTTGGATTTTTTGTTCGAATATGGATACAGACAAGAAGAATTTGTCTTTGAGCCGGGACAGTTTGCCTGGCGTGGCGGTATCTTCGATGTGTTTTCATACTCGGAGGAATATCCTTACCGTATTGAGCTGGCTGGTGAAAAGGTGGATTCCATCCGTCAGTTCGACACCAATACGCAATTGTCTGTAAAAGAAGTTGATAAACTGCATATTATGCCCTATCTTTCCTCCGTGGAAACGGTGGAACAGCGGGTGCCGATGATGGAATTTCTGGGCAAGGATACGGTATGTTGGCTGAAGAATATCCGTGATGTGCGAAGTCAGCTGAATGCCAATTTCCATAAGATGGAAGAGGAATTTTTGGCTGATGATGGAAAGACTTCAGTATTGAATCCTACTGATTTTTATATTGATGGCGATAATCTTTGTGAGGAACTGGCAAAATACAGCTGTGCGGAGATAAATTCCAATACACTGGAAAACAGTTGTTTAACACTTGATTTTGACATCAAACCGCAAAATTCTTTCGGCAAGAATTTCGACCTGCTCTTGGCTGAATGGATAGAGAATCTGGAGCATGGTTACCAGACACTTTTCTTATCAGAAAATGAGAATCAGCTGGGTCGTGTGGAGATGGTGATGCATGAGCTGTTGGATAAGTACAATGCGACGAAGAAAACCGAATACACTATAGGTCAATTATATACACCATGTAATTTTGTGTTGCATGAAGGCTTTACGGATGTCCATTCGGGACTGTGTGTTTATACTGACCATCAGTTTTTTGAGAAATACCACCGTTTTTCGATTCGTGACCGCTATAAAAAGAGCGAGCAATTCACGCTGAAGGAGATTTATGACCTGCAACCCGGTGATTATGTGGTACATATCGACCATGGTATTGGCATTTACGAGGGCTTGCAGAAGATGGATGTGAACGGTAAGGAACAGGAAGTCATCAAGCTGTCGTATAAAGACGGTGACCTGCTTTATATCAGCATCCATTCGCTGCATAAAATCAGCAAGTATGTAGGCAAAGACGGTATGCCGCCCAAACTGCACCGCTTGGGTTCTGGTACTTGGGAACGGGTAAAAGAACGGACCAAGAAGCGGGTGAAGGAACTGGCTATTGACTTGATTCAGCTGTATGCCAAGCGCAAAGCCAAGGACGGCTTTGCCTTCTCGCCCGACAGCTATTTGCAGAATGAGTTGGAGGCATCGTTCATTTACGAAGATACCCCTGATCAGGTGAAGTCGCTGAACGAGGTGAAAAACGATATGGAAAGCCAGCATCCCATGGACCGCCTGATTTGTGGGGATGTGGGTTTTGGCAAGACGGAAATCGCTATCCGTGCGGCTTTTAAGGCAGTGGCCGATAGTAAACAGGTGGCTGTTTTGGTACCGACTACAGTGCTGGCTTTGCAGCATTATACCACTTTTTCCGAGCGTCTGTCGGGCATGCCTTGCACGGTAGAGTATGTCAACCGTTTCAAGAGTGCCAAGCAGATTAAGGAAACCTTGAAGAAACTGAAAGATGGCAGTATTGACATCATCATTGGTACCCATCGTCTGTTGAGCAAAGATGTGGAATTCAAGGATTTGGGTTTGCTGATTATTGATGAGGAACAAAAATTTGGCGTGGGTGCCAAGGAAAAACTGCGTGAAATCAAATATGATGTGGATACCTTGACCATGTCTGCCACACCGATTCCTAGAACGCTGCAGTTCTCGCTGATGGGTGCCCGTGACATTTCGGTCATTACCACGCCGCCTCCCAACCGTTATCCCATCCAGACAGAGGTGCATCTCTTTGATGAAGAGTTGATTAGGGATGCGGTATCCTACGAGATTAGTCGTGGTGGGCAGGTGTTCTTTGTGCACAATAAAATTCAGAATATTTACGAGGTGGCAGGTTTGGTGCAGCGTTTGGTGCCCGATGCCCGTGTCGCCGTGGGCCATGGACAAATGGATGGCACTCAGTTAGAGGAAATCATGCTGAAATTTCTGGCTGGCGATTACGATGTGCTGGTATCGACCACCATCGTGGAGTCGGGCTTGGATGTGACCAACGCCAACACCATGATTATCAATGATGCTCAAAATTTTGCCCTGAATGTGTTGCATCAGCTGCGAGGCAGGGTAGGGCGCAACAACAAAAAGGCCTTCTGTTATATGCTGGTGCGCTCGTTCGAGGAACTGAACGAGCAGGCACGCAAGCGTTTGCAGGCCATAGAGGACTTCTCGGATATCGGCAGTGGCCTGCAGATTGCCATGCGCGACTTGGATATCCGTGGCGCTGGCGACATACTGGGTGCCGACCAGAGCGGCTTTATCAGCGAAATCGGTTTCGAGATGTACCAAAAGATTCTGAATGAGGCCATTCTGGAGTTGCACGATGTGGACCATCTGGAGGTGGAAATGGCGGACAATTCAGCCTTGCTGCTGCGTGACTGCTTGCTGGAAACCGATGTCCGCGCCATGTTGCCCAACGATTATGTCAGCAGTGTGAGCGAGCGTATGAGTCTGTACAAGGAGTTGCAGAATATGAAGAAAGAGGAGGAGGTGGAGGCCTTCCGCAAGAAGCTGGCGGATATGTTCGGTCCCGTGCCGGAAGAGGCACAGGAGTTGCTGCGCACCATCCCCTTACGGCGCAAGGGCGCGGAAATGCATTTAGAGAAGATTTCCATGAAAAACGGCAAGCTGATGGCATTCTTTGCTCCATCTATCAACTCACCTTTCTACGAGTCGGAGCTGTTCACCCGTGTGCTGACCTTCATGCAGAAAAACCATCCCAAGGTGCAGATTCAGGAGCACAACCAGAAGGCGGTGCTCACCATCCACGGCGTGCCTACAGTGAAGTCCGCGTTGCATTGGTTGAACCAAATTTAATTAGCAAATTATACCCGATAATTTGACTGCAATAGGTGCGTACCTTTGGCACGCTGTGAAACATTTTCCTTTATCACTTGCTATGCGATGGTGGCCGCGATGCGGCCGAAATTGCGGTGTAACCGCAACCGCTGCATAGTATGTGTTACGGGTTGTGTATTCAGTCGCGTCGAAGGTGTCACATGCACCGAAGCACATTACCTGACCGACGCGAAAGGAAATGACAACAGTTGATGCTGTATATCACAAAATCTAAATTTCCCAAATTTATAGGTGAAATTCCGAATTAATTTGTATTTTTGCGGAAAAAAATTGGCTTATGAAAAGATTTTTTATTCTCTTGATTTGTATAATTTGCAGTGTGTATCTGGCATACGCACAAGATACTTATTTGGCTTCAGAAAATATTGCGAAGGATAAGAACAAGTCTGCCGATGATACACCTTGGCATCAAAGAGACAAAGGCTGGTGGTGTGCTGTGGAAGCGCATGCAGGATCAGTGTGGTATAAACCAAAAACGTATGAGGGAATGGTAGGATTTACAGTGGTTAATGGATACCGTTTTTCCCAGTTTGCGAAATTGGGTATCGGCATTGGCTTTAATGGTGTCTTATACGATTATAAATATACATCTCAATTTCCATATAAACTGATGATTGGTTCGCTTCGCTTAATACTGAACGCTCGTGGCAATATCATACGCCAAGATTCACGAAGATGTGTGCCTTTCTGGAATGCTGATGTCGGTTGTGATGTTTTTCATGAGCTTTTTTTCTTTGATGCAGGTGTCGGTGTGAGGGTGGGGCTTGCTAAGAAGAATTTCAATCGTCATGCTTTCGTGTTGAGTGCCAATTATATAGGCCGTATGGTGGATGAACATTACAACGTGGAATCCAACTTTAGTAATGGCATCGTGTTCAAAGTGGGGTATGAGTTCTAATATGATAGTTGTCAGGTATGAAAAAATTGACTTTTTTATTCGCTTTGCTTTCCGTTTTGTTGTCGGCATGTCATCAGAAAGAAACAGAAATAGAAGAACTTGTTTACCATTATGATTTCCAGGATTTTGAATTGTGGACCTTGATAGACAAACACTCTACAATGCCAGCTGACTTATTTCCGGATGTGGATAGCGAAATCCTTCGTAGAATGATGCCTTCAGGTGAAGCTGAATCTTCGATTAATGCGTTCCTGATTCATAAAAATGACAAATATGTTCTTTTCGACGCTGGATTGGGAAGAGAGTCAGGTGGACTTATGTTGGGCGAGTTGACAGGTCTTCAAATTGCTCCAGAGGATATTGATATGATATGTCTAACCCATTGTCATCGTGACCATATCGGAGGTCTGATGGATCATGATACCGCAGTATTCCCTAAGGCGGAACTATGGGTTTCTGTCCCTGAGCTGGAAGCTTTCAAAGAGGATGAGATGGTGCGTAAAATACAGGCTGCGTATGGTCCCCGTATTCATACATTTATGTTTGGTGATACCATTGCAGGTTTTGTTGAGACCTTTGATGCGGCAGGGCATACGCCGGGACATACTGTGTACAAGGTGGATGAATTGTACATTATCGGAGATTTGATTCACGCATGGGGATTGCAAATACATTATCCGGAATGTTGTGCCATCTATGATAAGGATCCAGAGCAAGCTGTAAAAACCAGAAAATATTTTTACAAAATTCTTGAAAATCCTGATGTTTACGCTGCGGGAATGCATTTGCCTGGTTCGGGTATGATGCAGGCTTTTGGCATCCAATATTGAGGTTCTTAAACTTTGGCGTATTTTTTTTCGGGATGGGTATGATTTTCTTTGAAAATTCAATCTGAATTTTAACAACTGTTTGTTAAAATATTTTCTTTTATTTTTAATTTGTTGATTTAGAGCGACAAAAAAATTGTCAATAATCCTTGATATGTATTATTCTTGTTGTATCTTTGCCATCAGTAAAACAACAAAATACGCAACTATGGAAAATATTGAATTACAGAATCCTATTGATGATGCTCGTAGATATGTGGCCAATGCGAGGGATATTATAAAAAATTCCATTTATAATCCTGAAACAAAACAGTATAAGGATAAGAAATATGTACGGATAGCTGGTGACACCTTATGGAAAGGATGTTTGATTGCACTTGATGCAATTCTTCAGGTGCGTAAGGGCAAAGGTCGTCCGTCTATTGAGAAATACAAAGAGGCAGCCAAGAAGCGTGATGGAAAATTGTTGGATTATATTTTAGCGGGTTACGATACCATGCATTTGTTTATGGGATATGATGGGGCAATAGACAAAAAAGTCTGTGATGCAGGTTTTGAAAAGGCAATTGCCATCATTGACCGTTGCGCTATGCTGTATCATCCGGAAGAGGTGGTCGCGTGATATTTCAGGATTTTAATGGAGAGCTATTACTTAGCTTTGAACTTTTTTTGTACCTTTGCATTTTATATCAAACTGAAATTGAATGAAAAAGATTCTTGCTTTTTTATGCGTGGCATTGCTAGGCTTTTTCTTCAAGCTGTCTTATGGTCAAAGTATAACTGAGAGGGTCTTGTGGATTGACACATTAGGCTCCTATCATTTAAAACAATATGCCTCCTCTTTTTCTTTCGATTGTGAAGGCAATTTCTTTTTTTTGAATGACCGTGTTGTGGTAGCCAGCAAGGATTCTGTGGACAATCTCTGTGCTGCAGGAGGTATAGGTGGAACTTTTGGCGATGTGGATTTTATGCGTTGCTGTTCCCCATCAGAAATTGATACCGTGTATGTTAAAAATAGATGGGGAACAAGTATTTATGGGCCAGTAACGGGAAAAGTGCAGCGCCCTCTGTCAGGAAAAACTCGTAATCATATTGCAGTCATTTCAGCTCTCAGGAAGACGGCGTTCATTTATATAGACGGCCGAATGGTGCAGGCTACCCCTTTAACCGACTTGGACAGATCCGGAATTGAATTTGAAAATTGGGTGGATTTTAGCGAAAATGGGAATTCGATTTACTATCTATATCGGAATAACCGTTTTGTGTTATACATAAACAATCAACCTGTTGATACATCAGATTATAAATTTAAGGCATTGTCCATCAATGATAACGGGGACTACTTGTATGCTAAATTTTTTAAGCCTGAAACCCCTGTGGGGAAATACGATCGTATGTATTGTATTCATGCAAAAGATACTGTGTTTGAACAAGTTATGTCAATCGGGAAATTTGCCCTGATGGACAATGGATCGTATTATCTTACGGGTGATGATGGTGGTACAGACTTTATTGTGCTCAATGGACAGCTCCGTAGGGATATAGATAATATCGGTAATATTACCTTGCTCAACATCCAGAACGCTTTCTATTCTTTTGAAAAAAATGGCCATCTTTATCTGAATGTAAACGGAATGGATTATCCTGCTGATTTTGAGGAGATTTATAATCCCATTATGGATGCTAATGGACATTTTGCATATTACGGCTTGAAAGATTATTATTTATACAAGGTGGTTGATGGCAAAGTGGATGAGGAGCCACTTTCGAAGTACGGAGTCAGAGCCATGCCCTTGTATATCACGCCTGAGGGAAAAAGTTTGCATTATTTCAAAACCGATGATTCTGTTTATCTGTATCAGGATAATAATATGATACTTAAACAGATACATAAGAGGGAAAGTGTTCAGATATTCTCATGGAAAGATGTGCTATCTTATCAAGCAGCCATTGAATGGACTGGGAATGATCATTTGCTATCATGTCTCAACTATGGGGGACATGGCTATTTTGTGTATGATGGTCAGCTGTCAGAACCCTTACTCCCGATTAAACGATATTGGGTAGATCCAAGTGCAGGTTGTGTAGTAGAAGCTGTCATTAATGAACATGGTTTCTTTGCCATTCAATATGTCGGGGAAAAAAACTTTCAAGTTGTTGTCAATAATCATATCTATAAGGAGTTGTATAATGTAGATAGGATTTTTTCAGGGAATGGATTTTTTGATGGTAAACAGGTGGTGTTTTATGGAATAAAGAACCAGACGGTTTGTCAATTTGTTATAACATTATGAAAATCAAGCTGTTGTTTTTATTGTTGGTGTTCAGTGTTTTCGCCTTTGGGCAGAAAATGCCTTCCGACTATTTCGAGGAGGCGGTGAAGTCCTTCAAGGAAGGCCAAATGGATGAAGCTTTGTCGGGTTATTTATACATTGTGGAGAATCATCCACGTAATGACTTGTATCCAAGAGCGTTGTATAATGTGGCTTATATTTATTCCGTGCAAAAAGAATATAAGAAGTCAATAGATTATTATACCTTGTTGATGCATGGTGGACAAGATGAGTTTGAACCCTTGGGTGGTGATATCATGAGCGACCCCTATGCCAATTATCGGCACAGAGCAGCCGACCAAATCAGCGATTGTTATTATGAGTTGCAGCAATACGATTCCGCTTTGTATTACCTGGCGCTCTCCGACACGACATATCCGTATCTCAGTGATTGTGGCAATGCGTATGCCGAGAATGACATTCGAACTGCATTGCGTTATGCCGACATATATAAGCGGCTTGGGCAGCCCGACAAGGCGATAGAGAAACTTCTTCCGGAGGTGTTTGATTCCTACTTGGCCGACAATTCGAAAATTATTTCTGAATTAGATTTGTTACTGCCTGTAAAATCGAAGCTGCTCAAGAAATTGGATAAAGCCATTGAGCATGTGTATCAGAAAACTTTTACAGGAGAATATTGCGATTACCAACGCTATTGTATCCAATGGTTAGGTGTTGAGATTGTTTTTCCTCAGCGTTTGTCTTATGAAGACAAGTATAACAAGGAAAATGTCATGAAATGGATGCGAGAAAGCCAGTTCTATATGATGGTGTCGCGACGGAAGTAAGGTGCATATCTCTATTGGTATGGGCTGAGAAAATTTTATCCCGTTGCGCATGTCCGTTTTTTTCGTACCTTTGCATTTTTATACCAAACTGAAATTGTATGAAAAGGATTCTTGCTTTTTTCTGCGTGATGGCATTTTCGCTTGCCGTGTTCGCCCAGGCTGATTATACTGAGGAGTTTGCTGTAAAAGATACCAATCATCTGCTCTTGGATGTGTATATGCCAACGATTGCGGCACCTGATACAGGCTACCCCTGCTTTGTGTTTGTCTTTGGCGGCGGCTTTATCGGTGGCCGTCGTGATGAGCCTATGATGGTTAAGGCTTTTGAACAATTGAGTGAAAGAGGCTATGTGGTGGTGGCCATAGACTATCGCCTCGGCCTGAAAGGGGTGACCAAGATGGGTATGTCTATGGTCAGTACACTGGAATACGCTATCCGTTTGGCAGTGGAGGATTTGTATTCTGCGACGGCCTACCTGTGCAAGAATGCTGACCGTTTCCATATCAATACCCAGGAGATTTTGATTTCTGGCAGTAGTGCCGGTGCTATTACTGTGCTTCAGGCGGATTACTGGTTGCATAATCAGCATGAAACCGCCAAATTGCTGCCAGCCAACTTCCGTTATGCGGCGGTCATCTCCTACGCTGGTGCTATCCTTTCCCGCAATGGAAAGGTGAAATACGCTGACGGCAATCCAGCCCCAACTTTGTTCTATCATGGTACAGAAGACCAGTTGGTGAACTATAATCAGATTGCCTTCGCCAATATAGGCTTTTTCGGCAGTAATAAAATCGTTCCGCAATTCGAGAAATACGGTTATTCCTATAGGTTCAAACGCATGAAGAATTTCGGCCATGAAGTGGCGGCTATTTTGCCTTTTACTTTGGATGAAATTGATGAGTTTTATCGCGACTGGGTGAAAGCCAAACATGAATACCAAGTGGAAGAAACTTGGTATAATCCTGATTATGTGCCAATTAAGTGGGGAAGAACCAAGCCGTCGGGCTTGTACAATAAAAACAATAAATAGCAAGTTGTCGCAAAGATAAAAAAAGTGGCCGTCAAGTGAAACAGAAGGATTTCATTTTCAACATTGTATTGCTGATTTTCCTGAATCTGCTGATAAAGCCATTCTGGATTTTGGGCATTGATGTTGGGGTGCAAAACAGCGTGGGGGCGGAAAGTTATGGCTTGTATTTCGCGGTTTTCAATTTTACCTATCTGTTCAACATGTTGTTGGACATGGGCATCACCAATTTCAACAACCGGAATATTGCGCGACATCAGCAACTGCTGCATAAGCATCTGTCGGGCATCATTACACTGAAACTCCTTCTGGGTGTCGTATATATGGCAGTGGTTTTTGTGGTGGCCTTGATTATCGGTTACCGGGGACTTCAGCTTTGGTTCCTGTTTTGGATGGCCATCAACCAGTTCCTGAATGCGTTTATCCTTTATCTGCGCTCGAATATATCGGCTTTGCTGATGTTCAAGACAGACAGCTGCTTGTCGGTGATGGACCGTCTGCTGATGATTATTTTTTGTGGCATTTTGCTGTGGGGCGGGGTGACGAACGAGCCTTTCCGCATCGAGTGGTTTATCTATTGCCAGACTGTGGCATACGTGCTGACCGCGTTGACCGCATTGGCTATTGTGGTGACTAAGGGTAGGGTGACGCGCTTGAGTTGGAATCCCACTTTCTTCCTGATGATACTGAAGAAAAGCCTGCCTTTTGCCATCTTGTTCTTGCTGATGTCTTTTTACAACCGTATTGATTCAGTGATGTTGGAACGGTTGCTGCCAGAAGGTGTGGGTGCTTCTGAAGCAGGTATTTATGCATCGGCGTTCCGCTTGCTGGATGCTTTGGTGATGATTGCCTACTTGTTCTCGGTCATCCTGTTGCCGCTCTTCTCCAAAATGCTGAAGAACAACGAGAATATTACCCCTATCGTCAAGTCTTCTTTCTCACTTTTGTTCTTGTTTTCGGTGACCTCGGTGGTGCTGTTGGAGTGCTTCAGACTGCCGGTGATGGATTTGTTATATAAGGAGCATGTGGAGGAAAGTTCCGCGGTTTTCCGTTTTCTGATAGCGGGTATCATACCGATATCTTTCACATATATTTTTGGCACTATGCTGACTGCTAATGGAAATTTGAAATTGCTGAATATCACGGCAATAGCGGGAATTGTGGTGAATATGGCGGTCAACCTGATCCTGATACCCCGCATGCAAGCGGAAGGAGCGGCCATCGCCAGCCTTTCCACCCAGTCGGTAGTGGCGGTGCTGCAAGTGGTCATCGCTTTCCGCCAGTTGAAAGTGCCTGTGAACTCTTTGCCACTGTGGCAGTCCCTGCTGTTTACTGTGGTGCTGGTAACGGCGGTGTGGTTCTTCTCGCAGCATTTCAACGGGCATGTCCTCTGGGCCTTGCTAATCAGTGGCGTTTTTGCTCTCTTGCTTGGGTTTGCTACCCGTCTGCTGACTTTCGACTTTGTGAAGCAGGTGAGAGAATAGGCAGATGGTGTATCATGTTTCAGAATTGAAAAATATGAATTTGAAATTTGATGGTATAGTTTTGATAAAGAGATGTTTATGAATAAAATTGGTTTAGTTTTTTGTATGCTGGCATTTGTTTTATTCGCTTGCCATAAAGAAGAAAATAAGGAACCGCAGAACCAGGAACCAACGGTGCAGGAGGATTTGACGATGCAAATTCATCTCTATCCTGCTACAGCCCAGGTGGTTGAGAATGCGGTTTCTGATATAGATGGGAATGTATATGATGCTGTGCAGATAGGTGAGCAGTTGTGGATGGCAGAGAATCTTCGCACTACCCATTATGCCGATGGTACAGAGATCCCCTTGGGTGATTCAACGGTTTTTGGCGCCGCATATCGTTATCTGCCTAATGGTAATGAGGGAAATGTGAGCACATGTGGCTATTTGTACAATTATGCCGCTGCGGTAGGGACTGATGCAAATATTGCAAATGTTTTGGTGCAGGGCGTTTGTCCAGAAGGTTGGCATGTGCCTAACGATGCCGAATGGACACAGTTGACAAATTATGTCAGCAGCCAAAGTGATTTTGTGATGGGCAATGACGCTCAGTATATTGCAAAAGCCTTGGCATCTACAACAGGTTGGAAATCGAGTAATAACGATTATGCGGTGGGCAATAATCCCAGCTTGAACAATGCAACGGGCTTCAGCACTCTGCCGGCTGGCAGTTTCTATAACAACGTTTACACTTATTTCAATTATACTGCCAATTTCTGGAGCTCAACAGAGGTGAATGCCACCAGTGCATGGATCAGAAGTTTGTATTATGGCAATCCCAAAGTGTTGCGCTATGGTTATTCGGGCAACAAGTCCGGAGCCTATTCCGTCCGTTGCCTCCAGGATTAATCTCTCCCCTCGAGCGTAGCGAAACTCCCCTCGAACGCAGTGAGACTCCCCTCGAACGCAGTGAGACTCCTCTTGAGCGCAGCGAGACTCCCCTCGAGCGCAGCGAGACTCCCCTCGAGCGCAGCGAGACTCCCCTCGAGCACCGCGAGACTCCCCTCGAGCACCGCGAGACTCCCCTCGAGCACAGCGAAAAACACCCCTTACGCAGTCACAACATTTTAAATCATGTAATTGTGTGTATTTCGGGAAAATTGTGTAATTTTGCAAGTTAATATTAACCTGAAAGAAAAATACTATGGAGAATCTGGAAAGAGTCGTTTTGTTTAATACCAAAGGTCGTAGATTACAGGACTTTAAGTCCATTAAGGAAGGTGAAGTAGGCATGTATTCCTGCGGACCTACTGTATATGGAAGAGCGCATATCGGTAACATGCGCGCATACGTTTTTGCCGACACATTGAAGCGCGTGCTGATGTACGCTGGCTATAAGGTGAATCATGTGATGAATATCACCGATGTGGGTCACCTGACCAGTGATGCCGACGAAGGCGAAGACAAATTGGCCAAAGCTGCCCGCGAAAGCCATGAGACCGCATGGGAAATCTCCAAACGATGGACCGAGCAGTTCTTCAAAGATACCAAATCGCTGAATGTGTTGCCCGTAACTATTGCATGTAAAGCGACAGAACATATCGCAGAGCAAATTGAGTTGGTGAAAACTTTGGAAGAGAAAGGTTATGCCTATCGTACCTCCGATGGTATCTATTTTGATACGGCTAAATTCCCACGTTACGGCGAGTTTGCTCATCTCGACATTGAAGGCTTGCAAGCTGGTATCCGTGTAGATATGTCGGAGAAACGCAACAAGACCGACTTTGCTTTGTGGAAATTTTCAAAGCCGACAGAGAAACGCGACATGGAGTGGGATTCTCCTTGGGGCGTAGGCTTCCCGGGCTGGCATATCGAGTGCTCTGCCATGTCTATGAAGTATTTGGGCAAACATTTCGATATCCATACCGGTGGTATCGATCATGTGACTATCCACCATACCAACGAAATTGCCCAGTCGGAATGCGCCACTGGCGAGACTTTTGTGAATTATTGGATTCATTGCGAGTTCCTGACCATGAGCAATGCCGAAAAGATGAGCAAGTCGCTGGGTAATGTTGTGAATATCGACACTTTGCGTGAATATGGCATCAAACCTCTGGCATTCAGATATTTGTGCTTGAACGCCCACTACCGTAAGCAACTGCTCTACAGCAAGGAAATCCTGATGGGTGCCAACAATGCCTACAATAAGTGGTGTGCGTTTATGGACAACTTGAAAGCCGAAAACCCTCAGTTATTGCCATTGGCTCAGTTGAGCGAGGCCTCCAAAAAATATCTTGATGAGTTCAAACAAGGTATTTTCAATAACCTGAATACACCGCAGGCCTTGGCTACCATGTGGAATCTGATTCATGACAAGAACATCAACAATGATGAGAAATATACTTTGTTAATGGAATTTGACAAGGTGTTCGGCTTGACAGAAACAGAGCCTGAAAAGCCCGCTGATGTCGAGATTCCTGCTGAAGTACTTGAACTGCTGGATCAGCGTAACCGTTATCGTGCAGAAAAAAACTGGGCACAAGCCGATGCTGCCCGTGACGCTATTAAGGCAAAAGGCTATATGATTGTGGATACCAAGGAAGGTTCTAAATTGCAGAAAATCTAACAGAATTTTGAAGCGGATGAAGAAGTTGTGGATTGTTTGGCTGTTGTCAGTCGTATTATTGCTATGCGCTTGCACTCAGCAGCCCAAGACGGTTGAAACTCCTGCGGAAGAGCAAACCATAGAAGTTTGTGACACCTTGGATGAGGAGAACACAGACACGCCCACCGAAGCCCGCCTGCGTGCAATGGGCTTAGTGGACATTGCTGAAATGGACTCCTCCATTGCCGTGCATTTGGTGTATGCCACGCCGTATAATTTCTTAGGCAAGCAGTTGTATCATGATTTGAACAAGGCTTTTATGCTGCCAGAAATGGCGGAGAAAGTGCTGAAAGCGCAGCAGGCGTTGAAGAAAATCCGTCCCGACTTGAACCTGTTGATTTATGATGCATCAAGACCGGTCAGTGTGCAGTACGAGATGTGGGATATGGTGAAAGGTACCAATATGATGCCGTATGTCAGCAATCCAAACAGGGGACATGGCATGCACAACTATGGGGCCGCCGTGGATGTGACTTTGATGGACTGTACTGGCCGTCCGCTGCCGATGGGCTCGGAATATGACTACTTCGGCGAGGAAGCCAACACCAACAATGAACAACAGTTGTTAGCGGAAGGTCGCATCACCAAGCGTGAGCTGGAAAACAGACTGCTCTTGCGCAAGGTGATGACGGGGGCAGGCCTGCACATCATCCAGTCCGAGTGGTGGCATTTCAACCTCACTGCCTCCGAAACCGAACGGCAGAAGCTGCAGCTGATTGATTTCTAGTTTTATTTTTGTTTTTCTTGTCGGCCTTTCAGGCCTCCAAATTGCAGGGTGGGCTTTGTTACATCGGGGTTTCACCCCGTGCTGAGTTATCTTCGGCCTTTCAGGCCTTAGGTAATGGCAACGCCGTTCGTCATCGCAATGTCTCAATGGTTAATGGCTGAAAGCCGTTCATATCTTAATACTGAGTTCTTGTCGGCCTTTCAGGCCTCCAAATTGCAGGGTGGGCTTTGTTACATCGGGGTTGCACCCCGTGCTGAGTTATCTCCGGCCTTTCAGGCCTTAGGTAATGGCAACGCCGTTCGTCATCGCAATGTCTCAATGGTTAACGGCTGAAAGCCGTTAAAAACTCAGCCCGGGGTGTAACCCCGGTGATGAATGTGTTGTTACATTATTGAGCCCTGAAAGGGCGGCAAGAATACATGTTATGTCATAATTTATTACCAAAATTTCCAAAAATCATACCCGCATATCAGTTTGAATCAAAATCTAACAAAACACAAACCATCCAATTAATGCCATTTTTTACTCAAATAAATACATTTTTTATAATTTTTTGTAATAATATTAATGTGTTGAATAATAGTTTTTTAGCTATTGATAATATCATTTCTTTTCCGTTTATTTGCATGAAAAAAACATGTCACAATCGCTATCTAAAATCTTTGTTCATGCTGTTTGGCATATCAAAACAACAAGTCCACAAATTCAAATGGAGGATAGGAAAAACCTATACTCTTATATGGGTGGCATTTTAAAACAACTTGAATGCATACCAATATGCATTAATGGGACTGGCAATCATGTTCATATGCTTTTTGTCCTGTCGAAGAATCATAGTTTGGTAAAAGTAATGTCAACGGTCAAAATTGCTAGTAGTCGGTGGTTAAAAACCATAGGGGATCGTTATAAATCTTTTGCATGGCAGTTGGGTTATGGTGCATTTTCTGTTTGTGAATCCATTCGAGAGCGAACGATCAATTATATTAAAAACCAAGAAGAACATCATAAAAAGAGAAGTTTTAAGGATGAGTATTTGCAAATATTAAAACAACATCATATTGATTTTGATATTGATTATTTGTTTCGCGATTGATATTCTTGTCGGCCTTTCAGGCCTCCAAATTGCAGGGTGGGCTTCGTTACATCGGGGTTTCACCCCGTGCTGAGTTATCTTCGGCCTTTCAGGCCTCGGATAATGGCAACGCCGTCCGTCATCGCAATGTTTCAATGGTTAATGTCAGAAAGTCGTGTCATATCTCAATTCTGAGTCCTTGTCGGCCTTTCAGGCCTCCAAATTGCAGGGTGGTCTTTGTTACATCGGGGTTTCACCCCGTGCTGAGTTATCTTCGGCCTTTCAGGCCTTAGGTAATGGCAATGCCGTTCGTCATCGCAATGTCTCAATGGTTAACGGCTGAAAGCCATGTCATATCTTAATACTGAGTTTTTGTCGGCCTTTCAGGCCTCCAAATTGCAGGGTGGTCTTTGTTACATCGGGGTTTCACCCCGTGCTGAGTTATCTTCGGCCTTTCAGGCTTTAGGTATTCCGTGGCATTCGTTAACGGGGGCTTTGCTCCCGCCTATGTTCTCATTGCCTTTTCACGACTCATTAAAATTTGCCGATAGTCAACGGCTGAAAGCCGTTAAAAACTCAGCCCGGGGTGTAACCCCGGTGATGAATGTGTTGTTACATTATTGAGCCCTGAAAGGGCGGCAAAAATACATATTTATGTATCATTTTTTATCGTATCTTTGCATTTCTGTATTTTACTACAAATCTGGATATAAATATTTTGTAATCAATAAATTATAAAAACAATGCTGACAAAAAGTAGAATTAAAGGAGTAAAACATATCATCGTGGTGGCTTCCGGCAAGGGCGGTGTGGGCAAATCCACCGTTTCCGCTAACCTCGCCATCATGCTGGCTAAAAAAGGTTATAAAACGGCTCTCTTGGATGCCGATGTCTATGGTCCATCCATCCCCAAAATGTTCGATTTGGAAGACCAAATGGTAGAGGTTACCATGGGCGAAAATGGCAAGGAAAGCATGGTGCCCATGGAAAAATATGGTGTGAAAATCAACTCCATCGGTTTCCTGGTACCCAGCGACAGAGCGGTGATCTGGAGAGGCCCTTTTGCTGGTGGTGCTTTGACTCAGTTGTTTACCCAAACGGTATGGGGCGACATCGACTACATGATTGTGGACTTCCCTCCTGGCACTGGCGATGTGCAAATATCCGCTATCCAGCAGTTCAGAATCTCAGGAGCTATTATCGTGACCACTCCACAGGTGCTGGCCGTGAACGATGCCCGCAAGGGTGCCGAGATGTTCGCTCCCGACAACATGAATGTACCTCTTTTTGGCGTGGTGGAGAATATGTCATGGTTCACCCCGAAACAGCATCCCGAGGAAAAATATTTCCTCTTTGGACAGGGTGGGGGACTGACACTTGCCCGTGAGTTTAATACCACTTTGCTGGCACAGATTCCTTTGGTTCAGGAAGTGGGTGAAACCGCTGAAAAGGGTGGCAACCTGATTGATCAAAATAATGCCATCATCAATGAAGCTTTTGACAGACTGGCCGATGAAGTGGTATATCAGTTGGAAAATGCTCCCATTGACGAGGTGGAAGAAGAACATTGCGACCGTGAGGATTGCGAGCATTCGGATTCTTGCACACACGACTGTTCCACTTGTGGACATGCTTGTCATCACTAAAAACTGTTTCGCTGCCATTGCCGCATGAAAAGCTATAAGATCCTGATTTTCATTCTTGCTGTCATCACCATTTTGGCGTTGGTGGCCTATTTCTTTCCCAAGGATGGGGTGAAAATCGGTTCTACGGAATTGCATTTCCCGTCAATTGAGGAAGCCTTGGTGCGTGAACCCATAGAGACAGAAACGGTTGATCCGCTTGTCGCTATTCAGGATTCTATACGCATGGAGGAGTTACGCTCGCTGAAAGACACCTTGGCACATTACAAGGAAGTGTTTATTGGTGATGCCGGACAGTTTTATTTTCCGAATGATGACATCACTTTCTTTGACAAGGTCTTCGATGAGATGCGTAATGCAAAAGCTAACCATCGTATAATCAGAATTATGCATTATGGCGACTCGCAAATTGAAATGGACCGTTTGTCCGCCAATTTGCGTGAGTGGTTCCAGTCTCATTTTGGTGGTGGTGGCCCGGGAATGTTGCCTGCAGTGCAGACCATCCCCTCGGCGGTGGTGTCACAGCGTGCCACGGGCGATTTGACTGCCTACGCTCCATACGGCGATGCAGGCGAGCGCACGCGTACGGGCAATTATGGCATCATGGCCAAGAGTTACAACATGGGCAGTTCTGCCGTGGTCAATATCTATGCGTCCAAGCATAATGCCGCCCGTGATAGAGTGAAACACTTTTCTTCTGTGAAGCTGTTGGTGAACGACCGTAGCGGAAAGTTCAAAGCTTCGGTGTCGGCAAAAGGCCAGCAGCAAAAGTATGAAATGGAAAGTCCTGGCAAGGGTATTCAATTGCTTCAATGCCAGTTGGATACGGAAGCTACCACGCTGACTGTCCGTATGTCAGGCGCATCAGATATTTATGGTATTATGGTGGATGACGGCTATGGCGTGAATGTGGACAATATTCCGTTGCGAGGCTGTTCGGGTACTATTTTTACCCAGCTCAAAGATACCATGTTGCAACGTTGCTATGAGTTGTCGGATGTGGGCATTATTCTGCTGCAATTTGGCGGTAACTCCGTGCCGGCATTATACAATGATGCCAGCATCCAGAAGTTTAAGGAGGCAACATCAAAACAGATTAGCTATATTCGCTCGCTGTACCCCAAGGCCGCGGTAGTCTATATCGGCCCATCCGACATGTCCACACGAAGAGGAGGGGGAAGCCTGCGTACCTATCCTTGCTTGCCGGGACTGATAGCCGCTTTGAAAGAGGCTGCCCATGAGAACGGTGCCGCTTATTGGGATTTGTATGCTGCTATGGGTGGCGAGAATTCCATGATTCAGTGGGTGAAATCAGGCTGGGCGGGTCCCGACTATGTGCATTTTACCCCCAAAGGTGCGGAAATCATGGGCGATATCATGGCACAATCTTTTGATGAGGTTTATCGTTTTTATCAGATGAGAAAGAATATGGACCAAACACAATTGGATTCGCTATGGACCGCAAGATAACAGCGATATTTATTCTGATTATGGCAATGCTTATGCCATTGTCCGCTCAGATGTCAAGGAGTCCGGTGGATTCTTTGGAGTTTGCCCATTTTGAGGCCGACACCTTTGCTTTTGACTTACAGACGTCCAAGCTGGTGCCTTTCTTTCAGAAGTTTGACGAGGTGGTGAACTCGGGCGAGGGCAATGTGAATATCCTGCATTTGGGCTCTTCACATGTGCAGGCAGGCACACTGTCGCATACCATCCGCCGCAACCTCTTGCTTTCTTATCCGCATCTGATTGCCCGCCGTGGCATAATTTTCCCTTATTCTGCCGCCAACAAGTGCAACAACCCTGCCGATTATTTGGTGAAGCGTTCATGCGAATTCCAACTGATACGTAATGTTTACCAAGAACATCTTACTCCTCTTGGAGCATCTGGTATTGCGGTGTATGTGCAGGGACAGCCGGCGGAGATAAAAATGACGCTCAATGACGAGGATTTGGAGTTCTGCACCAATAGAATCATTGTATTGGGCGAGTCCAACGATGGCAAAGTGGTGCCTTGGATCCGAGTGGATACTACTTATTACTATCCTGTCATTAAAGACCCGGAACTTAGAAGGTTTGTATTTGATGTTAAGGACTTTACAGACTCCTTTACCGTGGTAATGCCCTGCGATTCCACTCAACGTTTTACCTTGACGGGCGTTTTTCTCGACAATGATAATCCAGGCTTGACTTTCCATTCTATCGGAGTGAATGGTGCCGACTTAGATGACTATCTGCGTTGTCCCTATTTTGCGATGGACATGGAGTTGCTTCAGCCTGATATGGTGATATTCGGTATTGGTATTAATGATGCCAATAGTGAAAATTTTGATTCCTTGACCTTCAAAAACCGCTATTTACAACTGATTCAGCGTATTAAGCAGGTTAATCCGGATTGTGCTTTCATTTTTATCACAAATAATGACTCTTATAAAAAAGTCTCCAGACGCAGTTATGCGGTGAATAAAAATAATTTGCAGGTCCGGGATGTTATGTATCGTTTGGCGGCGGAAACCCAAGGTGCGGTTTGGGATCAGTTTGACATTATGGGTGGACTGAAATCAATGGATCAATGGCGTATTCATGGTTATGCCCAAACTGACCGTATCCATTTCACTGTCAAGGGATACAAATTATTGGGCAATTTGTTTTTCAATGCTTTTGTGGATGCTAATGAGAAGGTGAAGAAAGTGCATGAAAAATGATTTCTTTATGGGAATAGCATGTCTTTTGTATAAAACCGAAATTAGGCAGAACAGGGAAGGAATGGGTGTATGTAAAGACTTGAGAAAACAGTTGCCCTTATAAGATGTTTTTTTGTTTTTAATAAATACGTTGATTATTGTTCTTTTGGCACGAAAATTGCCATGTTATTATTGTGTATATTCTATTAAAACTGCTAATAAATTAAAAATCAATATATTATGAAAGAAGTTGAAAACGCAGAACCTAAAGATGATGTGAATGTTGAACAGGAATGTCAGCATGAACATGACAATTTGTCGGATGAAACTGACAAAAATCAGACGGAAAATGTAGATTCTGAAGAGAATGTGGACGAAAATCAGGAGAAAGCGGAAAACTCTTCAGAAAAGACAGAGGAGAAAAAGAAAGGAAAGTCATTCTTTGGCAGAAATAAATCCAAAGAAGATGAGCTGAAAAAACATTTGGAAGAAGCTGAAGAAAAGTATAAAGAATTGAATGATAGATTTTTGCGTCTTTATTCAGAATTCGATAATTATAAAAAACGTACCAACAAGGAAAAATTGGATTTGCTCTCCACAGCTTCCGAAAAAGTGATTGTGGGCTTACTTCCGGTAATTGATGATTTTGAGCGTGCTATCGCTGCCAATGAAAAGGTGGAGGATGTGGCTGCCATTAAAGAAGGTTTTGTGTTGATTTATAATAAGTTGTTGCAACTGTTGAAACGTTTTGATGTGGAAGAAATCAATGCGAAAGGTGAGGAATTTAACACGGATTTCCATGAGGCTGTAACCCATTTTCCGGCTCAAAACGAAGAAGATAAGGGCAAGGTGATTGATGTGACGGAAAAAGGATACAAGATTAAAGACAAGGTGATCCGTTATTCCAAAGTGGTAGTGGCCAATTAAGGAAATTGAGTTTCCGAGTAAAAAATGACAATTAGTGAAAGAAAATAGCGAAGGGTGATTGAAAACTGATTGAAAGTATGGAAAAAAGAGATTATTATGAAGTGCTTGGGGTCGAGAAAACGGCCACAGCTGACGAGATAAAAAAAGCTTATCGTAAGAAAGCCATGCAGTACCATCCCGACCGTAATCCGGGTGACAAGGATGCTGAAGAGAAGTTCAAGGAGGCGGCGGAGGCCTACGATGTGCTGAGCAATCCAGACAAGAAAGCCCGTTACGACCAGTTCGGCCATGCGGGTATGAGCGGGGCTGGTGGCGGCTATAATGTGGACTTTGACTTGAATACCATCTTTGAACGTTTCGGTGATTTGTTCGGAGGTGGTTTCTCCGGTTTTTCAGGAGGCGGTTTTTCTGGTTTCGGAGGCTTTGGTGGAGGCGGTCGTGGCCAAGCTAAACGTGTGCGTCGGGGTACCAATATCCGTATCAAGGTGAAACTGACTTTGGAGGAAATCAATACGGGTGTGGAGAAGAAAATCAAAATCCAGAAATATGTGCCTTGTGAACATTGCGGTGGTACGGGCGCCAAAGATAAGAATGGTGTGACCACATGCCCCACTTGCAAGGGTAGTGGTCAGGTGGTGTCGCAGCAGCGTACCATGTTCGGCGTTATGCAGCAGGTGACAGTCTGCGGCGAGTGCGGCGGTACAGGCGAAGTCATTAAGGATAAATGTCCGCATTGTGGCGGTAATGGCGTCGTGAAAGGCGAGGAAGTGGTGACGGTCAATATTCCGGCAGGCGTGGCTGAAGGTATGCAGCTGACCATGCGCGGCAAGGGCAATGCAGCCCCAAATGGTGGTGTCAATGGCGATTTGTTAGTGCTGATAGAAGAACAAGAGCACGAACTCTTCGAACGTAATGGCAATAACATCTACCTGAATTACTATATTTCCTTCCCGCAGGCCGCTTTGGGTGCTACCGTTGAGGTTCCTACGCTGACGGGCAAGGCCCGTATCAAGATTGCCGCAGGCACTCAGAGTGGGCAGATTCTGCGACTGCAAGGCAAAGGCTTGCCGGAACTGAATAGCCGCATTATCGGTGACTTGATCGTCAACATCAATGTATGGACTCCTAAAAATCTGACCAAGGACGAAAAGGCCGCCATTGAGAAACTTGTGGATGCTGAAAATTTCAAACCCAAGCCGGGTAAGAGTGACCAAGGCTTTTTCAGCAGGGTAAAGCAGTTCTTCAATTAATTCAGAATTCAGAATTCAAAATTCAATACCCCTTCTTTTAGATTCGACGAATGAGCGAGAGCATAATAATTCCCCCTTCTTTTAGAAGGGGTGGCCGAAGGCCGGGGTAGTTTTAATTTGCTAATTAACCAATTTACTAATTAAAATTAGCACATTATCTCATCAGCACATTTAAAAAATTTGTATATTTGCAAGTTCAAATCAATGTGTTCCGATGATACAGGTCAATCATGTGGAAAAAAGCTATGGCTCACTGAAAGTGCTGAAGGATATATCCTTAGAGGTTCAGTCTTCCCAAGTAGTGACCATTGTGGGACCCTCTGGAGCGGGTAAATCCACACTCTTGCATTTGATTGGCACTTTGGACCGTCCCGACAAAGGGGAAATCATTATTGATGACGTTAAAGTACATGGTTTGAATGATGACCAACTGTCGGATTTCCGCAGTTCCCATATCGGTTTTGTTTTTCAGTTCCATCACCTCCTGCCAGAATTTACGGCTATGGAGAATGTTATGTTGCCGATGCTGATTGCCGGCCAGTCCAAACAGGCAGCCCAACAAAGGGCAGCGGAACTGTTGGACTTCCTGAAATTGAGCGATAGAGTGGGGCACAAACCCTCTGAATTGTCAGGGGGCGAGCAGCAGCGTGTGGCGGTGGCCCGTGCGCTGGCCAATAACCCTGACCTGATACTGGCAGATGAGCCGTCAGGAAACCTGGATACCGAGAACGCCCAGAAACTGCACCAGCTCTTTTTTGAATTGCGTGACCGCTTTCACCAAACTTTTATTATTGTGACTCATAATGAGGAATTGGCAAAATTGTCCGACCGCTGCATAGAACTGCGTGACGGGCAAATTTCAAAATGATAATTATCTGATATTCTAATTAAAAATAAAAGTTATGAACGAAGAAATTAAAAAATTGTATCCCAAACAGTTATGGGAAATCTTCAGCAACATTTGCTCTGTTCCTCATCCCTCAAAACATGAGAAACAACTGACAGAAGCTCTGAAAGAATGGGCTAAGAAGAACAAAATCGATTGCAAACAGGACAAAACTGGCAACTTGATTTTCAGTGCTCCTGCCACCAAAGGTATGGAAAAATGTGTTCCCGTTATCCTGCAAGGCCATGTGGATATGGTTCCCCAGGCTAACAGTGACAAGAAACATGACTTCACCAAAGATCCTATCGAAACCCGTATTGAGAAGGGTTGGGTGAGAGCTAATGGCACTACACTGGGTGCTGACAATGGTGTAGGTACTTCCGCTGCTTTGGCCGTTTTGGTATCCAAAGATGTGGCTCACGGTCCTATCGAAGTGTTGGCTACCGTTGACGAAGAAACTGGTATGACCGGTGCTTTCGGTCTGAAATCAGGCGTGCTCAATGGCAAAATCCTCATTAACCTGGATTCTGAAACCGAAGGTGAACTCTACGTGGGCTGTGCCGGTGGTCTCGACGCTAACTTCACCATGAAGTACAAAGAAAAAGCTGTACCCGCTGGTATGAAAGCTTTGAAACTGTTCCTCACGGGTCTGAAGGGCGGTCACTCAGGTATGGACATCAACTTGGGCCGTGCTAATGCCAACAAGCTGATCACCAGACTGCTGAAGAGCTCTATCGACAAATACGAAGCTCATATTTGCTCTGTTGTGGGTGGTAGCTTGCGTAACGCTATCCCGCGTGAAGCTGTTGCTATCGTCGTTCTGCCAGAAGACAAGTTGGCTGCTTACAAACGCTTCGTGAAGAAATTCGCTGACACCATTAAGGCTGAATTCGCTGCTACAGAACCTGATATGGAATTGAAGGTATCAGCAGTGGATACTCCCAAGAAGATGATAGATGCCGATGCTCAGAAACGTATCGTGAACATGGTATTCGCTATTCCGAATGGCGTACAGCGCATGAGCGACTCCATGAAGGATTTGGTTGAAACATCTAACAATTTGGCTATCTTCCATGCTGAGAAGGGCGAACTCAGAGTTTGCTGCTTGCTCCGTAGCTCAGTCAACTCCGCTAAGGATGCACTGGGACAGAAGATGACCGCTATCGCTGAGTTGGCTGGTGCTGACATCGAGCTGACAGGTGCTTATCCTGGCTGGAATCCGAATATGGAATCCCCGATTATGAAGACCTGTATGACCGTGTATAAGAAGAAATTTGGCAAGGATCCCGCCATCATGGCTATCCACGCTGGTCTGGAATGCGGCCTCTTCGGTTCACGCTATCCCGATTGGGACATGATCTCCTTTGGTCCGACCATCGAACACCCACACTCACCCGATGAAAGAGTAAATATCGATTCTGTGGGCAAATTCTGGGACTTCCTCGTTGACGTTCTGAAAAACACGCCTAAGAAAAAATAATATAGTAGATAGGAATTAGGGGTTAGGAATTAGAATTCTTAACTCCTAATTTTTTTACTCCAAAATCTACAATCCTGTAATCCTGTAATCCTGTAATCCTCTAATCTCCTAGCTCCTAACCCCTATTCCCTAACCCCTAATCACTATTCCCTAACCATGCGTTTAGACAAATACCTCGTTGACCAAGGCCTATGTTCCTCCCGTGAGCGGGCACAGGATGCCATTAAACTGAAAACCGTGTCGGTGAACGGCAAGATTGAGACCAAAGCCTCCAAAGACATTGCCGATACAGATGAGGTGGTGTTGATTGACATTTTCAATAAGTATGTGAGTAGGGGAGGACTGAAGTTGGAGAAAGCCATAGAGGTCTTCCATCTGGATTTTAAGGATGCCCAGGTCTTGGATGTGGGCAGCTCTACGGGTGGTTTCACGGACTGTGCCCTGCAACACGGAGCTGCTTTTGTGGTGGCGGTGGATGTGGGCACGGACCAGCTGCACGACTCCCTGCGTCATCATGACAAAGTGCTATCCATTGAAAATAAGGATTTTAGGGAGTTGACACTCGAAGACGTTCAAGACCGTCGCTTTGACTGGATAGTATCCGATGTCTCTTTTATTTCTTTAACCTATCTTTTCCCCTATTTCAAAACATTTATGAAGCCCGATGCCCAGTTGATGCTGCTCATCAAACCGCAGTTCGAGGCGGGGCAGTCATTCCTGAACCGCAGTGGCATAGTGACGGATGAGAAAGGCTACAAAGTGGCCATTCAGAAGGTGATGGCACAGGCCACCATTGATGGTTTCTATCTGAATAATATTGCGGTCTCCACCCTGTTCGAGAAAAACAAAAATGTGGAATTCCTATCCTTGTTCTCCACCAAAGACACAGGTTTCCGCTACAAATTCGACACCCTCGCCGAAGAAATCAAACGGGCGAAACAACTTGTCAATTAGTAAATTAGTTAATTAGTAAATTAGCAAATTTATTAATTGGTTAGTTTGATTAATGTGTCTTTTTTAGCTTTGAGTTTTGAGCTATGAGCTATAAAACTTTGAATTTTGAACTATGAATTTTGAATTCCCCTTCTTTTAGAAGGGGTGGCCGAAGGCCGGGGTAGTATATCTGTCCCCTGTAACCTGAAACCTGTAACCTGATATGTCCGACGAATATTACATGCAATGTGCCCTCGACGAGGCGATGGATGCCTTCGAGGAAGATGAGGTGCCCGTGGGTGCCGTGGTGGTCTCCAATGGCCGTATCATTGGCCGTGGCCACAACCGAACCCGTATGCTCAATGACGTGACCGCCCATGCGGAGATGCAAGCCATTACAGCGGCGGCTAACCATTTGGGCGCCAAATATTTAACAGATTGTACTTTGTATGTCACGTTAGAGCCTTGCGTGATGTGTGCCGGGGCTATCGCCTGGGCACAGGTGTCGCGTTTGGTTTATGCCGCCTCCGACCCCAAAAAAGGTTATCAGCTCATCAAACAGCCTCTTCTACATCCCAAGACGGAAGTTGTAAAAGGTATAATGGAAGCGGAATCCGCTGCTTTGTTGAAGGAATTCTTTGAAAAGAAAAGATGAGAATTCATAATCCATAATTCAATACTATCCCCTAATTCCTAATCCCTAATCCCTAAAACAAACTAGCACATCGAAATTTTTTGTATCTTTGCACTTCAATTTTTGTAACATGAAGAAATTTTTTCTCATCATATTGTGCACATTGTTAGTGTCCATAGGTTATGGTCAGCGATTCATTGGATCTTTGATAGTAGGCGGAAACGCTTCGCAGGTGGAAGGCGATGATGTGCGAGGATATAAGAAACCTGGTGCTGTGGGCGGTGCCTCTGTCATGGTTGCCCTGGACAAGAAAATGCAGTGGTTTTTAACTGTCGAATTGCTATATAATCAGAAGGGTTCACGCTCGGCAGGTACACGTGCTTTCGATACCACCAACTATGCTCCGGCTATGTTCTTGGATGTGAATAGAAATGTGGAATTTCATCCATCCGCCAAATATAAATGCCGCTTGGATCTGGATTATGTGGAGGTGCCTATACTTTTCCATTTTGAGGATTGGCATAGCGGTTGTGCTATCGGTTTAGGTGTGGCATGGGGACGACTGGTGCGTGCTCAGGAATGGTACAACGGTTTTAAACGCAATACCAGTATTTATTCGGGAACTTATAGAACCAGCGATTGGAGTATTTTGGCTGACTTGAAATTTATGATTTACAAAGGGCTGAAACTCGAATTCCGCTTCCAGTATTCTTTGAGACCTATCAGAAATTATGTGATAGAATACAGTAATGTGGCTCAAAGTACGGAATATAAAAAACAACGGAATAACCTCTTCTCTGTCCGCTTGATCTATTCTTTCAATGAGAAATTTGTGGAGAATAACCATGAAAACAAACGTGGACAGCGTCAGGGTGTGAAATGGATCCGTAAAACTGATATTTATAACGATTAACGTATATTTTTCTTTCGAAAAGTCTCTTTTTAATGAAAAAAAATAAATTTATACAGCTCTTTTTGCTTCCTATTGTTGCAATATCTTTTCTTTCATGCAAACCGGATGTGAATCTCACTTCAGATTATCGTGATATTACCGTGGTGTATGGTTTGCTGAATCCTCTGGATCAAAATCATTATATCAAGATATATAAAGGTTATCTGACTAAAGAAAATGCGTTGGTATGGGCAAACGAGCTGGATAATATTTCGTACTATGATGAGATTGATGTCCAACTGATTGAACACAGACCCAATGGCGAGGTTGTGACATATCCCATGGATACGGTAATGTCAGTAGGAAAAAATTATGGTACTTTCGCAAGTCCTACCCAGGTGCTGTATCGTCCTGTGAAAAATCTGACCAATCATCGTCCAGTGCCGATACGTGAAGGCTGTTTGTATCAACTGGAGATTACCAATAAGAAAACAGGCCGGAAGGTTACATCAGAAACGTCGACGATTGCCAATATGGCTTTCAATATACCTCTGGGAACCAGTCAGTCTGTCTCAACGATTAATATCAATAAAGATGATCCTTGGGAAGTTGGTTTCAAGACTAATTCTTGGCCGGAAAACGCGTACGCTGTGGATGCCTACGTGTCATTCCGTTTTATTGAACAAGATAAGGTAACGGGAGATACGGTCCATAAAGCTATCAATGACGTTTGTGTTACCACAGGATTTGTTGCAGGTAATGTGGCCTCTTTTAAGCCGAGTGTTATTTTCAAGATTTTACAGGAGAACATTGAAGTGAATAATAATGTATGGCGTTATCCTGATACCTACGAATGTATTAGTATTAAGCTGTGGGCCTGTGATGAAGTTTATTACACTTATTATAAGACTGCTCAGCCATCTTCATCAATTGTGCAGGATCGTGTAAATTATACGAATATTAAGGCAGACGATGACATGGCATTAGGTTTCTTCGCCTCAAGAGCCTATTATAATCGTCGTTTCAGACTCGATGTGATTAATCATAATGAGGATTCTCTCGCCCATGGTCAATGGACCAAAAATCTGAATTTCAGACCCTACACTGACTTGCTTAATTAAATTAGCAAATGAATTATTCAATTAGTTAATTAGTAAATGTGCAAATTAGCAAATGAAATAACTAACCAATTTACCAATTAACTAATTAACTAATTTGCTAATTAACTAATTTGCTAATTTGCTAATTATATAACTCCCTTAATATCATTGATATGCTCAATTTTCAGTTCGTCCATCAGTTGGATGAGCTGAAGGGGGAGTTCTTGTCCAAGCAGTGGGTGGGTGAAGTTGCCAGTGGCGATTTGCACAGCGGTGCAGCCAGCCATCATGAATTCAATGACATCTTCAGCAGTAGTGATGCCACCCATGCCTACCACGGGAATGCTGACGTTTTTGCATACTTCGTGCACCATGCGTAGAGCGATGGGCTTGATGGCTTTGCCTGACAAACCAGCATAGACGTTCTCGAAGACGGGTTTCCGACGGCGGATATCAATAGCCATGGCTTTGAAGGTGTTGACCAAAGAAATAGAGTCGGCACCGGCGTCTTGGCATGCCTTAGCCATGTCAACGATGTTTTCGGCATTGGGCGACAGTTTAACCATCAGAGGTTTGCGGCAGACTTTTCTCACCTGACTCACAATCTCATGGGCTACTTCTGCTTTCAGTCCGAAAGCCATGCCGCCGCTTTTTACGTTGGGGCAGGAGATGTTCAGCTCTAAAATGTCTATGTCGCTATCATTCAGCCATTCCACGCCTGTCAGGTAGTCTTCGGTGCTATGACCGCCAAGATTGGCGAGAATGACGGTGTCGTGTTGCTTCATCCAGGGCAGTTCCTCATCGATAAAGGCCCGTACACCAGGGTTTTGCAGTCCCACGCTGTTCATGATGCCCGCAGGTGTCTCGGTGATGCGGATGCCGGGATTACCCTCGCGTCCGTGCAAGGTCAGTCCTTTGCTGCTGATGCCACCCCAGCAGTCGATGGGGTAGAGCTCATTATATTCTTTACCGAAGCCAAAAGACCCCGAAGCCGCAATCAAGGGGTTTTTGAATTCTTTATCGTGAAGGGTGATGCTTAATCTGTTGTTCATTTGTTTGTAGTGATTAGGGGTTAGGGGATAGTGGATGATGGATAGTGGGGGAGTTTCGCTTCGCTCAAGGGGAGTGGACTTCGTCCAAAGGGGAGTCTCGCACTTCGTGCTCGAGGGGAGTCTTATTAAGTTGAAAACTGAGAACTGAAAATTGAAAGTTATGATTTGAATTTTGAACTTTGAATTATCAACTGTCAACTGTCAACTCTCAAAACACCAACTCCTCTCCCTTGAATACTGGTCCGTCCTTGCAGGTGCGTTTCATGCCGTTGGTGGTCTTGCAGCTGCAGGTGAGGCAAGCTCCGATGCCGCAACCCATGTGTTTCTCCATTGAGCACCAAATGGGAGTGTCGCTTTGCTTGCACATATCCACAATCTTACGCATCATTACCAAGGGTCCGCAGGTGAATACGGCATCATATTTTTCCGGTTTCAGCAGGTCGGTGATGAAACCTTTGTAGCCTTCAAAACCGGCTTCGGAGGAGATGAAAATATTCTCGCAAACATTCTCAAACTCTTCGAAGGCAAATAGTACGTCTTTGTAACCCAGATACATGTCCACATGGTTGCCCAAGGCTGTCAGTTTTTTGGCGGTTTCGTAGAGTGGGGGAATGCCGATGCCACCGCCGACTAAAGCGATGTTCCCGTGCACTTCCTCGCAGGGAAAGCCGTTGCCCAAGGGACCCAACAACAGAAGGTTGCTATGCTGTCCTGTTTCACTGAGCCAGCGGGTTCCTTTGCCCGCCACACGGTACATGAATGACACTGATTGTTCGTCGTGGCGATAGACACTGATGGGACGCATGAGGGTCAGCTCCTCGTTCCAACTTTTCAGCATAAAAAACTGCCCGGGACGAATTTCCCCTTCGGGACGGGTGACCTGGAGGAGGAAAATGTCTCCTATCAGTCGTTGGTTGGTGATTATGTTTTGTTTGCTGTACTGCATAGTGATTAAGGGTTAGGAATTAGGGGTTAGTGGATAGTGGGGGGAGTTTCGCTTCGCTCAAGGGGAGTCATGCTTTGCATGAGGGGGAGTCTCGCACTTCGTGCTCGAGGGGAGTTTTTTTTGATTACAGGATTATGGATTTATAATTATTAATTGTTAATTGTCAACTGTCAACTATCAATTATCAATTGTTCATTGCTCCACGAATGTCGTCCCTCATTCTGATGGCCTCGTTGCGGGAGCATTCAGCGAATTTGTCGGCGCCGTTCTCCACTTTGCGGTAAGCCAGCAAGATGGAGCGGGAAGCGTTGACCACACCGCCGTTGCCGTCTTTCAAGTATAGGGCAATATCCTCGGCTTTGCCGCCTTGGGCACCATAGCCTGGAATCAGGAAGAAGGTGCTGTCCAATTGGCGGCGCACCTCCGCAGCTTCGTCGGCATGGGTGCAGCCCATCACGCCTCCGATAGCGGAGAAGCCACAATTGCCTTTGTAGGCCTTACCTAATTCGTTAATTTTCTCTCCCACAACATTATACACATGTCTGCCGTCAGCGGTTTCAATGTATTCAATGTCTTTTGCACCCTCGTTGGAGGTTCTGATCAGGACAAATAAACCTTTGTTATTGTTCTGAACATAAGGAAGATATGGAGAAATACTATCCAAGCCCATATAAGGACTGACGGTGATGAAGTCGGCCTCGAAATCGCCAGTGAAATGACCTTTGGCGTACATTTCGGCGGTCTTGGCGATGTCGCCACGCTTGATGTCGGCAATGATAATGGCATCTTTTTCGCGCAGGTAAGCCAAAGTTTTATGGTAGCAGTCCATGCCTTCCAAGCCCATCGCCTCATAATAGGCAATCTGTACCTTGTAGCAGGCCACCACGTCGAGGGTGGCGTCAATCAAGGCTTTGTTATACTGGAAAACAGCTTCGCCTTTGGTGGCGAATTGTGCTGCAAATGCTTCGGGAAGGTAGGAATAGTCGGTGTCCAAGCCGACACAAACATGGCCGTTACGGGCTACACGTTCAAATAATTTATCGATAATCATGTTTTTTATTTTTGAAGATGTTCAACCTGCAAAGATACAAAAAAATCATTATGGTTCTTCACTTTCAAGCCACTGATAATTGGGCTCTTCATAATCCAAGTCCCACTTTGAGCAATTTCGGTCACTGCTGATGACGGGAAAGTATTTTAAGTTTTCGTAGGGTACGACCAAGGATTTTTCAATACACTTTCCTTTTGGATTATAAACGGATTGAATATATAGTCCTTTTATCTTTTTAGAGGGTTTGAGCTCAATTGTGTGTTTGTTTGTGTAGAAGTCATCAATGATATTGTAAGTCCATGATTTTTTTCCTTTTTTCTGTACATCACCTAATTCTTGGAAATATGTTTCCATTCCGTGAAATACGATCATGGAATCTGTAAGATGTGTCATGTAATCATAATCAACAGTCACACAGTAATGGCCGCGATAAATCTTAACGGGAAACCATAATTGAGGCATACGATGTAAGTTGTGTCGTTTTAATACAGGGTGCTCTTTCCGGAAATACCAATAAGTCTCATAGTCTCCGCAACAATTGTCCTCTTCGTTTGTATAGGAATAGTCAAATTTACGTTTCCCTATGTTTTTCCTGTAGCTGTCCTGCTCGTGGGTGATGACAAAATAGTTTAAGATACAGGTGTCTATCTTATCTGTCTCCTTCCATAAAAAGAAATGCCGTAAGAGAAACAGGGTGTCATTTTCTGTGAAGGGTTCCTTGATTTCGTAGTTGCAATCATCATAATAACGGTATTCGAGGGGAATTGTGACCTTTTGTCCGTTGATGAGGGTTGAGAAATTGTGCATGCTGTCCTCCACCGCTGTTTTGCCTTGCTCAATTTTCCACCAGCCAGCCGGAAGTGTCTGGGCGTTGGGGCTGTTGGGGAAAACTGTGGCGGAGGTACCAGCGGGGATCGTAAGATACAGTAGCGTGTCATAAATCTCTACACTAATCTGCCCAAATGGTGTGTTTTTTGTTGTTCTAAGGTGTATGATATCAGCTGTTTGCGGATCAATGTAGAAGTGGCGATATCCAGGGGCGTCCTCATCGGGACGAATGCCGGCTACCGCCTGATAGAACCAGATGCCTATGCCGTTGTAGCAGTTGTGTACATGACTGCGTTTACCGTCCCACGATTCCCAGGTGGTGGTGGCACCCTTCCTTATCATATCCAAATAGCCGGGATAGTCCCGTTGGCGCAGGATGTCAGTCATCAGTTGGGGCTGCCAGTTTTTGATAGCCCATTCCGTGAAAATAGGGATGCCCATGAGTCCGGCGGCAATGTGTCCGTTGTATTTATCGTAGCTGTCTTTGAGCAGTTGTTGGGTGACGGCATTTGCGATGACACTGTCAGTGGGCAAGCCTATTAACAGGGCATAGGCTTGGTCAAGGGGAGTGCCATTGGCGTAGCTGTGATTTTCCGGGTGGTAGAAATGTTCGTGGATGACTTTGTTGAGCTGTTTCCGCTGTTCGGTAAATTGTTCTGAATCATCGTTTTTGCCAAGCAATTGTGCCATTTTGGCCATATCCGCCAAACATTCGCTGAGGAAACAATTGCTGACGTGAATCACAGATTCCCCTTGGATATCCACCCCTTTCGGGGCCAGCCAATCGCCTAAAAACCACATTCTTTCTTTGGTGTCAGGCCAGGGTTGCAGCAAGCCGTCTTCGTCGCGGTATTGCTGCACATAGCCGAGCCATTTTTTCATGGGTTCGTAGAGCCGTTCCACCATTCTCTTGTCCCCGTAGTTGAGATAGGTGCGCCATGGGGCTTTGATGATAAAGCCGCTCCAATAGGGCCCTCCGCCAGTGGGGAAGGAGGGGGCCACGTAGGCCAAAGAGCCGTCCTCGCCCATGGATTCTGCCCAGGCTGTCAGCCAGTTATGGTAGGTGGGTAGCACGTCATACATGGTTTGCAAGGTCATCGTTGAGGAATTGCCGTCACCGCCATATCCCATGCGTTCCAAATGGGGACAGTCCACCATGTAGCCGCTGAAAGTCAGGCATTGCATGGTGTATTGGATCATGTCATGGATAGCTCCGAATCGTGTGAAATCCCAACAGGAAAATTCGGAGGCTTGCTTAGGGTTCAATGCGCTGATCTGAAGTGCTTGGGCATCCAGTATGTCTGCACCTTTGATACAAACGTATCGGAAAGCGTGATGATGGAACTTGTTACAGAACTGTTCGTTCTCTTTGCCATTGGCAATGTACAGGTCGCTTTCTCCTTGGCTTTCAAATATATCTTTTTCAAAAAGGTGGTCGCTGTATTCCATGCATACTTCATTGCCTTTCTGCATGGGGGAAAATTCGACTTCCAGCCAGCCGGTAATGACCTGTCGAAAATCAAGCAGGATAGAGTTGTCCTCCAATTCTGTGATGATGGGAGAAAGTTTCTTGATGATATGATTGCCCTCGAATTGCTGGGGACTGGTTTTCATCCCTTGGACGGTGAATGTGCTGGCGGGTTTCCATTCGGCTTGGATATTTGCGTCGAATCGTTCACCGCCAAATTGCAGGGGAAGCCAGCTACCAGTGTAGCTGTAGCCGCTGATGGACGCTTCCCAGGTACTGTCGCTTTGTGCAAGGGTATGCCATTGACCGTCAGTAAGTTCACAGATTTCGGCTTTGACCAGCGGACCGTTGAAATGTTCGCCCTGTTTTGTATAGGCTTGAGTATTAAAAATATTGTCGCGATACCAACCTTGCCCTATCCATATCAGAATTTCGTTTTGTCCGTGGTGAAGGTAGGGGGTGATGTCGTAGGTCACTATCAGTGAGTGGCGGTTCAGTTGGGAGACCGCAGGTTGCAGTACTTCGTCGCCTACACGTTGCCCATTGACATACAATTCGTGGTAGCCCAAGGAATTGATGTGGGCAAAAACGGGATTATTACGGTTTGATGCTGATGCTTTCTTTTTTGCTGATGAACTATGGTTTGGGTGCAAAAGTTGAAAGTTTTTGCGTAGCATGGGTGTTTCGGCAGGCTTCCCATCAGTTAGCATGTGACCAATATAATCTCCTTTGATACCTGCCAGTGGACCAATGGCGAAACGTGTGGGTGTACTCCATGCCGTGCAGCTGTTACGCTCGTCCCAGGTGCGTACTCGCCAGAAACATAACTGTTTATCTTTCAGTTGTTTTCCGCCATACGGAACCATTATTTGTTCATCGGAATTAATGCGGCCGCTGCGCCAAAGGTCAGCATTCCCTTCAACCAGTGCCAAACTGTCGGAGGCTACCTCCAATTCGTAAGCACTTTGGAGCTGTCCATTATGGGTCAGTGTGTTTTTCCAGCTGAAATGGGGCACAAGACTCTCCACGCCAAGCGGATTGTGCAAGCCATCGCATTTCAGCTCATACACCTGCGCTTGACTTTTTGGGGCAGACAGGAAGACCATCAGCCAAAGTGTTAGGAAGGCACTTGTCAGAACTGATGGTCTTGCCCATTTGTCATCCATAATCCTATAATCCTGTAATCCTGTAATCAAAAAATCAATACCTCGTGAGACACCTTCTTCTATATCTTCAATCCTTTCAGAAATTCGGTGCAATCTTCGAAAGTCTTAAACGTATGCTCTTCTGGAACGAGGTCAGGAATCAGGTTCATGGTCTTCAGCATGTACATGGGCTGTGGCTGGATGATGGTCATCAGCACCATGGTGCCACGTGCCTGGATGTCCTTAATGGCGGTCTCCATGGCATACAATCCCGACTGGTCCATAAAGCTGACCAATCGCATACGGATGATGACAATCTTGGCATCTTCAGGCACATCATTCATCACATTTTGGAACTTGGTGATGGTGCCGAAGAAGATAGGGCCATTCAATCGCTGGATATATATTTTATGAAGCATCTCTTCTGGAATGCCGCCTTCGTCACTCCAAGGGCTTTCTTTGTCGAAATTGGTCATCTCGCTGGAGCTGTAACCGCCTTCCACCAGGTCGCTGGCGCGCTTCATGAAGAGCACGCAGGCAATCACCATACCGATACCGACAGCGGTGAGCAGGTCAACGAAGACAGTGAGCAGGAACACAATGATGAGGACGACTGCATCAGCTCTCGGTATCTTGAGCAGATCCTTGAAGCCTTTGAAGTCGATGATGCCCCAGCCGACAGTAATCAGAATGCCTGCCAAAACTGACAATGGCACATAGCGTACAAAACGGCCTAAACCCAAGAGGACGGCCAATAACAGCAGAGAGTGTACCATGCCGCTGATTTGGCTACGGCCGCCGCTCTTCACGTTGACGACGGTACGCATGGTAGCGCCAGCACCAGCAATGCCGCAGAACAAACCGCTGATCATGTTGCCGATACCTTGGCCCATCAGTTCGCGATTGCTGTTATGGTGTGTCTTAGTGATATTGTCGGCCACCACAGAGGTGAGCAGCGTGTCGATGGAACCCAAACCCGCCAATGTAAGGCCAGGAATGATGGAAGCCTTGAGAATTTCTGCCCAGTTGAGTCCGCTTAATGAAATGCCTTCCTTGGCGAAGAAGGGCATCGGGAAACCTGCGGGAATACTGCCGATGAGCAGCTTTTCATCCATGTTGCAGAACAAGGCAATGATGGTCATCACCAGAAGGGCTACCAATGTTGAGGGTATCTTCTTGGTTATCAAAGGAAACAGGTAAATGATAGCAATAGTGCCCAAGCCTAAAAACAAGGCTGTTAATGAGATGCCATTGGCAATACGTTCAGGCAACTGGGTAATCATATCCACTACCAGCACAGGCGATTTCAGTCCTATCAGCGGATAAATCTGCTGCAGTATGATGATAACGCCGATACCGCTCATGAAGCCCGAGAGGACGGGGTAGGGGATATAGCGTACATATTTTCCTAACTTGATAATGCCGAAAACAATCTGGAAGAGACCGCAGAAGAGTCCTGCCAGCGACATGCTGATGAGCACTGCGCTCATGGATTGCTGTGAGGCCCACACACCGCTGATAAGGGCGGCGGTGATGACGGTCATGGGTCCTGTGGGACCGCTGATTTGTGAGTGAGTGCCGCCAAACAATGAAGCGAAGAAGCCCAAAAGGGTGGCGCCAATCAGACCCGCCAGGGCTCCCATAGAGCTGGCAGCAGGATCGTCAATGCCGCCAAAGGCTTGAATACCAAATGCCAAAGCCAACGGCAGAGCCACAATACCCGCCGTGATGCCTCCAAAAATGTCTCCTTTCAGATTTTTTGTCGAAATAAATGCCATAGTAGTTAAAAGTTGAAAATAATCTGCAAAAATACGATTTAATTAGCAAATTAGCAAATTAGTTAATGTGCCAATTCTCAATGTGCTAATGTGCCAATGATTTTAATCGCTTCCACGTCTCAACGTCTTCACGCCTCCACGTCTTTACGTCTTTACGTCTCCACGTCTTCACGTCTTCACGTCTAAACGAAATACCCCTGTATTTACCCTGTTCATTAACTAATTTGCTAATTTGCACATTTGCCAATTATTTTTCGTACCTTTGCACTCCTGAAAAATTGAAGACTATGAATACGCAAACTCCTGTGTTACTGCTGACTGGCTATCTTGGCAGTGGAAAAACAACTTTGGTAAACCGCATCCTCTCCAACCGTCGTGGCATTAAATTCGCCGTCATTGTCAATGATATTGGCGAGGTCAATATCGATGCTGACCTGATACAGAAGGGTGGTATCGTCGGACAAAACGACGACAGCCTGGTGGCACTGCAAAACGGCTGTATCTGCTGCACGCTGAAGATGGATTTGGTGAAGCAAATCACGGAAATCATCAGTCTGAAACGCTTCGACTATATTGTCATTGAGGCCAGCGGCATCTGCGAACCAGATCCGATTGCCCAGACTATATGCTCCATCCCATCAATGGGCGGCCCTTATACCAAGGATGGCGTGCCGCGTTTGGATTGTGTGGTGACCGTTGTCGATGCCCTGCGTATGCAAAGCGAGTTCGCCTGCGGTGATAGTTTGCTGCGTAAACATATTGAGGAGGATGATATCGAGAATTTGGTGATTCAGCAAATTGAATTTTGTAATATCGTACTGTTAAATAAAGCTTCTGAAATTTCCCGTTCTGAGCTGAATCGCCTGAAAGAGATTGTAATAGCCTTGCAGCCCCAAGCCCAGATCATCGAGTGCGATTATGGCGATGTGGATTTGGATAAAATTCTGAACACCAATATGTTCGATTTTGAGAAAGTGGCTACTTCCGCCACCTGGATTCATGAAATCGAAACTTACCATGATGATGAAGAGGAAGAACATGATGAACATCACCATGAAGGACACCACCATCATGAAGATGATGACGAGCATGAGCATCACCATCATGACGAAGATGAAGATGACGATGAGGAACATGAGCATCATCATGAAGGACATGGCCATCACCACCACCATCATCACCATCATGACGAGGGTGAAGCTGAGGAGTACGGTATCGGGACCTTCGTGTATTACCGCCGTCGTCCGTTCAACTTAGGCCGTTTTGACGAGTTTGTCGCTCACTTGCCTAAGAGCATTATCCGTGCCAAAGGTATCTGCTATTTCAAGGACGAATATGACCGCTGCTATCTTTTTGAACAGGCGGGTAAACAATTGTCACTGAAAGATGTAGGTTTGTGGTTTGCCACCATGACTCCCGAAGAATTAGAGGAAACCATGGAGCGTGAGCCTGGCTTGCGCCGCGACTGGGATGAGGATTATGGCGACAGAATGCAGAAACTCGTGTTCATCGGCCAACACATGGACAAAGAGGCCATCACCCAAGCCCTGGATGCTTGCCTAACCAATTGATAATTAATAATTTATAATTGATAGTTATTAACCACCAACTATTAACTATTAATTATTAATTGTTAACTAGTAAATCAGCATTACCGTTCCGTTTTTCACGACCTTCTCTCCGTCGGGTCGGAGGTATTCGAGGCGATAGATGTACATGCCGGCGGGTGCGGCTTTGCCAGTTTTCTGTTCTGTACCGTCCCAACCCAAGGTGATATCGTTGGTGATAAAGACGATTTCTCCTTGTCGTGAGTAGATGGTAAACCAATATCCAGCTGTGCTCATAAAGGAGTTGGCGGGTTTGAACACTTGATTTTCTACCAGACTACTATTAGGGCAGAAGGCGTTGGGAATATAGGTGTTGGGGAATTGCTCCACTTCGATGATATTGGATATACTTTCATCGGCAAAACCGTATTCGTTGAGTCCTTCTTGAGCCACTACATAATATTGGAAGTGAGAACCCATTTCAAAGAGTTCCGACACGTTGTCGCTGTATTCGTTCAATTCGCTGGCTGTCAGGCCGGTAGCAACATCTGCGAAAAATTCACCGATTTCCACTTTGCGGAAAACGCTATAGGAAGCGGTGCCCCCGTTAAATTCGCTGTAGTTGTTCCATTGCAGGGCATTCTCCTGTGCGGCAGTGCCTTCTCCTTTCAGCAAAATCGTATGGGCGATATTGGAAGCGGCGGATTCGGCCCCACATTCGTTGCGTAAGCTCACCTTGTAATAATACAAATTGTTTAATACATCCACATCCTGATCGTTGTAGTTGTATTCTGATGTATTGTTTTGATAGGCCAAAGTCGCGATTTTGGTGAAGTTCAGGTCATTGTTAACACTTCTGTAGACGTACAATTCAGTAAAAGGAGTGTTTGCTCCGTCAGTCAAGACTCTTACTTCAACATATTGATTTTCAATGACTGACACATGTCGGATATAGCAAAAGTCATCTGCGGCTTCTTCTGTATAATCGGTTACATTACAAATGCTTGAACTTGCAGTGATTTGGCCATTGGTGTTGACAGCTTTTACGAGGAATTTGTATTGGTGATTGGAGGGCAGACCGTTGCATTCGTAGGTGATGACAGTTCCATTGACACTGGCAAGATATTGCATAGCACCATTATCTTGTGCGTAATAGATGCGATATTCGCCTACATTGTTGGTCATGTGCTCATAGCCATTCCATTGCAGCTTGATTTTCTTGAGGCAGACATCCATACTTGCCACAGACAGAATCATATTGTTTTGTGCATAAGTGGTCATGTTGCCCGCAATGGTCCGTGCGCTTCCAAAGCAGCTGTCGATGGCTGCAATACGGTAATAGTTCACGGAATTGCCCTGGTGCTGGGTGTCGGTCCAATGTGTGCCGATGACGGTATCAAGGGCTGGCCATGGCCCGCCTGCACTGGTGGCATGGTAAATGATACAGCCGATGGCATCTGGTGAATTCTGTGACCAGCCCAGCTCTATCTGTTGAGTGGCGGGATTTACGCTTACACTGTCCAGTGTGGGAGTGGCAGGTGGAGTGGCATCGGAAAAAGTGTCCCCTTTGGGACGAGTCTTAAATTGACAAGCAGGGTTGATATCTGCTGCATAGTTGAAAATGCTGATGTAATATTGGACGAAATCCTCGCAAACATCGATAGTGTCGCGGTAGGTGTTTGTGTTTTGGCTGACTTGGGCGATACGGACAAAGTCATAATTGTAGCTGGTTTTTCTCCAGATGGAAAAATTCTGGCCGCTGCAGGTCGTGGGGAAAGGTTCGGGATTGTTCCATTGCAGAATTGCCATGCTGTTCTGGTCTGGATTGTTGCCGGTTGCGGTCAGCGTCAGCTTCATGCTGTGCATGGTGGTGGATTGGGCAGGGCCTTCGGACGCATGGGCGGCATCGGGTTGAGCAATCAGGTAGCAGTACAGATCTTCCACGTTTGGACCGAGCACAGTGTTAAGGTTGAATTGCGTGGAGCAAACGGTATCACCGGCATTGACGGTTGTGCCTAATACAAAAGGACCGGCAGCTGTGGCGCTAACCCATACTTCTATTGTGGCGATTCCCGCATACAAAGAGGGGTGGTTCCAGAAGACCTGACAGTCGGTGGCATTGTGGTTCATGTTGATGCACTGCAAGGTGGGTGGCTCTATAGCCATCGCCTGCATTGCTATCATGCAAACCCAAAGTATCAGTGTGTATATCTTTTTCATAATGTCATTTTCATCTTATAAAACGTGGAAAATCAATTAATATTTCCTGATATAATGGTGATAAAATCATTTTTTTGCATAAGCTGTTGGGCTAAAAGCATCGATTTCTGTCCATCAAAGGACTTGATACTATGCATCTGCCGTTCAAATTCGCTTTCATTGCAGCCAGCGTCATTCCAGCGACTATATTGTGTCATGTAAGATACGCTGTTATCCACTTTCCGTAAGAGCTGGCCGGCCATGTAATTCTGCACCAAACCTATTTCTTCCGCAGGTACTGGTTCGTGGCATAGTCTCTCAATTTCCTTGAAACATTCATCGATAGCCTGGCGTGTAACATCCACATTGACTTCACTTTCAATATAAAAGATGGAGGAATTCTCAAAATATAGACTGTCGCAGTTAATGCCGTAGGTGTAACCATGAGTTTCGCGCAGATTACTCATTAAGCGGGATCCGAAATAACCTCCTAAAATAGTCGATAATACACTGAAATCCATTCGTTTAGGATCAGTATAACCCAATGATTTCCGACAAAGGTAAAAAGATGATTGGAGACAATCTTGGTGCTTGTCAACAATGGGTTCGGGATGGCAAACTGTTATGGGTTGGCTTGCCAGAGCTAATGCTTTGCCATGGGGAATGCTTCCGAATAGACTGGATATGGATTGGCAAAGTTCATCATCTATATTTCCAGCTGCAAATACACGGATGTTCTCAGCACAGAAAGTTTTGCGATGGTGTTCATATAGATCTTCCGCAGTAATGCTGTTTATATCGCTCTCTTCCAATATCTTACCTGTCATGCAACTATCCCCGAAAATATGATGGAGCATCAGTTGTGAAGCACAATAGGACACTTTTTCACGGTTGTAGGCCAGATCCATGAGCTTGCGTTTCCGCAGAATCTCTATGTTTTGTTCTTTGAATACCGGATGTGCCAGAAAGTCAAAGATATACGGTAAGACTTTCGCATAGTTCTGTTTGGGAATGACCAGGTTGATGCTGGCGTATTCAATGGAAAGACTGGCGGTATAATTTACACCGTAATAGTCTAAGAATTCGTCCACCTCGCTACTGCTGTACTGTTTTGAGCTTTCCTTGAGGAGCAGATAGCAAAATACGGCGGCATTTTTTTTGCTTTCATACAAGCTGCCAGCTTTGATTTTAATGATAAAATGTAGCAGGTCTAATTGTGGATTTTTGAAGACTTTGAGGGGAATGTCATTGCCTAAAACAAGAGCTTCGGGCTTTTGCGGCCTGAAAAGTGTAAAGTCTTGTATTTTAGGGGCATGGCTTCTATCCACAGGATACATGTATTTTACTTTTTAAATGCAAAAATACATATTATTTTGGATAAAATCTACTATTTATCGCATTAATAATAACTGCCCTTTGTCAATATGTTCCTTGCCGTCAGTATCTTTGTATTTGATGATATAGACGTAGTTTCCACCATTTTGCATGCTGCCCTGATACTCTCCATTCCAGCCATAGTCAATGTTTTTGCTGGAAAAAACATGCTGTCCGTTCGTCATATAAATATCCAATTGATAATTGTGGACTTCCGCAGCGGTTACAGGTTTGAAAATGTCGTTCAATCCATCACCGTTTGGAGTGAATGCGTTGGGGATGGAAAAGAGAGACTGGATGGTCTCATTGTTGGCAGGAGTGGGGGTTGGAGTAGGATTTGACTCTTCGGTATTAGTCTCTTTGTTCTGGCTTGGTTTTACTTTTGGGGCCTGTTCTGATTCGGCTTTGGTGTTTACTTTGTCCTTATTCTCCGTATGGATAGTGGGAATGGTGTTTTCGCTTGGAGGAGTCGTGGTCTCGCTATTGCTGACAGCATTATTGGAAGGCTGTGCCGCAGTATTTTCCATAACGGCTTCGGAGGCCGGAACCATATTGCTATTTGATACTTCTTTTACTGCTGTCGTATTTTCTATTGTGATGTTTTCTTCTTTAATAATAGTTTGAGTATCAGTTGTTTCTGCTGTTGCGGGACTGGTCTCATTAATGATTGTTTCTGTGTTTTCCTCTTCAGGAAGTATTGCGTCAGTTTGAGGTTTGTGCAAGAGCAGGGCAGTGCAGGTGCCGATGGCCACAATGGCCATAGCGGAATATAAAGCCAGATTCTTGACTTTCTGTCGGCGCAGATGCTTTTGCCAGGTGGGGTCGTTCTCAATTTTATCCCACAAACCGTCAGAAACGGGGGCTTCGAAATTCTCGAATCGATCTTTGTATAATTGGTCTATATTATTCATACTTTTCGATTTTTTCTCTTAAAATTTTTCTGGCTCTCACGTATTGTGACCTGATATTGGATTCTGAGCAAGCCAGCATTTTGGCAATCTCTTCGTATTTATATCCATCGATGGCATAAAGGTTGAAGATGGTCCGGAAACCATCGGGAAGCTCTTGGATGAATTTCAGCAATTGTTCGGTAGGAATGCCGTCATAAATTTTGTTGTTATTGTCTATTATTTCGTTCGTAATATCGTCAATGTTGGTGGTGATGAGTTTTTTGTTTTTGGCTTTCAGAAAATCTATACAAGTATGGGTTGTAATAGTTTTTATCCATGAAATCAAGGTACTTTCATCGCGTAGCGTATGGATTTTCATAAAAATTTTGACGAAAACATCTTGCACCACATCTTCCGCGTCAGGAATATTTTGGGTGTAGCGGAGAGCCATACCCATTACCATTCGGCAATACTTGTCGTACAATTGCCTCTGGCTCTGTGGCTTATCCGCTTTGCATCCCGCAACAATATCCCGGTCTTTCAGTTTCTGTTTCATCATTTAGTAGTTATAGACGATATTTTTTGATTTTTGTTGCATCAAAATTTTTATTTTTGCAAAAATAATTCTTTTTAATTGAATTCTGAAATTTGAATTCTGACCTCTATGCATAGGCTGCGGTTCCACCGCAATTGAATTTTGAATTGTCAACTGTCAACTATTAACTATTAACTATTAATGATTAATTCTGACCCCTAACCCCTAATCACTAACCCCTAAAATGCTCCTCCCCCTCACATATTACCAATCCTCCGATGTTGTCGCCTTGGCCCGTGACTTGTTGGGGAAGTATCTGTTTACTTGTATTGACGGGCAGTTGTCGGGAGGTATAATCACTGAGGCGGAAGCGTATAAAGGAGTAGGGGACAGAGCCTGCCACAGTTTCGGGGGTCGTCGCACAACCCGCAATGAGATGATGTACCATGCGGGGGGCGTGGCATACGTTTATTTCTGTTATGGGATGCACAATATGTTCAATGTGGTGACCAATGTGGAAAATGAACCGGAAGCTGTACTTATCAGGACGATTTTTCCTACACATGGCGAGGAACTCATGCTGCAGCGACTGCATAAGAGCAAGATGTCGGCAAGTCTGACCAATGGACCGGGCAAGTTGACCAAGGCCCTTGGCATTACCAGGGAATTAAACGGATATTCTCTACTGTCGGAGAAAATCTGGATAGAAGACAGAGGTTTGCAAATTCTTGATCATCAGGTACAAATCACACCACGGATAGGGGTGGATTATGCGGGAGGCGACGCTCTGCTGCCATATAGGTTTGTGACCACATATTGTCCTATGGGGCAGGAATAGCATTTTCTTTTTTTGCAGAAATTGGAATACAACTCCAACATTGCCTGTGAGCATATCGCAGAGTCATGGGGAAAGGAATAGGCACAAAACTGTCGTGTGATGTGGTTGCTTTCGGCAGGGGTATTTTCTAAAATCTCCAGTGCTTTGCTTTTCATCTGGTCTCTGCCGCTGAAGGAACCGAAGGCGAATGTTAATGGTGCAATGCTATTGATAAACAGTAGGTTAATGGAATCTTTTCCTAAATGGGCCGGATGTTTTCGTGTGACTTTGCCGGGTTGGAAATGAGTCTGCCAGTATTTATGAGGCCTGATGCTATTGAATATATTGTAAACGTTGCTGATATTTTCGCTGAGCACTAGCTCGTTGAATAAATCGGCGCAAGTAAACAACAGTTCGCTGAATTGTGCCAAGCGTATGCCAGGGAAGTTTATGGGTCTTAGCCGCAGCAAATTCCACAAACCAGCAGGGATGGCCGTGAGTTTGTACTTGTAGCGTAGGTATTCATACTCATCATATAGTTGTGCAAAATACTCATCTTTAGATGTTTGTGTGCCTGCTTCCGGATTGTAGGCCTGCAAAAAACCAGCTTGGCCGAAAATCAAAGCGTAGGTTTGCAGGCGCGAGTCCCCGTGACGTTGCAGGATTTTATAGGGCAGACTCTGTGCTAGCAATTCAAAGGCAGTACTGTTGATTTTGAAGCCGAAGTTAATGGCTAATGCTCTGTATGTCAGTTCACTCCAATCATCGGCACATTTTTTGAGCAATCGAAACAACTGCTCCTGCCTCCGCAGTAATCGGTCAACGGCAAAGGCCGAGATGATGGATGTGAGAGTGAGTGATGGAATAGAGGCAATGCTGTTCCCGCAGGGTACATTGTTAGTAGAAAGGGTTAATTTTTTGTACTCTTCCAGCATTTCCTCAGAAATATAATTTTTGAGTTCTAAGGTGGGAATGTACTCCTTGTCTTGGCGTACAATCTCCATGTCGGCATTATATACCACATGCAGTATGACAGACTTGTACTTCTCGTCATTTTGATGATGGTGCCGGTACCAGTCGGAACCATTCACATGAATCTCGACATCTCCGGCCCAGATAATGTCGTTGATACGGATGACGGCTTGTTTGAAGTCGGGACCTGCGTCATGGTGCATCATGCCCGGACTGATAATGTGTATATCGCGTCCGTCGGTGGTTATGAGTTCATTCTGCATGAAAATCTTATGCTGCCATAAATATTGAAGTAATTCTTCTTTCATTTTTTTTTGCTTCAAAAATATAGCTTATAGCTGTAAAAATCAAGTGCTATTTCTTGCAAAATTCTGAAAATCAAATTGTTGAAAAATTGACATTTTTGTCAGGAAAAGTGTAAAAAATAAATGTTTTTTGATGACTAATCCAAAAATGGCAAAAAGAGTCTATGCTTTGGATTTTGGAAGAAAATGTTGTGATTTTTGAAAAAAAATTTTTGCTAATCCAATCGGCAGGCAATTCAACAATATTTTTGTATTTTTGCAGTTTGTAATCAAAAAGAATAATAACAATAAAACATAAAGACTATGAAAAATTTGAAATTAACGCTCTCATTGGTATGTGCAGTTCTCTTATTGACTGGTGGTCAATTGTTTGGGCAAAATAAAAAAGGAAGAGATGATGTGATGACTCCGGTCAAAGCTGATAATTTCAAGGATATGGCTGCCCAGTTGACCAAGGATGGTTGGAAGACGGATGTTTACACTATTGAAGAACAGCTTGCTTCCACTGCCAAACTCAAATGTGAGATCAATCCCAAATTGGGTGATGCACTCTATTTATGGTCACAGGTGGAGACTACAGGTTCGAATCTGAAAGATACAAGAGAAAAGAATTTTATTACAGGGATGACCAATATGACTTATCAGGTGGAATTACCTTTTATCAGTCAGTGCAAAATGATTTTGATGCAGAAAAGAGCTTCTGCCGACCAGATTTCAGCTATGGAGAAGATTGTTCATCAGATTTCTCCGATGGTGATCCAGAATTTAAGTAAGAAAACTATGGAAATATATACTGAAAAGGATAAAACATATACTGTCCGTGCGGTATATATGATTGACAAATCAAAGGTTTACGACATCTTGGTGGAATCCTGTGTCAGAGATGCCGCCGGCTATAAAGAAAATGCCATCCTTATCGAAGTCTTCAAAGAAGCGCTCAACAGGATGGCAAAACAAAGTCTGAGATAGTCTATCCTATAATTATTACCAGATTTCTGTTACTCCTCGATAGGTGATACTGACACTGTTGTCGCCTATGTATTCAGCCTTGACATTGATATCGTCGAAGTCTTGTTGATGGGCGATGAGTTGTACAACTCCATCGCTGCAATAGCAGAATCCGTATGGGGCTTCTCGCAGGATGTTTTTCTCAATGTTATATTGCAGGAAAACAGGACCGCTCATGTATTTATACAAGCCATTGCCGGATAACGTGTAGGTTTCTTTGGCAAACAGTATGTTACCATCATTTGCTAGAGATTTGATATGCCAGTCGCAGCTGCTGCCGTAGCATTCAGTGCTGTCCATTTGGATGAGCCATTGCTCGCCATCCTTGCTGATGTGTATTTTTTCACCTATAGGAAAGGTGTAGAATTGGGGCAGTTCCCCATATTCAAAGTAATCAGGGTTATGTTTGGCGATTAGCCAATGAGAGCCTTCATCGTTCAATGATTGTCCGTATGTATTGATGGTGAGAGTCTTCTCGGAACCTTTGTAAAGTACATATACATTGTTTTCCTCAGGTCTTATCCGATAATCTGGAAGGTATTGGTCTTCAATGCTGTAACGGATACTGTCGTTTTCTGCATTAATCCATGCGTCAAGATAAAAGGTTGGTATGACATCAGTTTCAATAACGTCAAATGTGGCTTTCTCCCATGAATCATGGATTTCCTTGCCTCGTTGGGTGAGTTTGCCGCGTTGCTCACGATAGCAACCAACGCAAACCAAGGCAATCGCTATAATGATGATTATATTCTTTTTCATAATTTAGTCTGTTTTGAAAAGTGAAACAATCGCTTATTTCTTTTTGCTGTTGAAATTATAACCAAAACCGGCCTGGATAAAGCCTTGGAGACCAAATCCGATTTCGGTGAAGCCGTACCATTTCCGGCCCACATGAACACCTACTGCGGTAAGTTGAAAGCCAATGCCATGCCCATAGTCGATGTATGGATCAGTAGCAGATTTGCGTTGGTAAATGTCTAATGCGTAGCCAACGGAAAGACCAGAATACAAAGTGACATATTTTTTGTTGAGCCAGGAGAAACGAACCGATGGCATAATGGTAATGATATGGTCACTTTGGGTGGAAAGTTTCTCATTTGTCACACGGTCATAATAAACATCATATAGACCCGTATAGGAGACTGTTGCCCCAAGCCAGAACCATTTGGCAAGACGGTATTTGTAGCCGACACTGATGTTAGGTGTACAGTATATGCCCTTGTATGTATCAGGTCCAAACCAGTCGAAGGCTGTCCGTTCATATAGGTAACTTGGGCGAGTGTCTAACACAATGTAATGTCCGCTGGCAAGTGCGGGTAGTATCGGGTCGCCAATGCCGATTTGGATGTCATGTCGTTGGAGTGTCTCCTTCCACGACGGTGTTTCCTCCTGGGCCGACAAACTCCAGCCCAGAGAAACTAACATGAGGATGAGGAATATTCTTTTCATAGGTTATAGGTGTTAGTGATTAGGGGGCAGTTAAGTTAATAGTTAATAGTTAATAGTTGAAAGTTGAAAGTTGTTGTTTTTTTCAGTTTCATTAACTAATTTGCTAATTTTCAGTTTTCAGTTTTCAATTTTCAGTTTTTTTAGACAATGAATGTACCACTAAATACACGCATAATGCGGCGTACATCACGATGGCGAGGATGTTGAATGCTGATGAGCCAATATATTCGGTGGGCATTGCTACATCGGCACCTGCGTATTTCATGATGGCGCTTACCACACCCATGATGGCACCACCGGCCAGCATACCTGAAGCTAACAGAGTGCCTTTTTCCTTGCGTGCCTTGTTAACGGCTTCGTCTTTGCTGCGGTTACCGATGAACCATGCCAAAGCACCACCAATCAACAAGGGGATATTCAACTGCAAAGGAATGAACATACCCAAAGAGAAGGCCAAGGCGGGAACACCAATGCGGTCGAGCACAATGGCCAAAATAGCACCGATGATATACAGAATCCAGGGAGTCTGGCCACCGAACATCAGCGGTTCGATGATGGCTGCCATGGCGTTGGCTTGTGGGGCCACCAATGCGTTTTCACCAGTATAGCCGTAAGTCTTTGATAAAAGCATAATCACTGCGCCTACGGTAAGCGCTGACACTAATGTGCCTAAAAATTTCAGTCCCTGTTGTTTGTAGGGGGATGTTCCAATCCAGTAACCGATTTTCAGGTCGGTGATGAAACCTCCAGCCATAGCCAAAGCGGAGCAAACGATGCCGCCCACTACCAATGCGGTGATGATGCCGGTGCCGCCTTGCAAACCTACGGCTGACAGGATGAAGGAGCTGAGAATCAAGGTCATCATGGTCATACCTGAAACAGGGTTGGTGCCTACAGTGGCGATTGCCGTGGCAGCCACGGTAGTGAACAGGAAAGCAAACAAAAATACCACCAGGATGCCGACGATAATCTGTGTCAGGTTCATCTGCATACCTCCGAAAATGAAGAAGAGCACCATCATGATGATGACAGCCAAGAAACCGAAAAGTATAATCTTCATGGGTATATCACGTTGGGTACGAAGTACTTGCTGTTCTTCACCGCTCTTGCCTTTATTGGCTTTGAAAGCCACGCTCAACGAGGTCTTGATGACACCAGCGGATTTGATAACGCCTAAAATACCGGCCATGGCGATACCGCCGATGCCGATGTATCTTACATATTGCGAGAAGATTAAGTCCGGATCCATGGTACTCATTAGTACTCCGTCAGGGGTGACACCGTATTGTCCCAACAAAGGAACGATAAACCACCACGACAGGAAAGAGCCGGCACAGATAATCATGGCGTATTTCAAGCCAATCAGATAGCCTGTGCCCAACAGGATGGCGCTGCCGTTCATCTTGAAGACAAACTTGTGATTCATGGCTAATTGTTCGCCCCATGCGGCCATACGGGTGGTGATGGTTTCAGACCAGAAGTTGAAAGTGGTCATGCAGAAATCGTACAGACCTCCAATCAAACCACTGATAACCAATAATTTCGCCTGGTTTCCGCCCTTGGCGCCTGATACTAGAATCTCGGTAGTAGCTGTCGCTTCTGGGAAGGGGTATTTGCCGTGCATGTCAGAGACAAAGTACTTGCGGAAGGGAATCAGGAACAGAATTCCCAAAAAGCCGCCGAAGAGGGAAGCTAAGAATATCTGGAAGAAGTTGACATTCATCTGAATATCAGGATTGGTTTCCTGGATGATGTAGATAGCGGGCAGGGTGAAGATGGCACCGGCCACAATCACGCCTGAGCTGGCACCGATGGACTGGATGATGACGTTTTCGGACAGCGGACTCTTGCGCTTTGCAAGGGTAGAGGCTCCTACAGCGATGATGGCGATAGGAATTGCCGCCTCGAACACTTGGCCGAAGCGTAATCCGGCGTATGCAGTCGCCGCCGAGAAAATGATAGCCATGATGATACCCCAAATTACGGTCCAAGCGTTGATTTCAGGGTATTTCTTCGTTCCCATCAGGATGGGCTTGTACTCTTCGCCCTCTTTCAGCTCCGTATAAGCGTTATCGGGCATTTTAATCTCTTCTTGCGTCAGATTGATGTCTTTTTCTTCTTCCATTATGTTGTGATTTTAAAGTTATTTCAAAAATAATCAAACTGCAAATTTACATGAAATTCCTGAATTATACACAGACAAATAATTTTTTTGTGGGGACGCACCGCGTTCGTCCGAAAAAAAAACAAAGGAAAAATACATGTTTTTTGAAATCGTTGTAACCGTAAGTGGTGCCTTTCTGCTTCTTTCCCGTTATGGAAAACGATATCCCCCGATAATAGTACAAGGTGATTTTGGGCTATATGTGAGGGGTGGGTTTATGGAGAAAAAATACATAAAATAATGATGTCTTATTTTGACAGGAGTATTATTTAAGTTAGACATTCTGCATTCATTCACAAACTCACGGAAAATCCCCGTTTCTCTCTTCACATCGGATTCTCTTAAGTTTCCGATGTTCCTTATATAATAAGCCCACTTCTGGCGAAGGTCTCCGAAATCCACCCCCGCCTTATCGCTTGCAAAGATACTCAAATCCACACAAAAAAAACATGATCTTCTCTGAAAAAATTTCATTGTCCTCGTTTTTCAGCATCACACGCTGTATGAACTTCCTCCCTCCCATGATTTTCGCATGGTGATGCTCAAGGAAATTCAGGGAGATGATGTCGGGGAAGATGTATTCACGGTCGCCTCTTCTCAGTTCGTTGCTTACCGCACGGCTCACGTAGGCGATGGCCCTGCGGCCGCAAATTTACAATATTGTTCTTAGAAAATCAATAGCAAAATCACATTTAATTTACTTAAATTCAATATTTTAATAGATACTAAAACAATTCAAAAAGCTACACTTTTTGTTCAAAAAAAGGCCGGAATACCATGGTTTTAATTTTCAGGCAAAGCCTTTATTTTTTGTACGGACCTGAAAATTTTGGAAATTTTCTGGCGGAATTTTGCAGGGACGAACAGCGAGGACGATAGGGTGATCTGTAGGCGTGCCAACCTAAACAGAGACAATGTGAACGGATATCACCGTTTTGGCTGGGTGGATATCATCCGTTTTCTGCATGTGATCAAATATATGGTTGAAATGACAACTCCAACAATACCACTTATACAAAGAAGAAGGGTTCTGTAAGGCCGAATCATAATTGATCCTATGAAAAAAGCCGTAAAAAAAGACAATACACAACTACTAATCATGACAATGTAATGGATTCTTTTATTTCTCACCAGTATAAAAATGGTATTCTCAACCAACATAACAATAGAAAAGCAAAATATAGCATATTGAAGGCTTATGCCCCAATGCATGTCGTATTGATTAACATCCAAAAACCTTCGAGATAACCATTCACCTAAAAAATACACAATAACATATACGACAACAGAAAGGAAAGTACCAAAAGCGATTCTTCCAATTGCCATTAAAATGTTTTTGATGTTTCTATTTAAGGTATTTTTCAGCATCTTCTTTACGTATTCTTTTATTTAGTTCTTCTGGTAAACATTGTTCATTTTTTTGCAATTCAATTTTTTTGCTGCCAAATAAACCTTTTTCAACTGTACGATGATATCTTTTGGAAGCCCATAATGCACCCCTCAACAGAAAATAATTATCGTAAGTATTAGAATTGTCAACTTCACCGCCAATCAGTTTACCTTCCCCATATTTTTTTCCTTTTTTTATTGTAGAAGCGATAGATGAATACACATTTCCAGAGGCTTTATACAAATCGGTATAATAGTCTACGGCAAAGGCTATCTGCCCAATTGCGTCTGCCCAATAAGGATACCCTTCTACTGTTACTAAAAAATAGCCATCAGCACCATTTTTTTCACTTTTCCAATCTCCGCTTCCTCCTTGGCGATAAGCAATCATTAACCTATCTTTCTCGGAAAAATCTGCCACTTGCTCCCATGTGAAATGTTTTAAACTTGGATTTGACGATAAATTTGAAGCTTTTTTTATTAATGGAAAATAATTGTCTGCCAAAGGTTCAAACCATTGAATTCCCATATCATATAATTCTTTTGCTGTCAACACCCGCAATGTTGTTGTCCCATCGTCAAGTGTAAAAAGATATCTTCCCTTATCTGTTGTAATACGAAGAGTATCGCCCTTTACGTCTGCATAAAGAACAGGATTTTCACCAAAACAGGAGTATGAGCTTTCATATGCCTTAAACAAAGGATCCAAGTTCCACCGTCTTCCCAATCTGCTGTCATACTGCCAAAATTCAGCGGTGAAATTCGCCACTTCCCCAAACACCTCATTATCACCCTCTTGCCCGTTAAAAAAGTACCGATATCCCCCGGTATTGGGACTATCTGATTTTGGGCGGTATGTGAGGGGTGATTTCATGGGGCAAAGATATTTTTACCTATTAAATTTACTTGCTTTAGTGTTTCGTTATTATAAATTCAACACGGCGGTTTTGCTTAGAATCTTCATTGATAAAACAAATTTTTCTTTCTTTTTCGGGTAACGCATTACAATTAATCAGGGGATTATAATTA
>JAEEGG010001353.1_pt1 | contig 66995 bp, 55 predicted proteins | sample 9134161 | NCBI WGS metagenome assembly JAEEGG01 (sample SAMN16246543, study PRJNA631951) | gut metagenome | biome: gut microbiome; feature: rumen; material: CR-attached | host: Bos | place: Iran: Karaj | collected 2018-10
CAGAAGGCATTCTATTCCGGCGTAACGGACACCCTCAGGGAATATATGGCCGCCCGCTATGGTGTGGACGCCATGGAATCCACCACCGCCGAGATTTTTGAGGACCTCAAGAAAACAGATCTCTCAAAAGAGCTTTATATTGACCTCAAAGACCTCTTTGAGCGGTCAGACTTTGTGAAATTTGCCAAATTCACGGCAACCGACGAGGAAAATGCCCAGGTGCTTCCCCTTGCCGTGAGGTTTGTAACCACAACATATCAGCAGGAGATTGCCGATCAGGTCGGCAATGACGGAGAAACCGTCAATGAGAATAAATAATGTTTTTTGAGTATCCATATCTTCTTTGGCTGCTTGCCATTCCGGTTCTTCTTCTGGGCCGGTACCTTTACGTGGAGCTGAAGGACCGGGAGCCCCATATGAGGGTCTCCAGCCTCAGTCAGTGGACCGCCGGAGGAAGGAGTGTCCTTGAATGGATAAGGCACATCCCATTTGTCCTTCAGGAAGCGGCGCTTGTGCTGCTTGTTATTGCCATAGCCCGTCCGCGCTCATCCACCCAGGTGGAAAAAGTGGACACAGAGGGCATTGACATAGTGTTTGCAATGGACGTCTCAACGTCCATGCTGGCCAGGGATTTCACCCCGGACCGCCTGAGCGCAGCCAAGGACATTGCAATAGAATTCATATCCCAGAGGCCCACGGACCGTATGGGAATAGTGGTATTTGCCGGAGAGAGCTACACCCAGTGCCCGCTCACAACGGACAGGGCCACCCTCATAAACCTCATGAAGGAGGTCCAGACAGACCTAATTGAGGACGGCACCGCCATAGGAAACGGCCTTGCTACCGCCGTGGCCAGAATGAAGGATTCAGACGCCAAAAGCCGCGTCATCATCCTCCTCACTGACGGCGTGAACAACATGGGAGAGATAGACCCTTCCATGGCATCGGAGATTGCCAAGACCTATGGTATAAGGGTTTACACAATTGGCGTTGGCGCCAACGGCACTGCCCCCTACCCCGTCCAGACACCATGGGGCGTGGAACTCCGCAACATCCCCGTGGAGATTGACGAGCCCCTCCTCCAAAGCATCGCAGACGGCACCGGAGGCAAGTATTTCCGCGCAACTGACAACACCAAGCTGGCAGAGATATATGCGGAGATCGGCCAGATGGAAAAGACCAGGACCACCGTGGATTCATTCCCAGTTTACAAGGATCTGTATCATAGTTACGCATTGGCGGCCTTTATCTGCCTTCTGGCAGGGCTACTGATTGCCATATTATTAAGGAGGCTGCCGTAATGTTACTATTTGCCAATTTTAAGTTTCTGTACCTTCTCATCCTTATCCCGCTCATACTGGTGGGATACGGTTTCTTCAGGTACTTCAGGGGACGGAGGATAAAAGCCCTTGGAGATGACGCCCTTGTGAAGGAGCTCATGCCATCGGCCTCACGCGCAAAAGGCTGGATAAGGATATCCTTCTTCTGCCTTGGCCTGATGTTCCTTATTATCGGCCTTGCAAGGCCACAGACGGGTGCCAGGCTGGCAGAGAAAAAGACAAAGGGCGCGGAGATCCTGGTTGCCCTGGACGTTTCCAACTCAATGTTGGCTCAGGATTATTCCCCCAACAGGCTTGAAAGGGCAAAACTTGCCATTGCGCGCCTTACGGACAAACTCCAGCAGGACCGTATCGGCCTTGTGATCTTTGCCGGAACGTCATTTGTGCAGCTTCCCGTCACCACGGACTATATCAGCGCCAAGATGTTCCTTGGATCCATTGACACGGGTTCCATTCCCGTGCAGGGAACGGCCATTGGAGATGCTATCCATCTATGTATCAAGAGTTTCAGCGCGCAGAGCGAAAAAAGCCGCGTGATTGTGGTTATATCGGACGGTGAGAACCACGAGGATGACCCCGTTGCCGCGGCAAAGGAAGCGGCAGACCTTGGGATAAAGGTTTACACAATTGGTGTAGGCTCCGCCGAGGGCCAGCCCATTCCTACGGCCGATGGCCTGATGAAGGACAGGGACGGAAACATAGTTGTAACAAAGCTGGATGAGGAGACTCTCCGCAAGGTGGCATCGGCCGGAGGCGGCGCGTACATTCACGCCGGGACAGAGGAATTCGGCCTCAATCCCATCATTGACGACATCCGCCGTATGGAGGACGAGGAGTTTGGAAGCGTGGTGTTTGAGGAGTACGACGAGCAGTATATGTACTTCCTTGGCCTGGCGCTGCTGTGCTTTGTAATCCAGATGGTTACGGGGTCACGCAAACCCCGCCGCAAACTGTTTGAGGTATGAGAAAGTTAGTGCTTGTAATATTGCTCACGATGGCGTCTGTAAGCGTCTGGGGCCAGAAAGCGGACCTCAGGAAGGGCAACCGTGAGTTCCGTAAAGGAGAGTATGGGGAGGCCGATATAAGCTACCGCAAGGGCCTTCTCAAAGACACTTCCTCCGTTGCGGCCAAATACAACCTGGCAAACAACCTTTACCGCCAGGAGAACTATGACGAAGCCGCCAAAATGCTGGATGGCATTGAGAATCCCGATGCCGCCGCATGCTTCAACCGCGGGGACGTGGCAATAGCAAAGGAGGACTGGAAAACGGCCGTAGACTCCTTCAAGGAATGCCTCCTGCAGGATCCCGGAGACCTTAAGGCAAAGGAGAATTACATCTATGCCCGTAACAAACTGATGGAGCAGCAGCAACAGGAGCAGCAGCAGAACCAGGATCAGAATAAGGATAATCAGGACCAGAATAAGGACCAGGACCAAAATCAGGATCAGCAGCAGCAAGATCAGCAGCAGGACCAGGATAAGAAGGATAAGAAGGATCAGCAACAACAACAGCAGCAGCAACAACAGGAATTATCGGCCCAGCAGGCCCAGCAGCTGCTCCAGGCCATACAGGAAAAGGAAAAGCAGACTCAGGAGAAGGTAGATGAGAAAAAGGCCGCAGCCCTGAAGTCAAGGCAGAAGGAAAAGAATTGGTAGGATGAAAAGGATAGTAAGCATAATAGCCGCTGCCCTCGTGGCCATTGCCGCGTGGGCGCAGCCGTCAATACGCGTTGAAGTTCACAATATAGTAGAGCTTCAGGAAAGGTTCAACGTAGGCTTTGTGGTGGAGGGAGAGAACTCCCCTTCTGAATTCCAGTGGGAAGCAGGAGACGATTTCACCGTGGTGTGGGGCCCCCAGAAGGGTTCTTCCACAAGCATCCAGATCATTAACGGCAAAACCACCCGCACCTCCCAGACCACCTATACCTATATCCTTCAGGCGCGTAAGACCGGAACCTTCACGCTGCCTCCGGCAACTGCCCGCATAAAGGGCACCCAGATTCAGTCTAAGGCCGTTCAGATACAGGTTGTGGGAAGCGGAAGCAGCTCCCAGCAGGGCCAGTCCCAGCAGACGCCCGGTCAGGCCGGGCGTGACGATAGTCAGCAGGCCTCACGCGGAGATTCCGACATATTCATGAGACTGTCCCTCAGCCGCAATTCAGTGGTTGTTGGAGAGCCCGTCACGGCTACGCTCAAAATTTACCACAGGGCCAACCTCGCAGGCTTTGAAAACGCAAAGTTCCCTTCCTTCAAGGGCTTCTGGAGCCAGGAAGTGGAGGCACCTTCAAACATAGAGTTCCAGCGTGAACAAGTGGACGGCGTGATGTACAACAGCGCGGTTCTTCGCCGCTGGATAATAATCCCCCAGAAGTCCGGAGAGCAGCCAATTGAGCCCGCAGAGGTGGTGTGTCTGGTGAATGTCCGCCGGCCCCGCAGTTCCGGCTCCCCGTTTGACGATTTCTTTGGGACAGGCTATGTCACCACCCGCCAGAGAGTCACAACTCCGGCGCGGTCGCTGCATGTATCGGCCCTGCCGGCCGGTGCCCCGGCTAGTTTTTCGGGCGGCGTTGGGCAGTTCAAGGTGAGCGCCCGCGTGAGCAAGGATTCCCTCAAGACCCACGACGCTGCATCCCTCATCGTGACCGTGAGCGGAAAGGGTAACATCGCCCTTGTGGAGGCTCCAAAGATTGCCTTCCCGCCGGATTTTGAGGTCTACGACGTAAAGACAAGCGTGAACACGGATAAGAGCGGAACTTCCGGCTCCAAGACCTTCGAGTTCCCGTTCATTCCAAGGAGTCCCGGAGACTTTGTGATGGGCCCCGTACAGTTCTCTTACTACGATGTCAACGCCAGGAGGTATGAGACCGTCTCATCGGCCGCACTGCCCATTTCCGTAGCCCGTTCCGCAACTTCCGTGGCGCCGGAAAGCACCGGAGGAAATACTCTGGTGGTGGACCGCAAGGGTGTCAAGAACCTTGGTGAGGACATCCGTTTCATTCGCACAAAGACGGATTTATCGGCCGATAACGGCTTCCTGGTATACTCAAAGGCCTGGTGGGGAATCCTTGTGTTCCTGCTTCTTGCCGGCTGCGGCTTCTGGCTTGGCTTCCGTAAGGTTGCCGCCCGCAGGGCCGACGTAGTGGGTTCCCGTAACCGTAAGGCCACAAAGCAGGCGATGAAGCGCCTTGCCCAGGCGCACGACTTCCTTGGGAAGGACCTCTACACGGCCTTCTACGAGGAACTTCACCGCTCACTGCTTGGCTTTGTTGGCGACAAACTTGCCATGGATATGGCCGATCAAAACAAGGAGAACATAGCGGAAGCCCTTGTTTCCGGCGGCGTGGCCCAGAGCGTGGCCGATGACTTTACCGGCCTTCTTGCCGCCTGTGAGGAAGCCCGCTACTCCCCCAGCGCCGGCCACGATGCAATGAATAAACATTACGAGCAGGCCGTCTCCCTTATCACGGCCATAGATTCTTCCATGAAGAAAAAACCTTCTTCAGGGGCAGGCGCCGCCGTTATAGCACTCCTGCTACTCATTCCGTTCGGAGCTCAGGCCGCCGAGTCCTACCCTGATTCCCTCTGGCGCTCCGGCGTAGAAGCATATACCGCAGGAGACTACGGCAAGGCCCTTCAGGACCTTGAAGACGTCCGCGCAACAGGCCTTCAGTCCAAGGAACTGTACTACAACCTTGGAAACGCCCATTTCAAGAGCGGGGAAATTGCCCCGGCTATCCTGTGGTACGAAAGGGCCCTGAGGCTTGACCCTTCAGATGCCGATGTAAGGTACAATCTTGAATACGCCCGCGCCCTCACCCAGGACCGCATAGACGAGGTTCCGGAGATTTTCTTCGAGCAGTGGGGCCGCGCCATCTGCTACCTGCTGCCGTCTAATGCCTGGGCTGTGATCGGCCTTGTGAGCTTTGCGCTAATGGTTGCATGCGTGCTGCTTTTCCTCCTTGGAAGCACTCAGGGAAGGCGTAAACTTGGCTTCTTTGTGGGTATTGCGTTCCTTCTTGTAGCGCTTCTTGGCTGGGATTTTGCCCAGTGGCAGCGCACCGAAGCCCTCCGCCAGGACCAGGCCATTGTGATGAGGCCCGTGACCTCCGTCAAGAGTTCCCCCGCTGCTGAAGGCGCCAAGGACCTCTTCATCCTCCACGAAGGCACCCGCGTCCGCATCCTTGACAACGTTGGCGGATTCTCCAATGTGGAACTCGCCGACGGCCGCCAGGGCTGGCTTCCCTCACCCGATGTGGAAGTGATCTAGCCCCGTCATCAACGGACCAGACCGTCATCCCCGGCCCATATCTATTATGTCATCCCCGGCCCTGACCGGGGATCTAAGCTCTCCGTGGGCGAGGCTGGCGCCACCAGGGCAACCATTTACACGTTTTAAGCAGTTTTTGTGCATTTCGTTGCCCATTTGGTCAACGAACAACACGTTTTCGGCCCTTTTTGTGCGTTTCATTGCCCGGAAGGCCGCTTGTACTTCCGGAAGTCCTTTGCCCGGAGGAATTGATTAACAAGGTGGGCCGATATTCCAAGCGCATCTGCTATTGACTCCGGAGAAAGGCCGTATTTGTCTGACATAACTACGCAGAGACGACCCTTGTCTATGCCGTCCAGACTTGACAGTGTCTTGCCCTCAAACTCTGTCCTCAAGACAGAGCCAACAATTTCATTAATCTCCCGTCTGTCAAACTCAATCTCCTCACCCATCGTTCTGGATATGTTTACAAATGATTCGTACTCCTTGACAAGCCTGGTCTGATAATCCTTTGGCCCCTTGAACAGTTTCCTGACAAGGCTTTGATCCACAAATGAGACAGGGAGAAGACCAAGGACGGGATGGAACTGCCAATGGCCTGGGATATCGGCACGTGTTCCCGTCCATCGCATCAATTCCCTTGCCGACATGTCTTTTGCCTTTTTCCCATCCAGAAGGCTGCCTAGTATGGAATAATGGAGGTAGGTGCTGCACCATGGCCAGCCGCCGGGTACGGCAAACAGTTTCTCATAATGGTTTCTGGCAATATACAGGATGAGCGAGCGCATCTGGTCTTTATCCTTAACCGGCTCCAGTCTGAAACTGTATTCTTCCGGCAGCGGCCTGTATCCATCGGTCTCAAGCATCTTGTTCAATTTGCGCTTGAGGTAGCCGAAAGCAGCCAGTGCGGCCTCCCCGGTGCCGCTCATTATGATATGGATGTGGTTCGGCATCAGCGTGAAATCATATATTACAATGGAGTATTTCAGTGAAATCAGGCCGATGAGAACCATCCCATAAGCATATTGTGCTATGGTATTGAAAATGTTTCCCTCCTTCCATCCGTCTGTGCAGAAGTGATAGTATCCTTTACCTAATGTGCGGTATTCTTCCCGCGATTTTCTATATGTTTTCATATTGCAAAGGTGAAAAAAGTAATCCGTTTCAAACGTGTTGAAACGGATAATTTGCAAAATGGCCACAGAACGTATTACGGCCGCGTTTTTATTTGTAAAACTTTTTAAGAAGCCGCATTTTTTGCACAAAGATGTGCACTTCCGGATAAGGTCATCGGCCCCCGAAGCCGCAGTAGTCGGCGTAGACGTCGCGGACTACGTCGTCCCAACTCAGGTAGAGGTCGCGGCGGGCGGCGGCGCTGACACGGGCGTAAGCGGCGTCATCGGCCATGATGTCCATAATGGTGCGGGCATAGTTTTCTTCCCCCGGGGCCGATACATACCCGTTCACTCCGGGCGTAACCGTGGCCGCAGTCCTGGCGCCCTCCAGAAACACCGTGGGAGTGCCCTGGCAGGCAGCTTCAATCTGGACGAGGGAGTTGGCATCGTAGAGCGAGGGAAACAGGAAAAGCTTGGCACGGGAGTAGAGTTTTTCAAGCATCGGCCTGTCTGTGAGGCCGCACATCACAACTTCTTCCGTGAGGCCTTCAGCGGCTACAACATCAGCAAGGGCTTCCTCGTCCTGGCCCCGGCCGGCAAAGAGCATACGGAAGTTCCTGAGCCCCATTGCCTTGGCCTTTGCAAGGGCCCTTACCGTGAAGTCTATATTCTTTATGAAGTTGATGCGGCCCACAAAGAGAAAAACGGTGGCATCTTGCGGGATTCCGAACGTGCGGTTCACCTCTGCCGCCGCTTCTTCCGGATTATCAACCGGCATATGGTCGGTTGCGTTGAGACGTACCTTACAGGGTGCTGTAAGGCCATATTCGGCCTGATACAACTCCTTGATTCCGGCGTTTACGGCCCAGCACTCGTCGCAAGCATTGAAAACCCGCATAATGCTGTCCAAAGCAACGTTTACGGCCGGTTTGAACTTGAGCGGTTTCTCAAAATCCTGCTTGTACTGACTGTGGAGAGTTGCCACAACAGGCAGCCTGTGAATCTTTCCATACAGCACTCCGGCAAGTCCCACGGAGAACGGCGAATGAATATGGACAAGGTCTATCCCGCTCTTTATGAGGCGGGCTTCAAACAGCGGATCCAGCGCGGGCGTGGGGACGTCGTAGTCATTATTGATGAGCGGGAAAGAGTTGCAGCGGACCACCTTGTAGGGCAGTTTCTCATCATCTTCTTTACTGTAGCCACGTGTTTCCGGGCAGAAGACCACAACATCACAATACTTTGTGAGCCTGCGGGCGTAATTGTCAACCACCTTTATGACACCGTCAACCATCGGGTACCAGGTGTCAATGAAAAGACCAACTTTTTTCATACCGCAAAGATACTGCTTTTTACCGGGTCTGGCGCCACCTTCCGGGCAATGAAATGCACAAAAACGGTCGAAAACGTGTTGTTCGTTGACCAAATGGGCAACGAAATGCACAAAAACGGCTTAAAACGTGTAAATGGTTGCCCTAGGGGGTACCAACCACGCCCAGGGCGGGGCAAACTGCACCAAAGGCGGGGCAAACTGCACACTGATTGCGGTCATTGCGCACAGAATCTTCTTGTTACTTTCCAATTATTTACGTATATTTGTATCCCGGTTAGCTCTTAATCGGGATTTTTTATGTCCAAATACTTACAGGATGCGAGCCTCCGATATGCAGGCTTGCAGGATGGTACAAGTATATATCAGCTGCACTCAAGGCAGCTTTCAAACAGGTATTTCATTCTAAGCAGTGACGGGACCCGAAGGCTGATGGCCTTCCCTGAAGTCGTTGGCTACGATTCCTACCTGTCAATGCTTCCCGCCACCGTCGCCGCCCTCCGCCATTTGTTTCAACAAGGCCAGGGCGGCGATGATGTAGATATACTCACAATCCTCAGAGGCGGCCTCAACTACCCCATTGAGGAAGCCTGCTACCGCTGCGGCATAAGGGTGAGGGACATCCACTTCCTCTCCTGCGAAAGGATCATTGAAGACCATATCATTACCGGTCTTGAAATCAAATACGAGAAACTCCGCGTAAAGAAGGACTGCACCCTTGTGATTGGAGACATAATTGCCACCGGAGACACCCTGAAACTGTGCCTGGACCAGGTTGTAGACCGTTTCAGGCGCCGCGGCGGAAGCATCCGGAAGATTGTCTTTTTCACAATCGGAGGCACCCGGGCCATAGAGCTCATGGAAGCCAAAAGGGAGGAAATCCGGAAGATTTTCCCGGAATTCGAGGGCTTTGAATGCTTCTTCTACGAGGGCATCTTCACGGTGTATACCAGCCCTGGAGCAACCGGCATCAACGTCCCCGACATAGACTTTGGATGGAAAGGCGGAGCCGTTGCCCCGGAGTTCAGAAGATTTGTCCTGGACCACCCCTACTCCATCCTTGAAAAGTGCATAATCTACGACGGAGGAGCGCGCCGATATGAGATTCCCGTCCACTTCCGGGAGGCCCTGGAATACTGGGAAGGCATCTGGGGAAGGGCCGATTTAATTAATCCCGCCGCCCTGGTTGGAGAAAAACTGGGCTACGACGCCCCGCTTAGCTTCAAGGCGTGGCTTGAGCTGAACCATTTCAAGGACCTCAAAGACAGCTCTCTGGAGCAGCTTTGGGCCGATGAAAAGGCCCTCCTTGAGAACGCCGCCGCCCTGTCCCTTGAGACAATTGCCGGGCAGCGCATAAATGCAATCAACACAATACTACAGCAATATGAATAAGAAAACAGGAGCAGACATCGACTACACTAACAAGCCGGTGGACAAACAGGGTCGCAAGAGCAACCTGAGTATGTTTATGGTAATGCTGGGCTTCACTTTCTTCAGCGCCAGCATGTGGGTTGGACAGCAGCTGGCCGCAGGCCTTGACTGGTGGGACTTCATCTGGGCCCTCCTCCTTGGCGGCCTTATCCTTGCGGCCTATACCGGCGCCCTTGGCTGGATTGGCGCAGAGAGCGGCCTATCGCTGGATATGCTCTCCAGAAGGAGCTTCGGCACAAAGGGCAGCTGGCTTCCAAGCGCCATGATCAGTTTCACCCAGACCGGGTGGTTCGGCGTGGGCCTTGCGATGTTTGCAATTCCCGTAGCTAAGGAACTCCTGGGCCTTGAGGTCACCCCCGACAGCATGCCCTGGCAGGGATACCTCCTGGTTGCCATTGCCGGTATCCTCATGACCGCAAGTGCATATTTCGGCATCAAGAGCCTTACCATAGTGAGTTACATTGCCGTTCCTGCAGTGGCCATCCTTGGTACAGTGGCAATGATCCTGGCTATCCGGCACGGAGACGCAGGCCTTGTGGAGCAGTTCGCAAAGGGCTCAAAGGACCTTGGAATCATAGCCGGAGCCGGACTGGTTGTGGGTAGCTTCGTGTCCGGAGGCACGGCAACACCAAACTTCACCCGCTTTGCAAAGAGCGGAAAGGTGGGACTCATAATCACCGTGATCGCATTCTTCCTTGGAAACAGCCTCATGTTCCTCTTTGGTGCCGTCTCAAGCATATACGTGGGCGGAAATGACATCTTTGAGGTGATGCTCAACCTCAACCTCTTCTACCTCGCCGTGCTGGTTCTTGGTCTCAACATCTGGACCACCAATGACAACGCGCTTTACACCGCAGGTCTTGGCCTTTCCAATATCTTCGGCCTCAGCAAGAAGACCATGGTCATCATCTCCGGTATCATCGGCACTGTTGCCGCCGTATGGCTTTACTGGAACTTCTGCGGCTGGCTCAACGTTCTTAACTGCACCCTGCCGCCGGTTGGCATCATCCTCATCCTCCACTATTTCGCAAATCGCGGAAAGGAAGTCCCGGAAAAGCAGGTGGACTGGAGCGCTATAGCAGGCGTTGTGTGCGGCGCCGTGGTGGCCAACCTCGTCCACTGGGGATTCGCCTCCATCAACGGTATGGCGGTTGCCGCCCTGTGCTGGGGAATCGGACGGCTTATCAAGAAATAAACTCCTGTTGCGCCTGAACGGAATTTTTAGTATCTTTGCAGGTTAATAAAAGAATATATAACAAAGTACTAAGATATGCTATTCCATCTTCTTCAAGCAGACACCCTGGAGGCCCTTGCAGATGCCATCAATCAGGCAGCAGATGCTCCTGTGGCCGCAGAGCCCCAGCAGATGTCAGAGAGCCTTTTCTCAATGTTCACAATGGGCGGTCCCCTCATGTGGGTCCTCCTTGCCCTCAGTATCCTTGCCATCTATCTTATAGGCCGTAAATGGTGGGTCATCAAAAATGCATCTAAGATTGATCCCCACTTCATGAAGGACATCAGGGATTATATCACAGACGGCAAAACCAAGAGCGCCGTTACCCTCTGCCGTAAATATGACAACCCCGTGGCACGTATGGTGGAGACCGGCATCAACCGTATGGGCAGGCCCATGGCCGATATCCAGAGCGCCATCGAGAATATCGGCAACGTAGAGGTTGCTCGCCTTGAGAAGGGCCTTCCCCTCCTTGCTACAATAGCCGGCGGCGCCCCTATGATAGGTTTCCTTGGCACCGTTATGGGTATGGTCCAGGCCTTCTTCAATATGTCAAAGGCCGGAAACAACATTGACATCACCCTCCTCAGCGGCGGTATCTACACCGCAATGCTCACTACCGTGGGCGGCCTTATTGTGGGTATCATCGCATACTTCGGCTACAACTGGCTCACCGGAAAGGTAAGTGACCTTGTGTACCAGATGGAAAGCTCCACCATGGAGTTCATAGACATCGTGATCAACGAACCCTCAGCATCTGAGAAGTAATGGCACTGAAGAGAAACACAAAGGTAGACGCGCAGTTCTCGGTATCCAGTATGACTGATATCGTGTTCCTGCTTCTTATCTTCTTCCTTGTGACCTCTACGCTCATCAATCCCAACGCCCTCAAGCTTCTCCTCCCTAAATCAACCGGACAGGTGAACGCAAAGGCAACGGTGAGCGTGAGCATCAAGGACTGGGGAGACGACACCTATACCTACCACATCAACGGAGACCAGGAGCCTACGCTTTTCCAGGATGTGGAGGATGAGCTTATCGGCCTTCTTTCCGCAGAGGAAGACCCTACCTTCTCCATCTACAGTGACCAGACAGTCCCCGTTGGAGAGGTAGTCCAGGTGATGAATATAGCAAAGAGGAACCACTACAAGGTAATCCTGGCAACGCAACCGGAATAGCACTATGCAGCCATACCAGCGCACACAGAAAAAGAGCGAGAAAAACGCCAACGTGACCGGCATCCTGGTTACGCTGGGCGTGCATGCCGCCGCGCTGGTGCTTTGCCTTACAAGCGGCCTCACATACCTTGATCCCCCGCCGCCGGAGCGCACCTCCCTTGTGATAGAGTTCGAGGAAGAGGAAGAGATGGTAAAGCCCGTCCAGACACGCGTTGGCAGGCAGCCCCAGGCCGAGGAAGTGGACCTTCAAAAGGAAGTGGAACTGGTCCAGAAAGCGGAATCACCACACGTGAATCCCGTTCCAAACGTAACGCCGGCCACAAAGCCGGATCCCGTTGGAGACGTGGAGGTTCCCACTCCAAAGCAGGAGGAAGAGCCCAAACTGGATCCCAGGGCCACGTTCCCAGGAATGGGCAAGAAGGACAACAACGCAACTACGCCACACAGCGCCTCAGAGGCCTCCGAAGGCTTCAAGGCCGGCCAGCCTGACGGCAACACCAAGGAAGGAAAGGTAGAAGGATCGGCCAACGCCCACCTTCAGGGACGCTCAGTGGTTGGATCTCTGCCAAAACCCTCCTACGGCATCCAGGCCGAAGGAATTGTGGTTGTCCAGATCAAGGTGGACCAGTACGGAAACGTAACGGAAGCCATCCCCGGCGCGGAAGGCACCACCGTAACAAACAAGGAGCTTTGGAACGCGGCGCGTAATGCCGCCATGAAGGCTCATTTTAACATGAAAGCTGATGCTCCGGCCCTCCAGACCGGCACCATCACATATATTTTCAAACTTAAGTAACGACGTGAGTCGTAAAGTAGTGTATTATGGAAGACAATAAAAGAGGCAAGAGGCCTCGCATTTCAAAAGCAGATTATTCTACAAGCCGCAGTTTCTCTGACGGGGACCGTCCCGCAAGAAGAAACGGTGCCCCCCAGCAGGGTGAGCGCCGTGGTGCAGGACGTAACTCGGAGCGTACCCCTTACGGAGAGCGCCGTGAAGGTGGCCGCCCCGAAAGAAGCTCCTACGGTGAGCGCAGGGGAACATCGGCCCGCAGCGGCTATTCAAAACCCGGAAGTTCCCGCAACGGCTCCGGATATGGCAAGCCCTTCAAGAAGAGGGACGGCGCCAAGGAAGGCATGGACGCCATGCTTCGCCGTAAGCCTCAGGTAAACGGCCATTACAGTGACAACGACAGCGCTCCCACCGAAATAAAGGAAGTGGTGCGCCTTAACAAATTCATCGCCAATTCCGGCGTCTGCTCCCGCAGGGAGGCCGATACAATGATCCAGAGCGGCGTTGTAACCGTGAACGGAGAGGTTGTGACGGAACTTGGCACCAAGGTGAATGTCCTCACGGACGACGTCCGCTTCAACGGACAGCGCCTCAAGGGTGAAGAGAAGGTCTATATCGTGATGAACAAGCCCAAGGGCTATGTCACCACCGCCAGTGACCCTCACGCGGAGAAAACCGTGATGGATCTTCTGAAGGGCTGCCCCACCAGGGTATTCCCCGTTGGCCGTCTGGACAAGAACACCACCGGCGTCCTCATGTTCACCAACGACGGAGAGATGGCGGAGCAGCTCACCCACCCCTCCTACAACAAGAAGAAGATCTACCAGGTGGTCCTGGACTCCCCCCTCAAGGAAGAGGACAAGGAGAAGCTCCTGGAAGGCGTAGAGCTCAGTGACGGCGTAACAAAGGCCGATGAACTTGAGTACATCGACGCCCACGACCACCGCCAGCTTGGCATTGAGATCCACTCCGGAAAGAACAGGATCGTACGCCGTATGTTCGAGGCCCTGGGCTACGAAGTCCGCGCCCTTGACCGCGTGTACTTTGCCGGCCTCACCAAGAAAGGCCTCAAGAAGAGCGACTGGCGTTACCTCACGGAAGGAGAGGTGAACATCCTCAAAATGGGAGCATACGTATAATGGCACACAGGGCAGGATTCGTAAATATTATCGGCAATCCCAACGTGGGTAAATCCACGCTGATGAACGTCCTTGTGGGAGAAAAGCTCTCAATTGTGACGGCAAAGGCCCAGACCACCCGTCACCGCATCATGGGTATCGTCTCCGGAGAAGACTTTCAGATTGTCTACAGTGACACCCCCGGCATCCTCAAGCCCAATTATCGGCTTCAGGAAAACATGCTCTCCTTTGTGGACACCGCCATAGGGGATGCCGATATAATCCTCTACGTTACGGACACCGTTGAGAAGGCCGATAAAAACGACGCCTACATTGAAAAACTCTCCAAGGTGGACTGCCCCGTGGTGGTTGTGCTCAATAAGATTGATCTCTCCACCCAGGAGAAGGTTGTGGAGCTCATGCAGTGGTGGAAGGAAAGGCTTCCCAAGGCGGAGGTAATCCCTGCATCGGCCCAGGAAAAATTCAACCTTGAGAGCATTATGGAGGCCGTTTCATCACGGCTTCCGGAAGCTCCCGCCTGGTTTGACAAGGACCAGTTCACGGACAAGAATCTCCGCTTCTTTGCATCGGAGATCATCCGTGAGAAGATCTTCCTCAACTACTCGGAAGAGATTCCGTATAGCTGCCAGGTAGAGATAGAGTCCTTCCACGAGGGCGAGGAACGTTATGAGATAAGCGCCGTAATCTATGTGATGAGGGAGTCCCAGAAGGGCATCATCATAGGGAAGAAAGGCGCCATGCTCAAGAAAGTGGGCACCGAGGCCCGCATAGACATGGAGGACTTCTTCCAGAAGAAGGTATTCCTTTCAACTTTTGTAAAAGTGGACCCGGACTGGAGGGAGGACCGCAAGGAACTCCGCCGGTTTGGATATGAATTTTAAGCTTAACCTATGGCAGACGATTGGGACGACATCAAAAACGCACCTGAAGACGAAGACGAGGAACTTGGAGAAGACGCTGCCGCGTCCGGGAAATTCGACCGCCTCCTCAGCGGAGACAGCCGCAAGTACAAACTCTCCGGAATGTTCAAGGAATGGTACCTGGACTACGCTTCATATACCATCCTGGACAGGGCCGTGCCGCACATCGTAGACGGCTTCAAGCCAGTTCAGAGGCGCGTTCTGCACACTATGGCCACAATGGATGACGGCAGATACACAAAGGTTGCCAACATTGTGGGCCAGGCCATGCAGTACCATCCTCACGGAGACGCCTCCATCCTTGGCGCCCTTGTGACGCTGGGCCAGAAAGGCCTTCTCATAGACTGCCAGGGTAACTGGGGTAACATACTCACCGGAGACTCAAATGCAGCACCCCGTTACATTGAGGCCCGCCTCTCAAAGTTTGCAAAGGAAGTTGTCTTTGATCCCAAGGTAACCCCCTGGATGACTTCCTACGACGGCCGCAACCAGGAACCCACTGAGCTTCCGGTACGCTTCCCGCTCCTGCTGGCTCAGGGCACTGAGGGCATTGCCGCCGGCCTCAGTTCCAAGATCCTGCCCCACAATTTCAATGAACTCATAGATGCCTCAATTGCAATTTTGAAGGGACAGCCCTTTGAGATTCTCCCGGACTTCCCTACGGGAGGCATTGCCGACTGCTCAAAGTACAACAAGGGAAAGCGCGGAGGTATGGTGAAGGTGCGCGCCCGCATCAACAAGGTGGACAAGAGCACCATCACCATCACTGAAATCCCCTACGGAAAAACCTCCCAGGGCATCATAGACAGCATCATCAAGGCCAAGGAGAAGAAGAAGATCAACATCAAGAAGATTGACGATATGACCACGGACAAAGTGGAGATTATCATCCATCTTCCGGCCGATGTCTCTCCGGACAAGACCATAGATGCCCTCTACGCCTTCACGGAGTGCGAGACCAAGATTTCTCCCAACGCCTGCGTCATCCGTGAGAACAAGCCTGTATTCCTCACCGTGAACGAGATTCTGGAATATGACACTTATCACACCAGGGATATTTTGAAGGCCGAGCTTGAGGTAAAGCTTGGAGAGCTTGAGAACGACTGGCACTACAGCTCCCTGGAGCGCATCTTCTTTGAAAACCGCATCTACAAGGTGCTGGAACAGAACCAGATGAGCTGGGAGGAGCAGCTGCAGGACATCCTGTCCCAGATGCTCCAATATCAGGACCTTCTGCATCGGCCCATAGTGATGGAAGACATCCTGAAGCTGGTTGAAAAGCCCGTGCGCAAGATCTCAAAGTTTGACACCAAGGCCCTGGACGAGAAGATTTATGCCATTGAGGATCAAATGGCGCAGGTGAAGGACCACCTGGAGCATATCACGGAGTTCACCATCGACTGGTTCCGTAACCTCAAGAAAAAGTACGGCGCCGCCTGGCCCCGTCTCACTGAGATTTCTTCCCTTGAGAACATCACAGTCACTAAGGTTGTCTCCAACAACGCCAAACTCTATGCAAACCTGGAGGAGGGATTCGTTGGTATCGGCCTTAAGAGGGACGAGGGTGAATACGTGTGCGAATGCTCGGATCTCTCAGAGATCATAGTTATCGGCCGGGATGGCAAATTCCGCGTCACAAAGGTGCAGGACAAGGCTTTCTTTGGAAAGGACCTCCTTTATGCCGGCGTTTTCAACCGCGGGGATGAGCGTACCATCTACAACGTTATTTACCGTGACGGCAAGGGACCGGCCCATTACGCCAAGCGCTTTGCCATCACCTCCGTCACCCGTGACAAGGATTACGACATAACAACCGGCGCACCTGAATCCAAGATCCTCTGGTTCACCGTAAACCATAACGGTGAGGCAGAGACCGTGAAGATCAATCTCCGTCCCAAGAAGGGCCTCAAGAAAACCCAGCTGGAGTGGGATTTCTCCGCTCTGGCCATCAAGGGACGTGCTTCCCGCGGCAATCTTGTGACCAAGAACGCCATTGCACGTATCCAGCTTAAGTCCAAGGGCGTAACCACCCTGGAAGGCAAGGATATATGGTATGACCCCGATATCCAGCGCCTCAATGAGGACGGCCGCGGAGACCACCTTGGCAAGTTCTCCGGCGAAGACCGCGTACTGGCTATATTTGCCGATGGTTCCTACTACACCACAACATATGATTTGGTGAACAAGTACCAGGGAGATGTAATCCGCATTGAGAAACTGGATACTTCCAAGGTTTACACCGTGGTTTATTGGGACAATGCCGCCAAAGCATTTTACGTAAAGCGCTTCAGCTTTACGGAGAGTAACAACTCCCCCGTGCTGTTCATCTCAGATGCCCGCGGCTCCAAATTGGTGGACATTTCATCTGACGCCTATCCTCAACTGGTTCTCACCTTCGGCGGCAAGTTCGCTCACAGGGAGCCTGAAACCGTGGACGTTGCGGAGTTCATTGCCAAGAAGGGCATTGCGGCCAAGGGCAAGAAGTGCTCACCGTATGACCTCAAGGCCGTGGAATTTGGGGAGCCGCTGGAAAAGGATGAGCCGGAAGCCCCCGGAGAAGCCATCGCAGAGCCCTTTGACGGGGATGATGATATGGCCGATGATGCCGTGGCTGATGAAGCCGTGGACCAGGTCCAGCCCAATGCTCCGGAAGACGTTCCCGCCACCCCGGCTGCTCCTGCGGCCCCTGAGGCCCCCGAAGCCCCGGCTGATGACGCATCAGACACCGGCGCCGTTGACTTTGACGACTGGGAACCCACACTGTTCTAGCGCCGTGGGCTGGCTTTCAGCCCCTTCGGCCGCCGCGTGATACAAAAATAGCCGATTTTGTTCCTCCAGCCGGTCTCAAGACCGCCGCGTGACACAAAATCGGCCTTTTTTGTTTCCCCAGCTGGCCTAAACACTATTGCTTGAAGTCTTTTGCCCGCAAAAACTGGTTCACAATATGCAATGAGATTCCAAGAGTACCGGCTATATGCTCCGGAGATACATTGTATTGGCTGTTAAGAGTAACGGTAAGGCGTCCAAGTTCCGCCCCGTCCAACCGGGAAACCGGCTTTCCGTGATAGTTCCTTTGTAAGAGGCTAGAGACAATGACTTCAACATCTTGCTCCTGATACTCAATCTCCTCATCAATGGAATGTGCAATCTTGGCAAATGATTCATAATCCTTCACAAGGCGTGTCGTATAGTCTTTAGGCGTCTTGAATAATTTCCTTACAAGCCTCTTATTCACAAAGGAAGAGGGAAGCAATCCCAGCACGGGATGAAACTGCCAGTCTGGGGGAAGCTCTGTTTTACTGCCGGTCCATCTTATTATTTCCCGGACGGTCATATCCTTGACCCTCTTCCCCTCTATAAACTTGCCCAGCAGAGAATACGTCAGATAACTGCTGCACCAGGGATAACCACCGGGAACTGCCATCAGTTTCTCATAATGGTTTCTGTCCAGGTAGAGAATATTGGCACGCATTTGATCTTCGTTCTTTATAGGTATCAGTTTAAAGCCATAATCCTCCGGAAGCGGTTTGTAGCCATCCGACACAAGACGTATATTCAACTTTCGCTTCAGATACAAAAACGCCTCCACGGCATCATTGCCAGTTCCGCTTAGGATGATATGAATATGGTTTGGCATCAAGGAAAAGTCATATATTTCCAAAGAGAACCGGATACATATTAATCCCATTAAGACCATTCCATAAGCAAACTGGGCCACATTATTAAAAATATTGCCGTCTTTCCAGCCATCTGTGCAGAGGTGATAATACCCCTTCCCCATTTCCCGGTATTCGTTCCGGTCTTTTCTAAATTTCTCCATATCGCAAAGATGAGAAAAGTTATCGGTTTCAAACGTCGTAACACGAATGAAACGGATAAAAGGCATTCTGGCCGTGTATGAGCGGCATCTTTTATATGGATTTTTGCCCACTTTTGCACGAAAATCCGCTTTTTTGTGTATTTTTGCTATATGCTGATTGCTCTAGAAGGCTTCATGGGAAGCGGAAAAACCACTGTGGGGCGCATTCTTTCGGATGCGCTGGGCTGCCCGTGCATAGATCTGGATGAGGTCATTGCCCGTAAAGCCAGCCGCAGCATCCCGGCAATTTTTGAGGCCGATGGAGAAGCCGCCTTCCGCCGCCTTGAAAAGAAGGCATTGGAAGAAGCCATCTCAAAATATGGTGAGTCTACAGCCGTTTTGGCTTTAGGCGGCGGCACGGTAACGGTACCCGGAGCTGTGAATCTGTTGCAGGAAAAGACGCTCTGCATATACCTTAAAGCATCTTTGGAGACACTCCAGGCACGGCTTGAAGGCCAAAAGGCCGGCCGCCCGCTTGCGGGAGAAGGCCTTGAGGAGCGCCTGGCCACCCGCGAGCCACTTTATGAAGCCGCCGCCCACATAACAATTGATACAGATGCTCTGTCCCCGGACCAGATTGCCGATGAAATAATCATTGACTGCCTATAGGCCTGCTGGGGAAACAAAAAAGGCCGATTTTGTGTCACGCGGCGGTCTTGAGACCGGCTGGAGGAACAAAAAGGGCCATTTTTGTGTCACGCGGCGGCCGGAATGGCAAAAAAACAGGCCCCTTCCGTCTATTTCAAGTGCCGGATAGTGCGTGAAGGGAGTGAAATCTTCTTCTTGAATGTGGTTTTACCCTTGTAATAGAAGAGGTTTAGGGTGGTGCCGTCATTGTCAAAGTAGATTGAGCGGATGTACGGCTGGGTATTGCGGTTGGTGCAGACAGGCTCGCACCATACCAGGGTGTATTCACCTCCGGAAACGGTGCAGATGACAGTGTAGCCGCGGATGTCAAATATAGCAGCAGACCGCCCTGAGCCCTTTTCCTTGCGGGCTTTCTTGCAGGCTTCCACAATGGATGACTCCGGGTCCAATTTTCCAAACACCAATTTTGCGGCCGATGTCCGTGCGTTGGGATTCTTTTGAAGCCACCACTGGATGGAGTCGTCGGTGAGGATATCGGCCTTGGAGATTTGAATGAGATTTGGATTCTCACGAAGGCGTGCAACCAGCCACGCTACCTCTGCCGATATATTAACCCCCTCTATCATTTCCGGGCTCTGGCCCTCTATGCGGGTGCCGTCCCCTTTCCCATAAAAGAGCGCCTGATGCACTAGGTCTTCTTCCGGGAGGTACAGCGCCTCCACGTATTCATCCGTGCCGCCGCGGTAAGCAAAGTGGATGTATTGCCGCTTGCCTCCAAACGGGGAAATGATTTCCATGGGGGTGACAAGGGACGGTGTGGCCGATGACATTGTGTACACAGGTATCACGCGGGTATCTTCAAGCGTGCCGTCCGGGGAGAGGACGCGGAAGGTAAGGTCCGGATCCAGTGCCAGGACGTGCTCCACGCCATCCTTTTTCCAGCCGATTGCATCAAAGGCATTTCCGGCAACTGCCATTGCGGCATCCGGGGAAATGGTGCTCACGTTGGCTGCAATGTATTCTGCCATCAGGACTGAGTCCTTAAGATGCAGGACCTTGGGGGCATAGACGGAATTAGGGTACTTCTTAAGGAATTTATCGGCAGCCTTGATGGAGAACTTCCTGACGGTTTTTCCGTAAAGCGATGTTTCCGCTTTGGTCTGGGCGCCAAGGCTCAGCGGGAGTACCAGCAGGGCGGCGGCTATGATTATTTTAAGAGTCTTCATACTTGCAAATATACAACTTATTCCTGAAACGCCCCTTGCAATTATAAAGCGGATTCGCTATCTTTGTAAGACTATGGCCTTATCAGACAAACAGTGGACACTGAAACCGGCGGCCGATCCCGAAAAATCGGCCCGTCTGGCGGCGGAACTTGGCATTGACCGGGTTCTGGCGGAACTGCTTGTCCAAAGGGGCGTTGAAACCTTCGAACAAGCCCGCAGTTTCTTCCGCCCCAGTCTGGAAGAGCTCCATGATCCCTTCCTCATGAAAGACATGGACAAGGCCGTGGAAAGGCTTCATCAGGCCATTGTGGGCCAGGAACACATCCTTGTTTACGGAGACTATGACGTAGACGGCACCACCGCCGTGGCTCAGTTGTATTCATTTGTGAAGCAGTTCACCTCCAAGGTGGATTTCTATATCCCGGACCGTTATGACGAGGGCTACGGCCTTTCATACAAAGCCCTTGACTGGGCCGGGGACAACGGCGTGGACCTTGTGATTACGCTTGACTGCGGCATCAAGGCCATTGAAAAGGTGGAATACGCAAGGGCCAAGGACATTGATGTAATCATCTGCGACCACCACCTTCCGGAAAACGAACTCCCGGGTGCTGTGGCCATCCTGGACCCCAAGCGTGAAGACTGCAATTATCCCTTCGACGACCTATGCGGCTGCGGAGTTGGCTTCAAACTGGCCCAAGGGTATGTTCAGAAATACAATCTGGATCCCGCAATCCTGGAACCGCTGCTGGACCTTCAGGTGGTGTCCATCGCATCGGACCTTGTGTCCATGACCGGAGAGAACCGCATCCTGGCGCATTTCGGCCTTAAACGCCTCAATGAGAATCCACGCAAGGGCCTTCTGGCAATGATAAACCTTGCCCAGCTTGAGCCCGGGCACATCTCAATAGATGACATTGTTTTCAAGATCGGCCCGCGTATCAATGCTGCAGGCCGAATGGAAAGCGGCCGCCTTGCCGTAGAACTTCTCACCGCCACGGATGACCGCACGGCCTTCCGCATCGGGGAACAGATTAACGACAACAACAACGAGCGTAAGTCCATAGACCGCGAAATCACCCAGGAAGCCCTTCTGATGGTGCAAAATGGTACGGCACTGGAAACGGAGAACGTGACAATCGTCTATAACCCCACCTGGAACAAGGGAGTTGTGGGAATTGTGGCATCACGCCTTGTGGAAGCCTATTACAAGCCCACTGTGGTTCTCACCAAGAGCAACGGCTTTGTAACCGGCAGTGCTCGCAGCGTTCAGGGCTTTGACCTCTATTCATCCATTGAAAGCTGCGCAGACCTTCTGGAGAACTTCGGCGGCCACGTATATGCGGCGGGCCTTACCATGAAGGAAGAGAACCTGGAGGAGTTCTGCCGCCGTATGAACAAGTTTGTGGCCGGGAACATCACCCGTGAGGAACTAACCCCCGTGGTGGAAATTGACACCAGCCTCAACTTCTCACAGATTACCCCCAAATTCACCCGCATCCTCAAGCAGTTCCAGCCATTCGGCCCCGGCAACAGCAATCCAGTGTTCCTTACGGAAGACGTATATGATGCCGGTAATGGCCGCAAGGTGGGAGCCGGCGGAGTGCACCTTAAGCTGGACCTCATGCAGGAGAGTCAGCCCTACAGGCAAATTGCGGCTATCGGCTTCAATATGGCCCAGTTCTATGACCACATAAAGGCCGGAAATGCAATAGATATCTGCTATTCAATAGTGGAGAATTTCTACCGCGGCTCTTCCACGGTGCAGCTACGGCTTAAGGATATCCGGGAGAGGGACGAACTCATATAATATATCCCACTTCCTTGAAGCGGTAGTAGCGGATGGGTTTACCCGGAGTTTCCAGATCCCAAATCATAAGGCGTCCGTCTTCCGAGACGCCTTTTATTTTGCCCGTATACTCCCTTTCCTCAATATAGTCATGGTAGCGGGCGTTCACGTCCAGATTGAAAAGGCGGCGGGAATAGTGTGAAAAAAGGGACTGACGTTTGTCCTGGTCCTGAAGATACGGGAGCCATCCATCAATAAGGGCAAGCACTTTTTCAAGGCATTCCTCCAGCGGGTGTTCCTCGCCGGTCAGGCTCCAGAGGGATGTGGCATTTGCCAGCTGGGGAAACTCCCGCTGATTAATATTAAGGCCGATGCCAATGACAGATGCGGCAAGACCATTCCCTGTGAGCGCATTCTCAATGAGGATTCCGCATATCTTGTTCTTCCCCACATAAACATCATTGGGCCATTTCACCTTGCACCAAATGGCGTGGCTTTGAAGGAAATCCACCACGGCAACGGAAATGACGTAATTGAGCCAGAAGGCATCCTTGGCCGGAAGTGGCGGAAGTCCGCCCTCCCCGTATTTGAGGACTATGCTGAACGTGAGATTCTTGCCGGGCTCAGTGAACCAGGTATTGCCTCGTTGCCCCCTGCCGGCCGTTTGCTCACGCGCCGCCAGCACGGTGCCGCTCTCGAGCTCCGGCAGACGCCTCAGCGCCTCCGAATTTGTGGAATCTATTGTATCCAGCCAGATAACGTTCATTATTCAATCATTCAGTCCATGGCCAGCTGGGGAAACAAAAAAGGCCGATTTTGTGTCACGCGGCGGTCTTGAGACCAGCTGGAGGAACAAAATGGGCCATTTTTGCATCACGCGGCGGCCAGGAAGGCGGCAGAGTGGAAAAAGCGCCTACAGCGCGGCCATGTTGCGGGGATTGTGGATGTCCTTGCCCTCCACGGTGTAGAGGTAATCCAGGAGGCCGGCGTAGTGCTCCTCAACCTTGCCGCGGACTATCTTCATGGTGGAATTCATCATCTTGTTGGCAATGGTGAATTCTTCATCGCACACGCCGATTGCGGAAGGAAGCCAGCGCTCAGGGAACATGCCCTCATGCTTGCCGCCTTTCTTGTAGGAATCAACGTCGGCCTGGATGAGATCCAGCATGAAGCGCTTGCCTTCATCGGAGGCGGGGTCCAGACCGTGCTTTGTGGCAGCTTCTGACAGTGCGGCCTTATCCGGAACCACAAGGGCTACGCAGAAGGGCTTCTGGTCATTGTGAAGCACGCATGCATTTACCCACTTGGATGTTTCTGTTAGGTTGTCCTCGAAGCCTTCCGGGGAGTACTTTTCACCGTCTGAGGATATGAGGAGGCTCTTGAAGCGGCCAACGACATACAGGAACTCAGGGTCTTCAGGGCATATGTAACCCATATCTCCGGTGTGGAGCCAGCCGTCAATGATTGTATCGGCAGTGGCCTTTGGATTCTTCCAATAACCGGCCATCACGTTCTCACCGCGGATGACAATTTCTCCACGTGTGCCATGAGGGACTTCCTTGCCTTCTGCGTCCAGAATAACGCAGTCCATGGGACGGACAATACGGCCGGAGGAACCGAAGCGGGCATGACCGGCGGAGTTTGCGCAGATGATGGGCGTTGCCTCCGTGAGGCCGTAACCCTGGAACATGGGCATACCCACGGCGCAGAAGAAGCGCTGGAGTTCAATGTCAAGGAGTGCGCCGCCGCCAACGAAGAACAGCATGCGGCCGCCAAAGCTTTCACGAACCTGCTTGAAGAGGATTTTGTCAAAGAGTTTCACAAGGGGCCAGCGGAGGCAGCTGAGTCCGGTACCGCGGTTATAATACTCCTTGTTGTATGCAATGGCATTACGTACTGCAAAATTGAAGAGTTTCTCCACAAACGGGCCTTTCTTCTTGATGCCGCTCTCAATGTTTTTCTTGAAATTACGGGCCAGGGCGGGCACGGAAAGCATCACGTGAGGACGCACCTCAGATATAGCTACAGGCACGTTACGCAGCGTTGCAAGGGCATTTTTGCCGATAGGGACAAAGCCGATGGAGCCGCCGTAGGACATCATGGTGTACATACCAGCCACATGGGCGAAGCAGTGGTCAAGGGGCAGGATGATGAGCATGGTGGCGCCTTCATGGATGCTGATGACGGAACGTCCCTGCTCCACGTTTGCGGTATAGTTGCGGTGCGTAAGGAGGATACCCTTAGGGTCTGCGGTGGTACCGGAAGTGTATGAGATATTGGCGTAGTCGTCAGGGCCGATTGACTTGTAGCGGACCTCGAATTCCGCCCTGTGGGCCTTCAGGAACTCATCACCCATCTTCTGAATCTCAGAGATACGGATTTCCTTGGGCTCAAGTTTGTCATAGTCAAAGGCGGTGTCATCGAACACAATCACCTTTTCCACACCGGGGCACTCCGGAAGGACGGCGCGGATGCGGGGAAGGTGGTTTCCGGACACCAGGATCCATTTGGATTCAGAGTGGTTGATACGGAAAACAAGATCCTTTCCCTCTCCAAGGTTTACGGAAAGCGGGACGTCCGTGGCACCGGCATACATTGCGCCAAGTTCTGCCAGGATCCACATTGCACGGCTCTCTGAGAGAAGGGCTATCTTGTCTCCCTTCTTGAGGCCCAGCGACATAAGACCTGCGCCAATACGGTATGCCTCCTTGCGGGTCTCCTCCTGGGTAAGTTCCTTCCAGGTGCCGTTCACCTTCTCACGAAGGTAGGTGTGGTTGGGATATTTGTGAGAGTAATGCTCTACAAAATCAATGATGGTTATTCTTTCTGCCATAAGTTTAGGTTATTTGTCTGACGGAAACAGGCCGTAAAGCTCTGCGTCAATCTTATCAGTGATGTACTGGAAATCCTCAGGGTTGCTCTCGAACTTGATATTGTCCACATCCACAATAAGAAGGCGGGACTTGTAATCCTTGATCCAGTCCTCATAACGCTGGTTGAGGCCCGTAATGTAGTCTATACGGATTGAGCGCTCATACTCACGGCCTCTCTTCTGGATTTGGGCGATGAGGTTGGGGATGCTGGAACGGAGGTAGATCATAAGGTCCGGCGGGTTCACCAGTGACATCATGAGGTCAAAGAGGTCACTGTAGTTCTCGAAGTCACGGGTGGTCATAAGACCCATGGCGTGGAGGTTGGGCGCAAAGATGCGGGCGTCCTCATATATGGTGCGGTCCTGGATTATGACCTCCTTGTGCTTGGAGATTTCCACAACATCCTGGAAACGTTTGTTGAGGAAATAGATCTGGAGGTTGAAGGACCAGCGCTCCATATCCTCATAGAAATCGGCCAGATATGGATTGAAATCCACTGATTCAAACTTGGGCGTCCAGCCGTAATGCGCGGCCAGCATCTTTGTAAGGGTGGTTTTACCACTGCCGATATTTCCGGCGATAGCGATATGCATATATACTAGTTTTAATTATTATCTCTTTAGGATTCTTCGCTGCGCTCAGAATGACAATATGACCTAAAACAATCCATACAGTTCTGCGTCTATGCGGTCCGTGATCTGGGCAAAATCTTCCGGACGATTGAGGAAGTCCATGTTGTCCGCTTCAATTATAATGAGCCTGCCCTTGTACTCCGATATCCATTTCTCATACCTCTGGTTAAGGCCTGCGAGGTACTCGATTGAGATGGACTGCTCATAGTCCCTTCCCCTCTTCTGAATCTGGGAAACCAGATGCTCTATGCTGGAGCGGAGATAGATCATAAGGTCCGGCTCATGTACAACCTCCATCATGACGTTATAGGTGTCCATGTATGTGTTGTAGTCACGCTCTGAGAGGTTCCCCTGAGCGTAATTGTTGGCCACAAAGATATGGACGCCCTCAAACAGGGTGCGGTCCTGGATAATTACATCCTTGGACTTCCTGATGTCCATTATGTCATGGAGACGCTGCTGGAGGAAGTACATTTCCAGGGCGAAGGACCAGCGCTTTATGTCCTTGTAATAGTCTTCCAGATAGGGGTTGTAGGTTACTGACTCGAATTTTGGCGTCCAGCCGTAATGGTGGGCCAAAAGTGTTGTAAGCGTGGTTTTGCCTGCGCCTATGTTTCCTGCTATACCTATATGCATGGGAAGACGGTCGTTACATTATTACAAAGATGCAAAATCTTTGTTAAATTTGCAATTGAAAATTAGAGGCCGATGCTACACACAAGAATATTTACCTTCAATCCCCTTGAAACAAACTGCATAGTCCTTTGGCAGGACGGGGAGAAAAACTGCGTGGTGGTGGACCCCGGAATGTCCTCCCCTGAGGGCTGCCGGGAACTGACGGATTTTTTAAAGGCACTGGGAATCACCCCTCAGGCCATCCTCCTTACCCACGGACATTTTGACCACGTGTGGGGCGTGGAGAAGCTATGCGCCGCCTTCCCGGGCCTCAAAGTCTATGAGCACCCGGAAGACAAGGATATCATGGAAAGGATGACTTCCGGCAGGTTTGCCGAGGGCTTCAACTTCCTCCATCACGACTTCCCCACCATTGATGTGGCTGGCGGAGACATCCTCACAATTGCCGGCATCACTTTCAATGTGATCCACACCCCTGGCCACAGCCCTGGAAGCGTCTGCTACTACATAAAGGAAGATAATCTCCTCCTTTGCGGAGACACCCTGTTTGCGGGGAGTATCGGCCGCACGGACCTTGCCGGCGGTGATTACGACGTCCTCATGGATTCCCTCCTTCACAAGGTGATGGTCCTTCCCGGGGAAACGGATGCCATCCCGGGGCACGGGCAGCCCACGACAATCGGCCGGGAAGGAATGACAAATCCCTTCCTTGAGCCTTTCAACGACCCTTTACCTGAAGAAAATTAAATGAGGCCTTCCGGAATGGTGAGGGTAATGACCTTCCCTTCCGGATCCATGGAAACTACAAGCTCCTCATGAAGTGGCAGAAGCACCTCTCCATGGGGAGTTTCCACGTATATACAGAGATTGCCGGGGATGTCCTCATGGCCGGTTACGGTGCCTACAGGGGTACCATCGGCCTTTTTCACAGTCCAGCCGGTGAGGTCTCCCTCTTCCTCCTCCTCAAAATAATCGGCATAGACGGAGGCGCCGGCAAGTTCATCAGCGTCCTTCAGATTATGGACGCCAGTGACGTGGACAATTGCGCGGTTATTGCCGCGACGCGTAAACGATTCAAAATAAAAGGGAACCGGCAGTCCATCGAATTCGATGAATACCGGTTCCTGAAGGTCAATATCCTCCGGGGAGACGTCAAAGAAACTGAGAAGCAGCCCTCCGTCTGTCCCGTTGGATTTTAGAACCTGCGCAATTTTAAGCATTAAGCCTCTGCTGCGGGTTCCTCTGCGGGTGCGGCCTCTGCGGCTTCCTCTGCAGCCTTTTCAGCGGCAGCGGCCTCAGCGGCGGCCTTCTTTTCGGCGATAGCCTTTGCACGGGCCTCGTTCACCTGAGCCTCAGCGGCCTTTGCAGCCTTTGCAGCAGCAATTGCCTCATTCTTGAGACCGGTCTTCTTGGCGGCAACCTTCTCATCCTTCTGAGCCTTCCAGGCGGCGAATTTTTCGTCGGCCTGAGCCTGGGTGAGAGCACCCTTTGCAACACCCTCTGCAAGGTGCTTGCGAAGGAGGACACCCTCATAGGAGAGGATACGGCGGGTAACCAGTGTGGGCTGGGCACCTACCTTGAGCCAAGCAAGGGCCTTGTCACCGTCAAGGACGATGGTAGCGGGGTTGGTGTTGGGGTTGTATGAGCCAAGGAGCTCGATGAACTTACCGTCGCGCGGTGCGCGGGAATCTGCCACTACAATGTGGAAGAATGCGAAATTCTTCTTACCGTGGCGCTGGAGTCTGATCTTAACAGCCATTGTGAATCTGTTGATTTAAAAATTAATAATGCGTATTTCCCCCAACTCGTGAGGGACCGCAAAGGTAAGAATAATTTTTGGGCTTTGAAAATATTTTTGGGCCGATGAAACGTTTTCCCTTAACTTTGCATCTAATTACCGTATGAAAAAGATATTGATATTTATGGCTGCCGCCATTCTCACCGCCGGCAGTTTCAGTGCAAAGGCCCAGGGAAGGACAGACGTCAACCTCTATATGGGCTTTATGAATGCCACTTATACATCCCTTGACCAGGACAGGTCCGTGACCAGACACAATGATCTGTACTCCATATATGAGCCATATTATACCGTAAGTTCAGGCCCCTCACTCACGGTGGACGTAAACCGCCGTATCCTCCCCTGGCTGGGTGCCGGGCTCCAGGCCAACTACTCCTATATGAGCGGTGAAAAGAAGTATAATATCGGCAATGCCCCAAAGAAGGAATTCAGCCAGACTATGCTGGCTTTCCTCCCGCAGGTGAAGTTCTTCATCCCCAGCCCCATGCACTTCCGCCTATACGCAAAGGCTGCCGCAGGCATAAACCTCAACCTTGGAGAGGCTATTGTGGGTGAGCCCATCTCCTTTGCCTGGGATATTGTTCCCATAGGCTTTGAATGGGGCGGCCAGTTCATCTACGGCACTGCAGAGTTCTGCGCAGGTAACGTCATTACCGGCGCAAGGGTAGGTGTTGGATTCAGATTCTAGAAGATTATGAAAAAGATTGTCATAATAGCCGCAGCCCTCGCTTGCCTTGCAGGCTGCTCAAAACATTACAGTCCCAACGGATATGAGATTGTGGGAGGTGCAGAGTATTACTCAAACCAGCCCACCAAAGAATATATGATGGCCATCGTGGACGACATGGTTACGGATGTCCTGGAAGAGCTTGAAACCGCATTCAAGGTGGAAGGACTTGGCAATCCCACCAGCATCCGCTTTGACATAAGCGCCGGATCCATCATGAATGAGGGCACTGTCTGGAAGGTAACGGGCCAGGAAAGGGCGCTGAAGGGCATGAGTATCAAAAACATCGGCTCAGATACCTGGGAAATGGCTTTCGAAGGCCCTTACACCCTTCTTGGAGAAACTTATCCCGTAAACTTCATCATGAAGGCAAAGCGCGGCTCTCTCATTACAGGAAATCACTATAACTGGGGTATAACCCTCAGCGGAAACCGAACTGAAAGGGAGGGATACTCCTGCACATATGCCACGGTCAACACTGTCCTTTATATGTGCACCCAGGACAACACCGTGGGCTGGAACTACCTTGAAGGCACTTATTCCCTTACGGTTATCCTGAACCAGCAGCCCATAGACCTTTGGGCCATGGAGTTCAAAGGCAATCTCCGGGACACCGAATTTTCCCGCGGAATATAAATTTTTTGAAAAAAATTGTTGGGAATTCAAAAAAAGAACTTATCTTTGCAGTCCCAAATAATTGCGGATGTGGTGAAATGGTAGACACGCCACTTTGAGGGGGTGGTGGGCATTAGCCCGTGTAAGTTCGACTCTTATCATCCGCACGGAAAAAAGACCAGTTGAAAAGCCGGTCTTTTTTCATTTATTCACTATCTGGTCAAACTTTGTGAGGCGGGCTGTGATGTAGTCTTTGACGCGCTTCACTTCCCCGGAGTAGGAGCCTTCAATGCGGGGATTCTGGTGCACCCACTCGTTCATGATGGGCCAGCGCTTGAAATTGAGCTGCTGGGACTCCTCCAGGAGCGCGGCTGTTTTGTCTACGTAGGCGTTAAGGTCCCCGAGGGGGCCCTTACTCTGAGCCCATATGGCCTTCAGGCGTGTGCGGGCCGCAGGATCCTCCTTCACAATGCGGGTTACCATACTCCTTACAGCATCCGAGGGGACGGAGCCCTTGGTGCAGTAGATGTAGTCGTTGATGTTATTGATGGGATAGGTGCGGCCGTCGTTCTCAAAGGAAAGGTCATAGTCCCAAATGGGGCCCGTGAACAGCACTCCGCTCCCGGCATCCTTGTACATATATGTGCTCCAGTACGTGTCAGTATTGCCGCAGAACTCTCCCAAAATGAAGTTCTTGAGGAAGGAATCAACGTCCAGATACTTCCTGTAGCCGTTTGTGGCATCCTTGAAATTGGATCCGAAAAGGGCCGATTCCATCTGGCCGAAGTAGTTCTGGATGAAGGTCCTCTGGGCCGATGTAATCTTATCGGCATCAGGATAATGGACAGTGACGGGGATTCCTCTTGAAGAGTTGAAATTCACATCCTCCGTATAGTTGTACGCGTCAATCTCTATAAGGTATCCGCCCTTTGCGGGGACTCTCTGACCATCCACCTCAACCTGGTCGCATAGCTGGTAGCAGCCCTCGTACTCCCCGTTCAGGATAACGTCTACGGGGGTGCAGAAAGGGGTGTAGGCCATACCAACCCTGCGGCTCACTTCAAAGGCCAGGATGTTACGCATGAGGGTTTTGTCACCGTAGTTGTTGATGAGGGTCCAGGTGCGGTCTTTGGCGGGGGCGCCAAGGGGGCTCTGTTTATCGGCAAACTTTATCTTGTACGGCTTCTTGGGGAAATCCCAACTGGCGTTGCCGCGGCCCCTGATTTCAGTTTCCGCAGCAGAAAGAAGGCTCTTTCCGGCCTCCGAGACTATGTACACGTTGGACTTGATGTACACTTCCTTGGAGGTGATGTCCTTTGCTCCGGCGGTGTTTATTACTATGGTGGGAAGGTTGGTGAGCTGGTACAACTGGGTATCGTTTCCGTGACCCTCCCAGCCGTAGAATTCCAGTTCTGAAAGGTTGCAGCGGGCATCATGGGGACCCACATAGCGGACATACCTTACTCCGCGGGAGAAGTTGATGTCAATGTACGACATCTGGCGCGCTATTCCCTTCTGCTTTATGATTGCAAGGGGAAGGGCGTCTGAGAAATCCGGCTCATTTGCACCTTCTATGAGGGCAAGTTCCACGCGGCCCTCCTGGGAGATGCGCGGGGAATAGCCAACCTTTGTGATGACGTGAGTTGTTCCAAGGTCAAGGCCCACCCAGGTGCGGCTGCGGTCATAAGAGGCAAAGAAGGTGTCGTAGTTTCCGTCAAAGACGTTTTCACGGGTATTGACGGTTGTACTGGACTGGCCGGTATCATAATTTACGCTCAGGGATGTGCCGATAACCGTGCCGCTTAGCTTTCCCTCTTCCCCGGGGACTTCTGGTTCGTCCGGCTCATCCGGCTCATCCGGTTCATCCGGGGTATCCGGTTTGTCAGGTGTGCCCGGTGTATCCGTCGTGCCCGGCTTGTCTGGCTTAGGGTCCTCCTTCTTGGGCTCTTCCGGCTTGGGCGGAATGATGCTTTCAGGCTGGCAGCACCAGAGAAAAAGGACAGACAGTATGAGCCACAGTTTTTTCACGGCACAAAGATAGTGATTAAATCAATATGTCCTCTACCTTGAGCTTTGGCACAAAATGGGCTCCGCCCTTGCGGTAATAGTCAAGGGAGTCTCCGGGCTTTGCGTCTGTGAAGAAAATGCTCTCTGAGGGCTTTCCAAGGCCGATAACAGCAATTGGCTGGAGCGGAAGGTCAAGGGCCTCGCGAAGGTCATCGGCCCGGAAATTCAGGATGAAGATGCCCCCGAAGCCGGCCTCGACGGCCTTGAGGAGAATGCTCTGCGCGGCAATTCCAAGGTCAATGTCCACCACCTTCCCTTCCGGCGCCGTTGAGCACACCACAATATAGGCCGATGGCTCCTCCCCCGGATGCGGCAGATGCTCCTCCGGAAGCGCCGCACCAAGTTTCACAAGGGGGTGGACCCTGGCAGCCTCCTCACTGCACACAAGGCGGTAGCGGAGCGGCTGGGCGTTCATCCCGGAGCCAACCCAGCGGGTCACTTCAAGGAGCCTCAGGAGGTCCTCGCGGGTTATCGGCCTTGAAGCGTCATATCCGCGGTAACTGCGGTTCTTTTTGAGGAGAGACTCCAGGGACGGATGCGGCTTCACGGCCTTGGGCCTTCCCTCCCGTATCTCCTGTTCCCTTTTTTCCAAGTAATTGTCTGCCATAGGGTACAAAGATACAAAAATTCCCCGTTACAGCCTTCCCCCAGCTATTGGTACTGGCCACGTACGTTTAATGCCGATTATGCTCCTGGTGAGTACCTTCCGGTACTGTACGTGTGCATTTTATGCCCAAAGTGTACTCCGTCAGTACCCGCCAGCCCTAAAGCAGAGCTGCCGTGCGGGCGGCAAGGCGGGCGTTATTGAGGACCAGCTGGATGTTGGAATCCAGGGAGTCTCCGCCGGTGATGTCCTTTATGCGGGCAAGAAGGAAAGGGGTTGTGTCCTTACCTTTGATTCCTTTCTCATTGCACTCTGCTATGGCCTGATCTATGGCGGCATTGATGCGGTCCGGGTCCATAGAGTACTCTTCTGGGATAGGGTTTGTCACCAGCATACCGCCTCTCAGGCCCATCTCCATCTTGGCACGGAAGGCAGCGGCCAGTTCCTCCGGCGTATCTATCCGGTAGTCCACCTTGAAGCCGCTTTTACGGGTGTAGAACGCGGGTAGTTCCTCTGTGCCGTAACCGATGACTGGGACGCCCTTTGTTTCCAGATACTCCAGGGTGAGGCCAAGGTCCAGGATGCTCTTGGCTCCGGCGCAGATCACCATAACGGGGGTCATGGCCAGTTCTTCAAGATCGGCCGATATGTCCATAGTGGTCTCTGCGCCCCTGTGTACGCCGCCGATTCCGCCGGTGGCGAAGACCTTTATCCCGGCAAGATGGGCGATTATCATAGTGGTGGTGACGGTGGTGGCGCCGTCCTCACCCCTTGCCACCAGGACCGGGAGGTCACGCCTGGATGCCTTGGTGACGGCGCGGCCTTTCTTCCCAAGGTACTCTATTTCAGCGGGGGTGAGCCCGGCCTTGAGGCGGCCGCCGATGACCGCGATTGTGGCAGGGACGGCCCCGTTTTCACGTATGGTCTTCTCCACCATAAGGGCCGTCTCAACGTTCTGGGGATAGGGCATTCCGTGGGATATGATGGTTGATTCCAGCGCCACTACGGGCTTCCCAGCGGCAAGGGCCTCGGCTACTTCCGGGGACAGGTCCAGGTACTTGTTCATTTTTTCATATTCTTAATTTCATTACTCACTGCATCCGGGCTCTCAACAGCGCAGCGGGCGCATTCAAGGCCCCACCTGGCCGATTCCTCCACGGACGCCCCGGGGCCGGCGTGCACTATCCCGGCAAGGAGAGCGTCCCCGCCTCCGGTGACATTCCTCACGATGCAGGGAAGCGCCGGGAACTCATACAGCCGCCCGTTCTCCTCAACCCTCAGGCCCTCTGCGCCGGCACTCACATATCGGCGCTGAATGGATGCCCCGGGAAGGGAGCCAAGCACCTGGCTCTCAAGGGCGTTACTCTTGAGAGCGTAGAAGGATTTCTTGCGGGAAAGTTCCACGGCATCGGCTATGCGGGGGGCCTTGGCCACGGACACCGCATCAATGAAAAGGGGCTTGTCGCAGTTGTCTATGAGCCAGCCAAGGGCCGATGGTGACAGGTTTGCATCGGCCACCACTGCATCGGCCTTATTAATCACCTCCAGGCGCTCCCGGAGCCATTCGCGGGTCATCCCTTCCGTGGCGTTCATATCGGCCACACCGCCGACAAGTTCTCCGTTGGCGTTGTTGATGGAGACGAAGAAGGAGTTGGTCCCTTCCCGGGCCGTGCTGCAGTGGTCCGTGTGCATTCCAAGGTCCCGGCAGGACGCCTCTATGACGGGCCCGAAGAGACCGCCGCCGAAGATGGTAAGGAGTTCAACGTCATCCCCCAGCAGGACCAGGTTGTGCGCGATATTGCGCCCTACCCCGCCCCAGGAGACGTGCACGCTTCCGGGATTTGAATCGCCAAAACGGAATGCCTGGGCCGATGTAGCGGTGATGTCCACATTGGCGCCGCCGATAACACAGATACGCATAAAAAGTAGTTAGCCGCTTTTTGGCGGCTAACAAAGATACAAAAAACTCCGGATGTTTGTACGAAGTGCGGGTAACAGGACAAAAAAAGACCCGTCACCCGCAAAATCAGCCATTCTTGCAGGTAACGGGACTAAATTATTCCCGTTACCCGCAGTTGGACGTTTTTGCCCCGCTGTCCATGAGGGACCTTCAGGGTGCTTGAAGATTATCGGCCCCAAATTGGATAAGTCCCTGGATTTAGGTATATTTGCTATCGAAAAACACAAACAGAGAAACCATGAGCGAAGATAATAAGAACGCATCATTCAAGGAGCAGGTAAAGGACGCCGCCGACAAAGCGGGTGAAGCCGTGAACGCAGCGGCCGATGCCATCATTGAAGGCGCCGGAAAGGTGACTGACAAACTGCGTGAGTACAAGGACCTCTCCCCTGAGGAAAAGAAAGCAAAGCAGGAGGAGTGGAATAAGAAAGTGACCAAGGCGGCCGAAAAAGCCTCCGATGCCCTCAAGGAAGGGTTTGAAGAGATAAAGGAGAAGGTCTTCGGGAAGAAAGAGGCGGAATGAAACCGTTCCTGAAAAGCAACCTGATAGTTGCCGCCTGCGCCATCCTTATCGCTGTCAACATAGGCGTGTTTATCTTTGTCCCAAAGATTCTCGCGCCGCTGGCCCTCATACTCTCCAACGTCATCACGGTGATCCTGATGTTCTTAGCGTTCCAGCCCATGAACCACATCATGCAGGCCACCCTGAAGAAGAAGGAGGAGGAGATATACCAGCGTAAGAAAGAAGAGGAGGAGCTGCGGGAGAAGGTATCGGCCCTGGAGAACAAGACCCGGGAGCTGTCCAGCTGCCTGAGCACCTGGGGGCAGATAGCAAGCGCCCCCATGGAGATGGAACGCGTGAGCGAGTATATTATCGGCCGGCCTTCGTTTGACAACTATGTTGTGAAGGAAACGCCCCTGGCCGATCTCCTTGAGGATCCCCGCTTCAAGCCAAAGGACCCGGACGGTTTTATGGCAAAGCTTGGAATTACCCTGGACAAATGGAAGGACTGGCTGTTCCACTCAAAGGACAAGACCGTCCTTTACATAGGCCGGCACAGGGACAAGAGGAGCATAGGGATAAAACTGGACAGCATACGCATTGCTAGGGACGGTGACAAGATTGCGCTCTACGGCGCCAATATAACGGTGCTGGACCCCATTAAACTTGAACCGGATACTGACTCCGTGTCCCACTGCTGGGTGCTCAATAACGACAAAGGTAAAACGCCCTCTGTCTCCATCAATACGGCCGATATCTACAGCGCCATCCCCGAGCTTTATGCGCAGAGGTGCCGGGAAGAGGCCCAGGCGGGGTTTGACAAGCAGTTTGAACTGCAGTGCCAGAAAAAGACGGAGTCCCTCCGGAATCTCCTTTCAGAGTATGTTCCCGGAGTGGTTTTCTATGACTCAATAGACGATACATCGGCCCCGTGGGTGTCCCTCAGGGACTGCTTCAACGACAAAACACTGTATCCCGTCCTGTCCAGCATCAACCTTATCTGCGACCTTCTCTCCGATTCCGGAAATAATGGCCGATAACCCTATGAAACGTTTGCTCATCATACTGCTCTCCCTCCTTCTTGGAGGAAGCCTCTACGCCCAGCAGATAACTAACTCCAGTTACCAAACGGTAGCCCATATCAGCAAGGACGGCACCATCCAGGACGCGTCCTACCATACTGTAGGCCATATCCGCAGCGACGGAACGGTGATGGACGCTTCCTACCGCACCATCGGCCATATTTACAGCGACGGAACGGTCCAGAACGCCTCCTACAGCACCATCGGGCACATCCGCACTGACGGGACGGTGATGGATTCCTCCTACCGGACTATCGGCCATATCAGGGAAGACGGAACGGTGATGGACGCCTCCTACCACACCATCGGCCACGCCAAAGGCATCCCCCTGGCCTGGGCGGCGCTGTACTTTTTCTTCAGCGACTAGGAGCCCATAAGCCCCGTATTATTTAACGATAATGCCATTAACGTGATACCACACCTGTAGTATCACAATGTCATTCGTCCCTATATACGCATTTTCGTCCCTAATCCGTTGAAACGTAAAAATCTTTTTTGTGATTATGGCTTTCCGGTTATTTATGTAATATATTTATAGTCGCTATTTGTAACATATGAGTAATGAGTGACTATATTAAGTGGATATCCGGCCAGATTGAACAGCTTAAAGGATGGGGACTGATTATCCCGGATGAAGAGAAAGCATTCGAGATTCTTTCAGATATAGGTTTTTACCGACTGGGGTTCTATTTGTTCCCCTTCGAAAAAAGGTATCCGGCAAAAGTGCACCGAGAGCATTATCTTAAACGTGGAACCTCTCTGGATACCATTACGCGGCTTTACTATTTTGACTTTGACCTCCGGTTAATCCTACTGAAGTACATCAGTCGAATAGAGATTCATCTGCGCACGACTATCGTCAACTATATGTCGGCCAAACATCACAACAACGACACTTGGTTTGTTGACGACAAAATTGTATCTCCAAGTTATGCACGTTCCTTCAGTGAAGTATATGAAAGAATTAAACTCTCTCCATATATCAAATGGCATCATCATAACCACCCCTGCAAATATGCACCTGCCTGGAAAACCCTGGAGTATATGACCATCGGTGAAATAATGGATCTCTTTGATGCCATTTCAAATGTAACCTCCCGACTTGATATCTGTAAAGCACACGGGATAAGATCCATAAAGACTTTTGATAATTATTTTACAGCGATACGACGGGTTCGAAATCGATGTGCACACGGAGGTGTTTTATTTGACTATAAGGCGAATGGAGCGATGACTTGTAAAGGACCTGTAGATTTGTCAAACTTGCCAGACAGAACAAACCTTAATGGCGCAATTCGGGTTATCAAATTCCTGACAAGCAACATCTCCCACAATCGTCTTGCCGATTTAGAGCTTGAATTACAAACTTTGATTGAAGGTTGTAAAGATGATGACGTCTTGTACATTGCGATAAAAGTAGCCTCCGGATTAAAATAAATTTGGATGTTACTGGAAGAGTTTGTACTTTTGTAATGCATTAGCAGTGCTGTGCGTGGCTAAGACTCACTCACAAGCACTTAAAAAAGGAGAAGGAGCCGTGTCCAAGACGATACGGCTCCGTTTTTTAGTTAATTAATCATAGCAGAACCCCACTCTAGCCCTCCAGGGTCTTGGCAATCTTTTCTATGTTGAGGCTGCGGGCCGATGCATCTATGATGTCCTTGTAGATGCCGCCCTTCTTGTACACATCATCCGGGTGGCCGGATTGCTCAACGCGGCCTTTTTGCAGAGCATAGACCATTTCGCTGTCTATGATCTGGGAGATGCTGTGGGATATGATTATCACGGTGCGGTCCTTCTTGATGGCCTCTATGCTGTTTTTGATCTGCTCTGTGGCTATGGCGTCAAGGGATGCCGTGGGCTCGTCCAGGAAGATGATGGGAGGGTTCTTGAGGAACATACGGGCAATGGCAATCCTCTGCTGCTGCCCGCCGGAAAGGTCCGAAGCCTTCCCCTGGAACTGCTTTGGAAGGGCCATGATCTGGTCATAGATGTAGGACTTCTTTGCGGCTTCCACCACCTCTTCAAAAGTGGCGTCAGGCTTACCGTAGCGGATATTCTCCTCAATGGTGCCGTCAAAGATGTGGTTCTTCTGGAGCACAAGGCCGATATTTTCCCTGAGGTACTGCGTATCCCATTCCCGAAGGTCCACGCCGTCAAGGGTGATGGTCCCAACCTGGGGCTCGAAGAACTTGTCAAGAAGGTTCACGATAGTGCTCTTTCCTGCGCCAGAGAGGCCCACGAGGGCTGTTATCTTTCCGGGCTCAATGACCATATTCACGCCCCAAAGGGCCTGCGTTCCATTTGGGTAGGTGAAGTCCACTCCCTTTAGTTCGAATCGGCCCTTAACAACATCAGGGCAGTATTTCCCGCTGGGCTCAACCTCTTTTTCAGAGTTGAGGATGTCAAAGAAGCCTTCCGCGTAGATGAGGGCGTCGTTTACGTCGTCGAAGATCCTCTGGAGCTGGGTGATTGGCGCCACCACGTTGGAGAAGAGCATCACGTGGTACATGATCTTACCTATTGTCATCCCGGGGTAATCTATGAGCACCAGATATGCCGTGAGGATGATTACAAGGACGGTCCCCACCTGCCTCACAAAGCTCTTGAGGCCGTTGAAGTAGAACGCCACGCGGCGGGTTTTCATCTGGTTGGCCGTAACCTGGTTCTGGATGTCAAGCTGCTTCTGGCCCTCTATCTTTTCACGGTTGAAGGACTTTATGACATTGATGGAATCTATGATGTTCTTTATGCCCTGGCTCTTGGTTTCAAGGTGGGAGCGCATTTCACGGCGCCATCCCTTGAGCCTTTTTGCCTGCCGTACCGTTATCCAGAAATACACCGGGACAATGCCAAGGGCCACAAGGCCTACGTAGACGTTTGCCGCAAACATTAAGATAAGTGCAAGGGCGGCGCTGGTGAACAGGGGCAGCAGGTCTATGAAGAAGTTCTGGACCGTTCGGGAGAGACTGCTCACGCCCTGGTCTATACGGGCCTGGATCTTGCCGGTGGCGTTTTCATCGGCACTGAAAAAAGCCATCCTGAAGGTGAGGACCTTCTCAATGACGGCCTGGGAGAGGTCCCTGGACACGAAGATGCGCATGCGCTCGCCGTAGTAGTTCTGCGCAAAGGTTATTAGGGCCGATAAAAGCTCCTTCCCCAGCAGCACGGCCGATATTATTGTAAGTATCCTTGCCGCCTGGCTCCAGGAGAAATCCGTGCCGATAAGCGCGTTGATGGCATCCACCGTGCGGTCCAGCACTATGGCGTTCACCTGCTGCATCATTGACCCCACCAGCGTGAGGATGAGGGTTATGAGCACCAGCAGGCGGTATGGCCTCACGAAGGGCCCTATGTTCCGGAAAAGCTGCAGAAGGTTCATAGTCACAAAGTTAACACTTTTTTGTGCATTTTATCCCCATGGGGGCGGGGCGGGGCACTTAAAGTTCTCCCCGGGCGGTGGAGGTCGGACACTAACAGTTCTCCCCGGGCGGTGGAGGTTAGTTGGCTGATTCACAGGCGTTTGCACAATCTTCTACCAGGAATTATTCTGGTAGAAACCCCTGTAACGCGCTGTGGTTCAGCCACTTAGCCCCCACCCCGTCGGCATTACAATAAGGGGGATTCGGAGCGAAGCGACTAAGGCGGCTTCTGCCGCCAGCCCCTTCCCCGAAGGTCAATGGGAAGGAAAAACGGTAAAATAGTGCGTTTTAGCCAGTGGAATTTGGTAAAATAGCGCGTTTTAAAACAATAATTTCTGCAAAATAGTGCGTTTAAAAAGAATTATGGTTTGAAGGTGAAGACAATTATAAAACCCAAGCAGACGGTCAATTAAGGCCTGCAGAAAAGTATATTTATATGAACTAGCCCCCGGTGTACAATTTGACATCGGGGGCTAGTTTTATACTGCAGAATCACAAGACCACCTCAATGAGATTGACTTCAGATGCCTTGACCTTGGGGAACGAGATTGTGATATTATTCTCATTCATGACACATATCCCAGATTCTTCACCATTAAGAATAATACTACGTGGCAGGGATGTGACTCCTTCCAACATAACATACAACTCCCTGGAATCTGTCATTCCCCTATATGATCCTTCTCTGGGGTCTATCTTGATACTGAGTTTATTGCCTGTGCGTTTTTTCTCAATGAAGGTGAATGCATACTCAGAGTCATAGTCTTTATTATCTCCACAGTCCTCATACAAGTGAAAGGATGATTTTCCTGAACCCGGAACAACAAGGATACCAAGAACATCTGACCTCTCCTGTAGATTGGGAATATCCTTCCCCGCCAGCGGGATAATGCTTCCAGCCTTTACGTACCAGGGATTCTGATCTATGGAATAACGCAGGGTTTTCTTTGACCCACCCCTCTCCATTTTATGAGTGGCCATGTCCCACCAGTCATTTCCGGGAGGGAACCATATCTCCCGTGCCGATTTACCATCGGCCCCAGCGGGCTCACAGATAGTCGTTGCGAGGATACGATCTCCAAAGAGATACTCTTCATTACAATCATATGATTCCTGACGCTCCGGATACGCGTAATATAACGGACGACATATACTGACACCGGTATCATATGCTTCACGGGCCATTGTGTAAATGTAGGGAGAAAGGCTGTAACGAAGCCTTATTGCATCACGCATATACTCAAAATGGTCGGGAAAAGCCCATATCTTACGCTCCAGATTGGCACTCTGGGTAGAATGAGTCTTGAATATGGGTGTAAACACACCAAACTGAAGCCAACGGGTGTACATTTCGGGATCTGTCAAGCGTTTATGGTCACGCTTCTGCATATGCCCGCCAATGTCATGTCCCCAGTAACCATATCCTACGTTTGAGGCTGTCGCCGTGAAGTATGGTAAGAACTTCAGCACACTCCATTCATCGTATGTGTCACCTGAGAAACCCAGTTGATAGCGGTGACTGCCCAGTCCACCCCAGCGGTGGTAAATAATCGGCCTGCTGGCGCTATTCTCCTCTTTGTCCTTAAAGAACGCATAATTGATCCAGAATGTATTGCTGAGGTCCTTTATGTAACGGGACTCCCTCCATTGTTGCCAGTCTAACCACCAGAAATCTACTCCCTGATTCTCCAGAGGCCGGATTACACTGCCGAAGTATGCATCGGCCCACTCCTTCTGTGACATGCGGTACGGAACACTGGCCTTGTAACCGGCTTTGCCCACAGGCTTGTCATTACCCGCGTAGAGATACCCGCCTTCCCCAAACACATAACCGGCCGGGCCGTCATAATTATCTGTACGCGAGAGGTAGTCTTCCACAAAAGCCGAATAGCACTCCTCATAAGGACGAATACCCGAAGCCGGATGAAGGTTCAGGGCTGTCTTGTAGCCCATTCCGTGAAGTTCTGAAAGAAAGGCCTCCGGATCCGGGAAAAGGTCTCGGTTCCATGTATATCCTGTCCAGCCACGAGACTGGTCGAAATCATCGTTACCCAGGCGCTTTTGCATGTCCTTGTATGTGTAATGCCAGTCCATGTCAACTATCATCACATCCATAGGAACGCCGTGTTCTTTCATTTCACGGCCAAGAGTCAGGAGTTCTTCATCCGTAAAGACCCAGTAACGGCTCCACCAATAACCAAATGTCCATTTGGGCGGGAGAGGTATCTTTCCGGCCACTTCTGTAAAGTCTTTAAGAGCGGCCGTATAATCATGTCCATAGGCAAACAGATACCAGTCCAGACGGTCTCCCTCCGGGCGCTCCCCTACCCAGCCGTCTTGAGTGAACAGATGCCTGGCCGATTCATCCAAGACGGCCCAGCCGTCACGGGAAAGGATACCGTCTTCAAGTTCTGCCTCTTTGTTGGATAGTTTCTCAAATCCAAGGCATCCGTCAAGGGTGCGGGTTGTGCCCTTAAGGTTTCCTGCCGATGACATTCCAGGACGCCATATTCCCATGCCGTGTTTTACACTCAGGTTATCGGCCGAAAAACGGCCACCCCGGTATGTCATGGTGAGTTTCCCTGTTTTTATGGTAAGGATTCCGCCCTTCAAAACCGATGTATACTTTGGTACGGGCAGGTTACGGTTCACTATTGCAAGTGAGGCCCTGTCTTCGAAGGCTCCGTCGGAAGACCACTCCATGCGGATGAGGCGGTCCGAAAGCACCGTGAAACGCGCATTTCCATATTCCACCACTGCAGCAGGATCCGCTATGGGATTATTTTGGGCTAAGGCTGAGAAAGATATGATGGCCAGGGCCAGGGAGAGGAGTCTTTTCATATCTCAACTATTGCACCTGAACTGGAACAGACTTTTGCCGCTAGGGAAACTGCCATCTCGTGAGCTTCGCGGGTAGTTTTACCAAGAAGGATAGATGTAATGAATGCGGCCGTAAATGAATCACCCGCCCCAACAGTATCGGCAACATCCACTTTAGGCGTATCTATGTGAGAAATCAGGCCGTTGGTGCCATGAATCTCACTGAAGGCCGCCCCGCAGGTATAGATGACATAGTCCAGGCTCCATCGCTGAGCAATACAGCAAAGCGCATCGGCCGCATCGGTAGGAAGGTTGAATAATCCGGAAAGGACAGGAAGTTCATCCTCGTTTAGTTTGAGGGCCGAAGCAGCCCCAAGCGAGGATTCAATCTTTTCACGACTGTAGTAATGCTGCCGAAGGTTTATGTCAAATACTTTCATACAACCCTCTGGAGCAGTTACGATCATAGAAGAAATAGCCTTGAAAGAACGGTCTGTCCTTCCGGCCAGAGACCCCCAGCAAATAGCGTCAGCGCGCGACACTGCCGCCAAGACTTCCTCTGATGCGTCCAGCGCATCCCAGGCCACTCCTTCCAGAATCTCATACTGGGGCACACCTGAACTGTCAAGTTTTACAAGTACCCTGCTGGTAGGAAGCTCGTTCTGCTCTATAAAGCGGGTATCAAGCCCGAAGCTGCGGCAACTCTCTAGAGTCTCTTCTCCAAGGCTGTCCTTGCCTACGGCGCTTACGGCATAACTATCGGCACCCAATCTGCCCGCATAATATGAAAAATTCACAGGGGCTCCGCCAAGCTTCTTTCCTGCCGGAAGACAGTCCCAGACAATCTCCCCAATCCCGAATATGAGTGGCTTATTCATGATTCAAAGTTGATATTACTTTTTCGTTGACAGCGCGTAGTGCCTGTTCATCCATCTTCACAATTTTCCTATCATAGGTCATCAGGCCGTTCACTTCACCCTCTACGTCTGTTGTCTGGGTATAAACGCCGGCAGAAACGCCAGAAAGAATTTCAGGGATAAACATATCGGCATAGCGGGCGTATTTGTCCAACAATTCTTCGGAATCTTTGCAAAGGCCCTTATATCCCCAGTTATTATCTTCTTGCCAAAGATGCCCGGGAAGGGCAAGGCCGATTCCTCCGTATTCGCCGAGTACATCTATTTGGGCCCCATTGCTCCGGAATTTCATAATAGGGCGTGGATAATTATGGCTGTCCAATATGTCTCCACACATGACAGAGTTGCCTCCTGATGCAGAATTAATGAGCCTGGTAGAATCTATTTCGCGAGTATAATCAACTACGGCTTCTGTATCAAACTGTCCCCAGCCTTCGTTAAACGGCACCCACACCACAATTGAAGGGTGGTTGCGCAGCTGAAGCATAATCTCCTTCCATTCTTTATAGTAATTATCCTTTGCCTCTCCCGAAAGAGGGTAATCCCACCCTGTGTCATAGGCATACTGTCCCCATTGCTTATTGGGATCTTCCTTTGGGACATGGATGTTTTCGGCCACGGACGGCATATCCTGCCATACACAAATGCCAAGGCGGTCACACCAGTAATACCAACGCTCCGGTTCCACTTTGATGTGCTTTCTGATCATATTGTAGCCAAAGTCTTTTGTCTTGACGATGTCAAACTTCAGCGCCTGATCGGTTGGGGCTGTATACAGACCGTCCGGCCACCAGCCCTGATCCAGAGGGCCAAATTGGAAATAGGGTTTGCCATTGAGGCCGATGCGCCTGTACCCGGCAGCATCCCTCACTTCTGAACTCTGGCGTATTGCCGTATAGCCTTTTATAAGGTCTACTTTATGGCCGTCCTTGACCAGTCCTATTTCAAGTCCGTAAAGATATGGTGTCTCAGGACTCCACAATTCTGGATTATCTATATGGAGTACAACTTCATCACCTGCGGTGCATGAGGCCTCAGCAATGCAATCTCCACCCCCATCCGGGAGAATGCGATAAAACACGTTATCGGCCTCTCCGACTATGGAGGCGGATAACTTGATATCGCCACCAAGGGAGGTCTCCGCAGTATAACCAGAAATATAGGCATCTGCAACTGGCTCAATCCAGACGCTCTGCCAAATGCCGGTGACGGAGGTGTACCAGATACCTTGTGGACTGGTCACTTGTTTGCCGCGTGGCTGCATATCGTTGTCTGTCCCGTCAGTCACTTTTACAACAAGGTGTTGTTTGCCAGGAACAAGGAATGAAGTTATATCATAAGAGAAACGGGTATATCCCCCCGTGTGAGTTTTAAGCTGCTTACCATTCAGCCAGACTTCTGCTTTCCAGTCAACTGCGTCAAAATGGAGAAGCGTATGTTGTTTCCACTTGCGAGGAATTACAAAGTCACGCTCATACCACAGCACGCTGTCTCGTCCAACGTTACGTCCTACACCGGAAAGCGACGACTCTATGCAGAAAGGCACCAGGATCTTTCCGTCCGGTTCCGGCATCCTCTCTGCCGTAGAAGGTGTTACCGCATAGTCCCAAAGGCCGTTCAAGGATTTCCAAATGGGCCGCTGCATCCCTGGCCGTGGATAATCCGGATGCGGGTTGGAGGGTGTGACATCTTTGGCCCATTTGGTGCGGATATGGTCACCGGCAGGTTGCCAGGATGCGTTATCTGCACAAGAAATCATCAGAAGTAGGAACAATCCAGCGGCTAGTTTTCTCATAAATCAAGATCTATTATCACCTTCATTGAAGTGGCTCGGTTCTCGTCTATAAAGTTATAAGCTTTTGCGTAATCTTCAAAGGAGAACCTGTTTGAAACAAGCGGTTCAAGATTAATCTTCCCGCCTGAAATCATATTCACGGCCTCCTGATAGTCTTCGTGACGATACATCATGGTTCCCACCAGAGTCAGTTCATGTTCTCCCAGATAGAACATGCTCAAAGCAGGATCTTTTTCAAATACAGCCACAACCACAATGGTGCTGCCCTTTTCTATGCATTCCATCAGGCTACGGATGGAGGATTCCACTCCGGCCACTTCAAAGCCAACCTGAAAGCCCTCATCCCCGAATATCTGCTTCACGCCCTCTTTAAGGGACATCTTGGTCACATTAAGAGTATCCGATATCCCACATTTCCTTGCAATATCCAGACGGAGGTCACTTACATCGGTAATAAGCACCCGCTTTGCGCCACGGGCAATAGCGAACTGGGCAACCAGATTACCTATAGTCCCAGCACCTGACACCACAACATTCTTTCCCCTCAGATCTCCGGCCCTTGCCGTAGAATGGGCCCCAACGGCAGATGGCTCTACCATTGCGCCATAATCCAGGGACATTCCCTCCGGTAGTTTGACTATCCTGTCATCGTCTACAACAAAGAAATCACGTGCGGCGCCATCGGCCTGAAATGCCTGAACGCGAAGATTCTCGCACACGTTGTACTGACCTCTTTTACAAGGGTTACACTTCCCGCATACAAGTTGTGGACGTGCCGTTACAGGATCACCTGGGGCACAGACTGTAACATCGGCCCCGACGGCCTCTACGATTGCCGAATACTCATGCCCCTGAATTACGGGGTAGAATGTTGCGGGGTGTTTCCCGTGCCAGGAATGGATTTCGCTTCCACAGATGCCGATTCGTTTTATCTTCAGAAGAACCTCATGAGGTCCAAGGTCTTCCGCCTTGGGTGCCGGAACTTCCTGAAACTCCATATGTTCCGGCTCTGTCAATACTGCTTGTCTCATTTCTTTGATGGTTTACCGGCCATGCATACAAGCGTAGAGACAATTCCGCCGATGGGGCACCACCATGTCCACGCAATGTAGTTGTGGCCGAAGAATTCTTTCTGGAACATCAGGGGGACGATAATAAACGCTCCCACAATTAGTGCGGCAATAACGCTCCTGACATTGCCGCGTTTAGTAAATATTGCCGTAAGGAAAACGCCTATCATTCCGGCATATGCGAAACACATTATTCCCGTTGCGAAATCCACCAGGTTAAGTCCGCTGCTTTGCTGCATGACGGCTGTCAGAATGGCGAAACCCGTCAGGAGAATGCCCATGAGCAACACCATTTTCCTGGATGAAGAAAGCTGGGCGGCGTCACCGTCAATGGCTTTCCCTCGCGATGCCTTTATAGGCAGGTAAAGGTCTGTCACAAAGCTGGAGGCCATGGCATTAATGGCCGAGTTGAAGCTTGAAAGGGCCGATGCCAGAAGGCCGGTAATCATAAGGCCTCGGACTCCGGTGGGGATTCGGTTCTTGATATACTGGGGGAAAAGGTCGCGGGCATCGGAAAACATTGAAGACTGTGCCGGGTCATTCCTGTACATCACAAAAAGCAGCAGGCCTATGCACAGGAAAATAAGGACCACGGGAAGTGTAAGAAGCTGTGAGGCAACAAGGGAGCGTCCTGCTTGTCTTACATCCTTACACGCAAGTTGACGCTGTACAAACTCATGATCTGTAGTGAACTGGGCCACCTTGAAAAAACCAACGCCTATAAGACCGCCAATAATGGTATATGGAAGGTCAAAGCGAATGCGCGGATCAAATATCTGCACCTTGGGACCGGGCTCCCATCCGGCAGGAGTTTTTACCATACCGTCAGTGGAGAGTGAACGCCATACTTCCGGCAGTGGCAGATCTAAGGCAATCCATATCATCACCAATGCCACAACTCCGGTAAAAATGAAGAGTAGCGTCTGGAAGGTATCTATATAGAGCAGCCCTTTAATGCCGCCAAGCATAGTGTAGATGGTACTGATAAGGCCTAATAACAAAATGGACCACACCAGGAACTGGAAATGTATGCTTCCAAAAAGGATTACAGATACGGCTATGGCCGCAATAAACAGCCTGGAACCTGATGTGAACAGTTGCCCTACAAGGAACATAATGCTGTTTGCACGCTTTGCCGTTTCCCCGTATCGGTTCCCTATGTAACCATAAATGGTTATTGTCTTGGCGTTATAGAGCTTGGGCAAGATAAAAGCCGCCACAACACAACCGCCCACAATACCCCCAAGCATATTCAGCACATAGGTAAGGTTTGTATTGAAGCCCAGTTCCGGAGACCCGACAAAGGTTCCGGCGCTGATTGATGTTCCTGTTGCCGCAATAGCCACAAGCCATCCGGGCATGGCACGCCCAGCCACAAAATAGTCTCCTATGTCCTTGCTCTTTTTGGAGAAGAGCCAGCCAATAAAGATAAGGGCGAATAAAAAAACGCCCACTATCATCCAATCTACAACAGCCATATCATTTACTTAATACTTGCTTCGCCCAGGCAATTTTGTCTAAACAATCTTTACGGAACTCATTCCACGGCATCCATTGACTTACATCGCTCTCATTGTATTGTACTTTTACCAACACGTCGTCTTTGTTTGATGCAAAAATCCATCTGACGTTAGCCCCCATCGGACAATCAGAGCAATTAAACAACTCTGCGGTAAATGGGCCCATTTTTAAAAAAGCCATAAATGGAATCAATACATTATCGTGGCCAAAGCGGAGGCGCACCTTCTTTTTTCCTGATGCAATCGCCAAATCCGCTTCATCAATAAAGTTCTCCACTAAAGGCCAAATCCTAGCTACGTTGGACGGGCGTGACCAGCCACCGTGAAGGCTGAATTTCTGGTCTTCCAGACTGTTGAGTACGCCCCACTCCTCACTGCTGAAAGCCTGTTCCATCAACGGCTCACGCGAGAAGCCTGCTGATGGAAGATGTGCGCAGAAATAATACAATGAGCGGACGAAAACAAGAGAGTCGGCAAGTTCCTTGGCCGATTGTGCATTATCAAATAGACGTTCGTAAACGGGCGCCATATCAAAACTAGCCAGAAAGAGACTATCCACATTGTCATGATGAACGGGTCCATTTTTCAGTGCAGGAAGCAAAGACGTATCAACATTGCCGCTGATTCTTCTCTTTTTTCCTCCTTGTCTGAGTCCTTCAAGGAAAAAATGCATGCTACGGACACACCTGGGAACATCAGAGGAGACAGCTTCTACCCTTGAATATCTCGAAAAAACCTCTGGCAACTCATCCATCATCCTGCGGGCCAGAAGATACTGCTGCGCCTCTCCCAGCGGGCTTAATTCGCCTGCACGGCCTTTAAGGGACGGATACAGAGCTTCAAAACGGTCCCGGACCCGTTTCCCTAACGGTGTCAGCGAGGCCTTGGAGAAAACGGCATCCAATACGGCATAATCATTCTCGCTATAGATATAACGCGCACCATGCCGGCCATAATGGCTGATGTAGAACACATTATATCCCTCCGGTGCAGGAGTATTTACTCTAGGTGCGTCAAAGTTATAACAGGTATAAACTCCCTGCGCATCAAGTATGACGGCAAGGAATAGCGTCAGAAAACAGAGAAGAGTCCTTCTCATTTACCTGCCAGTTTTACCGTGACGGGCAGATGATCTGAACCCCACGATCCTGATGTGACATCTGTATCCATGACATCGTACTGGAGTAAGTTCCAGTCATCGCTTATGAAGACAAAATCATAACGATAGGCATCGGTATTATAGGATGCAGCAGTAGAGAAGTTGGTAAATGTCCCCTTCCTTCCATCATAAGACGCGGGGCGGCTGTCAATCACTTTAACATACGGATTATCCAGAATGAACTTTATGGCCGATGCGGTGGGTTTGCAGTTGAAATCTCCGGTCCAGATCAAAGGAGAGTTACCGCCGGTAATATCTTTAATCTTTTTCAGGACGATTTCAGCCTCCTGGCGGCGGATTTGCTCAGGCTCATACCCGGTCAGCACTCCGCTGTTGGCGTGCAGATGTGAATTGAACACATAAAAGACGGTGCTGCTGCCCTTTATGCGAAACTTTGCCCAGGTGCATGCGCGGCTATACTGGACACCGTCCAGTTTGGACCTGGGGGTATCCGGAGTAGTTGAAAGCCAGAATGTCTCCCACTGTCCATCCACCAGTTCCACTGCCGACGAATCATAGTAAAGCGCCTCGATTTCATAATCCATCTGGGAAGTATTGGAGGGAGAGATGGTGTTATAGTCGGTGCCGTAAAGATTCCGTCCCAATAACTTGTAATTGGGGCTTTGTGCAAGTATGTACTGCGCCTGCCAGCCGGTGTTCTCTTGCGTGCCTATTATCAGTGGAGATGAAGTTTTAATTCGCGCCAGGATATTACCTTTACGTGAATCCCATCGCTTGAACCCTGTTATGCTTTCTTCGGTAGATGGTTTATAATACAGGATATTATACGACATCACACTCACCGACGGGGCAAAACTACCACCCGAGAGTGAGACTTCACTTCCTTTGGAAACGACCGCCGGATTCGAGACAAGGCCACCATCGGCCCAGGCCAGGCGGCTTCCGGACTCATCTTCAAACCAGACGGTAATTGCACTGTATTTCCCCGTAGGTACCGGAATATGGAAAGACATGTTGCCCCTTGGCTGGGAAAACCTCACAACGATATCCTCAGACTCTTCGGCTTCCTGTGTTGTTACTGTACCATCAATTACCTCGAAAGAGCCGGTTAGCCGCTGCCCCTTTGCCGCGATGTGGAAAGATCGGGCTGTGGGTGGTATAGCCGTGAAAGTATAGCAAAGGCGGCCGCCAGCCTCTGAGAACAGGATACTGTTTTCTCCGGAAAGGGTGCCAACCATTGGTGGAGCTACCACCCCGTCTTCCCAAGAAAGAGTGGATGGATAATTCAGGATCAATGTGCCGCCTTCATTCTTTCCGATACCGGAGGGATATACTCCTCCGGATACAGTCTCTTCGGATTTTAGTTTCCCTTTGAAAGTTGCATCCGAACCATTTGCCGATTCGGAGAGGAACTTCACAAATGCGCCATCGGATGATATAACGTCAATTGCATCATCAAAACGCCATTCCAGTTTCCCGGAATCATTTATTGTGGCTTTTGAGGAGCCTTCGATATGTGCAGTAACGCTTACTTCATTCACCTTGTTATTTTCAGGTGCTTCTTTTCCATTGTTACAGGCCGCAGCAAGCGCCATGATAATAAATGACACATTCAACAGGTGGGACATACGCATAAGACTACTGGTTTTCTATAAGGACAGTTGTCATGGACCAGGTCCCAAGAGGCAGGCTCACGGCAAGGTACTTATCTTTATATTTGATCTGATATTTTTTGCGGGCGTGGAGATCCTCGGAAGAGATCACAACCACATAACTCCCGTCAGGATTGCGGAACGCTATGGACGCAATATCGTCATCAGGAGATTCCATCTCCAGAATCTCTGCGCCACGCTTTACATAAGGACAATACTGACGGAAGACATCGGCCTGGGTTGATCCCGAGATCTCACCAGTCTCAAGGTCAATCTCCTCAAGGCCTCCGCATGGATATTTTCCGGTAAGAGGTTGCCCATCTGTATCCAGAAGGAGGTTCCAACTTGAATATGAGCTGCTGCCGTAGCGAAGCGCATCGAAGATGACGTCGCTCCACCATTTACGGGTTTGGATATCGGCCTTGAGTTTGTTGGGACCGCGTTCTGTAAGGTGCATCGGCATTCCCGGATGCTCTGCAAGCACTTTTTTCTGGAAATTAGGAGTGCCTGTGCCATAGGGATGCCATGCTACAGCGTCTATATTGGAGTTCACGTCTTTATCGGCAAGGATACGGTTCACCCTCTCCCAATAGGTATAATCGTAGTCATGAACCCAAATCTTCGTTTCAACGCCAGCCTTGCCGAAAGCTTCCGGAAACAGTTTACCGGCAAGTATGATTTCCTGTTCTTCTGAAACCAACGATGCAGGACAACCTCCGTTCTGATCTGTAAGAGGCTCGTTATGAATGGACATGGCGTCTATCTTCACTCCTGCATCCTTATATGCTTTCAGATACGCTGCAACGTAATTGGCATAAGCTGGAAGATACTCATCCAGTAATGCCCCTCCGCACATGGCTCCGGAGGTTTTCATCCACCCAGGCTCACTCCACACTGCGGAATAGACAAAAAGGTCCGGACACACCTTCAGCACCTCCTTGATTACGGGAATCATATACAACCTGTCCCTGTCTATGGAGAAATGCTTCATTTCTACGTCACCGGCAGCATCGTTATAGTTGTAGAGCTCAGTGGCATAGTCACTTGCACCGCAATTCAAACGGACCATACTGAGATTCATCCCCGTGGGAGTAAAAGCATCCTTGAGGAAAGCCTTACGTTTCCTTGGAGGCATCTGGCTCAGTAAATAACAGCTGGCATCTGTAAGGGAAACGCCTGTCCCAAGATATGGATGAGTGGCGCAGGCAGAATCCAGGTCCATATAGCCTATCTCCGTATATCCTTCCTTGGAAAAGGGAGTGGATTTAACTGGATGCAACTTATGGTCTTGCGTGGTCTGAAGAACCGTAAACTTGATATCTCCATCTTTTGGCACGTAAACACTGCCTTCCTTCTTGGGAAGGCACGATACTGCTGCTGACAGCATCAGCAAAGTAAAAATCAGGTTAGCAATCTTATTCATGCCATAAAGATAATGATTTATACAATCAGTCACTCCAGGAGAGATCCACTATCACGGGATTATGATCGGATTCCCACGCCGGGGCATTCTTCTGCTGGGAGTTGTCTATCCAGAATGACTGGACGCCAAATCCGTTATTGATAAACACGTAATCGACGCGGTGAGTTGTGGGGTTATTGGCCTGGAAATAGTGTAGCGAGCCACTTGACCCATGCGGATTAAGAGCATCTGAACGGGCATCGCGCATCGTCCCATCGTCAATCACATACTTAATCACATCATCAGCCGATGCATCCCAACAGTTGAAATCTCCAGTCCAGATAACCGGATACGAGCTGCTATACTTCTTTATTTCAGTGAGGATTGATGCTGCCTGTGCTTTCCTTTCGGTAGCATTTAAAGTTGATTCTCCTACCTGAAGGTGAGCATTGAAGACATAGAAAGCGTGACCCGCATAATTGAGTTTGGCCCAGTTGCACCTTCGGGTATTCGTCTGGGAAATATCAAACGACCCGCTTTCCAGCACTGTTACTGCCGATGTTCTATAGTATATCGCCGAAGTCTCATATGCGGAGGTATAGCCCAATTCGCTGATAGCCTTGTCATGATTTGACTTACCCATTGCGGCATAGCCTGAAAGGGATGTCAGGATATCGTCTATTTGCTGAGTGGTGTTCTCCTGGGATCCCATAACATCAAAATACCTCCTCCCCAGGGCACCAGGCACTACAAGCTTGCGCTCGCTCCAAAGGCGTCCGTCTCCAGCGGAGTATTCTTCCTCGTCATGTGCAAATCTGATATTGAAGCTCATCACCCTGAGCATATCCTCTGGCATCGGCCTTACGAACATATCTCCTCGGGCAACCGTAACATCACTCATAACCTGCCATTCCTTTATCTTGTTATCAGAAGAATCTGAGAAATAAGCATATATGCTCCGGTAATAACCCGCGGGAATTGGCACGTTAAAGGTCTTGGCCCCGGTGTTGGCGGTGAAGTTAACAATTGCCTTCGTGTATGATGCATTGTCGATAGTTTCTACGCTCATTCCCGCGCCAACGCTTACCGTGAAGCTCCCTACAATCTGCTGCCCGTTTGCCACCAGGTTGAATTTGGAGGCCGATTCCGGAACCTCGTCGCATTGGACTCGGACCACACCGCCAAGATGGCGGAAAGCAATGGTCTCGCCTTCGATGAGGGCAGCCATAGGTGCTTCCATTGCACCTTCCCTGTAAGTATAGGTATAAGGATAGACTATTGTTGCGGTGCTGCCGGAAACTGTGCCGAACGAACGCACCGGGTACACCGCCAATGTCTGTGGCGTTTCATCTATATTAAGATAGGCCTGGAACGATGCATATCCACCTGATATGGAGACCATTGAGAATGTTTTCTTTGTATCGGCCGATGTCCATACGGAGATCTCATCGCTCGCTTCCCAAGATACGGTGCCTGTGCTATTTACCGATGCCCTGGTGTCTTCGCCGAGGCTTGCATGCAGTTCTACCAGACGGTTTCCCGCCGGCTCAGCCTCTCCTGCGGGGTTTTCCTTCCCGCAGGAGACTGCTGCAGCCAACGCCACTAATAACCAATTAACCTTAAAAGTTTTCATTAACGAACATTAAGACTTTCAATACTTGCTTTAGTACCAGTTCCCTGATATGATCCCGGCCACATTGCATCAGTATCACGTGCTGCGCCCCGGATATCTACAGAGAGATTGGCATCACCAAGCCAGGTGAGGAATGCACTTGAGCCAAGCGCTGCTTTTACTTCTGTAAGTGAAGGCATGGTTATGGTTCCCAGTGCAGAAGGTATTGTACCGTTCCACACATAATAGTGAACAGTCCCGCGGGCATCTGATACGGTTGACGTAGAAGTCTGGTCATTGGAATTCATGGTGCCGGAGTTTGTCTTGTACCATGTGGGGAAAGCGGTTCCGCCAGTATTACCTAGAATACCGGCGACACATGATGTGGCTACTGGGGCCACTTTCCCCTCGCCTTCCTCGGCCCTATTATAAAGCGTGTAATTCAGATTAAGCGTACCAGTATTAGAAACGGATAAACCGTTTCCTGACGATGCTGAGTTAATCATTATACTATTCACAATTACTCCAGCTCCTGCATTTGCAATCAATGCGGCACTTTGCTGGCTATTGAAAACAGTATTCGCTATATACATCGGCTGAGGGCTGGCTCCAGCGTTATTGATCTGGTTTACACCCTGACCGAAAGGACCGGTGAACACGCAGTTGTTAACGCCAAGTGTTCCAGAGCGCATATCAATATGGTGACCACCTATCTTTACCAGTCCCTTACTTGCCCTGAAGTAACACCTGTCAACGAATACAGAACCATTAAAGCTTGTAATAGCTCCTCCATAACCACCAGTAGCATTTGCCACATTGTCAATAAAGGAGCAATCTGTCAAACGTACTGCACCGCCATTGTTGAATATGGCTCCACCGCATTTGCTTGCTGCTGACGTTGAATTATCCTGGAAAAGGCATCCTATAGCAGTCAATGTACCGGCATTTGTAACCCAAATAGCTCCGGCATTACCGGCCGTTGAAGTATTGCCAGTGAAAGTACAGTTATTGAATGTAGCGGCGCAGTCAACACGCACAGCGCCACCTTGACTGCCTCCGTGAGAGGAGCCGGTAAAAGTACATTCTTTTACTGTTACTGACTGGGTTCCCGCAAGGAGGAGAAGGGCGCATCCTGGTGCCGTGTTAGACGAATAACCAGTGCTGGTGAACGTCAATCCGTCAAATATCCAGTTACCCATCTGTGTGTTGAACGTTCTGCCTGCAGTATTCTTGATGGTGGTAACATTGTTTTGTATATCACGACCTGAAAGAGATTTGCCTGAAGCATCCGAAGGATAACCACCCATAATCTTAAGCGTGGTGCCGGATACCGGTTTCATTGTCTTGTTATCAATAACATAATCGCCGGCAGCAAGATACAGATCCTTTGTTATTGCTGTTCCGGACTGCATAGTTGCTATGAGAGTGGAAACACCTGCGGCATCATCCCAACTGCTTCCTGCTCCAGTACCGTCAGACTTGAAATAAAGCCTGTCACTAAATGAAGTCTCGATGGTTCCAAGCTTTCTGATTTGCCTACGGGCAATCACCAGAGGATTAATCGTAGACTTGTCTCCAATCAAATCATCTGAGGAATCCAGCAGTTCAACATATAAATTGTTGACCCCAAGACCCTTTGCATCATCAGTGGGAAGAACGGCAACATAATATGTTCCCGCCCCCGGCACATTAACTGTAATAGCTTTTTCTCCTGCATTTACTGCCACTACTGTGGGACCCGTAAAAGAAACCTGCATCTTTCCAGCAATATAGTCACTGCTGTGGAGAATAATCTTTCTCACATCGTTGTCGGCAATAACAATCTGAAGAAGACCACAGAGGTTCTTGAACTCAAGTGCCGATGAAGGGTTGTTCTTGTCCCATTTGGCCAGGGCAATGGAGGCGTGCTCAAAGCTGCCGTCCTGCACATTAGGAACTGTGAGATAGAATTTGCTTGCATCGCTGTAATCTGTCACAATGGAAGACGGATACACTGCATAAAGATGTAGAGAGGACCCTCCAGCATCTTTATATGCTTTTTCAGTCATTGCAAATTTATCAGGAACTTCAGCCGTGAACTCTGCTTTCCCAGCTGAAATATTGCCAGCTGAAAGATCATCAGAAACTGAGCTGCCTTCTACTCCGTCAAGTTCCCAGACCATCTTTATTGCATCTCCGGCGGCCCATGACACGGCACCGGTAGAAGTATTCAGAGTAGTCTTTGTGGGGCTACCCTCCGTACGTGCAGTAAAATGCATCTTTACCAGATTCTGATCCAGAGCAAACGGTTTATCCGACTGTCTGTCCTGCTCTTTTGCACATGAGCCCGCAAGGATTGCCATAGCGGCCATTGCCGCAATAAGTATATACTTTTTCATAGACATCATACTACCAAACAAATTCATCTGCATCAATAACATATCCTTCCGGCTCAGGAATGGGCTCTGAGAACAGGGCGCTAAGGGTAATCGGGGACGAGATCAGCAAGGCCGAATCGGTCCCGATTTGAAGAGCGTTACACTCTGGAGAAATATACTGTAGTTTCATCTTTGAACTTATTTCAGAGTTATACATATGTCATCAAGGACCGCTGCGCCGTTCTTGTCCGTAGCAAAGGCCACGCGGTCACCCTTCTTCAGGCTTACGGTTACAGAGTATTCATACCATTTATGGTTGTCACCGGCTACGAATGATTCGGCTGCCTCGGTCATACCTGCCGAGTTGTACAGATCCACATCCTCGCTGGTCCATACAGGAGCCTCTTCCGTGCTTGTTGCTCCATCCCATACGCCAACGGTCATCTTCATGGCGACGCCCTGAAGTGCGAGGGCTTTGAATGTTACCGTGCACTCTTTGGCTTCTGTCCCAAGCAGGTCAGAGTCAAGGGCGGGAGTCACCACCATGCCACGCACGGCACTGCTTCCAAGAGCAGAGTCATTAGCCCTATATGCGGCGCCCATGGTCACAAATCCCTGTCCCGGCCATACGTTATTTGTAATGCGCCAGTCAGTAAGATCTGCAACACTTGCAGATTCATCCTTGATTGTATACACTTTCGCACCCTTGGCGAATTCGGGGACAGTAATGACACCTCCGCCAATGGAAACAAGTTCATTGGAAACAGTGATACCACTAACCCATCCGATATTTGCAAACTGTGACGAGGGTAACTGCGTATTGAGAGGATAGAAACGCCATCCTTCAGACCACTCTTTGAGGAAAGGAGCCGTAAGTGAGCCGGCAGCTCCAGGAGCAGGGCAGAAAGCGGGATATGCGCCCACGGCAAGGTTAACAAAGTCGGCCATAAGGGTTATCTCGTCAAAGCCCTGGAAAAGGATTTCGTTGGAGCCTGCGCTATGTTTTGATGATGTGGACACCTTTACCAGCGGAGAGAATTCAGATGTCCCGTTAATGGAAGCCAGAGTCTTTTCGCCTTTGCTAGTCTTGGAGTTGGGCATGTATGAGTCATATTTATAACTCTCGACTGTGCGTACGCGGAACCAGTAATCTGTATCGGCCTTGAGGTACCCCAGAGCAACGGCAGTAGGGGCAAGAGGCTTGTCTGAGCCGCACATAAGACTGGGCATGAACGGATGGCCGTGGAAGGTGTTCTGTGCGTCACGCACGTACTCATCCACAATAGGAGTACCATTGGCATCGTTTGCATCAAACAGCTGAATCTGGAAGCACCCGATTTGTGTATTGGTGAGTTCACCAGCGCAATTGTCAAACGCAACGCTTACACTTGTGGGACCAACATTCTTTGTGAGCTGACGAACCCCGGCGGTCTTGAACTGAGCAGGGGTGAAGAAAGCTTCCTTGCCGCCGGAAACGGCGCCAAGCTTAACTTCATAATCCGTATCCATATCCAGTCCGGTAAAATGATAACTCTTTGTATCGGACGGGAGAGTCTCAACCAGATTACCGTTCAGATAGACCTTATAATTGTCATACGTGGTCTCTGAATCCCATGAAATCTTCGCATCGGACCAGAATGCGCCATCAATATTAATCTCTTCTTCAATGGGCGGATAGCCGTCATAGCTGACAACCTTGATATCAAGATCGTCAAGGAAAAAACGGGCATAACCGTTGGCATGTGACAGCTCACCAGTTGTTCCACCAATGGCGATACGTGAAGTGGGATATACTCCGCTGATTTTTGCGCTATATGTTCCCCATTCGGTGGCATCTTTCAGAAGGACAAGTTGTGTGTTGCTGTAATTGGCGGCTGAGAGAACATTCCCATCAAGCAGGCCGCCATCGGCCACCTCGACGTTTACATATATTTCATGATAATTGGTAGGTGTCTGGCATCCTGAGGAGTAGGCCGATGCACGGAAACTTACCTCCACGGTTGCAGGCTCTTTGAGACAGGATAGGACAGGAGTAATAAGCCTTCCGGGGCCATCGGACTTGCCGATTTTTACATAGCCGGCCTGAGTGAACACCTTTCCGTCCACATCCTGGGCAAAGTCCATGATACGGGTACCGTATTTGAATGCCCTCCAGTCCTGGACTGGTTTAGGAACAGTTGTGTTGTATCCCTCAGGGTCCACTCCTTCAGGCTTCTTGTACGGCTCTTCATCGCATGTGACGCCGTAAGCCACGCTCACATGATCTCCGCCAAAAATGCACTCTGAGAAATCCTCATGCAGGACTGTACCACCCACAGCTACTTCTGTCGTTCCAAGAGGAACTACAGTTGATGCTGCCGTAGTGAACTCCACAGCATCGGAGAAAGCATGGTTGTTCTTATCCACAACCTTGAACCAGTATTTTTTCCCCGGCTCCAAACCAGTGAAGGTTTGGGCCGGCCGGGTTGTGTACTTTTCAATATCATAGTGCCAAGTCCATGCAATGACTGGTGTCTCACACTTTTGATCCGAGTATATTCCGGCAAGGAATGTAGCGCCAAAATCCTGCTCGGCATTGCCATTGTACTCTGACCAGGCAAAGCTTGCTTCAGTTGCGGAAACATATAGTTTCTCAGTGGTAATGGATGCCTTGGTTTCCTCCTGGGGATCGTCCTTATCCTTCAGTGGATCAAAGACATCATCTTCTGCAGCTTTCTTACAGCCCACAAAAGCTATAAGGGCAAAAAGACATAGTGTTGTTAATTTTTTCATGAGTATATGGTTTTATTTTGTTAATGCAGGATAACCCGGGTTATTGTATCCGGAAGGGATACTGTCGTTGGCAATAAATTCCTTGTATGGGAATGGCCAGAGTTCATCGCGCCCAACCTGGAAAACCATTTTTTCCTGAACGCGGAGGTTGATGCTGCTTTTTCCATCCCAAGTGGATGAATTGTCATATGTCACAATCCAATCATCATCAATAATTGGCTTGGCATTGGAGATATAGCCGTCGGAATTCTCCGGGGTGGAGAATCCTGGAGCGTATTTGTTTCCGCTCACTGCTTTAGCTGCCAGCACAGTTCCGTCGGCGCTCTTCCAGCGTCTAAGGTCGAACCAGCGGAAACCTTCCCCGGCAAGCTCAACCTTGCGCTCATAACGAAGGGCTTTGCGAAGACCGGCCTTGTCCGTAGCGGTAACTGGAGGCATTCCAACGCGGGCGCGTATTGCATCAAGGTCGTTTTTGGCTCTTGAAAGATTACCACCGTCCATTTCAATATTGGCTTCGGCATCTATCAGCAGAACTTCTGCCCAGCGTATTAGTCCGACATTCAGATCATCCTCTGTATTATCGCCTGAAATACGGCCATAATAATCATTGTCGTGGAATTTACGCCACAGATATCCACCGGGTCCCTTGGAGCCGTTTGCACCATATTCCGATTTGGAGACAAGCGGGGAAGATTCCGCATTTGGCACCATCTTGTTAAGGTTATAATCCATTACGTTGTCAATTGTGCAGTCAAGCTCGTACTGTACATTCAGAACACGGGTATGGGGCATTGTTGCAGTCATGTCCAAACGGGGATCCCTGTTACGGCGGGGATGTTTCCAATCATATAGCGGAGACTCAGATATGGAAAGGCCGTCTGTGCATTGATATGTGTCTACCATAGCCTGTGACGGGCCGTGCCAAGAGCATCCTCCAACAGCGCGGATAGCAGTCCTGTATATATTTGGCAACAGGCTGCCCACCAGACGGTTATACTGCAAAGCCCAAAGCCACTCCTGTGACGTCTGTCCCTTATAACCAAACAAGGCTTCGGCCCCGGGCTGACCGTCGTCCGGATTCTCATAATAGGTGTAGTCCAATTCCTGCAACCCATAGATTCCGTCACCTAGTTCCATGGCTTTGGCTGAACACCGCGCGGCCTCAGCCCACCAGGCGGGATTCAGATGGGCCCAGTTCATGGCAATTCTTGCCTTTAGGGCATAAGCGCCAACCCTGTCTATTCGGGTGGTCCCGTAAGTGGTTCTTGGCCACTGTACCGGAAGCGCGTCAATTATTTCATCCTTTAGGTCTTCATCCAGGAGCCTTGTCACTACCTCTACCGGAGTGGAAAGAGGTGTGGCGTTGTTCTTGAGGTCAAGGCAATGGTCCACAAAAGAGATATTGCCGAAGAACTGGCAGGCCTGATTGTATTGCAATGCCCTGATACAAAGGAGTTCTGCCCTGAACTGGGCTATTGTCTGCTCGTCACAAACGCCCTTAAGCCTGTCAAGATTGTCCAGTACAAGATGAACACGTCCTGCCACCTGGTAAATGTCTTCATATATCCAGCGGGGAGGGTACGACTCTGATGTGAGAGTTCCATTCATCTGTTTGATAAGGTTTTCGTTACCCACGCGATATGAGCCGATATCAGTGGCATCATCCTCAATCCTGTAAGGGAAAGTGGTGCTCTGAAGGTCTTCCAGGGTAAGGCCTTTATATGCAGCATATACACCTGCGAGGGCCTCCTCCTCGCTTGCAGGGAAGGTGGCCGAAGACGGTCCGTTCATGGGCTGGCGTTCCAGGGAGCATCCTGCGGCCGTGATAATTGAAACCAATATGAATAATGTCTTTTTCATACCCGTCAGAATTTAATGTCAACGCCAAAAGTATAAGTCTTTACCTGAGGATAGTTGGACGCAACCATGCCGATAGAAACGCCATCGGTTGCAGAACCGTTATAAGCCACTTCAGGGTCATATCCCTGCCAGAATTTGCTGAATGTCAAAAGATTCTGGGCATTCGCAAAGACCATCAGAGATTTAATTCCAATCTTTTTGACCACTTTGGAAGGAAGGGTATAACTAAGCTGCAGGTTCTTTAAACGGAGGTATGAGGCATCGGCCAACCAGAACGTAGACGGTTTCTGGTTGATATCGGCCTCAGTATATGTGAGCCTGGGGAATCGTCCCTTAGGGGTGTCCGGAGTCCATCTGTCAAGATGCTCCTTACGGAATGTGCCGCCCTGATAACAAGGCATCACATAATAGCCGCTCAGATAAGAATCCACCTTGCCTACTCCCTGGAAGAACGCGCTGAGGTTGATGCCCCTCCACCCGAAGTTCAAGGTTACACCATAGGTATAATGAGGAATGGTACCTCCAATAACATGCTTGTCGTTATCGTCCACCTTTCCGTCAGGAATGGCCTTGCCGTTTTCGTCGAAGGTACCGGCAATATCGGCATAATACAGATCTCCGGGCTTCAGGATGGTGTTGTACTGAGGGAGCTTCTTGTTCACAAGATCCGCCTCTTCCTGAGAGCGCACCATTCCAAGGCAGGTGAGACCTCTGATAGAGTTGATCTCATGCCCTTCCTCGTTGATAAGGAGGCCGTCAGAGCCACCGGTGGTGGTCCCATTCATGTTCAGAATCCTGTTGGTGACATCTGAAAGGTTGGCATCTATACCCCAGTGGAAGTCTCCGTAAGCATCATTATATGAGAGTGCCACTTCCCAACCAACGTTACGGACACTGCCGGCATTCTGGTATGGCGCCCCCAGGCCGATGGTGGCGGGGATGTCCAGTTTCATCAAAATGCCTTTTGTGGTCTTATGATACCAATCGGCAGTAATGGATAGCTTGTTCCAGAGGCTGAGATCTACGCCTACGTCATACATGGATGATGTCTCCCAGGTAAGATCCGGGTTGGCCAGCGTGGTGAGCGTAGCTATGGGCTGAATGGCCTCGTTCACTGAGAGGCTACCCAAGGCAAGGTTCTGCGCGGTGGGATAATATGATGAACTGATGTTCTGGTTACCAAGTGTTCCGTATGATGCACGAATCTTGAGTTCCGTGAGAATATTCTTTATAGGCTGCATCCATGACTCTTCTGTCACTCGCCATGCGGCCGAGTAAGACATGAAGGGAGCCCAGCGGTTTGCCTTCGCGAAACGGGAAGATCCGTCATATCGTATGTTGGCTTCCAGAAGGTATCGCTCCTTGTAATTGTAATTGATCCTGCCAAAGAATGAGCCGTAGGCATACTGGTATACCTTTCCGTCATTATCCTTGGTCTCGTCGTCTGCTCCCGCTGCTATGACATCATATTGGGGATATGCATAATCCTGACGTGTGGCCGATAGTGTACGCTGGGTCCAGTCTTCGTAAGAAGCGCCAAGGAGTAGTCTGGCATTATGTGACTTTGCAAAAGTCTTATGGAGAATAAGCTTTGCGTAATAATTGCCGTAGAAAGAGCGGGTGCAGGATTCAGTCAGTGAATTGTGTACCACATTTGAAGATGAAGAAATGGTTCCGAAAGGGTCTGACCAATACTCTATCCTGTCTTTGAAAACATGGCTTTCACTCATGACATATCTGGGAGAGATGGTCCCCTCCAGTGTCATCCAGTCCAGGGGATCATATGTAAGAGTCAGATTACCATTTAGACGGTAAGTATTGCTCTTATTGTTACCGCCCTGGCCATATAGATATGGCAACGAATTGACGGAACCGCCAGTAAGCATGGGATAACCGCCTGTTGACCACTGTGTCAGGTTAAGAGGGTCGGATACATTCATCTGGGTAAACAGAGTATTCTGACCGGGGTTCTTTTCCTTGTGACCGTATGTCAGGGACAGGTCAAACTTCATATGGAGGCGCTTGTTGAATTCCACGTCCATATTATTGCGCACGCTATAACGCTGGTATCCAGTGTATTTGACAATACCATCCTGACTCATATAGCCAAGAGATGTCATCACGCGGATTTTTTCTGTTCCTGCCGACATGGACAGGCTGTGTCCGTGTGTGAATCCGGACCCGTTAAGAATACGTCCTTTCCAGTCTGTGATTGGATAGCCGTCTGGGTCAATCGCGTTGTTCTCACGATAGGAGGCAATATACTGATCTGAATAGATGGAGTCTTTACCGTCATTCATATCGGCCTCCCTCCTCAGGAGCATGAACTCCTCAGGCGTTACTGTCTGGGTTACATTGGTTGGTTCCTGCCAACCTACGTAACCACGGTAATTCACAGATGAATGGTCCTTGGAGGCTCGCTTTGTTGTGATAAGGATGACGCCGTTTGCCGCCCGGTTGCCATAGATGGCAGAGGATGCGGCATCTTTAAGTACCGTTATCTTGTCTATAAGGCTGACATCCAGGGCGTTCATGTTCCCTTCAACGCCATCTATCAGCACCAGGGGCTCTGCACTGGATCCGCCGAATGTACCAAGGCCCCTGACACGGATTGTGCCGCCATCGGATCCGGGTTCACCAGTCTGTGTGGTTACGGTCACGCCTGCCGCCATACCCTGAAGGGCCGATGAAGCCTGAACGATAGGGCGGTTAACAAAGCTCTCAGTAGAGATTGTGGAAACGGAGCCTGTGAGGTTCACTTTTTTCTGGACGTCATAGCCAACCACAACCACTTCTTCAAGATAATTGGAATCTGAAGACAGCGTTATATCATAATAGGTCTTCCCGGGCTGGACTGTGACTGTCTGTGAAGACAATCCAAGTGAAGAGAATTCCAGTACCGTGCCCGGCTTTACCTGTATGGAAAAGTGACCGTCCATATCTGTGGTTACACCGGTAGTAGTTCCGGAAACGATGACACCGGCGCCAATTACCGGCTCTCCGTTATCATCTGTAACGACACCCGTCACATTCATTATTTGCCCCTGGCCGGATGCAAGCAGAGCAGCCATGCACAGGATGATTGACAAAATGATTCTTTTCATGGCTATTCCGTTGTTGTGAATGTTGAAAAAGTGGGTGCTGAGCATATAGTGCCATCGGCCTTTCTGGCAACAAAACCAATACAATAAGTTGTGGCGGCAGAAAGGGATGTGTAGGACTTCTCATAAGGTGAATCACTTTCCCGCCCATGCTCCTGAATATACTCAAGGCGGCCTTTGGCGTCCATGCTAAGATAGCCAACAGCATCGGCCAGAGCTGGATCCGTGACAAGGTAGGATGCGACTGCGTTTGTGGGAATTAGCGATACGGTTACTGATGACGAGGTGATATTGGTAAAGCTCGCAGCCACCGCCGTGTCAATAGGAGAATCATTATGCCATGTCTTTGCGCATGACAAGGACATGATTCCGATTACAAGTAAAGCAAGAATCTTTTTCATTATCTGTCTTCTGCTTGATGTCCTGTACGGTCTACTTGGTGATAAAACTGAGTGTAGGGTACATCAGTACGCCCGGCGCCCTTTTTCATGAGGGCTACAAGGTCCTGGAAATAAGTAGTATAAATATCTCTGGGAAGACATCCCCTTTCACGGCATACGTTTGCTGCAAGGCCTACTACCTCTCCCATCATGGCACAAGTACGCATTACGCGTACCGAGCCCAGAGCTATGTGTGTAACGCTGATATCACGCCCGGCCATGAACATATTGGGAATATCTGCACTATAGAGGCAGCGATATGGCACGGCATAAGGGTCAATGGGGGTAAGTTTGCCGATTGACATCCATTCGGCTCCTGGGTATTTGCCGGCATTCCTGGGATCCGGGTAATGCTGATCTATACGCCAGGTGGTTGTGAACGTTCCGTCTTCGTGAGGGATTGGACGGGTAAGGTCCTGCTCCCTTAATATATAGTCTCCAACTATACGCCGGCTTTCTCGTTTTCCGCTCACATGGCTTACCCAAGTCAGATGAGTGCATTCCCAGTCTTCTTTCTTGGCAAGACGGTTTTTGCAATAAGAGAATGTGCTGTAGGCCACGTACATGCCGTAGTCACGAATTTTTTCAGCATCGGCAATCTGGTCGTCGTTCATTCCCACCTCCCAGTACCAGTTGGCGCGGTGCACGGGCTCTACTGTTTCTTCGTCCAGTTTGAGACCCCAGTCCAGACTGTCAGGGAAGGAGCAAGGGGTGTTCTGGTCTTCACAATACCATTCAATAGATACTCCCATAGTATAGTCATCGGCCTTCTCCGGGGCGAGACTCTCTCCGAACTCGCTCTTTGCTTCACGACCCATCATGGTTCTTGCCCCTGCAAGTACGGCAAGGTGGGCGTCTCCTGTGCAATCTGAGAAGATGCAACCTGATATTCTGATGCGATTCTGTTTTGTCGCCTCTACAGCTTCTACGGCCATAATGGAGCCGTTCTCCATTATAGCCTTGTCCACCGTATAACCGGCAAACAGGGTGATATTTGGCTCAGCCGCAATTACATCCCATTTCTTCCAGTCCTGGTAATGATGGGCACCCCTTGCATTACCTATACGGTCCGGGCCGATTTCATTGAGAATATAGCCCAGTGAAGGATACGGGGCCATATTGATCTGTCCTCCAAGACCTACACGCACCTCTGAAGAATTGTTTCCGCCCAGGATGTAACGGTCCTGAATCAAAGCAACCTTGCATCCGAAACGTGCAGCTGCAATTGCGGCACAAAGCCCGCTCATGCCTGCTCCAATAATCACAAAATCATATTTACCCTTATCCTCCGTTTTCTCCGGAAGAAGTTTTGAGCGAAGCGCTTTATAGTCTTCAAGGCTGTCTCCCGGTGCATCACCAGACTTTGTCAACAAGATGGCATCCACGCGCCCATCAAGGCCTGTAAGGTCATGAACGGAGATTTCATGTGTGCCTTCCTGAAGATCATACTCCCCGCCTTTCTGCCAATACCATGAGGCCCTCTCAGAAGGTGTAGCTCCGGCTTTTCCGGTTCCGAATTCGGAGGCATCGGCCTTGTGGTCTACCACTACCTGGAATATCCCCGGCGTCTTGCCATCGCTCCAAAAGGCTGTCCAGTTTTTTGTACGCACCCAAAGCGTGTATTTGCCGGGTGACACAACTGTAAACTTGGTGGACGCATCTTTAGCTAGCGGCGTCCCAATTCCGTGGGCAAGCAAGTAGCTTGAGCCCATTTGCAGAACAAATTGTTGCTCTACTGTCCAGTCTCCGAGGTTGTCGAATCTGGTTGCGAGCAACATGATAGAATCCTTTGTAGTCATTGCCATAGTGTTTAATGGTCGCTACAAAGCTATGAAGAATTATTGAAATATGCAAACTAAACCGATAAAGGACTATATTTTTTCTTATGTTAGAGCAAAAAAAGAAGGCTCTGAAGCCTTCTGGTTTAGATTATTTTTTTTTCGGTTGAATCTCCAAAAAACAGATGAGGAGGAATCAAAACTTTGCCGCCTTGTTCTCCGTTTATCATGCGCTTCAACATCCGATACGCTTGAATACCCACCTGGTCAGAGCGCTGTGACACATAAGATATTGTTGGAGACAGTGTGGTGAAAGCCGGACTCTCATCGTGACAAAAGATAGCCATGTCACGTGGTATGGACAAACCAAGATCCAGAATGGCCCTAATACTGTTAAGTGAAAGCCGTATACGTGGAGTAATCAAGGCCTCCGTTCCTTTTTGCACGGCCTCGCTCACGAAATTCGGGACCTGGGTATCAACCTCAGATGAGTCTGCATAATATATATAAGGGGTAAGGCCGTATGACAGCATTGTCTCAGTGTAGCTGTTTTCACGATCCCGAAGAGAGAGAACGTTCATATTCTCAGAAATCATCTCTATCTTTCTGTAACCTCTATCATAGAGGTGGTCCACCACCATCTTCATGCTGAGGATATTATCAAGAAAGACACGCCCCACACCCTTTAATGATGGAAGGTCACGGTTAATCAGTACGACGGGAATCTTCTTTGCGACAATTTTGGCAAGGCTGTCTTCACTTCCCATACATGGGGTAACTATGATTCCATCCACACCGTGATCGGCGAAAACGTCCAAAAGCTCAGCCATTCGCGTTTCACTTTCAGATGAACTGCCAAACATTACGCTGTACCCGTCCTGGTGGGCCAGCTCCTCAATATATCGGCCTGCCTCAGAGAAAGCATAGTTGGAAATATCGGGGGTAATCACTCCAAGAAGGAAGCGCTTGCCGCTCCTGAGTCCCATAGCAAAGCGACTAGGCCGATAATCCTTTTCTTTAGCCAACGCAAGGACTCGCTCTGCTGTTTCTTTGCCGATATCACAGTCCAGGGATCCGTCTTCCCGTCTCCTTGCATTCAGCACCCTGGAGACAAGAGTTGTCGAAACGCCAAGTTCACGTGCAAGATCTTTTAGTGTTACTTTTTCCATATCTTCTGCAAAGATACAAAACTTTACCGATAAAGCCATGTTTATAGCAATGCCAGTTCACGCGCAGATGGAAACAATCCCAGATTGCTAAACGCTATACACATCCAAATACATCTACACAACTTGCAGAAGAAAAAAGTGGGGCATTATTTGGGGCACTAAAAAGAAAAACCGCAGCAGAATTACTTCTGTTGCGGTTTTCTGTGGAGGTAGTCGGATTCGAACCGGCGACCCCATGCTTGCAAAGCATGTGCTCTACCAGCTGAGCTATACCCCCAGCTTAGTAGGCCCTGGCAGAGTTGAACTGCCGACCTCTACATTATCAGTGTAGCGCTCTAACCAACTGAGCTAAGAGCCTGTATAATAATGAAAGACTAAAGGTACTGTGCCTTGCACTTACCGAGCGTCCCTGTCAGGGAACAGAGCTCCAAAAAGGAGGTGTTCCAGCCACACCTTCCGGTACGGCTACCTTGTTACGACTTAGC